>ERZ773035.2195-NODE-2195-length-13006-cov-38.548375_pt1 | contig 13006 bp, 8 predicted proteins | sample MGYA00511487_ERZ773035 | MGnify/ENA primary metagenome ERZ773035 (study PRJEB29015, sample SAMEA2737985) | human oral metagenome | biome: human oral; feature: human-associated habitat; material: dental | place: China | collected 2024 ...
CAACGGACCTGCTTGACCGGGTCAACGTGGACAACCTGCCCCGTGAGGACGCGGACGGTCGCCGACAGGAGACCCGTGACCTCATCGAACAGCTCCGCGCAATCGGCGCCCAGGGCTACTCCCATCCCCTGTTTGAGCAGGAGCAGATTCAAGACGCAATTGTTTATGCTCTTGGTCAAGGAACTGATCTCGGACTTGTCTATGAGGCATTGACGCTGGATGGCGCGGTGAATACCGTTCGAAAATTACTGGGAGCAGATCACCGTCACGCTATTGTCTTGCAGAGCAACCTTGCCGTAGCCTACGAGCAGGCAGGCAGGTTTGATGACGCCATCACCCTGTTGGAAAACGCTGTTTCGCGGTGCCGTCAGGTCCTGGGAAACGCGCACCCTGATACGCTAGCCTCCTGCAACAACCTCGCGCATGCCTACCGGGCTGCGGGTCGTCTCGACAAGGCAGTTTCCTTGTATGAGGCTACCCTTACACAATGCCGGGAACATCTGGGATCCACGCACCCTAACACATTTACTTCGCAGCGCGGTCTCGCCTACACTCTCCAGGTTGCGGGCAAGATCAATGAAAGCATCACTTTACTAGAGGCCGTTCTTAGGCGAAGCCGTGCGACACTGGGGCGTGTACATTCTGTGACGCTAGTGATCCAAACCGATTTGGCAAACGTCTACGCAGCTGCGGGCATGAACGATGAGGCTTTACCTTTGTTCGGGGAAGCCCTGGTAGAATACCGTGAAACGTTGGGTGCCATGCATTCCCGCACTCTCGCCGCGCAAATTGATCTCGCGAAGACGTTTCGTGCGGCTGGGAAATTCAATCATGCAATTGCCCTGTATGAAGATGTTGTCGCTCGGCGCCGCGAGGTTCTGGGGTCCACACATCCAGCTACGCTTGTAACCCAAGTCAAGTTAGCGCGCGTTTACCGGGACGCGGGTTGCCTTGATGTTGCGATTGCTTTATTCGAGAGCGTTTTTTCGCAGTTTCAGAAGGTGCTCGGGCGCACTAACCCAATTACACTTGCCTCCGGGAACAGTCTCGCATCTGCTTATCGGCAAGGACAAAGGTATGATGATGCTATCGCCCTGTACAAAGATACCCGAGCTTACTATGCGAAGAAATTCGGAATGCTGCATCCTAACACTCTCGTTACCCAGAACGATCTTGCAGACACTTACCAAGCGGCGGCTAGGTTCGACGAGGCGATCGCCCTGCATGGGCAGACTCTTGATGACCGGCTGCGTGTTCTGGGACCTGACCATCCCCACACCCTCGCTTCCCGCGATAACCTCGCAGGAGCATACTATGCAGCGGGTCGTTTTAGCGACGCGATCGCTCTGTACAAGGAGGCGGTTGCCGAACGTTTGCGTGTCCTGGGGCCTGACCACCCCAGTACACTTACCTCCCGCAACAACCTCGCAAGTGCCTACCAGGCGGTGGGCTGTCTCGATGATGCCATCCCCCTGTTGGAGGAGGTGTTCATCGACAGTGTGCGTGTGCTGGGACCCGACCACCCCAGCACACTCGCCTCCCGCAACAACCTCGCAGGAGCCTACTATGCAGCGGGCCGCCTCAACGAGACAATCGCACTGTACGAGGACGTACTCGCCCAGTGTGTGCGAGTCCTAGGCTCCGACCACCCCAGCACACTCGCCTCCCGCCGCAACCTCGAAGTCGCGAGGCGCGCACGCGACTCGGGCAGCGCCTCGGCTCGTGCGCCGGAGAAGGAAGCACCACCATCCTCAAGCAAACGGCTGTGCCCGTAAGCGGGGGAGGCGGCTGGCCGCAGCCGTTGCACTATTCAAGATATGCGAGGAAGCTGTGAGTCCCGACCACCTCACCGTTAAGGTCTGCAATGCCCTCGAGTCCTTTGAGCGCAAAATGAACATGTTCCCCGCCCCGTCCCCTGAATCGAGTGAAGAATGAACGCCATCGATCCCGCCGCCGAACGGAGCGCCCGCGCCCTCCAGTACTTGCAGGAGGGCAGGAGCGACCTCGCGATCCCGCTGTTCGAGGAGGTGCTCGCCAGCAGTGTGCGCGTCCTTGGCGCTGACCACCCCAACACGCTCGCGTCCCGTAGCAACCTCGCAACCGCCTACGAGTCAGTGGGCCGTCTGGGTGAGGCGATCCCCCTGTTCGAGGAGGTGCTCGCCGACAGTCTGCGCGTTCTGGGGTCGGACCACCCCGGCACGCTCACCTCGCGCAACAACCTTGCGGGCGCGTATGAATCGGCGGGTCGCATTGGCAAGGCGATTCCGTTGCTCGAGGGGGTGCTCGCCGACCGCCTGCGCGTGCTGGGACCTGACCATCCCGACACTCTCGCCTCCCGTAGCAACCTCGCGGGTGCCTATTACGCGGCGGGCCGCCTCGGTGAGGCGATTCCGTTGCTCGAGGGGGTGCTCGCCGACCGCCTGCGCGTGCTGGGACCTGACCATCCCGACACTCTCGCCTCCCGGAACAACCTCGCAGTCGCCTACGAGTCAGTGGGCCGCCTCAGTGAGGCGATCCCACTGTTCGAGGAGGTGGCCGCCGATCGAGTCCGCGTCCTGGGCTCCGACCACCCCGATGCTCTCCTCGCGCGTAACAACGTCGCGGGCGCCTACCGGTCGGCGGGACGCCTGGATGAGGCGATCGCCTTGTTCGAGGAGGTACTCGGCGACAGGGGGTGTGTTTTGGGCCCTGACCATCCCGATACCCTTCTCTCGCGTTACAACCTCGCGGGCGCCTACCAAGCGGCGGGCCGCGTCGGCGAGGCGATCGCCCTGTACGAGGAGGTGCTCGCCGACCGCCTGCGCGTCCTGGGGCCGGACCACCCCGACACGCTCGCCTCCCGTAACAACCTCGCTGGCGCCCACGAGTCGGCGGGGCACCTCGGCGAGGCAATCCCCCTGTACGAGCAGACCCTTGCCGACAGTCTGCGCGTCCTTGGCGCCGACCATCCGGGCACACTCACCTCGCGCAACAACCTCGCGCACGCCTACCAGGCGATGGGCCGCCTCGACGAAGCCGTCGCGCTGCACGAGCAGACCCTTGCCGTCCGTTTGCGCGTCCTGGGGCCGGACCACCCCGACACGCTCACATCCCGCAACAACCTCGCGGGCGCTTACGAGTCGGCGGGCCGCCTCGACGAGGCGATTCTCCTATTCGAGGAGGTGCTTGCCGACAGTGTGCGGATCCTGGGCGCTGACCACCCCGATACCCTCGACTCCCGTAACAACCTCGCGGGTGCCTATTACGCGGCGGGCCGCGTTGACGAGGCGATCGCCCTGTTCGATCAGACTCTTGCCGACCGTTTACGGATCCTGGGGCCGGACCACCCCGGCACTCTCGTCTCTCGCAACAACCTCGCGTACGCCTACCAGGCGGCGGGGCGCCTGGGCGAGGCGATCCCCCTGTTGGAGGAGGTTTTCGCCGATAGTGTGCGGGTTCTGGGCGCCGGCCACCCTGACACGATCGCCTCCCGGGACAACCTGGCGGGCGCCTACTATTCGGCGGGGCGCCTGGGCGAGGCGATTACCTTGTTCGAGGAGGTGCTGGCCGACCGTGTGCGCGTCCTGGGAGACGACCACCCCGACACTCTCATCTCCCGCAACAACCTCGCAGTCGCCTACGAGTCGGCGGGGCGCCTGGGCGAGGCAATCCCCCTGTACGAGGAGGTACTCGCCGACCGTGTGCGCGTCCTGGGCGCCGACCACCCCCAAACCCTCACCTCCCGAAACAACCTCGCAGGCGCCTACCATGCGGTGGGCCGCGTCGACGATGCTCGTGCACTGCTTGAGAATACACTCAAGGTGTGTGAAGAAGTCCTGAGTCCGGGCCACCCCCTCACCACCAGGGTCCGTGAGAACCTCGAAACCCTTGAACGCGAAATGAACCAGCCCCCAGCCCCGTCCCCTGAATCGAGTGAAGAATGACCGCCATCGATCCCACCGCCGAACGGAACGCCCGCGCCCTCCAGTACTGGCAGGAGGGCAGGGGCGATCTTGCGATTCCGTTGTTCGAGGAGGTGCTCGCTGATCGGGTGCGCGTTCTTGGTACTGACCATCCCGAGACTCTCGCGTCCCGTAACAACCTCGCGGGCGCCTACTGGTCGGCGGGGCGCGTTGGCGAGGCGATTCCGTTGTTCGAGGAGGTGCTCGCTGATCGGGTGCGCGTCCTTGGTACTGACCATCCCGAGACTCTCGCGTCCCGTAACAACCTCGCGGGCGCCTACTGGTCGGCGGGTCGCGTTGGCGAGGCGATCCCCCTGTACGAGGAAGTGCTCGCTGATCGGGTGCGCGTCCTGGGGCCGGATCACCCCGACACTCTCGCCTCCCGCAACAACCTCGCAGTCGCCTACGAGTCAGTGGGCCGCCTCGGTGAGGCGATCCCCCTGTTCGAGGAGGTGGCCGCCGATCAGGTCCGCGTTCTGGGGCCCGAACACCCCGATACCCTTTTCTCGCGTTACAACCTCGCGGGCGCCTACCGGTCGGCGGGTCGCGTTGGCGAGGCGATCCCCCTGTACGAGGAAGTGCTCGCTGATCGGGTGCGCGTTCTGGGGCCGGATCACCCCGACACGCTCGCTTCCCGTAACAACCTTGCGCGTACTTACGAGTCGGCGGGGCGCTTGGGTGAGGCGATCCCCTTGTACGAGCAGACCCTTGCAGACAGTCTGCGTGTCCTTGGTGCCGACCATCCCGGCGCGCTCACCTCGCGCAACAACCTTGCGTGTGCCTACCAGGCGGTGGGCCGCGTTGACGAGGCCGTCGCGCTGCACGAGCAGATCCTCGCCGACCGTTTGCGAGTCCTCGGGCCCGACCACCCCGACACTCTGTCCTCCCGCAACAACCTCGCGGGCGCCTACGAGTCGGCGGGGCGCCTCGGCGAGGCGATCCCCCTGTACGAGCAGGTGCTAGCCGACCGTGTGCGCGTCCTGGGCGCCGACCACCCCCAAACCCTCACCTCCCGCAACAACCTTGCGGGCGCCTACGAGTCGGCGGGGCGCTTGGGCGAGGCGATCCCCCTGTACGAGCAGGTGCTCGCCGACCGTGTGCGCGTCCTGGGAGACGACCACCCCCAAACCCTCGCCTCCCGAAACAACCTCGCATACGCCTACCAAGCGGCGGGGCGCTTGGGCGAGGCGATCCCCCTGTTCGAGGAGGTGGTGGCCGACTGTGTGCGGGTCCTGGGCGCCGACCACCCCCACGCTCTCGCCTCCCGGGGCAGCCTCGCGGGGGCCTACGAGTCGGCGGGCCGCCTTGATGAGGCGATCACTTTGTACGAGGGGGTGCTCGCCGACACGAGGCGGGTCCTGGGAGAGGACCACCCCGATACGCTGGCCTTCCGAAACAACCTCGCATACGCCTACTATTCGGCGGGGCGCTTGGGCGAGGCGATCCCCCTGTTCGAGGGGGTGGTCGCCGACAGGAGGCGGGTCCTGGGAGAGGACCACCCCGACACCCTCACCTCCCGCAACAACCTCGCATACGCCTACCAGGCGGCGGGCCGCCACCACGAAGCCATCACCTTGTTCAAAGACACACTCGAGGTGTGCGAAGAAGTCCTGAGCCCCGGCCACCCCCTCACCACCAGGGTTCGAAAGAGCCTCGAAACCCTTGAACGCGAAACGAACCAGCCCCCAGCCCCGTCCCCCGAATCGAGCGACGAATGAACGACGCCGACCCCCTCGCGGAGCGCAACGCCCGCGCCCATCAGTACTTGCAGGAGGGCAGGGACGACCTCGCGATCCCCTGTTCGAGGAGGTGCTGGCCGACCGTGTGCGGGTTCTGGGCGCCGACCACCCCGACACCCTCGTCTCCCGAAACAACCTCGCATACGCCTACGAGTCGGCGGGGCGCTTGGGCGAGGCGATCCCCCTGTACGAGGAGGCGCTCGCCGACCGTGTGCGCGTCCTGGGAGACGACCACCCCCACACCCTCGTCTCCCGGGGCAACCTCGCGGGTGCCTACGAGTTGGCGGGTCGCCTGGGCGAGGCGATCACCTTGTTCGAGGAGGTGCTCGTCGACAGTGTGCGGGTCCTGGGAGAGGACCACCCCCACACCCTCGCCTCCCGGGGCAGCCTCGCAGCCGCCTACCAAGCGGTGGGGCGCCTGGGTGAGGCGATCCCCCTGTACGAGCAGGTGCTCGCCGATAGTCTGCGCGTTCTGGGACCCGACCACCCCAGCACGCTCGCTTCCCGCCGCAACCTCGAAGCCGCGAGGCGCGCCCGCGAGTCGGGCAGTGCCTCGTCTCCTGAGACGGGGGAGGCGTGACAACCGCGTTCCCTTCGGACTAAACGGCTGCGGCCGTAGGCGGAGTCGGCGTCGGCTGACTGCACGGCTGAGCGCAGTCCGCGCCTCGTGGAGCAACTCCGCGCCCGCCTCGTGAACCCGGGAGCCCGCCCCCGCCTCGTGGACGCGCGCGCCCAAGCGGTGCCGCGGTGCCCTCCCGAGCGCAGGGACCGCCCACCCGTCGTCCGTGTTGACGACGAGGCGCGGTGCAGGCCCCTTCGGGCGCCCGCGCGCCGCTCACACGATGTTGAGGGTGACGGTCGACTCCCTCTTCAGCACGGTTCCCGCCGCGGGGTCCGTCGAGCGGACGGTGCCGAAGAACCCGCCGAGGATGTTGTTCTCCTCGACTTTGAAGCCGGCCTCCTCCAGGATGCGGCGCGCCTCGTCGCGCTGCTTGCCCTGCACGTCGGGCACCGGCACCTTCTCGGGCCCCTTCGACACGACGTAGTCGACCGCGTCCTTGCGGTGCAGCACCGTGGAAGGTGCGGGCTGCTGCGAGATGACGTCGCCCGCGGCCACCGTGTCCGAGTACGCCTCGGTGGGCTTGGCCACCAGGCCGAGCTCCTCGAGCCGCTGCTTCGCCGCGTCCCCCTTCTGGCCGACCAGGTCGGGCACGGGGATCGGCTCCTTGCCCTTCGAGACCGACAGGTCGACGGTGGTGTCGTGGACCAGGCTCGTGCCCGGCTCGGAGCCCTGCATGATGACCCGGCCCTCCTCGACGTCGTCGGAGTAGTCGTAGGTGATGGTCCCGGGCTGCAGGCCCGCCGCGGTGAGCGCCTCGGTGGCCTCGTCCTTGGTCTTGCCCGTCACGGCGGGCACCACCCGCATGTCCACGCCCTTGGAGACGAAGACGTGGACGTCGCCGCGCTTGTGGACGCGCGTGCCGCTGGCCGGGTCGGAGCGCACCACCAGCCCGGCGGCGACCGTGTCGGAGAACTCCTCTTCGACGACGACCCCCAGCCCCGCCCCCTCCAGGTCGGCGCGGACGGAGCCCAGGTCCCGCCCGTCAGTGGTGGGCATCGCGATGTACGAGCCGGGGCCGTACTCGGTCCACCACCAGCCGCCGCCGATCAGGCCCACCACCAGCAGCACGGCGATCGCGCCGATGACGGCGGCGGTCCTGCGGCCGTGGCGCACCACGGCGGGGGGCTCGGGTTTGGCGGGGGCGTCGGCGACCCGCACGGTCGTCTGCGAGGAGGCGGGCAGGACGGCGGTGAGCGCGGGCGCGGACACCACGGCGGTCTTCATGGCCGTCAGCGCCGAGCCCGTCTGCTCCCGTCCGGCCACGTCCGCCCTGCGCGAGGCGAGGTCCGCGGGGAGGGACTCGGCGGCCCTGCGCGCCAGGTCGAGGGCGTGGACGGCGTCGGCGGGCCTGTTCGCCGGGTCGCGCGCCGTGAGGGCGGCGACCAGGTCGTCGACCTCCCGGGGGATCCACGGCTGGGAGGCCGACGGCAGGGGCACGTCGTCGCTGACGTGGTGGGTGGCGATCTGGATGGGGCTCTGGCCCGCCCACGGGACGTCGCCCGTGAGCATCTCGTAGGCCATGATGCCCACGGAGTAGATGTCCGAGCGCGCGTCGGCGCCCCCGCCCCGCGCGATCTCGGGCGCGATGTAGGCCACCGTGCCCAGCATGTTGCCCGTGGAGGACTGGGACGCCTCGGAGGCGGCGCGCGCCAGTCCGAAGTCCGCGACCCGCACCGGCCCCTCGGGGGGCACCAGGATGTTCTCCGGTTTGATGTCGCGGTGGACCACGCCGACCCGGTGGGCCGCGTGGAGGGCCTGGAGGATGTCGCTCACGTAGCGCAGGGTCTGCTCGATGGTGAAGGCCCCCTGCGCGGACAGGAGCGCGCGCAGGTTGGTGCCCTCGACGAGCTCCATGACCAGGAAGCCCTGGCCCGACACGACTCCCTGGTCGTAGACGGCCACGACGCCGGGGTGGTGGATGCGGGCCGCCGCGCGCGCCTCGCGCCTGAAGCGGGCCACGAAGTCCTCGGACTCGGCCAGGTGCGGGTGCATGACCTTGAGGGCCACGAGGCGGTCGAGGCGCTCGTCGCGGGCCACGTAGACGGTCGCCATGCCGCCGCGGGCTAGCCGGGCGGTGACCTGGTAGCGCCCGTCGACCAGGAGGCCGATCATCGGATCGGCCGGGCCTTGGGGCTGGTGAACGTCACTCATTCCCCTGATTCTATGGGAGTTCCCCGCAGCGGGCGCCATCGGGGCGGAGTGTGGCGGGCGTTTGCGGCGCGCGCCTCTTGCCGCAGGTGGGGATGGTGTGTCCGCTCCCACTCGTTCGTTGTGCGACAGGGCATGTCTGCGGGCGCGCGGGGGCGGGTAGGGTAGTGGTATGACTACAGCCCGTGTCCCCTCCGTCATCCCCGCCACCGAGGCGTGCCGCCTGCTCGGCATCGAGGAGCGGCGCCTCAAGCAGCTGGTCCGGGACCACGTGCTGTCGGTCGCTGAGGACGAGGCGGGCGCCCGCGGGGTTCCCACGGAGATGATCGTCAAGGGCCAGAACGGGTGGGTGCCCCTGCCGGACCTGCAGGGCACGCTCACGCTGTTGTCCGACGACGGCTTCACCGCCGACGAGGCGGTGGAGTGGCTGTACGCCGTCCAGGACGAACTGGGGGAGCGGCCCATCGACGCCCTGGTGGCGGGCCGCCACCGCAGGGTGAACCGGATCGCGTCGGCGCTGGCCTTCTGAGGAGCGGCCGCCCGGGCGCGCTGAGGGGCGTGGGGGCTGGTCCCCGGGTCGGTTCGCCCGCCCCGGCGCCGCGCGAGGACCTGGCTGCGGCCCGACTCCGCCGGGGTGCGCACACAAGGGCCCTGATTTACGAAACACGCGCTGCACACAACGGCTTGATTCCGCCCTTGTGTGCGGCGCTGTGTTTCCTAATTCCCTCCCTTGTGTGCGTAACCCGTAGGGGGCAGAAGGCGGTCCGCGCTATTGAAGCCCAACCCACGGGGCGCAAGGCGGTGGCGCCGCACCACCTGGCCCTTTGGGCGCGCTCGACTCGTTTCCCCGCACCAGTCAGGCCCTCTATGCGCCGTGGTTCGACACCGCCAACGGCGCGATCCAGGTTTCCCTCCACCAGTTGGGCCCGCTTCGCACCACTTAGGCCCCCGACGCGCCGGAGAACCAGCGGTTTTCTGGGCCTAAGTGGTGCAGGGGCGCTCTAAGTGGTGTGGGAAAACGCTAACGAGTCCTCAGCGTGCCGCCCCTCTCGGCGCAGGGGTGCTCTAAGTGGAGCAGGAAACGCTACGCCGCGCGCCGCGTGATGATGCCGCACAGGCCGACCAGGTCCGCGCGGCCCTGCTCGGAGACGGGCGCTTCGCGCAGGTGCGCGCGCCCCTGCTCGACCAGGCTGGTGATGAGCTCCTCGTGGGCGTCGCCGCCGCGGGCAGCGATCACCTGGCGCGCCTCGTCGATGAGGGCTCCGGGCGCGTCCGCCCGGCCCAGCGCCCGGCTCAGGACGGCGCGCTCGGAGTCGGTGGCCCGCTGCCACGCCAGGGCCAGCAGCACTGTGCGCTTGCCCTCGCGGATGTCGTCGCCGGAGGGCTTGCCCGTCAGCTCCGGGTCGCCGAAGACGCCGAGGTGGTCGTCGCGGAGCTGGAATGCCATGCCCCACGGAGTGAGAATGCTCTCGATGGCCGCGATGAGGGCGTCGTCCGCGCCCCCGCAGATCGCGCCCAGCGCCGCGGGGTGGACGATCGAGTAGCGCGCCGACTTGCGCACGACCACCTCCATGGCCGCCTCGGTGTCCATGGCCCCGGGGTCGCCCGGGTCCAGGGGTGCCTGCTCGGCCGCGACGTCGAGGAACTGCCCCAGGGCGACCTCGGCGTGCATGCGGCTGTAGCGCGCCCACAGCCTCGCCGCGTCCCGGGGGGCGAGGCGGTCGGCCTGGTCGGCCATCGCGGCCTCGGCCCACGAGAAGAGCAGATCCCCGACCAGGATCGCCCCCGCCTCGCCGAAGCGGTCCGGATCGCCCCGCCACGCCCGGTCGCGGTGGAGGGCCGCCAGGGAGACGTGCGGCGTCGGGCGCCCGCGCCTGGTCCGGGCGTGGTCGATGATGTCGTCGTGGGCCAGGGCGCTCGCCTGGTAGAGCTCGAGGGCGGCGGACAGCGGGGCGACGGGCGCCTCGTCGAGCGGGCCGCCACGGGCCAGGCAGTGGCCGACGTGGGCCAGGATCCCCCGGAACCTCTTGCCGCCCTCGGAGCAGGACCGCGCCAGGGAGGTGAGGGGGGCGCCGCGCTGGGTGGGGGCCAGGTCCCGCGCCATGGCGCCGATGGCGGCCTCGGTGGCCGCGTCGACGGCGGCGCGCAGTGGGATCATGCGGTCTCGCAGGTCGGACATGGGCGCAGTGTATCCCAGGGGAGTGGGTCCGGGGCCGCACCGTGGGCCTTTGGTCCTTGTGGGATGCGCTGGCCGGGCCCGGATCCGCCGGGAGAAACACCGGGCGGTCAATTATAATCGAAAGGGCGTGCCGCCAGGAGCGACAGGCGACCCCACCCATCAATGAAAGGGACACGTGTGAGTGCTTCGCGCCCCAGTGAGAGCGAATCCCCTGAAGTGACAGCTGACAAGGCCTCCCAGGCAGCCGCCACGGGGAGGGCTGGTGCCAGGAAGCCCGCGGCCAAGAAGGCGCCCGCCAAGAAGCGGACGGCGAAGTCCGCCGCGAAGTCCGACGAGGCGGGGGCCGGGAAGCCCGACGAGGCGAAGGCCCCCGCGAAGAAGGCGCCCGCCAAGAAGGCCGCCGCCAAGGCCGACGGCGCCAAGAAGACGGCGAAGAAGGCGTCAGCCAAGGCCGACGGCCCCAAGAAGGCCGTGAAGAAATCCGACGGGGCGAAGGCAGGGAAGTCCGACGAGGCGAAGGCCCCCGCGAAGAAGGCGCCCGCCAAGAAGAAGGCGAGGAAGTCCGCCTCCAAGGCCGACGCCGCCAAGAGCGCCGCCAGGGCCGGGGCCGCGGACGAGCGCGAGGCCATCGACGAGGAGGAGCTCGAGGAGGGCGTCGTCGTCGACGACTCCGACGAGGGCTTCGACCCCGAGGCCGAACTCGAGAACGACGCCATCGACACCGACGACGAGGAGGACGAAGAGGAGGAGCCCGAAAAGGACACGGGCGCCGATCCCGTCAAGGCCACCGACGGCGCCGCCCTGCGCGAGCGCACCCAGGCCGGCATCCACGTCAAAGGCGGTTTCGTGGTCTCCGACTCCGACGAGACCGACGAGCCCGTCCAGCAGGTCACGGTAGCCGGCGCCACGGCCGACCCCGTCAAGGACTACCTCAAGCAGATCGGCAAGGTCTCGCTGCTCAACGCCGCGCAGGAAGTCGACCTGGCCCGGCGCATCGAGGCCGGCCTGTACGCCGAGTACAAGCTCAAGAACCGGGCCGACGAGATGACCTCCAAGGAGCGGCGCGAACTGCACTTCCTGGCGCAGGACGGGCAGCAGGCCAAGAACCACCTGCTCGAGGCCAACCTGCGCCTGGTCGTGTCGCTGGCCAAGCGGTACACGGGGCGCGGCATGCAGTTCCTCGACCTCATCCAGGAGGGCAACCTGGGCCTGATCCGCGCTGTCGAGAAGTTCGACTACACGAAGGGCTACAAGTTCTCCACCTACGCCACGTGGTGGATCCGCCAGGCCATCACCCGCGCCATGGCGGACCAGGCGCGCACCATCCGCATCCCCGTGCACATGGTCGAGGTCATCAACAAGCTCGCCCGCGTCCAGCGCCAGATGCTGCAGGACCTGGGGCGCGAACCCACCCCGGAGGAGCTCGCCAAGGAGCTCGACATGACCCCGGAGAAGGTCGTCGAAGTGCAGAAGTACGGGCGCGAGCCCATCTCGCTGCACACGCCGCTGGGCGAGGACGGCGACTCGGAGTTCGGCGACCTCATCGAGGACTCCGAGGCCATCGTCCCCGCCGACGCGGTGTCCTTCACACTCCTGCAGGAGCAGCTCCACCACGTCCTCGACACCCTGTCCGAGCGCGAGGCCGGGGTCGTGTCGATGCGCTTCGGCCTGGGGGACGGCCAGCCCAAGACCCTCGACGAGATCGGCAAGGTCTACGGGGTCACCCGTGAGCGCATCCGCCAGATCGAGTCCAAGACCATGTCGAAACTGCGCCACCCCTCGCGCAGCCAGGTCCTGCGCGACTACCTCGACTGACCAAAGGTAATATCGGCCCCGGCGCCCTGCCCCAAGGGAAGGACGCCGGGGCCGATGCCATTCGGACCACATTTAGAGTATTCCCGGTGCCGTTGTGGCGCGCGAAGCCGATCGTGGAGGACGATAGCAGCATGTATGAAGGCGCTTTGACCATGGTTGTGACCGTGTGCATTGTGATCGTCGTCGCCGTCGGCGTCTTCGTGGTGCTCGCGCTATCGCGGCGCAGCGCCGACCAGTGGCAGCGCCGACTGCGCGACCGCAAGGTGGAGCTCCACCTTGAGAGGGGGGACGCCCCGTCCGAGGCGGGGGGCTCGCCCCGGATGACGTCCCTGGATGCCCTGCTCGACTCCGCGTCGACCCCTTCGAACGCGTACTTCAACGCTGACCGACTGCCCGGGATCGCCAAGCTCGAGGCCGCCTCTGAGCGGAGGGGCAAGCGCTCCGGGCAGTCCTCCGACCAGGACCAGTAGCGCCGGGCCCGGCGGGCGCCGCGCCGGGAGCGAGTGCCAGGGCCCGGCAGGACGAGGGCTCCCGGGCGCGCGGCCCAGCGGTCGCGGCACCG
>ERZ773035.2196-NODE-2196-length-13006-cov-27.817157_pt1 | contig 13006 bp, 10 predicted proteins | sample MGYA00511487_ERZ773035 | MGnify/ENA primary metagenome ERZ773035 (study PRJEB29015, sample SAMEA2737985) | human oral metagenome | biome: human oral; feature: human-associated habitat; material: dental | place: China | collected 2024 ...
CATTGAGCAGGGCCACGCCGGCGGCGCTAATGGCCGCCGCGCCCATGCCGATGAAGAAGGGCCAGCGCAGGCGCAGGTTGACACCGAAGATGGCGGGCTCGGTGATGCCGAAGACGGCGGACGCGCCACCGGCGCCGGCCAGGCCCTTGAGCTTGGCGTCGCGGGTCTTGAAGAAGACGGCCAGGGCGGCCGCGCCCTGCGCGACGTTCGCCATGGAGGCGACGGGGAAGATGAAGTCACCGACGCCGCCGTTGACGGGCAGCAGCGGGATTTCGATGGCGGGGAAGGACTGGTGCAGGCCGGTCACAACGATCGGGCTGTAGACGAAGCCGAAGAGAAGACCACCGACAACGCCGAGGGTCGTGTAGGTCCAGTTAATGCCCCAGGTGAGGTACTCGGCGGCCACGCGGGTGACGGGGCCGATGATCGTGAAGGCCAGGAAGCCGGTGACCAGCATCGTGATGAGCGGGGTGAGCAGGAAGTCTGCGGTGCCCTTGAGGACCTTGTGCAGGCTCTTCTCGATGAGGCACATGACGTAGGTGACGGCCAGGGTCGGGATGACCTGCGCCTGGTAGCCGATCTTGGCGACGTCCATGCCGAAGATGTGCCAGTAGCTTACCTGTGCCTCACCGGCGAGTGCCGCACCCGTATTCCAGGCGTTGAGCAGGTCGGAGGACACCATGGCCGCGCCGATCGCGGCACCCAGGTAGACGTTGCCGCCGAAACGCTTCGCCGCGGAGAAGCCGACGAGGACCGGCAGCGAGGCGAAGGCCGCGGAGGAAACCATGTTGATGAGGGCCGCGTAGTCCGCGATGCCCGGGTACATCTGGGTCAGCGACTGCTCGCCGAAGAGGCCCTCAGCGGTCATGACGTTGTTGATGGCCATCATCAGACCGCCGGCGACCAGCGCCGGCAGGATCGGGACAAAGATGTCGGCGATCATCTTGATGAAGCGCGAGAAGAGGTTGCCACCCTTTTCGGCTTCTTCCTTGGCCTCGTCTTTGGAGACCTCGCGCACGCCGTGGTTGGCCACCATGTTCGCGTAGACCTGGTCGACATCGCCGGGGCCGACGATGATCTGGAACATGCCGCCGGCGGCGAATGTGCCCTTCAGATCTTCATTGTCGTCGAGGGCCTGCTGGTTGATCTTGGACTCGTCCGCGATCACCAGGCGGAGACGGGTTGCGCAGTGTGCTGCTGCGCTGATGTTGGAGGCGCCGCCGACTGCTTCGACGACCTCTCCTGCCACCTTGGCGTGATCCATCGCTGATCACATTCCTTTCTGAAAACCCCACGCGCAACGCCATTGTTACGCCGCGCTGGGCGGTGTGTAGCAATCGATTGACATACTACGGGTGACAGAGTCTTCAACGCAAGCTGCGACGGGCATCGTCTCAGGTCAGAGCATGAGAGACCGCACACATACGACGAGGCCGTGGCCACTGTGGCAGCCACGGCCTCGTTCATGGGGTGTTCAGTCGGCGCGCGCGGCGCTCACGTTCGTCACGGAAGCGGTGCCCGTGAGGGTCACGCCGGAGCCGTCGCCGTTCAGGAAGCTGCGGGTCGTGAAGACGCGCGAGCCATCGCCCAGGTAGATCTCGGTGATGGAACGGTCGTGGAGGATTTCCACGCGGCAGGCCTCCCCCGCCTCGAGCGTGACGACGCGGCGGCCGCCGTGGGGGTAGCGCGTGCCCGTCAGGTCGACGCTCAGGCGTCCGTCTTCCAGAGTGATCGACAGGCCGGAGCCGGAACCGATCTGCACGGACAGGCCCCCGTCGTAGGAGGCGTCGAAGGCGAGGCGCCACGAGCGCGAGCCAGCGAGCTCCGCGATCCGAGCCCCGACCTCGTCCCCGGGAGCACCCTCGAGTGTGGCGGGCGCCAGGGGCAGGCCCGGCAGGTACGGGCGGGCGATGACGCGGCCGCCGCGCAGGGTCAGGGCGCGCGGGGCGGTGAAGCAGTGCACCCAGCCGCCGGTGGCGATGGAGGGCTGGTCGTCCTCCCCGGCGTTACCCGCCCAACCGAAGAGGAGGGTCGGCGCGTCAGGCGAGGAGGAGGCGGAGCGAGCCATGACCTGGGGCGCGTAGAACTCGGTGCCGCGGTCGAGCTCCTCGAAGGACCCGTCGGCACCGCGCAGCTCGGTCCCCACGAGCTCACCGACGATGGCGACGCACGGGAAGACGTTCTCGAAACCCTCCCGACGAGGCGAGATGCCCTGCGGGCAGAAGATGAGGACGTCGCGCGCTTCGCCCGATTCCTCGTCGGTCAGGCGCACGAGGTTCGGGCACTCCCACATGTAGCCGAACGCGTCGAAGGCCCCTCCGGCGTCCGGGAAGGTCATCTCGCCCTCGCACTCCCACGCGCGCAGGTCCGCGGAGCGGTAGAGCAGGGCCGCACCCGTGAGGTTCTCACGCTGGACGCCGAGCAGCATCCGATACGAGCCGTCCGCGTCGCGCCACACCTGCGGGTCGCGGAAGTGCGCCGTGTATCCCTCCGGCTGGTGGCCGATGATCGGGGGCACGCGCTTATCGAAGTGGACCATATCCGTCGTCGTGACGACGCACTGGGTGGCCTCGCGCTCCCCCGTCTCGGGATCCTTGTAGTTGCCGGTGTACCACAGCTCGACGTGGTCGCCGACCTCGATCGCGGTGCCCGAGTAGGCGCCGTTCGCGTCCTGGTGGGTGTCGGGCAGGATCGCGGGGGCGTGGTAGCCCCAGTGAGTCAGGTCACGCGACGTGGCGTGGCCCCAGTAGACGAGCTTGCGAGGGTGCTCGGGCGTGTACTGGAAGAACGCGTGATACGTCCCGCCGATCTCGATGAGGCCGTTCGGGTCGTTCAGGCGGCCCACCGGGGGCGCGACGTGAAAGAGCGGGTAGTCGGGATCTTGCGGGGCGCGCGACGAGGCCTCGGCAGCGAGGGCGGACGCGAGAAAATCTTCGGCCATGACCTCACGGTAACACCCCCAGATAGACGAGCGCGCGGGCGGGACGCATCCATCCCGCCCGCGCGCTGTCACAGGCGCGTCACACCTGTCACAAAACGCGACAGATCAACGAAAAACCCAGGTCAGGCGCCCGTCACGTCGTCGGGGTGAGCGTCCGCGTAGCGGGCAAGCTCCTCCTCGACGATGGATTCGTCGAGCTTGACGAACACCGGCGTGGGCTTGGCGATCGGGGTGCCGGGCGTGATCGGGTGGCGCTCCCAGGTGGGCACGTTCGTGTAGTCGCCCGTGATGATCGGGTAGCCGTCGCGCCCCTCGAAGTCGGCGGGCAGGACCTGCGGGTCGAGCTCTGCGACCTCTTCGATGCGAGGCATCGGCGCGATCTCGCCGGCACCCCCCATGACGCGGTCGATGTCGTTGGCCGCGTGGGGCAGGAACGGGGAGAGCATGAGGTTGAGGTCCGTCACCGCCTGGGCGAGGGTCCACAGGACCGTCGCGAGGCGCTCACGCTGCTCGGGGGCCTTGAGCTTGAAGGGCTCGGTGTCGGTCACGTACTTGTTGGCCTCGCCCACCAGGCGCATGGCCTCGGACAGCGCCGCCTTCTGGCGGTGGTGACGGATGAGGTTGCCGACGGTGGCAAAACCGGCCTCGACGGCGTCCAGGAGCGCGCGGTCGATGTCCTCGAGCTCACCCGGGGTGGGGATCTCGCCGAACTTCTTGGCGATCATGGAGGCGGTGCGGTTGACCAGGTTGCCCCAGCCGGCGACGAGCTCACCGTTGGTGCGGCGCACGAACTCGGCCCACGTGAAGTCGGAGTCCGAGGTCTCGGGGCCGGCCGCGCTGATGAAGTAGCGCAGCGCGTCGGCCTGGTAGCGCGAGAGGAAGTCACGCACGTAGATGACGATGCCGTGCGAGGAGGAGAACTTCTTGCCCTCCATGGTGAGGAACTCGGAGGACACGACCTCGGTGGGCAGGTTGAGGACACCCAGGTCGCCGGGAGCTCCACCCTTCGAACCCTGGCCGTTGTAGCCGAGCAGCTCGGCGGGCCAGATCTGGGAGTGGAAAACGATGTTGTCCTTGCCCATGAAATAGTAGGACAGGGCCTCGGGGTCGTTCCACCACTTGCGCCAGGCCTCGGGGTCGCCGGTGCGGCGCGCCCACTCGATGGAGGCACTCAGGTAGCCGATGACGGCGTCGAACCACACGTAGAGGCGCTTGGTCGGCTGGTCTTCCCAGCCGGGAACCGGGATACCCCAGTCGATGTCGCGCGTCATGGCGCGGGGGCGGATGTCCTCGAGGAAGTTCTGGGAGAACTTGATGACGTTGGGACGCCAGGTGCCGGACTTCTCGCGCTCGTCGAGCCAGGCGGACAGGGCCTCGGCGAGGGCGGGCAGGTCGAGGAAGTAGTGGACGGACTCCACGAAATTGGGGGTCTCACCGTTGATGCGCGAGTGCGGGTTGATGAGCTCGGTCGGGTCCATCTGGTTGCCGCAGTTGTCGCACTGGTCGCCGCGCGCTCCTTCGGCGCCACAGATTGGACAGGTGCCCTCGATGTAGCGGTCGGGCAGGGTGCGGCCGGTGGACGGGGAGATGGCGGCGCGCGTGACCTGCTCGATCATGTAGCCGTTGTCGCGCACGGTGGCGAACATGTCCTGTACGACGCGGTAGTGGTTGCCGGCGGTCGTGCGGGTGAAGAGGTCGTAGGACAGGCCGAGCGCCACGAGGTCCTCGACGATGAGGCGGTTGTTCTGATCCGCGAGTTCGCGAGCGCTCATGCCTGCGCCGTCGGCGGCCACCAGGATGGGGGTTCCGTGTTCATCGGTGCCGGAGACCATGAGGACGTCGTGGCCGGCCATTCGCATGTACCGGGAGAAAACGTCGGAGGGGACACCGAATCCCGCAACGTGGCCAATATGACGGGGGCCGTTGGCGTAGGGCCATGCGACGGCGGACAGAATACGACTCATAGCCCCTAACAATACTGCGTAGCGCTCACGAACGGGGAACCGGCCGCATGGCGAGGAATTGAAACAGCCCTTGGGCGAGTGTGACCGGGGTGATATTCTTGAGGAAATTACTGATTTTTCTGGGAGGTCCCATGCCCCGCGCTCTCATCATTGTCGACGTTCAGCCCACGTTCTGCGAAGGCGGTGCCTTGCCCGTCACGGGCGGTAACGCGATCGCCGAGGCCGTGGCCGCCTACGTGGACGCGCACCGCAACGAGTATCAGCTGATTGTGACCACGCAGGATTGGCACATCGATCCGGGCGAGCACTTCTCGCAGACCCCGGATTTCGTGGACACGTGGCCCCCGCACGGCGTGGCCGGCACGGACGAGGCCGAGCTCCACCCGGCGCTCGCGAACGTGAACGCGGATGTCACGGTCAAGAAGGGCCAGTACAAGGCCGCCTACTCGGGCTTCGAGGGAACGACCGAGGATGGCAAGACGCTGGAGGAGGCACTGCGCGACGCCGGCATCACGGATGTGGACGTCGTGGGCCTGGCCGAGTCGCACTGCGTCGCGTCCACGGCTGTGGATGCTGTCCACGCCGGATTCCCGACGCGTGTCCTGCGCAAGCTGACCGCCCCCGTGACCGAGGAACTGGGCGCGGTGGCTCGCGAGTGGATGACGACGGAGGGCGTGGCGCTCGCCTGAGCGGATCCCCTGACGGCGCCCGGGCCTCGTCGCTGCCCGGGCCTCGTCACTTCGCGGCGAGGGCGGCCTTGTAGAGGTCGTTCTTGCGCGCACCCGTCGCCGCTGCCACCTCGGCGGCGGCATCTTTGAGGCGCATTCCTTCCGCCGCGAGCGCGAGGACCGCGCCGACGTGGTCTTCGGCGCGCGCGCTGCGCTCGTATCCGGCGACGACGATCGTCACTTCGCCGAGGACGTCGTCGGCGTCGGCTGCGAGTTGGCCGAGCGTGCCGCGGCGCACTTCTTCGTAGTCCTTGGTGAGCTCGCGGCACAGCGCGGCGGCTCGGTCGGAACCGAAGACCTCGGCCATGCGCGTCAGCGTGGCGGCCGCGCGACGGGGCGACTCGAAGAAGATGAGCGTGTGCGGGTCGGTGGCCAGGCCTTCCAGGTAGCGCGTGGCTTCCCCATCCTTGCGCGGCAGGAACCCCTCGAAGGCGAAGCGGTCGGAGGGCAGGCCTGACAGGGCGAGGGCCACGAGCGGCGCGGAGGGGCCGGGCAGGACGGACAGGGGGACGCCCGCGTCGATGGCGGCGCGCGCCAGCCGGAAGCCCGGGTCGGAGACCGTGGGCATGCCCGCGTCGGACACGAAGACGACGCGCGCCCCTCCCCTGGCCGCCTCGACGATTCCCGCGGCCTTCTCGGCCTCGTTGTGGTCGTGCAGGGCGACAAGGCGGCCACCGAGCTTGATGCCCAGGCGCGAGGCCAGGGCGAGCGCGCGGCGCGTGTCCTCGGCGGCGACGATGTCTGCCCCTTCAAGCGCGGCGACGACGCGGGGCGAGGTGTCACGCACGTCCCCGATCGGAGTCGCGGCCAGCAGGATCGACCCTCCCGGCTGACGGTAGGGGTCGCGTGTGCGACCCTCCTGCGCCGTGGCAGAGGAGGCGTTGTCAGGGGCGGTGTCGGTCGCTGCGTCCATGCCCGTATCGTCTCACTGCTTGTCCGCGCGCGCACGGCGCGACCCTTTCGATCCGGCCACCCACCCGGGCACGCGGGAGGCGAGGACGCAGGCGCCGCACAGGAGCGCGATGGTTCCGCCTGCGCTCAGGCGCGCCGGTACGGCGATCACCAAGCCAGCCAGGCCGATGAGGGCGCCGAGGAGGGGGCAGGCGATGAGGAAGGCGCGCGAGCTTCGCGCGTGGGGGGCGATTGCCGCGGCGGGGGCTGCGACGAGCGCGATTGACAGGATGGTTCCCACGGCGGGGATGGCCACGGTCACGGCGGTGAGGATGGCGGCCAGGATGATGAGTTCGTGGACGGTGATTCGCCGGGCGGCTGCCGGGTCCGAGGGGTCGAAGCAGTGGGCAATGAGGTGCCGGTGCCCGACGGTGACGACGGCGATGACGAGTGCCAGGGTGATGCCCGCCCAGGCGACGTCCGCGGGTGAAACGGTCATCACGGATCCGGTGAGGAAGGAGCTGACGGCCAGGGGCAGGGGCTTAAACCAGGTCGCCAGGAAGTAGCCGGCCGCGAATCCCGCCGTCAAGACGATGCCCGCGGCTCCCTGGCTGGAGATGCCGGCAATGGTGGCCAGTCGTCGCATGAGGATGACCAGGGGGATGGTGCCGAGGAAGGCACCGATGTACAGGGCTGCCGACATTCCAGCGTGGCCAAAGCCGAGTGCGGCGGCGATGACGACGCCGAGCACGGCCCCGGGGAAGGTGCCGTGGGTGACCGATTCGGCGAAGAAGATGCGCCGGTCGAGGTAGGCGAAGGCTCCGACGAGTCCGCTGAACGCTCCGATGAGTGTCACGTGGAGCGCGGGGTAGAGCAAAAGGGAAAGGATCATTGTCGGCCTTCCACCGATGCGAGGGCTTCGCGCTCGCGGGGTGCGTCCCCTGTTGAGGACAGTGGACCTCGGCGCTGAATGACGGGTCGCAGCGCGCACGCGAGGCCGAAGCAGGCGAGCACGCCCAGGGCGACGCACGCCTGCGGGGACAGGGGCCTGGGTCCGGGCACGAGGGCGACGGCGAATCCTCCCCAGCCGCCGACGAGCGCGCTGAGGGAGGCAAGGACGGCCATCGAACGCGTTCCCGCAGACAGGAGGCGACCGAAGGCACCGGGAACGATGAGGTATCCGACGACGAGGAGCACGCCGACGGCGGTTGACGCCGCGACGACGATCGCGCCGAGGGCGGCATTGAAGATTGCGTCGATGACGAGCGTGGACACTCCGGCCACCCGCGCGGCCTCCCGGTCGAAGGCGACCGCGATTTGCGCCCGCCACGTTGCGGCCAGGACGAGTCCTGCGGCGACAAGCACAATGGCGCTGACCCACATGCGCGAGGTCGTGATGTCGAGGAGGCGACCAAACATGAGGGATTCAAGTTGCCCGGACATGTCACCGATGCGCAGGGAGATGACGATGCCCAGGGAGAAAAAGGCGGTCAGGATGACGGCGGTCGTCGCTTCGGAGGAGTGTTGACGCCGCGAGGCCAGGGTCAGGGCGGCGGCAACGCAGGCCGCGCACAGCGCCCCTCCGGGGATGATGGCTTCGCGCCCGCCGAGGGCCATGCCGACGACGATGCCGGGGAACACGCCGTGGACCATTGTTTCGGCACCAAATTCGGCTCGCCTGAGGTTCACGAGGGTTGAGGCTGGGCCGACCGCCAGGGCGAGGAGCCCGAGGACGATGATGGGGCGCACCAGGAAGGGGGCGATCATGACAGGGCCGCCACCGCTTCGTCTGCTCCGGATCCGTAGGCGCGCGCGAGGATGGAGGGGGATAGGGCGTCGGCGACGGGGCCGAGTGCGATCTGCCGCGAGGCTAGGACGCAGGCGTGAGAACATACGTCACGCGCCAGGGATAGGTCGTGAGTGGAAACGATGACGCCGACGCCGCTGGCCGTTAGTTCGGCGATGAGGTGGGTGATGATGTCTCGGCTGGGGGCGTCGAGGCCGTTGAAGGGCTCGTCCATCATGACCAGCTCGGGACGCGCCACGAGGGCGCGCGCGACGAGGACGCGCTGACGCTGCCCGCCGCTGAGCGTCCCGAAGCGGTGCGAGGCTTTTTCTGTCAGGTTGACTCGTTCGAGGGCGTCGGCGACGCGGGCTCGCATGTCTGCGCTGATGCGCCTGCCCCATCCGGCCTCGGAAATGAGTCCCATTGTGACCACTTCGGAGGCGTTGACCGGGAAGGTCAGGTCCAGGTCGGCGCTTTGGGGTACCAGGCCGATGCGCTCGGCGTCGACTCGGACGCTTCCGGACAGGATTGAGCATCCTCCGACGATACCTCGCATGAGGGTGGTCTTGCCGCCGCCGTTGGGGCCGACAAGGGCGAGGGCCTGGCCCCCGAACACGTCGAGGTTCAGGCCGGTCAGCGCCGGGGTATTTCCATACCCCAGCGCCGCGTCTCGGAAGGAGACGAGTGTCGTCATCACTGGTCCTTCAGGTGCTCGGGCAGCTGCGGGACGGTGCCGCCCCACGCCTGGGTCACGGCGCGAACGTTGTGGATGATCGAGCCGACGTAGGTGGCTCCCTCGGATCCGTCGGGGCCCAGCGAATCGCCGTACATGGCGTCCTCGCCCACGATGGGGGTCACACCGGCCGCGCGGGCGATCGCCTCAATGGACTTGGAGTTGTTGGAGTTTTCCGCAAAGAGCGCGACCGCGCCGGACTCCTTGACGGCCGCGACGGCCTTGGCGATGTGGTCGGCGGTGGCGTCCTGCTGTTCATTGAAGTCGGACAGGGCGGCGCCGATGAAGCGGATCCCGTAGTCCCTCGAGAAGTAGCCGAAGGCGTCGTGGGAAGTAAAAAGCACGCGCTGCCCCTCCGGCACAGTTTCGATCGCCTCGGCGGTCCATTGATCGAGGGCGTCGATGTCCTCCAGGTACGAGGCCGTGGCTGCATTGATCGACGAGGCGGCGTCCGGCGCTGCGGCTGCAAGGCCAGCGCCGAGGTTGGCGACCTGGACGCGGGCGCCCTTCGGGGAGGTCCACACGTGCGGGTCAAAGCGGAATTCGGGCTCCTCGCCGGCCTCTTCGGGCGGGAACGGCCACGGGGCAACGTCGACGCGCTGGTTTCCGCGGTCGATCGTGTAGGCACCATCGGGGTCGGGGGCACCCGGATTATCGACGTCGGCGGCCGTCAGGACGCCGGAGGTAACGACCATGCGTCCCTTGAAGCCGGAGGAGACGACCGCGTCGTCGAGGAAGTGCTCGAGGTCGACGCCGGAGATGGCCATGACGTCGGCCTGCGCGAGCGCCGAGGTCTGGGCGGGGGTCATCTCGTGCTCGTGCGCGGAGGCGTTGGGGGCGAGCAGGCAGGTCAGGCTCATGGTGAGGGCGGCACCCTCAGGGGCGGCGCCCACGTGACTGCTCTTTCCGGCTGCGTCGGTCTTGTCAAGGGAAATCTCGGAAGAATGAGCCGCGATCTGGGTGACGTAGTCGCAGATCTGCGTGGTTGTGGCGACGACTGTGAGGCCGTGTGCCGAGGAGGTGGGCGCGCACGCCGCTAGGGGCGTGAGGGCGAGGCCGAGGATGGCGAGTGCCACGCGGCGGGTTGTTGAGAGAATCATCATCGCTCCAACAGATTTTTCGGGTACCCGAACATTATAGAGCATTGCGAGAACAATTCTCAACACCTGGCCGATGCACACCCTCCCCGAACGCGCGAGCGAATGTGCACCGCGGTTCTTGTGCCTCGAGGAGGCCGCTAGACTCGGATGCGATGGATACAGCGAACACACACGATGACACGATCGACGAGGCTACGCAGCCCTTCGAGCAGGGAACGACGGCCGACGCCTCTGTCGAGAAACAACATCCCGAGGCCCCTGACGACGGCTCGACGACCCCACCCACGTCCGGCCGTCCCCTTCCCCCACACCATCCGCGATGGTCGGATCGCCTGACCACTCCGGCGGCCGGATGGGTCGCCACCGCGATTGCGACGATCCTCGCGGCCGCCATTAGGCTCCCCGGCCTCGATAATGTCCGCACGCTGATCTTCGACGAGACCTATTACGTGAAGGACGCGTGGTCTCTCCTCACGCTGGGGTACGAGGGAACATGGGCCAAGGACGTCGACGCAGCATTCGCCACCGGCGACGTCTCCAGCCTGTCCACGGTGGGCGGTTACCCGGTGCACCCGCCCACGGGAAAGTGGCTGATCGCGCTGGGTATGAAGGTTTTCGGTCAGGCAGACCCCGTCGGCTGGCGCATCGCCGCCGCCATCTGCGGGATCATCACCGTCTTCCTTCTGTGCCGACTGACCCAGAACCTTTTCCGCACGCCAGCACTGACGCTCCTGGCCGGCCTCTTCCTGGCGACCGACGGCATGGCGATCGTCATGAGCCGCACATCCGTCCTCGACGGCTTCCTCACGATGTTCGCCCTGGCCGCGTTCCTGTGCGTCGTCAAGGACCAGGAAGCATCCCGGCCGCGACTATTGGCCAAGCTACGCGAATGGGACGGCCTGGGCGCGCCGAGGCAGGGGTGGCCCGACCTGCGCACCTACCTCACCCGCCAGGACCGACGCCCCTTCACAATCGGCCCGAATGCGGGCAACCGCCCATGGCTGCTCGCCGCGGGAGTCCTCGCAGGCCTCGCCTCCTCCGTGAAGTGGTCGGGCATCTACGCCCTCGCCTTCCTCGGCCTGTTTGTGGCCCTCCGCGAAGTCACGTGCCGCTGGCGCGCCGGTCACCCCTCCCCGATCCGCGGCGCCCTCCTCGCCGACATCTGGTGGGCATTCATCCTCATGGTTCCCACAGCGATCCTGACATACATCGCCTCGTGGTTCGGATGGTTTGCCCACCCCGCCGCGCACGGACACGGTCGATCAGGAATCCCCGGCTTTGCGGGCTCGCTCGCAGACCTGTGGCTCTACCACAAGGAAATGTGGACATTCCATAACGGGCTCAACACCCCGCACACCTACCAGTCCAACCCCTACACGTGGCTCGTGCAGTACCGTGCGACCTCTTTCCACTGGGCGAACGGACCCGAGGTCACAGGATGCGCGTCTGGGAAGTGCGCGACCGACATTGTCGCGCTCGGTAATCCGCTCCTGTGGTGGATTGGGATTGGCGCGCTCATTGTCGTCCTCTGGGCAACGGTGCGGTACCGCAACTGGCGAACCGGCGTCATCACGCTGGGCTACATCGCCCTGTACGTTCCCTGGCTCGCCTTCGCACACCGCACGATCTTCACGTTCTACACCGTAGCCTTCGCGCCTTTCGTGGCACTCGCCGTCGCCTGGCTCATCGCCGTACTGGCGGGGTGGGTCACCGCCGACGGCCAGCCCCTCGCTGCCCCACTCCCCCGCCGCACCGAGCTAACGGGTTGGGTGCTCGCGGCGGTCCTGACAGTTGCGATCCTCGCGTGCGCGGCATACTTTATGCCCCTATGGCGCGCGGACGTCGTGGACTACAGCTTCTGGCGCGCACACATGTGGCTCCCCTCGTGGATCTAGTGACGCGCCACTGACGCCGTCAAGAAAAAGGGTGGGGCCCGGCAGTTAGCTGCCGGGCCCCACCCTTTCATCCTGAACGCCACCCCATCTCGGCCGCGCATTCAACCACTCATGCCAAAGCGCGTCGCCAATAAGCCGACACCGCGTGACACCGTGGAGAGCCGCTCAGGAAGCCTTCTCAGGCGAGCGATGCAAGGAGCTCGCGGATCTGCGCGCTCAGCTCGTCAGAGGGCTGGAAAACGCCGTCCTGGAAGTCAGAGCCAAGGTTGATGCCAACCTGCTCGTCGCGAACGTCGGCACCGAAGGTCGACAGGATCTCACGCAGATGCTCGAGGGGCTTGACAGCGCCGTACCACGAGTAACCGACGAGACCAACGGCCTTCTCCTTCAGCGTGGCCGGGGGCAGGTAGTCGATAGCGTTCTTCAAAACCGCAGACACCGAATGGTTGTACTCAGGGGACACGAAAAGAACGGCGTCGTTCGCCTCGATGTTCGTGCGCAGACGAACAGCCTCGGGCAGCTTGGGAGCCTGCATCGACGGGGGATTCTCCTCCGCGAAAAGCGGCAGCTGGTAGTCACGCAGATCGAAGAACACGGTGGAGACGCCGTCGAGCTGACGCGCCTGCTCCTCAATCCAACGAACAACCTGATCACCGGCGCGGCCGGGACGCACAGAGCCAAGAACGATAGCAACGGAAGCCATGATATTTCCTCTCGGAGTCTTATTGAAACATCAACTACTATAGGCGCTAGCTGGGCCGCCGCCAAGGATGAATAGCTATTGCTTAGGACACAAGTCCCACAGGCCCGCGACGGTGCAAGTCCTGCGGCCAGTGTGCGCGAACCGTGATGAAATAACGCTGCGGAAAACGCGCGGAGGGCCTCACCCGTGTGGGTGAGGCCCTCCGTTTTGAGGTGTGTTGTGGCGGTGTCCTACTCTCCCACAACCTGGCGGTTGCAGTACCATT
>ERZ773035.2197-NODE-2197-length-12990-cov-6.790723_pt1 | contig 12990 bp, 14 predicted proteins | sample MGYA00511487_ERZ773035 | MGnify/ENA primary metagenome ERZ773035 (study PRJEB29015, sample SAMEA2737985) | human oral metagenome | biome: human oral; feature: human-associated habitat; material: dental | place: China | collected 2024 ...
TAAATCATACTTATATTCTACATTAATTTAATATTGTAATAGTATTGACAATGATTATCTCATCTGATATAATAACACGAAAATTTTATCAGCTTTTAGGAGTTAAATTTTGAAAGTTTTTACTCTCTCTCTCTCTCTCTGAAACTGTAGCTACCCTACTTTTATTGAGCGCCGCAAATCCAGCCATAGCCGACGAGCAAACTAAGCAAAGCGTAAATCTCGGCGAAGTAGAAGTTACTGCAAACAAAATAAGTGAAAATTTAAAGGATGTGCCACAAAGCATCAGCGTCGTAAGTGATACTGAGCTACAAGAACGAGAAGTCAAAAACGTCGAGGAGCTGGTAAAAACTATGCCAAACATTACCGGTGTGGGCGGGATGTACAAGGCATCAGTACTAGAGGACTCAATCCTTCGATATATACGAGTTCTAACCCCGTTACGGTCTATGTCGGCGGCGTAGCGCAAAGTAACAAAGACGCAGCCTATATCCCCGTTACAAATATTGATCACGTCGAGGTTTTGCGAGGTCCTAGCAGTGCGATCTACGGCAAAGACTCAATCGGCGGCATCATCAATATCGTTTTAAAAGAGCCGACTAACGAGTGGAGCGGCAGCGTCGGCGCCGAATACGGCTCGCACAAATACATGCTAGGTCTTTTTGAAACCAGCGGCGCGCTGATTGATGATAAACTATTTTTAGGCTTAAACGGCTCGGCGTCCAAAGAGGACGGCTGGATCATCAACGATCTAAACGGAGATAAAGCCAACGACAAGAAAAATTACAATTTCGGACTAAATTTAAAGATAGTGCCGACCGATTGTTTTACGATTAAAATTTACGGCGATCTTTTTCACCGCCAGGACGACTCGCTCGACGAGCTTTTTATCCCAAAATCGAGATTTGGCAATATCTCAAAAAGCGAAGCCAAGCATATAAACTTAGAAACTCCCGCCCGCGTAAAGCAAACCTCTAGCTCGGGAGCGTTAGATCTAAAATATGAATTTGACAAATTTGACGCGACCTCGGCTACGACCTTTCGTAGAGCGAAAAAAGACGGGCTTTACGACGAGGATTTCGGTAGTAAAATAACCTATCTCGACCCCGATCACTACGGGCTAATTACATTTTTAAATTCTAAAAACGATACCTTCTCCGAGGAGCTTAGATTTAGTAGCGTAGGCGAGCAAAGCTTCAAATGGGTCGGTGGACTTTATTACGAAAACGAAAAGCAAGTCTTCGGCCCGATCGGCGACCAATACGGCGACGGCGGTAGGACGATAGTCGAGGATTGGCCTTCAATCAATCGCGCGCAGACGGCATCGGTATTCGGTCAGATCATCTATCCGATCACGAGCAAATTTGATGCTACGCTTGGCGGCAGGTATCAGCAGATCAGAAAACACACAAAGGTCGATTACTTTTCATACGAGCTGGGACACAATCCCGGTGCGCCCGCGTTTTCGATGGACGAAAAAGCGACATTTAGGACGTTTTTGCCAAAAATCGCACTTGGATACGATATCACCGACGAGCTAAATATTTACGCGATGTATTCAAAGGGCTATCTAGCCGGCGGCTTTAATTTCTACACCACCGGCGGCAGCAGGGAGGATAATAAATTTGACGCACAAACAAGCGATGACTACGAGATCGGTGTAAAGGGTTCGTATGAGAGCTTTAGATTTTCTACCGCGCTATTTTATATGGACATCAAGGGCACGCATATATTTTATACCGACCCCAATAACCCCAACATCTACTCGACCGCAAACGCCGATAAATCAAAATCTATGGGTGTGGAATTTGAAGGCGTCGCAAAAGCGAGCAAGGAGCTTGATATAAATTTAGCCGCAAGTCTGCTAAAGACCAAATACGGAGATTACATCAACAAAGACGGCACGAATAATAAAGGTAATAAAATCGAGAAAAACCCCGAGTATAAGCTCTCTTTGGGCGCGTCATACTACGCTCCGATGGGAATTTATACAAGACTGGACGGAAATATGATAGGCAAGACCTACTTCGATGCTCAAAATAAGCTAGCCCAAAAGAGCTATTTTACGGCGGATGCAAAAGTAGGCTACCTAAAAGATGGCTTTGACGTGTATTTTTACGTCAAAAATTTGACCGACAAAGAGTATTTCACGCACATCAGAGATAGAGGCCGTAACGTCCTCGCAACATACGGCAAAGGCAGGACTTTCGGTCTTGGCGTCAGATATAGTTTTTAAAATCAATCAACCCTGAAAGGATATAAAATGAAAAGAAGTTTAGCCGTATTAGCGGTTTTAGGTGCGTTTAGTGTAGCTGGCGCGCATGATTTTTGGCTAGTAGGACAAAACGATGACAAGCTAAGAGTTCAAATCGGCTTTGGTGACGGATTTGCGACGTGCGAGCCGATTGATAAGCAGAGAGAAAATAATTTTGAAATCCCCGTAGTCATAGATAAAAACGGCAAAAAAATCGAGCTAAAGCGCACGAGCGAGAACTATAAATTTGAGGGCGAAAAGCAGCCGGAAGGTGTCTATATCATTACCGGGCAATATAAACCGACCTTTTGGACCGAGGATAAAAGCGGCAAATGGCATATGGGCGGCACGAAAGATACGATCAAAGACGCTAAATTTTGCCGTCGCGCCACTATGCTCGCAAAGGGCGTAATCAACACACAAGCAGGCGATCTCATAACTAAGCCTGTGGGCGAGCGACTAGAGCTCGTACCTTTAGAAAATCCGGTAAATTTCAAAGCCAATAAGCCGTTTAAAATTAAAGTGCTGTTTGAAGGCAAACCACTTGCAAATGCCGCAGTTGAAGGTGCGCCGGATGGATTTCTGGAAGATATGAGCGCTTTTTATGGTATGACCGACGATAAGGGCGAAATCGAGGTTATGGCGCTAAAGCCGGGTCCTTGGATACTAAAAGCAAGAAATAAGCTCGCATTTTCGGATCCAAAAAAATGCGACGAAGAGACGATCATCGCGTCATTTGCCTTTGAAGTGAAATAAGTTTAAATTTGCTCTAAATTTTACTCCGGCTTTTAAATTTAAAGCCGGATTACACTATGTGAGGACTTTCGCGAACTTTGTAGTTGCCGCGCGTAGGCTGCGCTTTTAACTCGTCGCGATTTGCGCATTACGCTACGATAAGCCTTCCTGGCAAAATTTCAATTTTAGCTTGAATGCTCACTTTTTCATAAATGCTCGCATATTTTTAAAATTCAGCTTCTAGCGCCTATTCGCCTGAAACAATCCTCGTTCAAAACCAAAAGATTAAATTTAATTCAAATTTTGCTCTATTCAAAATTCCACTCGCGCCCTAAAATTTATCTAAATTTCAAACCCCGCAAGTATAATCCGCCATAAATTTTAAAAATCTAAAGGCAAAAAATGAATCGTGATACTTTAAACGCCATAAAATTTCGCGGTATAACCTCTAGCGTTTTATCGATTTGCTGTTACCTGATCATTTGGGCTTGTTGCGAGTTTTGGCATGACGTTGAAATAAGCAAATTTTTAGGCGTTGCCGCCGTAATTGTTGTCATAATTTTCGCTTCGATGATTTTTAAACTCTCGGCAACCAAAATTATCTCTGATATCTCCGATAGTAAGGTCTTTAGGACGTATTTAACTACCTTTATTGCTCGAGTGCTTTGGACTATCATGGTTATCGCATTTTTATTGTATGCTATAAATATCGCGAGCTCGGAAACTCTCAATTACTTCTTTCATAGCCACAGAGAATCTTTTGTAGATACATTCTATTCTGTTATTAGAACAACTCAAAATATAGGGTTTAGTTATCAAAACGAAGCGACGCTGATTGCCATATGGGGCAATATCTTTCTTGTTGTAATTCCAGCACTTAAAACTATTAATTACGTAGTGTTGATACTAGTGTATTATAAACTAGGCAAAGCTGCTACAAACAAGATTTTTTACTTCTGTGGAGGATTATATTTTATGTATTGGATACTTCTAAATATTATGAATGTATTCGTTAATCTTCCGAAAATAAGCAATGTAACAGCGGTATGTATCATACTTATAGCGATTTTTTTATATGAAATTTTAGAACTTATCGCTTGGATTAGGATTAAAGGAATTTCAGGCGCGGAGCTTTGGAATAAAAACTTATGGACGACGCCAGCAAAATAGATCATAAAATCCAATCGGTTTCGCTGGGTATCGGGCAGTATCCGGTTAGCCTAGAGAAGAAGGGCAAAAATTTTTACTAGCAAAATTCTGCGTAAAATCACAAAATTCTGCCCTACGAAAGCATCTGAAATCCCCCACGACAAAATCAAATTTATATAAAAATTTATCTGGATTTTATGCCGATCGGCTATAATTCCACTATTCTAACCCCGCATATTTTGCGGAATTTTCAAGGAGAAAAAATGCTTAAACTTCACTCAATCCTTCTTGGTGCAGCGCTTTGCGCTAGCCTGGCTTTTGCAGATCGCACGATTACCGATCAGCTCGGTCGCAAGGTCACAATCCCGGATCAAGTAAATCGTATCGTCGTGCTACACCACGAAGCGCTCAATGTCTTAAACGAAATCAACGCCCAAGATAAGGTCGTAGGCATCCTAAAAAGCTGGGAGCAGCGCCTAGGCAAAGAGTATAATCGTTTGGCACCGAGTTTTAAAAACCTACCTAATCCGGGCGATATCAAAGATGTCAATTACGAAGCTCTGCTTAGTCTAAAGCCCGATGCGGTCGTAGTGGTCAACTACTTCCCTAAAGAATATATCGCTAAAATGGAGGAGTTGAAAATCCCAGTCGTAGGTATTTCATTTTTCAGCTCTGCACAAGAGGAAAAAGCTAAGCTAAATCCGACCTTTAAAGATGAGCGCGATAGCTTCGCTGCTTACGATGAGGGCTTTTACGAGGGGGTTAAAATTCTAGGCGAACTAAGCAATCACGAAAAGGATGCCGCTGAACTAATAGATTTCGTTAAAAAATCGCAAGCTGATTTAAATGCCAAATTTAGTAATTTTATCGTAGATAAAAGACCTAGAGTTTATATGGCAAATCCTGATCTTACGACCTACGGTAGCGGCAAATATACTGGCGTAATGTTAACAAGAGCGGGTGCGACGAACGTCGCCGCTGCAGATATAAAGGGCTACAAACAGGTTTCGCCGGAGCAAATTTTAGCATGGAATCCGCAGATTATCTTAGTGCAAAACCGCTATCCTCAAGTACCTGCCGAACTTAAGGCAAACCCTGCGCTAAAAGGTCTTAGCGCCGTGAAAGAGGATAGAATTTATCTAATGCCCGAATTCGTTAAAGCATGGGGTCATCCGACTGCCGAAGCAATGGCGCTTGGTGAGGAATGGCTTGCGATGAAACTTTATCCGCAAAATTTTAAGGACGCAAACTTTGATAAAAAAGTAGAGGAATTCTACGAGAAATTTTACCGCGTCAAATATCAAAAATAATGCTGAACCTAATCCTGCTTCTTTTTTGGGTAGTGCTGGCGCTAATCTCGCTCGCTAGTGGGCAGTTTCATATCCCGCTAGAAGAAATTTTTAAAATTCTCTTTAGCGGAGGCGGCGATGAAGCCGCCAAAAGTGTGATGCTGGATGTTAGAATTCCGCGCATTCTACTCTCCAGCCTTTGCGGTGGAGCGCTTGCTATCGCGGGTTTGAGCTTACAGGCGGTATTTAAAAACCCGCTCGTTGGCCCGCACATCGTAGGCGTTAGCACTGCAGCGGCATTCGGCGGCGCGCTTTGTATTTTGCTAGGATTTAGCGGCTTATGGCTTGCGGGGTTTGCATTTTGCTTCGGGCTTGCGGCGCTATTTTTGCTCTATCTTTTGGCAAAATTCGTAGCACGCGCCGATATTTTCTCGCTCATTTTAGCAGGTATAGTCATTAACGGCGTATTTGCCGCACTTACGAGCTTAGTGCAGTATCTAGCAGACGATGAGGAAGTGCTGCCTAATATCGTTTTTTGGCTACTGGGAAGCTTCGTAAGCGCAGGATATGATAAAGTAATTTTGATGTGCGCGATCGCCCTGCCCGCTTCTGCAGTATTAATTGCGCTGAGATGGCGGTTTAATCTACTCAGCCTAAATGATGATGATTTGCGCGTGCTAGGCGTGGATGTTAAGTTTCTGCGCTGCACGATCCTAGCGCTTTGCACTGCTCTGATCGCCGTACAAGTTAGCGTCAGCGGAAATATCGGCTGGGTAGGTCTTGTGGTGCCGCACGCCACCAGGCTCATCGCGGGCAGCGACCACGTGAAGCTAATGCCTGCCTGCTTCATTGCAGGAGCGATCTTTATGCTGGCAATCGACGATCTATCTCGCTCGCTAAGTAGCGCCGAAATTCCTTTAGGAATTCTATCCGCTCTCATCGGAAGCCCGATCTTTGCCCTACTTCTAAAAAGGAGTGCCAAAAATGCAAAATCTAATTGAGGTAAAAAATGCTGGCTTTTACTACGAGGCGGAAAAATTCTGCTTTCGCAACTTAAACTTCGAGCTTGCCAGCTCTCAAACATTAGCGATTTTGGGCTTAAACGGGCAAGGCAAAAGCACGCTAATGTCGTGTATGATGGGGATTTTGCAGCCTAAAGAAGGCGAGATCGTGCGCAAGGCAAAATTTGCTTTCTTGCCTCAAAGCTTTAACGTCGCGTTTGATTACAGCGTGCTTGACATCGTACTGATGGGGCGGGTACGCGAGATCTCGCTCTTTTCAAAACCGGGCAAAAAGGATATTCAAATCTGCCTTGACGCTCTGGATACGCTAGGCGTCGCCCATCTGCAAAAGCGCAGCTTTAACGCCCTTAGCGGCGGGCAGAGGCAGCTCGTGCTCTTTGCTAGAGCCCTAGCTAGCGGCAGCGACGTGCTGTTTTTGGACGAGCCTGCCAGCGCGCTTGATATCAAAAACCAAGACCGCGTGCTAAGCCTCATCGCAAATCTACGCTCAAATAGCGATGCGAGCATAGTTTTTACCACTCACCAGCCTAACCATGCCCTTGCAGTCGCCGATCGCACACTGATCTTGCGAAATGATCTTAGCTACAACTACGGCGTAAGTAACGAAATTTTAACCGAAGCCGCGCTTAGCTCGCTCTACGGCGTACAGATCAAAACGGCGGAATTTGATATAGAGGGCGAGCAGGTCCCCAGTATCACGCAAATTTTCAGCGCGCAGGTGAAGTAGCGGCGCGACAAAGCAACTCATCAATCGGCGTGGAATTTTAAATCGCGGGATTTTGTTTTGAGTGGAATTTAAATCGCGAAATTTTGTTTTGAAATGCCGTCTTGAAATTCTGATTAAAATTTTATATCGAGGTTTTGCCATAGAATTCCAGTCTAAATTCCATAGTGAAATTTTTACCACGGGGGATTCCGATCAGAAATCTCATAGCGGAATTCTACTTGCGACTTGCCGGTTTTCGAAGCGTGCAATGAAAGATACCGCGCTTGTGGTTTAAAATTTTTGTAGTAGAATTCTGCCTGCAAATCCATAGATGGAATTCCGTTTTAAATCCCGCGGCGAAATTTTATTCTCGCTCTGGTAGAATTCCTGAAATTCCGCAGTCTGCAAGCTTGCCGCGATGAAATTTAAAATTTTAAATTTAGCTATTTAATTCCTGCTTTACATCGATTTATGTATACTTCGGGATAAATTTTAAAAAGGCTTATTATGCAAGATCTCGTATCTCAGGTAAGAAAAGAGGGGATGATCAGCACCGGCATCGATCTGTTTTTAGCGGCAGTGCCTGCGACTTTAGTTGCGCTAGATATTGCTATTAACGGCATGCTAGGGCTTAGCACCAACAAGACGGCTACCTATATCACTGGCGGAATTATTTTTGCTCTTTTGTGTGTTTCGGTATTTTTCAGGCTAAGAGCGCTCCGCAAAATTTCAATGCTTAGCGGCATAAGGGCGGCGGCACTTTACCGCAACTGCGTAATTGTCTGCATCTGTGTCATTGCCATAACAAGCATCTTTTTATCGATTCCTTTATCGATCTCACACAAGCATTTGGCAATGATATTGTGCATTTTGATAACGTTTGTGGGCGTAATATATATGATCGTAGCGTGGTTTTGCATAAATTTTGCTCTAGCGCGCGTAAGCGGCGTGGGGATCTTTGAGACATATGTGTGGCTCTGCGTCATCCTTTTTCCATTAAATGCACTATACCATTTGATATTCCCCATAACCCTCACAATAACTAGCATCGTGCATCTGCTAGCCTGGAGTAAGATAGAAAAGATAAGCGTAAAAGTTTAGAATTTCGCAAATATCTTGTCGCGATAGAATTCCGATTTTTGCGATTTAATCCATGTTTTATGTTTGTTTATATATACTTCGGGTCAAATTTTTAAAAAGGGTTTATATATGCAATTCATTGTATCTCAGGCAAGAAAAGAAGGGATGATCAGCACGGGTATCGATCTGTTTTTAGCGGCGCTACCCGCGGTTTTTATCGTAGTAGGCTATGTCTCTTTCAGCGAGCCATGGCACCTTGACGACGAGATGATAAATTATATCGCTAGCGGAATTTTGATCGCTTTTATTTGTGTTTCGGTATTTTTCAGACTGCAGGCACTCCGAAAAATTTCAGCGCTTAGCGGCATAAAAGCAGCGACGCTTTACCGCAACTGCATAATAATCTGCGTCTGCTTTTTTGCGCTAGCGCTCGTGCTCAATTACCTTTATCCGAGGGAGCCTGACGCAGACGGCGGGCAAAGTGATAATCCATTTGCGGCGATATTTGGACTAGCGCTTTTCGCAGGCGTTATTTACATAATCGTCGCATGGTTTCGCATAAATTTTTCTTTGGCGCGCGTAAGCGGCGTGAGTACCTTTCGGACTTATGTGTGGCTCTGCGTGGGGCTTTTTGTACTAAACATATTATGCAATGCAGCGATTATTGCTATAGCCATTTCCGAGCCACGGACCGAGCAGGTCTCGGCTTTAGCTATTGCCGTTGTAATGCTTAAACTGCTCCTGCCGTTTGCCGCTCTCATAATAACCGGCATCGTGCACCTGCTCGCCTGGAGCAAGATAGAAAAGATAAACGCAGAGGTTTAAAATTTCGCAAACCTCTCGTCGCGATAAAATTTCGCTCTTTTCGGTTTGATTAGCGTTTTACATCTGCTTTTTGCATATTGAAATAAATTTTTTTAAAAGGAGTTATACGACGTGCAAAACACCGTATCTCAAGCAAGAAAAAATGGGATGATCAGCACCGGCATCGATCTGTTTTTAGCGGCGTTACCGGTGGTTTTGATGGCGATAGATTTTGTTTTTGAGGGCATACCGGGGTATCCATATAATATCGTGATCATAGGTGGAATTTTTATCGCTTTTATTTGCTTCTCGGTGATTTATAGGTTAAGAGCACTCAGCAAAATTTCAGCGCTCACCGGCATAAAAGCGGCGGCACTTTACCGCAACTGCGTAATTGTTTTCATCTGCCTCGCGGTGTTTTCATTATTTCATCCGATAAGTTCTTGTAGAGAAGAGATGATTAGAGAGACAATAGGAGAGACGATATCGAATTTGGCGGTACCCGCAGCCGCAATCTACATAATCGTAGCGTGGCTTCGCATAAATTTCTCTTTGGCGCGCATAAGCGGCGTGATGATATTTCGGATCTACGTGTGGCTCTGCGCCTTCTTTTTCGCGCTAAATTGGCTATGTGGCGCAGGGCCCTTCGGTTTGGCTAATTCCAAGCCGCAAACTGACGATTCGGTTGTGGCTTTAGTCACCACATCATTTAAGGAATTTCTGCCGTTTGCTGCCTTGATAATAACTAGCATCGTGCATCTGCTAGCTTGGAGCAAGATAGAAAAGTTCGCCTAAGCCGAAGCGCTTTCGTTTTGCAGCGACCGCGTGCTTTTGCAAGTCTAAACCGCAACGTCCAAGCCGCGCGCCATCCGGCGCAGCGTTGCCGCACGCAGCGAAGCTGCAAGATAGCGCGTAAATTTAGAAAATTCAAAGGATAAAAATGAAAGAAATTTCAAAGCAAGATCTGCTTCGCAAGGCGAAATTCCGCGGAGTTTTAGGCGCCGTGATTTTGCTAGGCATCGGCGTAAGCGGCACGGTGGGCGTAAGCGACATAGACGAGGACGCGGTCGCGATTTTTAGAGTTTTAGCGCTGCTAGCGACGCTAGCGATATTTTACGACTGCTTCGTTTGCCTAGAAAAGGCGCTAGGCGTGCGCTTCGTTAAGACCTATAGACTGATAGAAAGTATCCCGATCGTCGCGATTTTGTGCTACTGCGCCATGGTAGTAGCGCTAAAAGAGGGCGCGATGCTAGGTCTACTCTACACCCTGCTCTACGTCCTTTCGACGTGCGCGGCGGTGATAATCTGGGGCGTATTAAACTGCCGCCTAGCCACACTTAGCGGCGTGGATTTATTTAAAATCTACGGCATAGTGGTGTCCGTGGCATGGCCCTGCGAAGCGGTATCGGGCGCGCTAGCTAAAATAGGCGTAATCCTCGCGCTGCCGTATCTAATCGCAGCGTCGCTGGTAACGGCATTTTCGGGGATTTTGCTAATCATAGCATGGATAAAATTCAACCCCGCAAGGTTATGCGGCGCGGAAAATTCTAGTGAGCTTGACGGCGCCAAGCTAGGCACGGACGGCGAAAAACCGAGCATTTACAGCAAACTCGCCGCTTTTAAGAAATCGGATGCGGACGATGCGAAAAAGCCCGCTTCCAAGGCGAGCGCAGATACCGCAAATATGCCTGCTTCAGAAGTGAGCGCAGATGATACGACCGCCGCAAGACGCCCGGGCAACCCCGGATTTAAATTCTAACTCTACTCGCAAGACGGAATTTCGCAAAATTTTTAAAATTTAAGGCGCGAAATTTTATCGCGACGCGCGGCGCACCAGGCGGAAACACGGGATTTTGATTTAATTTTATCCGCTACGAACGCGCAAAATTTAGGGCAAATCCAAGCCGAAATTCCGCGATCAATTTAAAATTTTAAGCAGAGGTTCAATCCAAAAATTCCGACGAAGCAAAATCCAAGCTAAAATTCCAGTTGAAATTCTAAACTAAAATTCCGATCTAAATCCCTAATCCAGCTTATTTCTAAAAAGCGACGCGGCCAGCGCCATTGTGCCCGCGCCGATCAGCAGCAGCGGCACGATGAGATGCCACAGCTCGCCTAGGCTCGCGCCCTCCAGATAGATCCGCCACATGCAGTTGTTGGCATAATACATCGGATCTAGGTGCGCGATGTAGTAAAACCACCGCGGCATCGCGTCCGCAGGCGTTATCAGCCCGCTTATCATAATGCACGGCAGCAGGAATAAAAACGAGCTCACGACCGATTGTAGCGAGGTTTTGCAGACGGTCGAGATCACGAGGCCGATGCCTACGTTGCAGGCGCTAAAGATCGCGATGATCGCAAAAAGGTGCGCAAAGCGCCCTCGAAACGGAATTTCGAAGTAAAATACGCAGATCAAAAACAGCGCGAGCCCCTGCGCGATCGCGATCAGCACCGGCGGCACGGCTTTGCCGATCAGCATCTCAAGCGGGTTCGCGGGCGTCATCAGCATCATATCGAAGCTCCCCTCCTCGCGCTCGCGGGAAACGCTAAACGCCGATAGCATCAGCACCTGAATCATCGAAAGCCCCAAAATCATACCCGTCATGATCGTGTAGCGCGTGATCGTGTTTTCGTTAAAAACATAGCGCGGATTTATGCTGATTAAATTAACAAAATGCTGCGCGTTATATTCCTGCACGATTGCCTGCACGAAGCCGATGATGGTGTTTGCGGATGTCGTATTGCGCGAATCCGCGATGATCAAAAGCTCATGCGTATTCGCAAAATCGCCGCCGAAATAGATCCCGATGATCGCCTCGCCCTCGCTTACCGCACGGCGCAGGCAGGCTAGGTCTTTGCAGCCGAGATCTGTTTTAAACATCGGCGTAGCGGCGATCTGCTGTACCAGCGCGGTGGACGTCGCATCGCGGGCGTCGTCCAAAATCGCGTAGCGCACCTGCTCGGGGGTGAAATTCGCGCCGTAGCCGAATATGATCGCCTGCACCAGCACCGGTACGATCAGCACCATGCGCGTGCCCTTGTCGCGAAACATCGCCAAAAATTCCTTCTTAATAAGCGCGCGAATTCGAAGCAGTGATTTTCGCAGAGCATTCATCGCGCGCCCCTTTTAAATTTAGCGGCAGCTTTAAATTTAACGCCATTTTCAAATTTAGAGGCGCGGGCGTGCGGAGTGAAATTTGAAATAAAATTTAAAAGCGGAATGGACGCGGGTTTAAATTTATGCGACGGCAAGGAGATGAAATTTAAAAGTGCGCCCGTGAGGTCAAATTTGCTAAAATTTTCCTCGCTCCCTACTTCGTGGCCGTGTCGTGCAGCTGCGCTACGAAGTCGCACTATGCGGCGCCGCACAGAATTTAAATATTGATTAAGCTTAACCGCGTGCCGTTTTTCTACCGCGTCGTACGTATGCTGCGAAGTAAGCCGCGCCGCACGCCCTACTTCGGCTTTATCTGTGCGCGGCAAAATACGACGCGGAGCACGTGTTAAAGCATGGCGCAGAGCATGCGGCGGCTCGTGAATAAACTTTAAGATTTTAAATTCGCACTGCGATGCGAAATTTTGTGCGATGTGTGCATAATGCACGCATCCGGGCACAAATTTTAAAATTCTAAATCTGTGCTGCGATATAAAATTTTGCACGGCGTTCGCGAGACGCGCTAGAGCGTGCGTGAACTTTAAAAATCCCATCGCGCACTCCCTCTCGTGGCTACGTCGCAAGATCGCGCTGCCAAAGCTTGCTTTTTAATTAAAATTCCAAACCGATTGCACGGCATAGGCGAAAATTTTAAAAATTCCGCCGCTTGCTTTTGCAGCTCAAAGCGGCTTTTTAAGCTCTCTGCGGCGCTAAATTTTAAAATTTCAAGCCCACGCTCCGCTCGCTTGCAAAAAAATTCTAAAAATTTCATCGCGTCCTCTCTTTTGGCGGCGTGAAAT
>ERZ773035.2201-NODE-2201-length-12972-cov-3.944724_pt1 | contig 12972 bp, 12 predicted proteins | sample MGYA00511487_ERZ773035 | MGnify/ENA primary metagenome ERZ773035 (study PRJEB29015, sample SAMEA2737985) | human oral metagenome | biome: human oral; feature: human-associated habitat; material: dental | place: China | collected 2024 ...
GGCGTGCACCGCACGCCGGTCGGGCGCCGGGGCCCTGCCCGAACCCTGTCTGATCACCTGGCAGATCGCCTACCCCAAGGGCACTGGCGTCAAGGCCGACCCGCCCAACGCGGCGCCCACGACCAAAGCCCTTCTGGACGGGCTCGTATCCGCCGGGCGCCTGTCCGACGACAACCCGACCGTGGTCACCGCCCAGACCTTCACCCGCGGCCCCAACACCGAGCAGCGCGGCCTCCACCGGATCACAGCGACCATCACCGACCTCCGGGAGGCCCCGTCATGACCAGCAGCCGGCGGGACGGGGAGCGCGCGCCCGGAAGGCCGCCCGCGTTCCTGCCGTCCGAGCTGGTTCCCCACCGCTCCCGCCACCAGCAGACCTATACACCTACACCTGAGGAGACCCAATGGACACCATCATCCCCATGCCGCACGTCGGCGAGACCTGGCGCGTGCGCGCCACCGGAGAGCCCGTCGCGGTCACCGACTCCTACGCCACCGCGATCACCGGCGGACGCGTCGAGGTCGCAAGTGCTCGCGGACGCCGATGGAGCATGTCCCTCGCGGCGTTCCGCTCCCACCACGAGCCCATCATGACGCACCCGCTCCCCCTGGACCGGGCCATCGCCTTCGCCATGGCCGTTGGCGACGGCGACTACCACATGCGCGTCGACCAATCCGGTCAGATGCGCCTGGCCATGCTCACCCGGGATGCCGCCATCGCATCCGCTGGCGGTGACATCGACGCACTGGCCGGTACGGCCGCGTGGGCCGCCTCCTGGGTTGCCGTCCTCGACACGGCCGGCCTCCCCGCCACGACCGAGGTCACCCGGCGCATGCGCCGCGAGGACGTCCTGACCCATGACTGTCGGACCGTCATCATCACTCCCTACCACCCCATGTCAGATACGCACTGGGCGGCGATCCTCATCGAAGCGGTCGGCAAAGTCGCCCGCGCCCTGGCCCCCGACGCGACCAGCCCCACCGGTCACGCCGGGGATCTGCCCACCGTCGTGGGCGTCTCCCAGAGGGATGAGACGCTCGAGTCGGGGCAGCAGATGTTCGCTTGCGATGGCTCCTCCGTCGTCATTCCCACGCTGGCGCGCACCCACCCCGATGCGTCGCGTGAGAACGGGTTGGATCCCGCTGACGGCCGCCTCGTTCTCCAGTCGTGGGACCTGTCGACGGGAACCAGGACGATCACGCCCGTCACCACGAGCGAGGGCGATCCCATCGACCTCTCGAGGTCTCGCGAGGTTCACCTCTCCCAGGGGATCCTCGTGGGTAGAGAGTACCGTTTCGTGAGCGCGCGAGGTGACGTCTACACCGTCAACATCGACACCGCGATCGGCCGGTACGTCGGTTCGATCGGGGCTCAACAGGGCGAGGAACGCACCGTCTTCCAGGTCACCGAGCGCGGCGTCTATGCCTTGACGACCTCCCCACAGGATCTGCGCGTGACCCTGACGAGGCACCCGTGGGACGGCGGGCAGGAGCAGACCGTCCTGTCCACCGCGGACCTCGCGCCGTACCTCGCGGGCAACTTGCTGACGGATTCTCTCTCCATCGACTCTTTCGCCCTTCGCCCCGGATGGGGATAGACCCGGGGCCGTCAAAGCCGCGTCCCGGCCTCGGTTTCCGCGGGGCCGGGACGCCTGATGCGAGCGAGTTCAGGCCTTGGGACGCTCGCGCCGATCGAGCATATACAGGGCCAACTTGGACGGTTCGAGGGCGCGCACCGCGTGCGGCAGCCTCGTCCCAAAGTGAATGACATCGCCCGGCTTCAGGACGACGCTCCGCCCGTCCGCCTCGATTTCGAGAGAGCCTTCGAGCGCGTGCAAGATGGCGGGCATCGCGGCCGTGTGCTCGCTGAGAAGCTCACCCGTATCGAAGCTGAATAGGACCAGCCGGACGCCCTCGGCGTGCATGACCGTGCGCGAGACCGTGGCCCCCTCGTTGACCTGAATCATCGAGGCGATGTCTTGCAGGTCCGTCATGATGGGCGTGGGAACCTCGGTGTTCGATTCGGGCGACAGGCTCATTGATCCTCCTTGGGTTTGCGCGCGACGATAGCAACGCCGCACAGGTTGTGGTTGTACTTGTTGAAGGTGCGCGCCATCGTCATGACGCGTCCGCGCAGCTCCTTGTCCCGCGCGACGTTGCGGAGGATGCGCAGGGCGCCCCGCAGTCCCTCGTCGGCGATCACACGGCCGGGCCGAAGCAGGGCCATGGGAGCCGTGCGCGTCTCCTCCACGACCAGGCCGGCCTCCTCCAGGCAGGCACGCCACTGGGCCACCGTCAGGGGCCTGGCGTTGACGTTGATTGCCCGAGCGAGGGCACGGCGAATCTCGGTCGCCACCTTCTCGTCGATGGTGGTGGGTGTCATCGCCAGCTCGTGGATCACGTAGCGTCCGCCGGGGCGCAGGATGCGGGCTGCCTCGCCGACGATGGCACGCTTGGCTTTCTCTCCCTGCATGCTGAGCATCGCCTCGCCGACCACGACGTCCGCGCTCTGGTCGGCCAGACCTGTCTCGGCGGCATCCGCGTTGACGCAGCGGCCAACCCCCGATGCGATGGCGTTGACGCGCGCGCAGGCATCCGGATCCCGCTCCACTCCGACGTAGGAGGCGGGACCAACCCCGATGATCGCGCCGGCTGTCACACCCAATCCGGGGGCGAATTCGACGACGTGGGCGCCGGGTATGCCGGCGCGCTTGAGTGCCCAGGTGCTGAGTGCGAGTCCCCCGGGACGCAGGACCTTCTTTCCGGCGCGGGCGAGCACCCAGTGGCCGGGAGCCCGCTCGACGGGCCGGTCGGCGAAAGGCAGGGCGTTCGCCGACGTTTCTGCATGAGTTGCCATATACGCAAGTATAGCGTTAGCTATTTCGCTGCGCAGCCTCCGCAGAAGAAGCGCCGACGAACACCCCGCCGCCATCACAGTCCGATGATCTGACCAAACTCCCGCTTGATGCGCTCCAGGCGCTCGCGTGCTTCCTCCCACGGAACCGGCCCACCCTCGGGTACCGGGAGGATAACCTCCAGGTAGCACTTGAGCTTCGGCTCCGTGCCCGAGGGACGGGCGATGACGCGGTCACCGTCGCGGGTGAGCACCAGGACGCCGTCCGTGGGGGGCAGTCCCTGGTATCCCGCCGACAGGTCCGAAACCTCAACGACCGGAGAACCCGCCAGCTCGTTCGGCGGCTGGGCGCGCAGGCGCGCCATTCCCTGGGCGATCTGTTCGATCTGTTCGACCCGGAAGGTCAAAGGACCGGTCACGTGCAGGCCGTGGAGGCGCGCCAGCCGATCCAGCTCGTCCCACGCGCTGCGCCCCTGCGCCTTCAAGGAAGCGAACAACGACGCGGCCACGACGGAAGAGGCGATGCCGTCCTTGTCGCGGGCGACCGACGGACTCGGACAAAAGCCGATGGCCTCCTCGTATCCGAAGGCCAGCTGCGGCGCGCGAGCGATCCACTTGAAACCGGTGAGGGTCGTGTGGTGGACCAGCCCGTGAGCGCGTGCGATCCGTCCCAGCAGACGCGAGGACACGATTGAGTTCGCGAGCGACCCGCGCACCCCGCGCGAGGCCAGGAACTCTCCCAGCAGGCAGCCAATCTGGTCTCCGCTGAGCGGGGTCCACCCCGTCGGCGAGGCGGGGTCCGGCACGGCGAGAGCGCAGCGATCCGCGTCGGGGTCGACCGCGATGATGAGGTCAGCTCCCTCGCTTCGCGCCTGCTCGATCGCCATGTCGAGGGCACCGGCCTCCTCCGGGTTGGGGAAGGGCACGGTCGGGAAGTCCGGGTCCGGTTCGGCCTGGGCTGCCACGAGCGAGACGTTCGTGAACCCGGCCTCGGCCAGGACGCGCGACGTCAGCGACGCGCCCACGCCGTGCATGGCGGTCAGGACGATGCGCAGGTCCTGCCGTGCTGCGATCTCACCCGAGGCCAGCGCGACTGCGGAGGCCACGTACTCGTCGCGGGGGTCAACGGCCTCGACGAGGTCGTCGTTCATCGGAACCTGGTCGGCCGGCGGGGTGGCCTTGATGGCGTCGGCGATCTCGGCGTCGAAGGGCGGCACGATCTGGACGCCCTGGCCGTCGCCGGTGACGACGCTGCCTCCCAGGTAGACCTTGTACCCGTTGTCGGGTGCGGGGTTGTGCGAGGCCGTCACCATGACTCCCGCGTCGGCGCCGAAGTGGCGCACCGCAAAGGAGGTGAGCGGAGTCGGGTTGGCCTGGGGCAGGGCGAGGACCCGCACGCCGGCCGCCGAGGCGACGCGGCACGCGGCCGTGGCGAACTCGGAGGAACCGTAGCGGGCGTCGCACCCGACGACCAGCGTGGGCGTGCCCGTCGCGTGGCGCTTGACGACCTCACACAGGCCTGCGGTCGCGCGGATGACGACGGCCAGGTTCATGCGGGATTCGCCGGGGCCGACGACGCCGCGCAGCCCGGCGGTACCGAATTCGAGAGGGCCGTTCATGGCGGCGCGCACGCGCGCCAGAGCCTCCTCGTCGCCGGCACGCGCGGCCTCAACATCCCCCTTCAGGGACGAGGCCGTCGCCGGATCCGGGTCGTGGTCTGCCCAACGGCGGGCGCGATCGAAAACGTCCATGGTGTTCTCATTCCTCCAGTCCTGCCAGAATGGCGTTGGTTGCCGAGACCCCCAGACGGGAAGCGCCGGCCTCGATCATGGCGAGCGCCGTTTCGGCGTCGCGGATTCCTCCAGATGCTTTCACGCCCAGGGAATCGCCGACGGTGGCACGCATGAGGGCAACCGCGTGCGTCGACGCGCCTCCGGCGGGGTGGAAACCCGTCGACGTCTTGACGAAGTCGGCGCCAGCCGCCATCGACGCCCGGCAGGCAGCGACGATCTCATCGTCGGTGAGGGCCGCAGACTCGATAATGACCTTGAGGACGCGGGGGGAGGGAACGACCCGGCGAACGGCGGCAATCTCCCCCTCCAGGTCGGCAAGCCGTCCATCCTTGACCAGCTCAATGTTGATGACCATGTCGATCTCGTCGGCACCGTCCGCGACGGCGAGGGCCGCCTCGAAGGCCTTCACCTCGGGCTTGACGGCTCCCGAGGGGAAGCCGACCACGCAGGCAACCTTGAGCCCCTCGGGCACGTCCAGGGGCAGCATGGAGGGCGAGACGCACACCGAGAAGGTTCCGGCCCCGGCTCCCTCCTCGACGATGCGCGCCACGTCCGCGCGTGTCGCTTCCGGCTTGAGGATCGTGTGGTCGATCATCGCGGCCACGTCACGTTTCTTCATGAGACGACGTTCTCCTAATCTCACAGGGCTGCCAGCGGCAGGGCGAGTTCCATCATCGTCGTGAAGGCGGTCTGCCGAGACTGGGCGTCCGTGGCCTCTCCGGTGACGAGGGAATCGGAGACGGTGAACATGCCGAGGGCCTCGACGCCGGCGTGCGCGGCCGTCGCATACAGTCCAGCCGTTTCCATTTCGACCGCGAGGATCCCCATCCGCGTCCATGCCTCGTTGAAAGTCTGGTTCGCGTTGTAGAAGACGTCGGAGGACATGATGTTGCCGACGTGGAAGGGGACTCCCTCCTCGCGGGCGCGGCGCACCACGTCGTCAATGAGGCGGAAGGAGCCGATCGGAGCATAGGTTCCGGGGAGCTGGTACTGGTCCATGAACGCCGAATTCGTGCAGGCTCCCTGGGCGACCACAACGTCGTAGAGGTGCATGTCGGGCTGCAGAGCGCCACACGTTCCAACGCGCACCAGGCGCCGGCAACCAAACTCGTGGATGAGTTCATAGGCGTACAGGGAGATTGAGGGGATACCCATGCCAGACCCCATGACGGACACGGGGGTGCCCTGGTAGGTACCGGTGAAGCCGAGCATGTTGCGGACGGCGTTGAACTGCTGGACGTCCTCCAGGTAGGTATCGGCGATGAACTTCGCGCGCAGGGGGTCTCCCGGGAGCAGGATGGTTTCGGCGATGGGAGCGGTGGGATCAATGTGCGGTGTGGAACGCATGTGTCGTGTCCTTCGTTGTGTCGAGGAGAACTGGGCTCCTCTCGGCGTCTTTACCTGTGTGACAAGGCTATGCCTTGAGTTACAAATGCGTCAATAGCAATTTAACAAATGTTCTCATCCTCCTGTCGTTGCGCCATCCACCCCCTCCGAGGGTTCCTCGCTCGTCTCGTCCAGCAGCGCGAGGGCCAGATCCTGGTCGACCACCAGGTGGGTGGCCAACCCCATGCGAAGCCCCGCCTCCAGAGCCCGGGCCTTCACGAGCCCTCCCGCGACGAGCAGCCGGACGGGACGCGCACGCAGGTCGTCCAGGGAGATGCTGACCGTGCGGCGCTCGATCTGGGGACGCGCGATGGTGCCGGACTTTGTAAAGAAGTGGGAAAAGACGTCGCCGACGGCGTCGCGCAGCAGCGCCTCTACCTCCGCCTCCTCGAGCTGCCCGAGGTTCAGGGAGATGACCTCCCGGCCCATCGCGCCGACCGTGAAGACGGCGACGTCGACGCCCCGCCCCTCCTCCAGGATCTTGGCGATCGCCCGGTCCTGGCGCACGATCGACAGGGTCGCCGTGTCCTGAAAGATGACGGGGAGCGGCAGGTATCGGGGCTCGGCGGAGAATGCCTCGCAGAAGGCTCGCATGACCTCGAAGTCGTGGGTCCCGCGCTCGGAGAAGGAGGTCCCTCCCTTGAGCTGGACGACCCGCACTCCCGATCGCGGGGACCTGGACAGGTGGGAGGCGAGCGAGTTCATCGTGCGACCCCAGGAGATGCCGACGCTCATGCCGTCGTGGACCAGCTGGCTCAACAGGGCAGCTCCGACGCGCCCGACCTGGTCGATGGCCTCCTCCTCCCTCATCGCTCGCCCGTGTGCGACTCGCGCGCAGGCCAGCCCATATCGCTTCTCCAGGCGCGCCGCGAGCTCGGAGGCCTCGTCGCGCGGATCGTGGATGTCGATGGTCACGAAGCCTCGCGCGTGGCCGTGCGCGAGGAGCTTGGCCACCGTGGGCCGCGAGCACCCCATGCGGGAGGCAACCTCGGCCTGACTCAAGTCTTGCTGGTAGTAGAGCTTGAGGGCCTCGATCGACTGCTCGTCGCGCTTCTCCACGATTCCTCCTTCCCCGTGCCGTACGGTTGCGTCAGGAGACCGTGTCCAAGATGACGCCCCGATCCTCGACGACGCCCCCGTCAGCGATCGTGATCGCACCCGCGAGGCTTTCCACGGCTCGCTCGATGCGCCACTCGTCGTCCGTGTAGAGGGTGAGCAGCGGCTGCCCCGCTCGCACGCTCTCGCCGGGCTTGGCATGAATCTCGATGCCGGCACCCGCCTGGACAGCGTCCTCCTTGACCGCGCGCCCCGCGCCCAGGCGCCAGGACGCGACCCCGACGCCGAGGGCGTCCATGCCGACGACCGTTCCGTCGGCCTCGGCCCGAACCTGGTGCGCGTGGGCGGCACGAGGCATCGGCGCGTCCGGGTCGCCGCCCTGCTCGCGGATCATCTGGCGCCAACGGTCCATGGCGCGCCCATCACGCAGGGCCTCCTCCACGTCGGCGTCGTGGACGCCCGCCAGGTCCAGCATGTTCCGGGCGAGTTCGCAGGTCAGCTCGACGACGTCGGAGGGGCCTGCGCCCGCGAGGACCTCAACCGATTCCTCAACCTCAAGAGCATTGCCGATCTTGCGTCCGAGGGGCACCGACATGTCGGTCAGCAGCGCGCGCGTGGCAACGCCCGCGTCGCGCCCCAAATCCACCATGGTGCGCGCGAGCTCACGCGCGGTGTCCAGGTCCTTCATGAAGGCACCCGACCCAACCTTGACGTCCAGGACGAGCGCGCCCGTCCCCTCAGCGATCTTCTTGCTCATGATGGAGCTGGCGATCAGCGGGATGGACTCCACGGTCGAGGTGATGTCGCGCAGCGCATACAGCTTCTTGTCCGCGGGTGCCAGGCCGACCCCGGCCGCGCAGATGACCGCGCCGCATCGGCTGCCCAGCTGCGTCATGATCTCCTCGTTGCTCAGCTGTGCCCTCCAGCCTGGGATCGACTCCAGCTTGTCCAGGGTGCCGCCCGTGTGCCCCAGGCCTCGACCCGACAGCTGCGGGACGGCTACCCCGAAGCACGCGACGAGCGGCGCCAGGGGCAGGGTGATCTTGTCCCCCACGCCTCCCGTTGAGTGCTTGTCGGCGGTCGGCTTGCCGATCCCGGAGAAGTCCATGCGCTGCCCCGACCGGATCATCGCATCCGTCCACCGGGCAATCTCCTCGCGGTTCATTCCACGCAGGAAGATCGCCATGGCCAGGGCGGCCATCTGCTCATCCTTGACGACGCCGGAGGTGTAGGCATCGATCACCCAGTCGATGTGCTCGGGGGATAGGGTTCCCCCGTCGCGTTTCGTACGAATGACGTCAACGGCATCAACGATCGCCATCGTTTCCTTCTTTCGTTTCGGAATAGGCCGGGGCGCTTGTCGCTCCCACCCCGTCCAGGTCATGGGGGCCGAAAGCACCGGGGAGGACCTCGCTCATGGGGGCGACCCCGCCGGGCATGAGGACCAGGCAGGAGGGGCCTCCGTGCTCGAAGATGAGCTGGCGGCACCTCCCGCACGGGGAGACGGGAACCGCGTCACCATTGACGGCGACGACACCGACGAGCGTGCCCCCGCCGGAGCGGATCAGGTCCGAGACCATGCCGCACTCGGCACACAGGGTCACCCCGTAGCCGGCGTTCTCGACGTTGCAGCCGCTGACGATCCGACCGTCGTCCGTCAATCCGGCGGCACCGACCGGGAACCCCGAGTAGGGGCAGTACGCCCGCTTCATCGCGTCTATGGCGACGCCCAGCAGGGCGTCCCAATCGATCAGAGGCATCGACCCCACCCCTCACTTCACGTAGGGGACGTTCTCGGCGGCGGGCGCCCGGGACTTACCGACAAAGCCCGCAACCGCGACAATGGTCACGACGTAGGGGATCATCGACACCAGGTTGGAGGGGACCGCGCTGGTCAGGTTCGGCAGCATGTGAGCCAGGGCTTGGGCGAAGCCGAACATGACGGCGGCGCTCATCGCTCCCAGCGGGTTCCACTTGCCCAGGATCATCGCCGCCAGGGCGATGTATCCGTTGCCCGCGGAGATGTTGTCCGTGAAAGCCAAGCCCGAGCCGATCGTGAAGAACGCGCCCCCCAGACCCGCGAAGGCGGAACCGAGAATCGTGTTCGTCGTGCGCGTGCGCTGAACGTTGATGCCGACCGTGTCGGCGGCGCGAGGGTGCTCGCCGCAGGCACGCAGGCGCAGGCCCCACCGCGAGCGGAACAGGAAGAACGCCAGCGCAACGACCGCCACGTACATCAGGTACACGAGGATCGACTGGTTGAACAGGGCCGGCCCCACGACGGGGATCTCCGACAGGAGCGGGATCTTGATGCTCGACAGCGAGTACTGGTTCGTGTTCAGGCTCACCGCCGGATTCTTCATGACGGTGCCCGCGAAGAACGTCGTGAGACCCAGGGCCAGCACGTTCAAGACGACGCCGACGATGATCTGATCGACCCCGTACTTCACGGAGAAGAGCGCCAGCAGCACGCCCAGGGCGGCTCCCGCCAGCGGGGCCGCGAGCAGTCCGGCGTATGGGTTCTGGAAGAAGGAGGCCACCATCACGCCCGCGAAGGCGCCGACCAGGAGGTCACCCTCAATTGCGATGTTGACCACGCCGACTCGCTCCGAGATCACGCCCGAGAGGGCGCCGAAGATCAGGGGCGTCGACAGTGCCACCGTCGAGACGAGGGTCGAAGTCAGCGTCACGGAGCCGGTGGCCGACCCCGAGCCCGCGTACACGAGGAACCCACACACCGTCGACACGCCGACGACGACCATCGCACCGACACGAGCCCACGACGGGGAGCTGGCACGACGCAGCGTCGAGATGATCGCCCACGCGGTGATCGCGATCGTGACGAGGGCCAGCCCCCACACGACGGGGGCACCCGCCACGACGACGTCGGGAATCGAGTACGACTGCGACTTGTCGTTGAGCAGCACCCGCACATCCCCGCGGGTGGCGGCGGCGAGAATAACCAGGAGGATACAGGCCGCCGCGTAGACGCCAGGGAGCTTCCAGGATCGTTTGACCTCAACCTGCGTGCGCGTTCCACGCTCACTTGTGCTCATCACTGCTCCCCTTTCGAAGTTCTTCCACACGCCGGGCGTTGGGCAGCCGGAACAGCCACCGCACGAGCGCCGGCGCGGCGATCAGCAGCACGATCACCGACTGCAGGATCAAGATCATGTCGATGGGCACGCCCTTGGTTTGCATCAGGTAGCCGCCCGCCTTGAAGGCGCCGAACAGCAGGCCCGCACCGAAGGTGCCCAACGGCTTGTTGCGCCCCAGCAGGGCGACGGTGATCGCGTCGAAGCCGATCGACCCCGCAACGTCGCGCGAGACGTAGCCGAGGGTACCCAGGGCCTCGTTGGCACCGGCGATGCCCAGGAACGCGCCGGAGATCACCATGGTCACCGCCGTGATCCGCTCAACGGAGATGCCGGCGGTGCGCGCCGCGGCCGCGTTGGCTCCGACCGCCCGGATCTTGAAGCCGAGCGTCGAACGCTCCATCAGCCACCAGAAGGCCGCGAGAGCGATGATGGCCACGATGATGCCCGCGTGCAGCTTGAAGGGGGCGGACAGCAGACGCGTCAACTGGGCGCTCGGGTCAACGTTGGGGGTGATGGGCTGATTCGACCCCGGCGCCTGCCACGCCTTTTGCCCCAGCGTGTAGCCCAGGCCGAGCGTGGCAATCGAGTTGAGCATGATCGTCACGATCACCTCGTTGGCACCCGTCTTCGCCTTCAGCACGCCCGCGATGCCCGCGTACACTCCACCCGCGATCATCGCGGCGAGGAGGGCTACCAGCGTGTGAAGCACGGGAGGCAGCTGCAGCGAGAAGCCCACCCACACGGCCGCGAGCGCGCCCATGATGATCTGGCCCTTGCCGCCGATGTTGAACAGGCCGGCCCGGAAACCAATCGCCAGCCCGAGGCCCGAGATGATCAGAGGAATCGAATAGAACAGCGAGTTCGTCAGCGGCACGATCATGCGGGTAAAGGTCGCCGCCTCGGGGTCCACGATGGCCCCGCGGAACATCGCGTAGTACGCGTCCGTCACCGACGCCCCCGACATCGCGATCAGGATCGCGCCGATCACGAAGGCGATCAGGACCGCCAGCACCGACACGAACCACTGCGAGGCAAGGACTCGGGTGATCGCGACCCGGGCTCCGCTCTTGTGCGTAGTCATTTCTTATCCTCCCCGTCAACGTCCTCGGTGTCGGCGGATCCCCTCGACGCGGCCACGGCCTCATCGAGGGGGACGCCGGCCATCATGAGGCCCAGCACGTCGCGCCCCGTGTCCGGCGGGACGATGCCGACGAGGCGTCCCCGGTACATCACGGCAATGCGGTCCGCCAGTGCCACGACCTCGTCCAGCTCCGACGAGATGAGCAGGACCGCGCAGCCCTGGTCCCGCACGTCGACGATCCTGCGGTGAATGAACTCGATGGACCCGACGTCAACGCCGCGCGTGGGTTGGTTGGCCACCAGGAGCGTCAGGTCCTTGGAGATCTCCCTCGCCACGACCACCTTCTGCTGGTTGCCTCCCGACAGGGAGGAGATCGGGTCGGACACGGACGTCAGGCGAATGTCGTATTCTTTTTCCTTCTCGCGGGCGTTGCGCGCGATAGCGCCGAGCTTGAGGGAACCGCCCGCCGAGAACTCTCGGGAGGTGAACTGGTCCAGGACCAGGTTGTCCGCGATGGAGAAGGAGGCGATGATGCCGTCGGTTGACCTGTCCTCGGGGATGAACCCGACGCCCGCGTCCAGGGAATCACGCGGATTGGCGCGGGTGACGTCGGCATCCCCCAGGCGGATCTGCCCGCTGTGGGGGGTGCGCAGGCCCAGGATCACCTCGGCCAGCTCCGTCTGGCCGTTACCCTGCACGCCGGCGACGGCCAGGATCTCTCCCTTGCGCACGTCGAAGGACACGTGGTCGAGGAGGGGAATGCCCCCCGAGCCGAGGAGGGACACGTCCTCGAAGGCCAGCCCCGCTCCCGTGGGGTTGGCGGGTTCCTTCTTGACCCGCATGAGCACCTCGCGCCCCACCATCTGGGTGGCGAGCGAAGCCTCGGAGTCCGTGGGGGACGCGTGGCCCACGACGCGGCCCCGCCGGATGACGGTGATCTTGTCGGCGACCGCGCGGATCTCGCGGAGCTTGTGAGTGATGAACACGATCGAGGTTCCCGCGTCCGCGAGCTGACGCATGATGGTCATGAGCTCGTCGGTTTCCTGCGGGGTCAGCACGGCGGTGGGCTCGTCCAGGATGAGGACCTTTGCCTCGCGCGACAGCGCCTTGACGATCTCCACCCGCTGCTGCGCGCCCACGGGCAGGTCCTCGATGAGCGCGTCGGGATCCAGGTCGAATCCGAAGCGCGCCGACACCTCTCGAACGGTCCCCCTCGCGCGCTCGCGGCTGATGATCCCCGCCGGACCGGTCGGCTCGAACCCGAGCGCAATCGACTCGGCCACGGTGAAGACCGGGATCAGCATGAAGTGCTGGTGCACCATGCCGATGCCCGCCGCCACTGCGTCGCCCGGCCCCTTGAAGGTCACGGGAGTTCCGTCGATCAGGATCTGCCCCTCGTCGGGGGCGTGCATCCCGTACAGGACGTTCATGAGCGTGGACTTGCCCGCGCCGTTCTCCCCGAGCAGGGCGTGAATATGCCCCTCCTCGATCGTTAAGTCAATCGAGTCGTTGGCGATGAGGGGACCAAACCTCTTCGTGATCCCCCGCAACTCTAATTTCATACCTTCGACCTTCCCCAGCAGGTGGGCGCACCCCGCCCCGATGCTCGTGTAGGGCTGGCAGCGTCACCGCCACCAGCCCCACACGCGTCGCATCACTTCGGGGCGTTCTGCGATTCGATCACGAGCTTGCCGGACTTGATGT
>ERZ773035.2203-NODE-2203-length-12959-cov-4.732331_pt1 | contig 12959 bp, 15 predicted proteins | sample MGYA00511487_ERZ773035 | MGnify/ENA primary metagenome ERZ773035 (study PRJEB29015, sample SAMEA2737985) | human oral metagenome | biome: human oral; feature: human-associated habitat; material: dental | place: China | collected 2024 ...
CCAATGCCGCCAGCAAAACCGCGCTTTTTAAAATTTTGTGAGAAATAAATTTCATCTCGTCTCCTCTTAATAAAATTTCGTAGTTAAATTTGCATAAATTTCTGCAAAAATCCTTCGGCGACCGCCGACTCTGAGGAATAATTCTATAAGAATTTTTATTAATTCCAAATTAATAACGAGCGTTTTTGCGATCGTATTTTTAAATCTTTTATAGGTTAAAAGCGCCCAAGGAGATCCTCGGGACATTAAATTTAGCAGCAGCATCCTCCGCCGCAACATTCATTGCCGCCACCAAGTACCTCAGGTGCCTGTCCGTAGCCTGCGAACGCGCGAAATACTTGCTTCTGTCGCCAAGGGCCTCGAAATATCTTCCAAACCGCGTTTCCTGCACTATCGCCGCGCTGTTGCCACATACGCTCATCGGTAGGTCTTTTTCGAAATGGTGATGATCGTCTAGATCGAAGAAATGCTAGCTACCTTCTATGACACTGCGGTATATCGCTATTTGAGCGTATTCCTCGCAGATGTCCTCGATAAGATCCGGAATTTTAATCGCGCGGACTGTGCGAGAGCTAAATTTGATATTACCGATGAGATCCTCGATCTGCGGATTGTCGATCGCAGCGCGCACGGAGCTCATATAGCGAAAGTCCTTCCAGCCTATAGCCTGCAATAACCTCCTAAAATCCTCGATATACATCGCTCCGCCTAGACATTCGCCGCGTAAAATTCGGTCGTCTGAGATATTTTCATGCACGCGACGATCTGCAGAAATATCCGAAAAATAAAGCTCGCCGCCGCATTTTAGCACGCGTCAATTTAAAAAAGTGCCGATTACTTCGCCGGCGATGATTTTGCGAAAATAACCTTCACAATTACACTTTTCGCTCATTAGTTCTTCTAAATTTTATTTTCGGCGACCGCCGACTTAAATTTTATTTAAAATTTTGCCTAAGTGGAATTTGAAATAAAATTTAGCGCGCTTTGCGCAAAATCCGCGTCTTTAAATTTAAAACGGCTTTTATCTTTTAGGCGATCGACTTACTTAATTGCAGTGCCGTTTAAGCTCAAACCATCCCCGGCACAAACGCACCTAATTTGCGGGAAGCTTAGATACTTACAAGCAGAAATTCTCGCCTGCTTGTTTTTTCCGTTTAGTTTATTTGCGTATGCCGTAGCTTTTTAAATTTGAGTAAAGCCGCCTAGCATCGCATCCGAAATTTTATCCGTCGTGCCGCTTACGATGCGGCTGCGATAAGAGATTGCCGCAGGACTTTGCGCGCCCCAAATCTCGTCAAACCACTTTAGAAATTTTACCCCGTCATATCGCACCGGCAAGGCCTCGACATAGATCCGCCCACGTTTGGCGCGGTAGATCGCCTCTTTATTAGGCCTCACGGCGATGCGACTAATCAAGCCAAAAAGCGTGCCGCTTAAATTTCGCGCATGAAACCCTTCTCCTTTAAATTTTAAAATTTCATCCGCTTGCGCGTTTTGCGATATGTCGTTCTCCTCGCTGCTCGTTTTTTCCGTAAATTTTAAAATTTCCCTCACCTCGGCAAATTCTAAATTTAGGGGTGCAAAATTTGGCATGCCAGCCGCGCCGTTATTGATGACGATGCCGTGCTGAAGGGCGATCGCCGCGGACGCGCAGGTGTGCGTGCAGGCTAGCACGTCAAATTTATTTTCCGCTAGCCACGCGTCAAGTTCCTTTTGGCGGACGGGCTCGCTTAAGCTTTCGCGAGAGCAGCCCCAACCGGCTAAAAATTTCTCATCTCCGTGTGTGATAGCGACATTTGCGCCGCCGACGCTTATAAGCTCGCATTTATGGCGGTTTTTAAAGATTTCCAAATTCTGCGCGCACTCTTTTTTTACAAGACGGCTTAGGCGAGCGTGGATTAAATTTGAGCGGCCCACCGCACCGGCATCGGTACATGGCGGATAGAAACAGCCGCATCCGTTTTGACCGCTTACAAGCTCGAACTCGACGTTGCCGTTGACCGCCGTTAGACCGCGTTTTGCTATTTCGCGCTCTATTTTGCAAAAGCTCTTTGCCTCTGCGTCAAACCAGTGGATATCGCCGTTAAAAACCACGCTCGCATTTTCGGCGTCCGCCATGGCTAAAATTTGCTCCAGCGCAAATATATTGCCGTAAAGCCCGCCTACGACATATAGGCAGCGGCTTTCAAATTTAGGCTCGCGCGGGAAATTTAGCGCGTATTCAAGCGGGCAAGAGATCATCTTTTATCTTCGCATTTACAAAGCAACCCGGGCAGCGCATAAGCAAGCGTGCATGCGATCAGTCCGTAGAAATTTATACCCAGTAGCATCGAGTATTTGCCGCTGCCGATAGCCAAAAACTCGGGAAAAAATTTCGCGTCAAACGCAAATGCGACGCCAAGAAATATCCCGAGCCAAAAGCTGAGGTGAAAACCAAGCCTCGTAGGTCTTACAAATCCGTGCAACAAAAATATCGGCGCTAAGCCGATTACCATCGTACCGCTAATGGTCGTAGCTTTTAGAATGTCCGTGCCCACGATCATCGGTAAATTTCCAAAAATAGCAAAAAGTATCATCGAGATTATGCCGATTTTGATCGCATTTTTATAAACATCTTTGTTAAGCATTGCCGGGATATCATAGCCCACGAGCTTTGAAAGGCTCGCAAATGTCGAGTCCAGCGTCGAGCCTGCCGCGGCGATCATTACCGCCGTCATAAGGATCGTAGAGCCGATACCCATGGTTTTGGCTAGCTCTGCGGGGATGTTGCCCTTTGCAGCTATGCCTTCCATAGAGCCGTAAATTCCGATAAAGCTAAAGATCACGATGGCTATAAAACCTAGAATTCCAGATACTATGAAGCTTTTTAGCATCGTTTTTTCTTCACAGATAAAGCCGCGATCGGTTAAAACCGGATCATGAAACGGGTAGCTAACCAGCTGTAAAACGGCGACTAATAGCAGATCCACGCCTCCACCAAGCGTCCATGATCCGGTCGTTACGAGCTCGCCCACGCCGTGCTTTGGCAGGATCGTGACGATAACCCAAAGCGTCGCAACGATGAAAACGAGGGCCTGGATCACGTCGGTTACGATTGAGCCGCGAAGCCCGCCGCGCACCGAATACACTAGCGTAAAAATCGTAAAGAGCGAAGCTGCGAGGATAAAAGGCATGCTGCCGCTATCGCCGTAATATCCGCCCACGACTGCGGTATTGCTCCATACTTCGTTAAAAAGTCGCACTAAAATCGCTACGCAAAAGGCTACGCTAGCCGCCGCGCCGTAGTTACTCAATAGAAATGAAACCAGCCCGGTTGCGCCGAATTTTCGCCTTAGGCGGTATATAACAAGCCCGGCTATTGGGATACAAAGCCAATACGTCGCATATGCCACGCCGCCCACGATGCCGTAGCTAGCGCCTAAATTTGCGGCGTTGGTGACGGATTTTGCGAAGATCCAGCTGATAAAAATACTCGTCGTTAGCAAAAACGGCGATACTTTCGCTCCGTCCGCGCTCTCGCCTTTAAAAAACGAGCCGATGCTACGCGCTTTTGGCGAAAAGGCGTACATTATGGCGCCGTAAACGATCAAAAAGCCCCAAAAAAAGAGCGATTGATACTCCTTCATTAATTCTCCTTAAATTCTAAAATTTTATCCAAAGCCTTCATGCTATCGCTTATCGCACGGGGGCAAATTTGCATAAAAAGCCCCTTCTGCAGGATAATCTCAAGCTCTGCGGGTTTACTAAGATCATAGCCCAGCACCTCTTTGCAGATACTTGATTTTTGCGTTTTAAAATAAATTTCTTTAAAGCTCGCGAGTTTTTGCTTAAATTTCCCCTTATCATCGCCGTAGGCAAGCCCTAGCACTAGTACCGCCGCCAGATACGCGCCGCATACGCTTCCTTCTTGCAAGCCGCCCACAAGCCCGCAACTAAGCCTCATCAGCTGCACCTCATCCGCGCCAAGATACTTCGCATAACGCGCCAAAATCATCTGCGCGCAGTTTTGCTCGGCAAATCTTTGCGCGATTTGCTCATTACTCATCATAGCTTTATCCTTAAATTTTATTTCAAGCAATGCAGACAGGTTAAAGTTTAAATTTTACCTGTCGTGGCCGCAAATTTATACGCAGAATTTAATTGAAAAATTCCTGCGGGGCTTTTTCGGGCGCGTCTTTTGGAAGACCTTTTTCTTTAACAGGGCTGCCCGCTTTTTTACTCCATTCATACCAACCGCCGACGTAAACACCTACTCGAGGCCAGCCCAAGGCCTTTGCAATATAATATGTCTCGGCCGCTCTCCAGCCCGTACCGCAGTGAAACGAGACGATTTTATCGGGACTTATACCCCAAAGCTTCCAGCGATCCTCTATGATTTTATAATTAAACATCGTGTTGTCTAAATTCCTAAAATCTTCCATCGCATAAGGATTTGAGCCTGCGTAGGCAAATCTTGAGTTTGCGATATCACCCACTTTATCTATATACGTGTAGCCGCTCTTTTTGCCGAGATATTCGTCAAAGCTTCTAACCGACGCAATAACGGCATTTTTATCGCCCACAAGCTCACGTTCTTGCTCATAGCTAAATACGATACCAGGATTTTGCGGAATTTGTACGCCGAATTCCCTCTTTTGCGGCGTAACAATACCTGTTTTAAAAGGACGTTTTTCTAGCTTCCAAAGCGTCTTTCCTCCGTTTAAAAATTTTATATTTTTTACGCCCGCATAGTCCATAACCAAAGCCGCTCTATTCGCGCCCGTTGTTCCTTTCGTCGTAGCATATAAAATCACCATCGTATTTTCGTTAATACCCGCATTTTGTAAGACCTCTTTTATGTGTTCTTTAGACGGAAGTCCCCAGAATTTCAACTGCTCCTCAAGTGGGATATTTTCGTATTCTTGCATTATTCTCGGACCCACGACGTGATTTATATCGTCAGAGAATAAATTTATTGCGCCCTTAATGTGGCCGCTTTCGTATTCACCTTTTTCGCCGGGGACGGAAATCTCTACAATGACATATCCTCTGCCGTCATAAGCCTCTACTTTTTTACCGTCTAATAAATCTTGCAGCCACTGCGGCGAAACATATCTCTCATAGCCCTTTAGCCGCTCTAAGTCATTGGGGTGAGCATTTATTCCGCCCTTTAGAGCGTATAAATTTGAAAATCCCTGCTCTTTAAATTTATCATAAACCGCTTCGCTTAGCTCGTCGTCGGCATAAAGAACGGTCTTTTTGCTTTTATCTATCTTGCGTCTTTTAAGCTCCACGTCGATTTTATCTTTACTTGGTTCGTAATTTAGCCACTGAGCAGGGAAGTCGATCGCACCTTTTAAATGCCCGCTTACGCCCTTTGCGTTTTTCCAGCCCAGATACAAATCCTCGCTTCTGGTGTCAATAAGCTGAACGTCATCTCGTAGCTCCTCATAGCCGATAGTAGCTTCTTTTGCAAAGCAGGCTGCTGCAAATGCAAATAAAAACAGCGCTGCTGCAACAAATATTTTTTTCATTTCTACTCCTTTGAAACAATTTGTTTCTTTTTTAAAATTTGAACGATTTTTTTGAATATATAAAAATACACAATTGTGCAAGCTCCGGAAAATAGATAAATTCTAGCTTGAGCTATAATTTTTTCAAATGATAGCGCGAAAGTTACGTCTACTAATTTACCGCTTGATAGTAGCGAATATAGCTCGCTTGCGATTATCCTAGAAAATAGCGCCATAACCGCACTTGCAGCAAGAATTTTCTTAAATTTAATCTTGCCTGCGCAAAAAAGTGATATGATCGCCGCATTTACAAATCCGAGCACAAGCGAATAGCTAAAAAATGTGTCGGCAAGTCGAAATTTTATCATTATGCACGCAATGGCAACGAGATAAAAAACCGATGGCACAAATCCAAAATACACGCAAAAAATAAAAAGCCCTGCGATGTTTAAATATACGTAATCCGCGACTTCAAAAAATATTAGAGATACGGCGGTAAACGCGCTTAAAATCGCAGCGGAGAAAAATACTATGATCCCGCTTAGAAAATTTTCTTTTCGCATCATAAGGCTTATCCTTTAAAAACCGATGGATATTGCGCGATTAAAAAGTAAATTCACACGCACCCCGCAAATAACCGATTTTAAAGACAATAGTGCTTTCTATCACCGTATCTATTCTCCTTAAATTTTATTTCAAGCGGGACGTAAATTTAACTTATTCCGCCCGCTGCTTTACGCCTTTTAAATTTGGACGTAAGTTTAATTTTACGCAAGAGCTCCGCCGCAGCTAGATCCCGCGCCCGCCGTGCAAGCGTAGCAGTAGTCGCGAAATACGATCTGCCGCCCAAGCTCCTTAGCCTTTATAATCTCGAATATGTCTTTAGGGCCGTTTGCCGCAAGAGCTTGCATTTGGTTAAAGTCGCAGTCGTAAATTTTGCCGTCATAGCCCACTGAAATTTGGAAACGGCACATCATGTTAGGCGCCGCGCACGGGTTAAAGTTATCTCGTAGCAGCTTCATATATCCCGCCAGCTCGCCGCTTTTTTCAAGCGACTTAGCAAAACGCCCCATCGGCACATTTGTGATCGTAAATAGATGATCGAACTCGATGCCAAAATTTTGCTTCAGCTCGCGCTTATAGTCCGCTTCAAGCTGTGCTTGTGCGCCGGGCAAAAATGCCCCACCCGGATTATAGACTAAATTTAGCTTTAAATTTCCGCCCCTACCGTAGCCCGCCGCATTTAATCTTTTTAGCGCTTCTATCGATGCTTCGAATGTTCCGTGTCCGCGCTGCGCATCAACGTTCTCTTGCGTGTAGCACGGCAGGCTCGCGACCAGCTCTACGCCGTGATCTGCGTAAAATTTAATCAAATCCTCATAGCCTTTTTCAAGCAAAATCGTTAAATTCGTGCGCACGATGATATGAGGCAGTATCTTTGTAGCCTCACTCACGAGCCAGCGGAAATTCTCGTTCATTTCTGGCGCGCCTCCGGTGATATCGAGCGTTTGAAATTTATGCGTTCGTATCGCCTCCAAAACCGCTTCCATTACCACCCTACTCATCGTTTCAGTACGCTTCGGACCTGCCTGCACGTGGCAGTGAGAACAGGCAAGGTTGCAAATTTTGCCGACATTGATCTGAATTGTTGAAATTTCGCCAGTTTTTCTAATCTCGGGCGCAAGACGCTCTATAAAGCTCATTTTCTATTCCTTTTATAAAATTTTAAACTCAAAACGTTTTTAAGATAATTGGTATTTGGACTCTCATTTACATCGGTCATCACAGTGGCGATATGCTTTATGTTTTGTACGCCATTTTTGGCGAAATTCCCACAGCACGTAGCGCAGTAGGTATAAAGATTAGGCAAGTTCTTGTCTTTTAGCTTTTGCGGATAATCGGCAGCGATTTGCGGCTCATTACTTTTGGCAAGTCCGCCCAGCCCGCAGCAATTCACATCCGTAAAACTATTTTTGTAGTTTGGAACGTATTTTTTAAACGTCTCAAAAATAGGCTTATGAATGCGCTCGGGGCAGGGATAAAACATATGCGCTTCCTCCTTTATCTCGTGATTTAAGCCAAGCTCTTCAAATTTTTCATAAAGCGTTTTTATCTTTATGTCGATTTTATCTTTTAAAAAATGATAGCAATTAGGACAGGCTAAAATGAGCGTCTCAACGCCCTTTGCGGCAAAAAGCTCGTTTAGATGGGCTTTGGTACGATCAAACTGCCCCCGCCCCTCAAAAAGCGGTTTGCCGCAGCAATCTACGCTAAAATCAATCCCCAACGGCTCAAACAGATCGATAATAAATTTAGTCGTCCTCGGCAAAAAGCCCGGAAAATTACAGCCGAAAAAGACGAGCTCGCGGCTTTTTTTCGCTGAATTATTGGCGTAAAGATAGGGCGATTTTAAGAAATTTAAATAGCGAAACGGCTTTTTAATTTCGGTTCTAAGATTTATCGCAATCTCGTTGCCGCTGATGTTTTTGGGGCATACGGCGTAGCATTTATCGCACAAAAAGCAGTTAAACGCGAGATCCTTTCGCTTCGAAAAATCGAGCAAATTTATATCGTATTTGGTTAAAAACTCGCAATGTTTCGTGCATGCGCCGCAGTCTATACAAAACTCCGGCGGATTTTTAATAACTTTTTGCGATCTCATCAGCGCTCGCTCCGTTTCTAAATTTATATTGTAAAATTTGCATTTTTAAAAGCGTGCTTAGCACTCCCTCGCGCCTAAATTTGCGCGCGCTCGTGATTATACGCTCGCGCAGACGTTTAAATTTAACGCCAGCCTTTTTTAACTTCATACTGAGCGCGTAATCCTCCATTATAGCTAGGTTTTCAAAGCCGCCAAACTTCTGGAATAAGGCTTTTCGGATAAAAATTCCTTGATCGCCGAACGCAATATTTCTAAAATTTACGCGCAAATTTGAACCCAGAGCGATTAAATTTAACAAAACTCCGCTCGGCTTAAATTTAAGCGTAAAACACCCCGCCTCGCAGGTTTCGAGCACTGCGTCAGCTCGAGCCACCGCGTTTGCGCTTTCAAATTCACTATCGGCGTGCAAAAAGAGCAAATTTTCAAATTTCGCTGCGCGCGCCCCCGCGTCCATCTGCGCGCCTCTGCCCTTGCGCGTCTTTAAAATTTGAAATTTCTGCGGGGCGAAATTCTCGCTCAAAAATGCGGCAAGATCGAAATCTTCGCCTCGCTCGCTCGCCGCTTCTCCGCCGCGTTCGCAAGGCTCGCTTTTAAATTTAAAAGCGGATTCGTCGGCGCCTTTTAAATTTGCTTCGAGATTTAAATTTTGGCTCAGCTTCGGAATTTCCTCGCCCTGCGCGTTTGCGCTTGCATCTAATTTTGCGCGCGCGCCGCGATTTTCGCCGTCAAATTTGCCGCCTTTATCGCTAGCGTCTGCAAAAATTATCTCAAGCTCGCCACACTGCATTGCTAAAACGCGGCACAGGCGCCGCAAAATTTCATCCGGCTCGTTATAGATCGGAATTATTACCGAGATCGCCATTTTTAGCCTTTAGCTTTTTTACGCCCCAGCTCGAAAGCGCCACGAGCGCCGCCATCAAAAAGCATGCCAGCATAAAGCCGCCCGAGCGCACGTCCAGAGCTTTTTCGCCCAAATTTACCATGATGAATGTGGCCGGCACTATGCCTACAAAAGTTGCAAGGACGTAGTCGCGCAGGCTCACGTTCATTAGTCCGCATGCGTAGTTTAGAGCATTATAGGGCACCAAAGGCATAAGACGAAGGATCAAAATCAGGCTAAATTTACCGCCCGATTTGCCAAGTGTTTTTAAAATTTTGCTTTTTGAGCTTTGCACAAGCTCACTGAAAGCCTTAAAGCCCAAAAAGCGCGCTATATAAAACATCAAAACGGAATTTATCATCGCGCCGATAATCGTATAGACGCTGCCGGCAAGCAGCCCGAATGCGGCACCGGCAACGACTGCTAAAATCGGCACCGGAAATAAAAATATCGGTAAAATAGCAAAACATACGACATAGATCAGAGGAGCGAAGATCGCATGCTCGCCGATAATCTCGCGCAGCTCGCTAATGCCGATTTTATGCATCAAAAAAGCCGCCACGAAGAGGATCGCAACGATGATCACAAATTTAAGCAGCCCCGTTTGTTTCAATCTGAGCCTTTTTAGCCTTTTTGTCGTCTAAAATTTTCTTCGCGATATAGGCTACGATAGTAAAAGCAAATAGCATAGTAAGGCCTACGAATAAAATTTTGCCCCCACCCATCAGGCTACCGCCGAAATACGAATATACAAGAGTCGCAGGCAGCTGCCCGATACCCGTCGCCCAGAAAAACCCCCAAAACCTCATTGATGTAAGACCTGCCGCGTAGCTAACGAGATCAAAGCTCACAAACGGCAGCAAACGGCAGACGATAATCGTATGCTTGCCGAATCTTTTGAAAAACTCGTCCGTTGCCGCAAGGGCTTTTTTGCCGGTTAGCTTCTCAACGACGTCGCGTCCTAGAATTCGCGCTATATAAAAGCAAAGTGCGGCTCCTACCATCGCCGAACTCCAAGAAAGCACCGCGCCCCAAACCCAACCGAAGATCATAGCGTTTGAAAGCGTAATCAAAAAAGCAGGCACCGGCGCCATAATGCTTTGAAGCACCATCAAAAAGAAGCTCACGCAAGCCGCGGTCGTCTTATCAAAGCTTTGCAAATAAGCATAGACCTCATTGAGATCAAATTTGCTAAGCATCACGACCGAGTCGGTGATCTGCTTGTTTACCGCAGGGATAAAAAAGTAAGCCAACGCGATAATCGCGACGACAACGAGAAGAAAAATTTGAGATTTTTTCATCTAAAATTCCTTGAAATATTGTTGCAAATTCGACAAAAACTTGTCGCTTAAATACTCTTTGATTTTATTAAAGGTATATTCGTTTTTTAGGGCTCTGGCTCCGTTATATTCGACGTAAGCCATCGCGCACCAGCTGCTTCCGCGTAGGCAAGTCATCGTAAAGTACTCTTTAAATTTCTGCCTATTTATCTTCTTTTTAGAGTAGTTTTCATATAAATTTATAAATTTTTCTATCTGCTGGGGCGAGAGGATGACGTCTGTCTTCCAAAATGTGGTCGTCGGTACCGTAAAATGCGCCAAATCCTGTTCGCGCTCGCCTATTATGGGCTTTTCCCAGTCGATGATATACGAGCTCATCACGTCCTTGCCGATGATGAAATTAGCAGAATTTAGCTCGGTATTTATGATACAAGGATCCGCTATCTCACGCTCAAGATCAAAATTTCTCGCCCTTTTTAGAAAAAATTTTATCGCTTCGGCGGTTTTTGGCTTGGATAAATTTGAGTTTAGATAGACGCCGGCCATCTTTTCACACTCTTCAAACATCGCCTTTAAGGGCTTTCGCGCGGTGATCAAACTATGCTTTGGCGGGATATCGGTCGCATGGACGCGGGCAAGCAGACTGGCTGCGATATCAAGGTCGCTTTCGTATCTTAACGCGCGCCCTTTTAAAAATTCCATACTCATCGCACCTCGCGGTAAAAAAACGCTTGGCTCGAAATAGTCTATGGGCTTTGGTGTCGCGCCCGAGCTTTGTAAAATTTTAAGCGCGTCGAATTCGTATTTTATTTGGTTTTCAAGCGACATTTGGGATTTGGTATTTATGCGAAAAACCCTTGCCTGCCCACCATTACGAAATTTATAATTTATGTTATACTCGCCGCTGGCAAGGGGTTTTATAGAGCTTGGCCGCACGCCCAAGGCATAGGCAAAAATGTCTTCTTTAACGTCGATGTCGCGTAGAGGTTTAAATTTGGCGTAGCTTAAATTTAGCTCGTCAAATTTAGCACAAATGCCCCGCAATACATTCCCTGGCTCGGAGTAATTGCTTGAGAAAATTTCGTCTCTCACGCATGAGCTTGTAAGGGCGAGCGCGCAATATCCGCCGTCAAGCGTAGGCACGATAGCAGCGTCCTTTTCATCAAGCGCCTTAAAATAGGCATCAAAGCCTCGCGAGGTAAAATTTACAATATCGCTGCCGATGAGTAAAATTTTCTCAAATCCAAGCACCCTTACATGCCTAAAAGCTTCAAGCATACGCTCGCTTATATCGCCGCCGCTTTGAGCGACGAATTCGTACTTTTCGCCCAAAATTTGCTTTAAAATTTTATCCTTATCGCTTGGTGTAAAAAAGATTAAAATTTTGACGTCTTTTAGCTTTTGAAGCTTGGTGCTTATATCTTTTATCAAAAATTTATGTAGATTCACCGCTTGATGCGGGCTGAGAAAATCAAGCAGGCGCGTTTTTGTCCTGCCCGGAAGCGGAACGCGCGTAAAAAATATCAGCGCTTTTTTCAAATTTTGCCCTTGACGCCGATAAATTTAAAGAGGAAAAAGATATTTAGAAAGGTTAAAATGCCTAGAAATATATATCTGACTTGAGCTAGCGTTAAAATTTCTAAATAGCTTTCCTTGATGAGATAGAAAAGCAGCTCTTGTTTGCCAAGCCAAAACGTAGTCAAAAAGAGCAAACTTTGGCTAAAAACTAGCGCAGTCGCTGTTGCGCGCTTCCGAAAAAGTCCGTAAATAAGCCCCGCTGCGAAAAATCCGACTATGATGTAGCGGTTATGCACGCGCATCTCCAGCCAAACCGACAGCGAGACCAAAAGCGCTGCGCTAAGCCCTAAAAGCAAAGCGCAAAACGCATAATACAAAGCTCCAAGAGCACGCATTAATTCGCAACTTTAAAGCTGATAGCTACGAAAGTGCCGTCAGGCGGCAATACGTCTTTGTTGCCGTGAAATACGACTTCGCTACGTTTCTCGACTGCGCCGTTGGTATAGGTGTGGTTTGAGATGATACCTACCGGGCAGCTATCTAGGCAAGCGATGCAGCCGGTGTTAAAGCTCTTTGCGGTAGCTTCGTTGCCGCCGAATCTCATATCGATTGGTTTACCGTTGCTATCTGTGATGACCTCGTTGATGTCGTAGTTTTTAGGCGCGCCGTTCCAAGTTACTTCGATCTTGATCTTATCGCCTTCTACGTGTGTTTCAGCGCCATTTTTTAGGGTCATATTATTGCCCGGTTTGGCGCCGATTTTCATCATCGCTTTGTAAAAATCGTTTTGATTGGCAAGTGCGATAAAGACTGGCTTGTCGCCGAAATTTCCATCTTTAAAGACAACTGCATGGCGAGTGTTTTCCGTAAAATACTTGCCGTTTACCTTGGCTAAAATAGTGATAGTCTTGCTCGCCTCGTCCACTACCATCGGTTGTTGAGCGCTTACTACGCCCACCTGATCGTCGCCAGCTTGAACACTCGCGGCGAAAAACATACCCAAAATAGCCGTAAAAATAGCTTTTTTGAACATAATACGTCCTTGCGTGAAATTTTAAATTTACGATTTACAAAATATAAGATTTATTGCAAACGTGATAAGCGAACTCGCCTCAGAAACGGATAAA
>ERZ773035.2204-NODE-2204-length-12958-cov-60.491746_pt1 | contig 12958 bp, 16 predicted proteins | sample MGYA00511487_ERZ773035 | MGnify/ENA primary metagenome ERZ773035 (study PRJEB29015, sample SAMEA2737985) | human oral metagenome | biome: human oral; feature: human-associated habitat; material: dental | place: China | collected 2024 ...
CTTCCCAGCCAAGGCCCCAAGCGCCCAATGTTGGAGATTCCCAGTTATCCTCTACGAAACGGATATCGTGATCTTCAGCGTGAATACCAAGTGTTGCCAAGGATTGTAAGTACAATTCTTGGATGTTATCTGGAGATGGTTTCACGATAACTTGGAATTGATGATGTTGGAACAAACGGTTAGGATTATCACCATAACGACCGTCTGCTGGACGACGAGAAGGTTCTACATAACATACAGCCCATGGTTCAGGACCAATAGCATGCAAGAATGTTGCAGGATTCATTGTGCCTGCGCCTTTTTCAATGTCATATGGGTTTTGAACGATACAACCTTGATCGCTCCAGAATTTTTGTAGATTTAAAATAATCTCTTGAAATGTCATTGCTGCCTCCACTTTACACAACCGACATAAAATCAACCATTTCGTTACAAACAAAAAAGTCCCTGTAACGAAAAACGTTACAGGGACGAGTATACCCGCGGTTCCACCCTATTTGGCTTGCGCCCTCTTTTTTCTATGTTGGCCTTTACTAACAGACACCTGCGTTCCTGCCAATGCTCTACAGCGCCTTCAACCAAATGTGAGCTTACACCATCCTCACTCGCTAGAGAGGTTTACTACTCTGCTTCATCGCATATATTATACACAATATTGTAGCAATACAAAGAGAGAGATGTCAATATTAAGCTTAATTTAACTATATATTACTTTTAATACTCTATATATAGATAAAACAAGAGTAAATATAAATATCCAAATCGAGATATTATTTATATACATCCAAATAAGAATACTAACCGCTCCTAAAATAGAAATACATAAATTTACCCAGCCAAACATACTTTTTTGTTTAATCGGTATTCCAACAAGTTTATTATGAAATCCTAAAATGAAATATAAACATACTTTTAATCTCGATTTATATTTATTCATACTTTTTCTATAAATACGACTAACAATACGTCTTCCTCGAATTAAAGGCCATAATAATATTGTCCCCATTACTAATATTGGAATAATAAATCTATAGTCTATGTTTGGGGCAGTTGCTTCAATAGCATTGACTGTTATTGTAATTGATAAAAGAATTGTACCAATTATTCTAAATCTTATTAAATTTAATAACTTAACTATTCTACTCTTCATATACTATTATCCAATTTCACTTATTTAGAAAGTTTACGTTCCATAAATCAGTAGGCTCAAGTAACCCAAGTATCACTATCGTATCTTGGTTTGGAGTCCTTCTTAGTTATTTCAGATATAATCTTTTTTTCATCTTCTGAAAATTGATCAATACTCTCTAAAATTATTAGCTTTTCACCATAAGCTCTTTGTAGAGATTCTAAATTTGCATCTTGAGGTGATACAAATGTAGTACTAACCCCCTCATAATTTGGAATAATACGTACTGTTCCATAGGGTAATACATTAACAACAACTATACCAAAATCACCACTAGAGTATATATAGGGAAAATCTGTAGCAAAACCAGTCATATTTTTGTTTAGCCCTATTTGTTTTTCTCCATCTACAAGAGATGTTATAAAAATCTTGTATGAATTAATTCTAAGACCAAGAAAAAGTAGAATAATTACTATTAACGATAAAACTACTGTACAAGTTATCTTTATTAGCTTTTTAATGGGCATAAAAACTCCTTGATTTTCAGTTGTAAATACAAAATATATATTCTTTTTGAAGAAAAAATTTTTACAGCTTAAATACAAGTTTTAATAAAGCAAAAATAATAAGCCAGCTTACGAAAGCAAGCCCATAGGATTTATATTCTAGCTTATGAACTTTAATATAGCCATATATTATTTTTCCCATAATAGAGAATAATAAAATTAAAAAGATTACATTAAACGCTAGTTGTATCATTGAACAAAATCTCAAATTTTGAATTAACACTATTTATATACCTAAAATTGCCTTCAATATACCAAAGAATATTAACCAACTAACGAATCCCGCGCCATAAAAATCATAGTGGATTTCAGCATCTATAATATAGTCATAAGCCATACCATATATAATTGAAGTCAATGAAAATAATGCAAACGCATAGAAAAATAATTTTTTTATAGTAACCATTTTAATTTTTACCTAAAAAATAAAAAGAAGAAATTTAATAATACTAGCTTTACTCCATACAGTACTATTTCTTCCATAATATAAGCCTTCTTTACTTACAGATTTTTAAACCTAATGTAAAGCTAATAAATCTACATTATTATAGACTAATGTCAATAATTTATAGTTTTGATCTATTGAAAATGTTCCTTTAAGGCCACCTGCATCAACAAATGAATACGTATTATCATCAATTTTATAGAATTTACTTTCTAAGGGTACAAAATATTTATCTAATGCTAATCCGACCTTTTCTGCCTCTTCTTCAGAACACCCTAACACATCTCGTATTCGTTTAAAGTATGGCTTATGAACATTTTCTATTCTGTCTTCTATTATTTTATTAGTTTTACTATATGTCTTAAATCTATAGATTAGATATAAGATAGCTAGTAGTAAAGCAAGATTCTCTTTCATAATCTCCTCTAAAAATACACTAATGTATACGTAAGCATATAAGGAATGAACTTAAACAAACCATTATAGTTATATAAATAAATTGTAAACCACCTACCAAAGATAATCAAATCATCTTCGATAGGTGGTTTATTTTATCCACCCTTAGCAATACGGTCTAAGAGTTCAATATAGCTTTGTTTATTTAATGCTGGTGTAAAGTTATCTAATACATCTTTAGCACCTGCGGCGTCATCGTATAGTAAATCTACGATTGTCATAGCCAAGGCTTGTGCCGTTTTAATGTAAGCTACATCAGGCACAGAGATTTCATATTCTGCACTGTGTAATACACCACTAATACAACCAACCCAAGGATGGATAACAGGCATCAAGTGAGATACGTCCCCCATATCTGTACTAGCCGTAATATGTGGACCTTGATATACATTGGCTTCACCAAAAATAGGATTTGAATTTTCTCGTAATAATGCATTCATACGTTCATCATTACGCATTGGTAAATAACCAGGTAGGTCTTTGATAACACATGTAGCTCCTACTGCATCACCACCAGCTTTTAAGGCCCGATTCACACGATGATTACCATCTACAATAGCATCGATATTAGAAGTACGTACATAACTTTCAACTTGTACATAATCAGGTACACAGTTTACCAATGTACCACCTTGATTAATAATTGGATGGAATCTAAAATAATCGCTTTCTTTGAAAGTTTCACGAATGGAGTTAACCCCCATAACGCCCATCAAAGCGGCATTAAGGGCATTAATACCTTCATGAGGAGCTTGAGCCGCATGAGCTACCTTACCGTGATACTCAATAAGTTTAGATACGAATCCATTGGAGGTGCTGCCTAGTCCCATCTCACCAGCTGGGGTTTTAGCTGTCTCTACATGCATTTGCATAGCCATATCGATATCATCAAAAGCACCTTCATAGATGAGCTGTTGCTTACCGCCCATATACTTAAGCTTACCTTGTTCACGCAATTTATTGCGGTAATCAATTTCAATCATTTCCTCTGCTGGAACAGCAAATAATACGACATCCCCAGCAAGTTGATCCATCACAGCTTGTAAGCCTATAGCAACAGCAAACATATTGGTAATTTGTACATTATGACCACAGCAATGGGCAGCGCCTGTTAAATCATCGGCACGAGGATGGCGAGGACACAGAATAGCATCTAATTCCCCAACCATTGCAACCGTATATTTACTATCTCGGCCTTTCATACGACCTTTTACACCTGTCAGCGCATGACCTTTAGTATAAGAAATGCTAAGTTCATCAAACATATCTTGAACCTTCTTAGAGGTTTTTACCTCTTTAAAACCCAATTCAGGTTCAGCCATAATAGATTCAGCTAATTCTCGTAACCGCGGTTGTGCATCGACAATAGCTTTACATACACTTTGTTTTACTTCTTCCTTTGTCATACGGCTCATAATGTCTCCTTTATAAAATCGACCGTATAAAATACGGTCGATCATGTGATTCTAATGTATAGATATCCTATGAAATATAAATCTATAATTATATCTTAACATAATTTAGATACCCTAACATTACGATATAGTATTAAATTAAACCTTCTAAGTGAAGTACTACTTGTGCTAATGCTGTTGCACAGATAAAAGTACCTGCTGTTACAGCTAGTGCAACAGGAATAATACGCCAAGATAATCGACGGAATGCGCCAAGGTCTTTACCTAAGGATAGGCCTGCATAAGCAAGTACAGGTGTTGTAGTAGCAAGGAATGTTACTTGGCTAGTTTTAGCAATAATCCATTCTTGGCCAGGCATACCTGGTAAGGATGCAACAACACCGACTAAGGAAACCCAGAATACCATAGGTAATTTATTAGCATATGGCAAGTTAGAAATCAAAGCACCAATCGTAGCAAGAACTGCTAAAATAACTACGCCAACTAAGCTATCGCTAAATAGATGTTTACCATCCATTACATTACCTACAGCAGTAATAATTGCAGCAATACAGATGACAATAATAAATTGTGTAATTTGTTCACTCTTACTCATGATGTACTGCCTCCTCTGCTAGATCTTGTTCACGTGTACGACCAGTAAAGAAATTATACGTTTTTTCCATTATTGGTAAGGATACGAATAAGCCAAAATAAACACCAAGAACAGTGGTCAATAAATTAGCTGCTCCCGATAATGCCATAATTTGTTGTTCATACTCCGGATATACTGCAACAATTGGTGCTGTAGCTGCTGCCATCATACTCGCACTACCAACACCAGCCCCCATTGCCAAAGCTAATGGATGGAATAATCCAGATGAAGCTAAAATTCCAGATAATACAGAAGCCCACATTGCACCAATGAGAACACCACAAATGTACATCCCCATAACGCCACGACCTTCTGGCGAACTAAATCCATATTTGTCTATAATGATAGCTACATTCGGTTCTCTATCTACAGAGTAGCAAGCACCTACAGCTTCACGCCCCATTTTTACGAATAAAGCAACTGGTAATCCGAAAACAATCGTACCTAGGAAATGACCTAGTTCTTGTAATAACAAAGCCCAACCCGCACTTGTAAGAATTCCTAGGTTTGGACCAATACCAAGACCTACTTTTACCATCAGGATCATAACTGCTATACCAATATAATCAGCAGATTTTTCCATTTGTTGAACAGTAAGAATCTTAAACTTAGGAATAGAAATTAAAAGGCCAAGAATCAAAGTGTACAATAACGGTAGTAAAACAATAGGTCCTAATTTCTGGATACCAATGAATTCTGCCACGACTGTAAGAACCAGTGTGAGAAAGTGAATTTTGAGATTCCCCAAAAGTTCCATCATAACCTCCTACAAATAACTAAATACCACTATGGTTTTATTATAATATATTCTCTCACCAGAATAAATGAATCCTATTATGTATACATATCAATGTAAAGCTATTAGGTTAATGACATACTAATAAAAAAGATAAAAGTACACCAAATAATCATGATGTACCTTTATCTTTTTATATTAACTTATAAAATATAACGTATTACGCTTTCACCACAACAGATATGCTATCAGGAATAACTGTAATGCTTACATCTTTATTGATTCATTACGAGAAACTTTAGCAATGGGATCTAATAACTCACGAGGTGTTTTAGCATTTTTAAGGTTTTCGTACAGAGATTCCCCACCATGACCATCATTACAAGCAGCAAGCATAATGATAACACCATCTTTTTTGAATGATGCTTCGACAGCAGTCATACCTTTTACAGATTGATGTAGTAGAAGGAATAACTGAACAATAATTAAAATAAGAATACAAAAGCTAATCCACCAGCCGTTATTCCAATACCACTAAGATAAAGTAGTCCACCTTTTAAAATTTCTCGACGTCTTTCAGGGGTTTCTGCCGTTTTATATAAATATATGAAAAGACATAGAAAAGATATATGCATAAGAACTAGGATAACTGACGATATATAAAAACATAGCTTAAATGAAATATAACTATATTCGTATAATTTACTTACTATAATTCCAGGAATCCCGAAGATAAGCAATATAATAATAATCAAAAAAGCATCTTTCCATTTATTCCTATAAGACTTTACTAATTGATAAAATAACAATCCCATAAAAAAATATAACAATAAATCACTCATTTAATTATTCCCTCACCTATCATTATTATTCTTCTTATTATTTTCATTATCTTTTATAATATCTTTTACTCCAGTAGAAACAGCTTTTTGAATCTATTGTCCACTAAAAACATCTAGAACATTATAACATGTAACTTCATCAGGAACCCTCCCTTCATTAGCTAAATAAGTTTGGTAATTGTGAAGTAAAAAATGTTTCCACAAAATTATTGACACTAACTAAATGTTAAACCACCTACCAAAGATTACCAATCATCTTTAATAGGTGGTTCATTTTATGACTCTAAATAATATTTTCTAAGAGTTCAATATGTTATTGTAAATTACGCTTTCACCACAACAGACACGCCATCAGGAATAACTGTAATACTTGCATCTTTACCTTTTAATTCCAAAGCCTTATTCAATGCTTCATCAAATGTGCTAGCATGTTGTAAATGCATGTCTGTAAGCATCTTAGGGTCGCATTGGTCTGTTACAACGATAAGGGTAAATTGATCTAGAATACGAGCCAAGATTTGCATTTCCCATTGGTCTGGAATGGTTTCATTACGAGGCACCTTAGCAATGCGATCTAATAATTCACGAGGTGTTTTAGCATTTTTAAGGTTTTCATAAAGAGATTCCCCACCATGACCATCATTACAAGCAGCAATCATTATGATAACACCATCTTTTTTACAAGATGCTTCGGCAGCGGTCATACCTTTTACAGCTTGATATACGTTTTGGTCTAATGGATACCCACCATTTGTAGTAATGACGATATCTGCTAGAACAGCTTTCACACTAGCTAGTTCAGATACAAAAGCACAGCCAGTTTCATGAGCTTGTTCCATATCGCCAGCAAAGGCATTAATAATATGTTTTTCCGCATCGATAACTACATTTAAAATAAATGCTAGTTTCGCAGTACGTCCAGCGTATACCATATCCTTATGAATTGGATTGTTCTCGATAATACCTGTACGAGCATATGGGCTATTGATAAATTCAGCACAGTGATTTGCCATTACAGTCACTTCGGAAGCAATGCCTGGCAATACGCTTTTTCTACCGCCAGAGAAACCAGCAAAGAAATGTGGTTCAATGAAACCTTCAGAAATTAATAGCTCCGTTTCTACAGCTAGTTTATTGATGATGCAATCTCCACCGGATGGCAATACGCCTATTTTAGTCATTTGACTAGCTTCACCAGAGATATGGTTTACAATCTTTTCATTGGCTACGATTTCAGGACCAAATTTATCTACCATTTCTTCATGTGTAGTAGGTCGATGGAAACCAGTTGCTAGTAAAATAGTAATATCGATGGATGGATTAGCTTCACGAATACGGCGAAGTAGAATTGGCATCGTAATTTTGCTAGGCACTGGACGCGTATGGTCACTTGTGATGATGACCATGTTGGATTTACCCTTAACCAATTCTTCCAAGCGTTGGCTACCGATAGGATTATCTAGTGCATGTTCTACCAATGCCTCTTGTGAAAGCTCAGCCTTATAGGAATGGGCTTTAGATCCTAATACACCTGCGATATTTTGATTAGGAATATTGATATCTACAAATCCTTTTGCATAGGGTACATTAAATGTTTTCATGGAAATCACTCCTTAACTTAACACTAACAAACTATAAATAACCCACTACGACAAATCAATCCTCCTTCTTATGCAATTGTCGTTTAAGGTCTAATAAACTCATATCATTTTGCTTAGCAATAGCAGCCAGTGAATCATATTCATATTTATGTCTCTTTACACCAAATCCACTGCTTGTTTTGAAAACAATTCTATTGCCTTCCCAATCTATGTCTCCTGTAGACCGGTTCAAAATATATCGATTACAGCGATGGTATCGAATACCAAGGCTCGTAGTATGCTTGAATATTAAATCACGCAGATTATCGATATCGTCTACTTTACAAAGAACAGTTAACATCGTACCAGGTCGTTGTTTTTTCATCATAATCGGTGTTGTAAATACATCTAAGGCTGGTGAAAGTAATAACTGTTCTACTGCATAGCCGATTTCTTCTGGCGTCATATCGTCGAGATTACAAGACATTTCAATGATTGTGTCTTCTAAATCATTGTTTATTTCAACAAAAGCTCGAATACAATTCGGTCGTTCAAATTGTTTCGTGCCAAATCCATAAGATACCTTTGTTGGTGTCATAACTGGCATATGTCTAAAAGCTGTGCCAAAATACTTGGCTAACGCTGCGCCTGTAGGTGTACATAACTCCCCTTTAATTTGATAATCTGCGTACATTGGAATACCAGATAACAACTCCATCGTTGCTGGTGCTGGCACAGGCAGTTCTCCATGAGCACAGTGAACCGTGCCAGTTCCTACATGTATAGGAGAGATGATAATCTCATCAAACTTCAATACCTCTAAGAGTACACAAACGGCCACAATATCTGCAATAGCATCGAGCATGCCTAGCTCATGGAAATGAATTTGTGTCACTGTAGATTTATGAACCTTAGCCTCCGCTTGAGCCACTAACTGATATACGTTTATAGCATTCTGTTTACACGTATCGGAAATAGATAAGCTATTAATTATATCCATTACACCTTGTAAGCCTCGGCCATGCACATGATGTTCGCTATGTATATGGTGATCTGAATGTTCTTCATACGTATCTGTCTCACCATATTCCTGATGAGCATCGTGATGGTGATGATTAGTATTATGTTGGTCATGGGGACTACCTTTATGATGTTCAGACTCTTCTATGCCATTAATGGTAACAGCCACCCGATAGCCATCTAAGCCTTTTTCCTCTTTTGGTATGAGTGTATAGGTAACATCAGGTATACCTATTTGATTGAGCCGTTCTATCCATTTTTCAGAGTTATCTACTAAACCGAGTAATGTAGCTGTTAGCATATCGCCGGCAATACCCATTTGGCAATCTAAAAATAATCGTTTCATTTACTTTCACCTATATGATTAATCATATTCGCCGTATAAGCAGCACCAAATCCATTGTCTATATTGACGACGGTAACACCACTGGCACAGGAGTTGAGCATGGATAAAAGCGCCGTAACACCACCGAATGCCGTTCCATAACCAACGCTGGTAGGTACGGCGATAACAGGTACATCCACAAGGCCCCCAACAACACTTGCTAAAGCCCCTTCCATGCCTGCAATAACAACAATAACCTTAGCAGACATAATAGTATCTAAATGTTGTAATAAACGATGAATACCAGCCACACCTACGTCATAAATTCGATTGACCGTATTACCGTAAAATTCGGCTGTAATTGCACATTCTTCAGCTACCTTATAATCACTTGTACCGCCGGTAACAATAGCTATACTGGACTTCGTTTTCTTCGTAGGCATCTCACCAACGTAGCCGATATGAGCATCCTTGATATATGTCAATGAATGATGTACTTGAACGTCTGCGGCCACATCAGGTGCTAAACGTGTAATCAATATATGACCTTGCCCATTGGACTGCATAGAGGAGATAATACCCACGATTTGTTCACTAGTTTTACCAGCACCATAGATAACCTCTGGTACACCCTGTCGTAATTGACGATGTAAGTCTACGTTTGCATACCCTAAATCCTCTATCGGTTTTATCTTTAGATTTAATAAAGCTGCGTCTACATCTACTTCTCCGTTTTGTACTTGCTCTAAAAGGGATCTAATATTATCACTCATGAACGCACCTCTAAATCTAATACAACATCATCAAACATAGATTTAAAAAATATGAGAATCTCAATCCTATTCTTTATAAGAATAGCTATTTGATTCTCTGGGACTTGAATTTTAGCAGTATTTCCTATCAGACGAACTCTAAAATCTGATAAACCTAACGAAAATAAATACCCTTCCGCTTTTTCAATATGTTCTAAATCATGACCTGTTATGTGCTGTCCCGCTTGAAATCTCGTGGCTAAACAGGCGTAGGATGGTTTATCCCAAGTAAATAAATTAGCCTGTTTGGCCAACTGGCGAATCATAGATTTTGTTAAGCCACAGTCTCTTAGTGGCGACTTAACAGATAGCTCAGCTATTGCTTTCATACCAGGGCGATCATCTACCTCATCACTGGCATTGGTTCCATCGCATAATATGGAAAATCCATCGCGTTTAGCCTGTTCACTTATCGTTGTGAATACATGATGTTTACAGTAATAGCATCGATCACTTGGGTTGCTCGTTACATCATCATGTTCGAGTACATCAATATCTATGATTTCTAAGGTTATACCGATACATTCTGCAATTTTCTTGGCATCATCTAATTCAAACTGTGGCACAAACTGGGACTTAACAGTATATGCTTTGCATGGAATGCCAGATTGTTTGACAGCATACGCTAAATAGGATGAATCTACACCACCAGATAGAGCTACACCTACATTACCTAATGTCTTTATATACTCGATTAATTCCATTCCATACAATCCTTTAATAAATTTCTATAATCTATAGTTTCAAAACAAAAAAATAAAATAGAGCCATCACTATAGGCTCTAATATGACTCTACCATATATAGAATAACCACTAATGTATTTAGTATAAATCTTTTTATTTATATTTTCTAACTCATAAATGAGATATATGTTCAGGTAATACATTATATTTTTTCTATATAAGAAAACCACTTATCTTAAATAGGTTTATCTAACCTATTCGAGATAAGTGGTTGAAAGTTTATAAAAATTTTTGATAAGTAATCTAATAAATTAATATGTATAATTTATTAGTATGTATTATAAACTCATCAAAAATTTTACACTTTGCAATTGTTTACCTATTTCCTGTTCACAATAAGAAAATAGTAATCGTTCTAGTTCCTTCCATATAGTTCCAGGAAGTTCAATAGGTGCTGTATCGCCCCATTGATAGGACAAAATATTTGGCATTGCGTTGCGTAATGAAAGGGATGGATTCATATGCGTATGTATCCGTAGTTCGTTCCAGAATATATCAATTCCATCACCGGTATTAAAAGCCTCATGTTGTGGCATTACCCCCGCTAACGACAACATTTGCCATCCCAATAGAATGGTCCCTAAACGGACATTTCTTTGACGTATGGATTTTGAATAATTGACTACAGCATTAAATACATTACGATCAACATCATACAACGCAAAGAGTTCTTGTATCAGTTCACTGGCTACGGCTGCATACGCAATATTATCTAAATTTGTATCTAGTGATTCCACCACATAGGAACCATCGATTTGTGTGACTTTCACAAATTCTCCGTCCTGCACAACTGTAATATACATAGCGCTGAAGGGGCGTAAATAGGATGCATTACGCAATGTTTGCAACCGTTTATGCGGAAACGAAGCCCTAATGATACCTAGGGACGGTGTGATAAAGGTAAACACCGAATAGAGCTTGTATTTTTTTCGGCTCACCACGATGGCCGGCGTATTAAAAGCGCCACTAATCTTGTTCATGTTCAGCATCCACAACAAGTTCAGGCTCAGGTAAAGGCGTCACACGTAACCGTGAAATACGATAGCCTTGCATCTTGATGACTTCAAATGTATAACCATAAGCATCAACAGTATCCCCAACGATTGGAGTACGACCTAACAGACCGAAAATATAGCCGCCAATTGTGTCGGAGTCGGAATCCTCAATATGAATATTCATCATTTCAGACACTTCATCGACAAGAACCTTGCCATCAAACTCAAAGGAGCCATCAGAATAACTCATCGTAGCCGGCAAATGAGGTTCATGTTCGTCTTGAATATCCCCTACCAATTCTTCGATAATATCCTCTAACCCCACAAGGCCTACCATACCGCCGTATTCATCGACAACAACGGCTTGGTAAATACGACGCGTTCGCATGTATTGCAATAAGGTAGATAATTTCATAACCTCAGGAACCGTCAAGATATCCCGTTTGATGTTGCGCAAATCTTTCATCGCTTGATTAGGACGTTCCATCAAATCCTTAATATGTACAAGGCCTACAATATGATCCTTATCTTCCACACACAATGGGTATCTCGTATGCGATGTAGAACGAATCACATTCATGGCTTCATCATAACCATCTTCCACGAAAATACAATCCACATCTTGGCGTGGCACCATAACCTCTTTTGCCATACGTTCCACAAAGTTGAAAACATTGTCTATCAACTCAGATTCTACCTGATTTAACTGACCTTCTTCATGACTTCTAGAAATCATCATGCGTATTTCCTCTTCCGTATATACAAGGTCTAGTTCAGTTAAGTATTTTGTTTGATAAAATTTAAGGATGCAATTGGATATTTTACCAGCTAACCAGACAAAAGGATATACAATACGACCAACGCCAACGACGATACGACTATGCATATTTACATATTTTGTAGGGAATGATAAACCCAATGCTTTCGGTACAATTTCGCCAAAGATGAGGACGATAAGACTAATGATAATAAGCAAGATCAGGTCTAAAATATGATGAACCCATGTACCATGGATATTAAAAATATCCATGATACCTACCACAAAACTATTAAAGATATATGTGCCAGTACCTGCTAAGGTGAGAATGAAAAAGAGTATTAGAAATTGTGTAGTATTAAGGAAATACTCAGGATTTTGGTATAGCTTTAACAAGAATTGGCGATCCTTTTCATGTAGGATTTCCATATCTTCTACGTGTTCCTTGCGCAACCGTGCAAAAGAGAATTTTGCTACCACCAAAAAGTTAATTAAGAAAAT
>ERZ773035.2205-NODE-2205-length-12957-cov-2.715005_pt1 | contig 12957 bp, 17 predicted proteins | sample MGYA00511487_ERZ773035 | MGnify/ENA primary metagenome ERZ773035 (study PRJEB29015, sample SAMEA2737985) | human oral metagenome | biome: human oral; feature: human-associated habitat; material: dental | place: China | collected 2024 ...
ATGTATTCCTCTGCCTTATCCCAGAAATTATTTACAACAGCCTCAAATTTTTCAAATCCTGCTTTTCCTGCATTTACTATCTCACTTCTGTATATTGAAGTTTTTGCAAGTTCTCCTACTTTGTTAATAACATACATTTTTATCATTGTTTCTGTCATTTTAAATCATCTCCTTAAAATTATTTTTTTTAGTTAAACAAGTTCGTAGTGAGGTGTATCGTACAGAGTTTTCCAGTCTCCTCCCCACACTATTTCCATCCCCATTTCTTTTGCTACAGCCTTGACGTGTCTTGAGATTTCGACAAGTTTTTTGTTATCAAACATTTCTGCATCTGTCATATATTTTACATAGTCACCATTTTGGTCATAATAACCGCAAACAGCTATATCTACTGCATGGCCGTAGCCATCAGATTTTGCCTGGTGATTTGATTTTCTGTTGTAACCATCTAATTTTGTGACTATCTTACCAGGCTTTGTACGTCCTTGCTGGTATAGGCTGTTCTGATACTCCGCTGTTCTCAGCCCCTGTACGATTTTAAAATCGTAAGGGCTGTTACTTATTGCTTTTTTCATAAGATCAATCAGTTTTGGATGTACTCCCTTCATTTTCTCAATACTTGCATCTGATAGTCCGTATTTTTTCATTGTAGCATTATCACCTCCTAACGTTTCAGTAGTCAAAATTATTGTTGATCCTTCCACTTTCACATCAGTTACCTTTAACTCTTTTCCTTCGTGCAAAAACTCAGTTCCTTTTAAATTTCCTATTTCCATTTCTATTCTACCTTTCTTCCTAATAATTCCATAAATTTCAGATACTTAAACAATTTTACTGGACTAAAATCACTAGCTTTCAATGTCTTTAAATTATATGTTAGACTTTCGTCCAACCCCTTGTTAATTAGATGTATGCATAATTCAGAACAGAAATATTTATCCTTATGCTCTATTCCCAACTCTAGCAATTGAGCTAAAAATATTGCCCAATAATCGTAACCTTTTCCCTTTAATTTTTTAAACTCTTCAAGCACTATTGGGACTTCTATATGACTGTCAAGCTCATAGATGTCCATATTGTCCTTGTAAACAAAAGGTTTTATTCTCACGCCACCTGGATTTGACAAATATACATAATCATTGTACACCAGCTCACAATGACTATATTTGCCCAGTGTACGTAGTGTTATTAAAAATCCTACTATGCTTTTTGGTCTATGAAAACTGATATATAACTTGTCTTTTTCAAGCATACTACCTCCTTTATTCGTGAGATTAATCGTGTTAAAATCTCATGATTAATCTACATATTTTTATAAGCTTTTTCATATCTATCTTTTGCATCATATTCTTTAAGCTCTTTATCAGTTAGATTTTCTAGATTATGCGACAATAACGTTTCCGTAGCCATAGCTTTTGTTGTGTGTGTTTGCATTATATTTGCCATTCTCATCATATCCTGCAATGTTAAATTAACGTATTTTTCTGAATTGTCTTTTGTGTAAAATTTCCAGTTCTCAAACTCAGTCTTTTTCATTGCCTGACACATTACTACTATTCTAGTCAGATTTGACTGGTCTATACTACGATTATTCTGTAAGTATTTAACTCCCCCTACCTCAAATTCAAACGGAGCCATGTCATATTCCAGTCTTAGCTCATATAGTTCTTTTTTAATCTGCTCTATACATTTTTCTCTATTAAATACAATCTTTCCATCTTTTATTGTTTCGCACTCTTTCAGCTTAACTATTTTCCCGCCTACAAAATAGTTGTCAGGAGCTATCTCTACTTTCTGAAAAGGTATTTCTTCCACTACGTCTCCCGCCATTGTTGGAGCTATCATAGATGCATCCTTGTTTACACTGAGTATTAGATGAGTATCAGCATTATACATTACTTTTAAAGTATCTTTATCAAATTTTGTTAACTCTTCGTACCAGTCTTTATTAGCTTTATCGTATATTGCTATATATTTCATGCTGTCTTCCAGTTGTTTTATTTCAGTTCTATCTACTTCAAATTTCATTTTTTCCTCCTTATACGAACGGTGTGTTTATCCATTGCCCATTTCTATGAAACTGTAACGCTCTCATTTGGATGATATCGACAATTTGATCGCCTGTATTCTGCACTACTCCAGTCACGACGTACCCAGCTCTTTCATGCCCAACATTCTGATGATAGATTATTCCCGCAACATATCCTGCAAGTCTTATTTCGTATATCCTATTTACTTGTGCATCGTGTGCTTTATTCCATGCGTCGATTGTTTTGTTCCATGTCTCAGTTATCCTATTATGTGCATATTGGATGTTATTGTCTCTTGCCGCCATATCAAGATTATCCATAATTTCTAACCAGTTGCCACCATTCCGATTTGGAACTTTATAATAAGCCCTCCCACCATTTACGTGAAAACAGCCCATATAATCTCCATTTTCTAAGTACATATATAAGTGTCTTGGTGCCCAGCAGTCAGTACTATTTCCTCTCAATACAAAATCACTATTGTTAGTATTTCTGTACCCTTTGCTAAACGGAATATATGGATTCAAATCAGGTTTTGGACTTACCTGCTTTATTGTTTTGTAGTTGATAAGACCATAATCATCTTCTCCAGCCGGTTTTAACAGTTTGCTTAAAAATTTAACAAGTCCTCTCGCTGTTAAAATTTTTGTGTGGTCTAATGTTTCAAACAACTTAGCCCATTTTGTTTTTCCACTTTCTTCATTGTTGCCTGTATTTTTTTCAATTATTTCTTTTAATTTATCAGAATCACTCTCAGCTTCTGTGCTAGAATAGAGCTTTGCTATTCCAAGAGTATTTTCAGATGCCTGTGTTATCAGCTCAATTAAAAAATAATTCCTAGTATAAATTAAATTTACTATATTGTCTTTTATAAGACTTTTAGATTTAAGATTTTCATTATCATTAAATTTAAGTGAGTAATTATTATTTTTAAAAACAACAACTGGATTATCAAAGTTATTTGTTTTTGGAATTACAAATTTCAATTTAAGTCCTTCAAATAATTCTTGTTCACTTTCTAAATTTTTAATTACATAAGCATCTACTCCTGAACCATAATTTTCTGAATATTCTGTTTCAACAAAATACACTCCGTTTTTTTGCATTTCATTAAAATCATCAGAGCTTATAACACTACCTCTTGTCTGTATAACACCCCTAAAAGGAGTAATTTCTTTTACTTCATTGTCTCCAACAGTTATAGAAGGATTTCTTATTTTAAATAAATTCGAATGTTCATACACTCCTCGCAAAAATTTTTTAATGATAGGCATTCTCTTTTTCCCTCCTTTTAATCATTAAGTTCCAACATTTCATCAAGATTATATTCATGTCTGTCATATTCATATCTAACATCACTTTTAACAATATATTTCTGTTTTTCTCCTTTACAGTTTATTAAAAATTCTCCATCTAGCATTTCCCAACAATCTATAATTATTCCTGCTGCTTTTATTGATTTTAAAAAAAATATAATTTCTCGAATATTTACTTTTTTCAAAATCCTTAATTTAATGTGACGTACTTTAATATTTTTGTCAGAATTATAATCAAAAATCTGTATTCTATGTTTTTCAATATTAAAAAAAATGGATATAGCATTAACAATAAAATTAAAATCAACTCTTCCTAATCTTAATAAAAATGATAATTTTAAAAATTTTCTATACTCTTCATCTGTTCTTCCACTTCTATAAATTTTGAATTGTGAGCCAAACAAATCAAGTTCTTTTTCAAGTAATTTATCAATGACATCAGAAAACAATACTTTTTCAAAATGTTTATCATACAATTCAAATCCTTTAGAAATTATATTGAAAATTTTTATGTTATTCTGACCTTTTCTGTCAACTATATTCCCGCATAGTTTTAAAAAATCATTTGCTTCCATTATAATTCCACCTCAATATTATTAATGCTCAAAAAACTATATTCATCATGCTGTATAGCTAAATCTGTTTTTGACCAGTTTCCATTTATTATCTTTATTTCTACATCTGCTTCCAACTGATCAGCTATTTTATAAACTGCAGCTTGAATTTTTTCATAATTAACATATTGACCTAGTCTAAATTTATCTGATTCTTTAATTATATTTCCTACAATTTCTTCTTTTGTTGTTTTTTTATAATCTGAAATATTTTTTATATTTCTGACCCTTACTGCATATTCAACTTTAGTTGCTTTTTTAAATTTAATTATCCGTTCTTGATTTGAATCAGTTGTTACTCTCATTTCCACATCACCATCAGTCACAATGCCTGGAGAAATAGTATTTAGAACTGTATATGCTACTTCTTCATCAATAAGACCTTTTATTATAATTCTTACATGCCCAGGTTCTAATTTTAAAGTTTCATTTCTCTCTTCTGTAGAATTTTCAAGAACATCGCAATCCTCAACTTGAGATAATTTAAGTAAATTTGATTTTATTCCATTTATATCAGCTCCACCTTTTGATAATGATAAATTTAAAATTCTTTCTCTTAGTTCTTCATCACTTTCTAAAAATGTTCCACCACTGATTATTTCTGAATTATATACTCTGCTTACATTTTCATCTCCAGTTGCTTTTTCAGTAATTTCATTTTCAGAAGCATTGTATTCTTCTCCAAAATCTAATGCTTTTATTTGTACAACCGCTTTCCCAACGTTGTTTATTAATACATTTGATACTGTCTGATATAGTAATCCTTTTTTAGATCTTACTTGAAATCCTTTTGTAACTATATGACCTGGTACTCCTTCTATGTTTAAGTTTCCATAAGCATATTTTCCTTTTATTCTTTCTATCCCAAAGTTACTTCCAAATGCTGATAAAATTGCACCATTTTTATTGTGTAACCACATTTGAGAATAAAGCAACTGTAACTGTTTACTTTGATTTTCAAGCATATATATAAATACTTCCAAAAATTGTCCAAGCGATGTTTCAGGATTTATTTCAAAATCATCTCCAAACTGTATTTTTCCTTCCTGTTCCATTGCTTTTTTTATATCTAAAAATAAAGGGAAAACAATTCCGTTGTTTTCTATTTTAAAATCAGCCATTCATCTCCCTCCTATCTATTTCAATTTTTGTTTCTTCACCAAGATAATCAAATTTTATTCTGAAAAAGCCTTCTCTGTTTTCTGATTTTGACTTTTCAATAATTATGCTGCTTAAATCTACTCCTTTATAAGAAGAAACTTTTTCATACATATATGTAATCATCAAATCTTCTCGTTCCTGTGACTTTAACTGACCTATATAATCAAGCCAAGGTATTCCTATTTCAGTTCTTAAATCATAAGTACCTTTTATATGCTTTATAAGTTCAACTATATCCTGTTTTGCTTTTTCTTTTTCATTTAATACTACGAGATTATTATCTTTAAAATGTAAATCTCCATTTTTCATTTCAAAAGCTATCATTTCTCACCTCTATGGATGTATATAATCTACTCCACCTTTTTTTATTCCACTTTCAGTATCTATTTCAGAAACTTTCAGTTTACCTTTTATAGTAACATCGCCTGTTATCTTCAAATTTCCAGTTATTATCGTATTTCCAGTTATTTCTATACTATTTCCTAAAATAATATTTGTTCCGTTTTTTTTATTATTGATAACTATTTTATCGTTGTTTTTTTGCTCTCCGGAAATAATGTCCAAAGGTATAGCCCTTTCGACAACCGCAAATCCCATTTCTGTCCTTCCAAAACTCTGTTGCTCTGAAATTTCATTAGATTGAAAAGCCTCAACATATGGTCTTTCAAATATATTTATAAAAACCTTGTCATCATTAGAATAAGGAACATATACTTCGAAACTGTCACTGCTAAAAACTGGTAATAAAGGAACATCTGTTAAATCTTCAGGAGTTGTCTGTATAACATCATCTTTCAAACTTCTTATTGCCTTCTGCAAAAATTTTACACTTGCTTTTCTTTTTTCATTATCAACATCATAAATTTTACCTATCCATGTTGTATGTATATCATTGATTCCATCTTGAATAAGCATTTTATTATGTTTTTCAAGTTCGCTGAATGCCATTATTTCTTCTCCTTTTTAGATTTTTCTTGTTGTTTTTCTTCCTTTTCTTCAGATTTTTTTAGTTTTTCTTCAGATTTCTTTTTAATTTCTTCCAGTTCCTTTAACATATTCTGTCCAAATATATCCATATCGAGTATTTTCAATTCTGTTGTAAATTCTCCATCTTCTCCGTCACAATTATGTGTTATTTTATCTATTACATAATCTTTTTCCAGTCCTTCTATAAATAACTGTGTATTTATTTTAAAATTTCTAAAACCTAATTTAACGCTGTATCCATCATCATCCACAGTCAGATTCAATAAATCCATCTGTGTTAATTCAGTTTTTTCTTTGATAAAAGAATGTTTTGGCAAAAAATAAAGAAGTCCATTTTCTATATAGAATATGCTCATTGTATCTTTTGCTATATCTTCAAATATTTTTTGTAAACTGGTATTAGATTTTGAAAAATTTGATTGATAAGGCAAATCCTTAAATAGTTCTATTTTTCCTATTCCAAGTTTAATTTCATCTTTACTTCCAAATTTATCAATCAGATCTTTTATTATGAAACTTGGTTTATTTCCTTTTGGATAACTTATATTAAGAGTCTGCATCACAAATATATCTTTTTCCTGAAAACACACTAAACTATATTTTATATCCAGTTCAGAAAATTCATTTTTTACTGTTGCAAGTTGACCTGAAAAAATCAAATCTTTTATTTTAATTTCTTTTTTCTCCCTGTATCCTGCATAAAGTTCTATTCTTGGTTTTGCTTTCAAAAATTCATATTCTAAACTAAGTTGCCCTTTTTCTCTTGCTTTGATGTTATATAAATTTAATTCCAGGACATTAGATTGACTTGTCCTGTCTACTTCAAGCCTAAAATCCATGTTAAAGTTATCATTATCATATATAAGAACATTGTCGGCTAACATTAATCTTATTTCTATATATCTAAATTTATCTTTCATTCTTATTACCTCTTGAATAGTAAAAAAGCGAAGTTTTTTAAAGTTTTAATATTAAAATCACTTTTCAATCCTTCTTTGTTTTTAGGCACTATCAATAAGATAAGATCATCGTAATCATTAGTTATCTGTTTTGGAATATATAACAAGTCTTGATAAGGTTCTATTTTCAAAGTAGATAACAACACGTTATCTACATTCATAATCTGCAAAATTATAGGATCTATTTCATCATGTAAATAACTATATTTCTTATTTATATAAATTAGCTCAAATTTTATTTTTCTTTCAAATGCAATCAATTCTATTTTAGAAGTTTTGTTCTCTAAGTTATCAATATCAAAAGTAATTTCTACAAAGTCATTCTTTATTATTAAGTCTTTAACTTCTTTTTCTTTATATTGTATTTTCATTTTTCCCACCTACTTTATAGCCCTGCTGTAAAGATTAACGAAATTTTTAAGCTTATCTTTAGCAACTCCAACTATTTGAGTAAACATGTTATCAGAAGAAGTTACATTCTTGACATCTTCATATAAATTCCCACCAGGAACTCCATAACGCATTTCCTGAAAAGTTACACTTGCTTCAATGACATTATTTCCATCTTTTATATACTCTTCAGTCCTTGAAATGTCCCTAATAACCATATTTTTATACACATGATTTCTTTTTAACAAAATTAGAACTTGTTTATCATCTTCTTTCCAGTACTTTTCCAATGCTCCCATTTTCAATCTTGCCATTTTTCCAAAAAAAACAATATCCAAAGTCAGTTCTTTAGCTTTAAAATATCTATGATCATTATCTTCATATCCTAAATAAGTCTTTCTTGAAGTTATATCTTTCTGAAAATTAATCTCGTTTGATAAACTATGAAATGGTATCACTCCAAAAAAACCGTCTATTTTATCTAAATCCCATAAGCTCATTTTCTATCCTCCTGACCTTGAATAATGTATTTTAAATATATCTTTAAGCCTTGTATTTTCGTTAATTCCATGACTTGTTTTTGAACCATTTAAAACTATCTCAACTTTATTATTTACTTCTTTAGTATTCCCACCTAAAAATTTTTCCTTTATATGCTTAAATAATTCTGCTGCACCTTCTTTTCTTTGTGAATCAAGTAAAGCTTTTCTTTTTGCTTCGAATAAGTCAGCTCTTTTTATTTCATTTACAATTGAATATCCTGTTTTTTTCAGAACTTCCTGCAACCCTTCTATTGCGGAAACTATCGCTTTCTGTTCCTCAATATTCTCTTTGTTTTTTGAACTCCCAGAGCTACCCCCTCCTTTGTTGCCTTTTCCTTTACCTTTTCCACCACCTCCACCTTTTCCTCCCTTTTTACCTTTTCCACCGCCTGAGCTTCCACCACCTGCTCCACCTTTCATTTTCCCATATGGATCAGTTTTGTTCCCCTTATTCTTGTTTCCACCTGGCATTTTAAATCTTTTCTTCCCTGTATTATTTTTAGTGGAATTAGCACTCATTTCATTTTTTCTTGTTTGAACAGAACTTCTTCTATCGTTTGCAACTCCTGCTGCTTTATCAGATAAACCTTTAATTGCATTTCCTCCTGCTTTTACAACTCCACCTATTGCTCCACCAATCAAAGGAATACCAGAAACCATATCTCCTATTTTATTGACTGCATCTGCAAACATACTTAAAATTCTGGAAACTGCTGTAGCAGCAGCAGCAACAATACTATCAAATATATTTAAGACGATATTCTTCAAATTTATAAATCCTTGAGCTGCAAGTGGAATATTATTAGTAAAAAGTCCAACTATAATATCAATTATTGATGAAATAAAATCTGTAAAACCATCCCATAAAAGCATTAAAGCATCTACCAAAAATTGCCACGATTCTAAAATAGCTGGAACTACATAATCTACAACGAACGCCACCATCATTTGAAATCCTTCACTAATGGCATTTATTATTTCCTGTACAGTAATTCCAACACCTATCCATTCAAGAAATCCATCAATTATAGCAAAAATATAACTTTCTCCCGTCATTAATCCATTCCACAAATCCCAAAGAACAGCTACAACTAAGGCAACTATTCCAACTACAACAAGTAATGGAGTTCCAAGTGTTGCAAAAAGTCCTCCAACACTAACAATAATTGGTACTAAAACTAAAAAAGCTCCTGTTAATCCTGTTATTGCCATTACGATAAGAGTTAATCCTGAAGCAAGTTCAGGATTTTTTTCTGCCCATTTTTGAAAACCTTCCAGAACATTAGCAACAACATCTAAAACAGGCTTTAAAGCTTCACCTATTCTTTCGAAAATCGCCAGTTTAATCCCATCTATTTTCGATTGTATATTAGCCAGTTTGCCAGAAAAAGTATCAGCTGCTTTTGCTGACATTCCAGCTACTCCAGGAACTTTACCAAGTGCGACAAGATAATTATAAATATCCTGCTCGTTCTTTTTAACTTCTGTTGATACTCCTTTGAATGTAAATATTACTTTATCTCCCGCATCTTTAGCTTTTACTCCAAATTCTTTTAGTCTCTCATTTTCTCCAGTCATTGCATCAAGTACTGCTTCAACATACTGATCAACTTCTTTCCCTTGCGATTTAGCTACATCAGTAAGTTGAATAAATTCCTCTTTCGTTGGCTTTAGCCCTCTATTTATAAGTTTGTTAAATCCATTTCCTACTTCATCTATTGAAAGTTTAACTTCATTAGCAGTTTCTCTTATAATTTGCATAGCAGCTTCTCCTTCAGCTGCACCACCAAGAGCATTTGAAAGTGTAGTTTTTAAATTTTCAAATTGCATTCCAGTCTGTGCAATACCCCCGGCTATTCCTTTAGTAAATCCAATAAGTACTGCTCCATTTACAACTGATGATAACTGTCCCTCTACATCCTTCATTTTATTCATGAAGCCTTTTAGACCACCTTCAGCTGGTGTTGATGAAGAAACAGGAGTTTTTGGAGTAGGAGCTGGAGCTGTTTTAGCATTATTCTGAAACGAAACTGGTATCTTTATTTCTTTAGAAATTCTCTGTTTCATTGCTTCTATCTGCTTTTCTCCACGGACATTAAAAGTCAAGTCTATCTGAGATTTCAATGCTGATTTTATCATTGTATTTATACTCTGTAATGTTTTTTTTAAACTTGCCATGTCAGCTTCTATTTTTAAAGAAACCAGTGTTTCATTTGCTTCTGCCATTTATTCCCACCTCCTACTTTTTTCTATGAAGTTCATTCAAAAAACTTAAAGTATCAGCCATTTGCTTATCACCCCAGTTTTCATCTATATCATAAGGATTAAGATTAAATTCATGTGCAATTATATGTGCATTTTTTAATCTTGCATCCATTTTTTCATACTGTAACCTATAATTTATCTGACCATTACTTTTAAGATTCACTGCTGGGATTTATTGCAATATTTGTCGCAAAAATGATTAAATTCATTATGATCATGAATGTCAATTTATCCACAACAGTATCTGGAATTTGGAATAATTCCTGTGTCAAAGTTATGAATTTATCCAAAGAATCATCTTCCATTCCTGAAAAATCTCCACTATCTAATGCTCCTGTAAAATTCCCTGCATTTATTAAGAATCTTGTTAATTTTCTTGCTTTAGGATTAATCAACTGAACACAAACAAATCCTTTTTCTCCATCATCTCCCTCACCTTCTAAATAAACTTTAAAGACTTTATTTGGAAGTCCAAAATGTCTTTCTTCTCCTAAAAAAGCTCCTAAAAAAGGCTTTTCTCCAGGTTCTATTCTTTTAAATTGTAATTTCTTTTGTTTATTTTCCATTATTTTCTACCCCTCTATGATATTTTCTTTTCTTTTCTTGTTCCTGCAAGTTTTAAAGTATTTGTTGGAGCTTCTTCTGTAAAAGCACCTTCTGAATCAAGTTCGGATAAGACATTTCCGTCTTCATAATATGTTATCACTGTTTGACCATCTATTGTTTCATGCGTTTCTATCTCCAAAGTTGGATATTTGTTATCTTTTAAAAATTTTAAAAAATCTAAAATTCTTTCCATTACTTTTACTCTTGGCGGAATTGAAATAGTAAGCTCGTAAGGAACATTAGCTATAATGGAGTAAATATTCTTACCTCTTGTTGTCATTCTTCTACTTGTTTTATCCTCTGCTGTTTCTATTTCAACTGCATCTTCATCAAGTTCATCTATTATAAGTTCTCTTCCAGAACCCCTTACTAATATGAATCCCTCTCTCATATATGCCATATATTTTTACCTCCCTAATTTCCATTTTTTGAATTTAATATAACTTGTACTTTTGATTTGATTATTGCACCTTGAAACCAGCAATTATATTTAATTTCAACTTCTCTGTTGCTCATATTTACAACCTTCACTTCAAAAGCATTTGTTCCTTCTTCAATAATGTCATCGATATCATAAATTATTCCTCTTGTAGCAAATTCTCTAAGAATCGAAGTACCATTTGAAGCTACTTGCTGTCTTCCTGCTTCCTTTGTAGAAATTTTTTCTCCTCTTGTGTTTCTTTCAACTATGTATTTTGTTATACCAATTCTCATATATTCATCTATTGCTATTTTTGCTAATGTATAATCAAACCATGTTATTCCATCCATAGCCTTTCCATAATAAGGGATAACCATTTGTTCTTCTTCTGTTACAATATTAACTCCAGTTGAAGATTCTCTCTGACTTCCAACTAGCTCCAATATTTCAGATAAAGTATAGTTTGATCCTGTAATTCCATTTAATTTGATACTCGCAAATGGAACAGAACCTGGAAAGAAGTTTCTTATTGTTGCAAGAAGATTTGTAATTTGACCTTCATTTTTATCTGTTGCAATATAAAATCCATTATCCACTTTATTTTCTTTTGCTATTTTAAGATTTACTTCTTTTGTAAAGTTAGATGCGCCTTGAAATAAGAAAACATAGTCTATAGATGTCCCTTTTCCAAAATCCAAAGCTTCTTTTACATCTTTTTCCTCTGCGACAGGAACAACTGTGTAGAACCATTTTCCTTTCCAACGACTATCTAACCCTTGCAAGATAGAAGTGTATGTTGTAGAAGCTGTGTCATCTCCATATACCCAAATAAAATCTGGTTTTGTTGAAGCACCAAAAAAATCTCTTACTAAAATAACTTCCTTATCTGTTTCCTGAAACCCTAAATCTATAAGTTCTTTTGTAGATGTAATCGCTTTAGGCAAATTGCTTCCATTTGAAACTTTTTTTGCTTTAGTTACTAATAAAACACTTGTAAAATCTCTAGTTGTTAAACTAAGAGCCGCATTAATAGCCGCTATATTTACTATTGCATTTCTGCTCATTTTAACCTCCGTTTTCTATTTTTCCTTTTATTTTAGATTTTTCTATATAATCTGTTTCATAACTATAGAATGTATCCGCTGTAAACTCTAAATTGTATACTTTCTCATTCATTATCTTATTGTTTATTATTGTGTCACTTTCACTTATAAAATCTAACTTCTGTATTTCTATTTCAGATACATATTCGAAATCAAAGTTTAAATCTTCTACAATATGATTAAATATCTTATTTTTACTTAAAATTGTATCTAAATTAAGCACTTGATCCTTATCATACAGTTTTATCATCATTTTATAAGTTCTATTACTTCTGTATTTAAATTCTATTTTATCTTTCTTCGATATTTCTTCTTTAAAAGTTGTATAGTCACTCATACTTTTTGATTGAGTAATTTCATAAGTTAAAAATGGTTTATCAATTTTTTCAAAATAGGAATTCTGAAAAAACTTCAGATTCAAGAGAACAAGGTATAGTAAAAGATTCAAATACACAAAGTTTCTCTATTTCAAATTCAAATAGAAATGTACTGGATAACATAGAGATAGACAGTGATGATAGATTATTTTTGAGTAATGAAGAGGAACAGGCCTATAAAAGCTA
>ERZ773035.2213-NODE-2213-length-12921-cov-13.065211_pt1 | contig 12921 bp, 5 predicted proteins | sample MGYA00511487_ERZ773035 | MGnify/ENA primary metagenome ERZ773035 (study PRJEB29015, sample SAMEA2737985) | human oral metagenome | biome: human oral; feature: human-associated habitat; material: dental | place: China | collected 2024 ...
CACTTCATCCGCATACTCCAGATCACCGCCGACGGGCAGCCCGTGCGCGATGCGCGTGACGCGCACCCCCATCGGTTTCAGCAGTTTTGCGATATACATCGCCGTCGCCTCGCCCTCGACGTTCGGATTGGTTGCGACAATAACCTCCTGTACGTTGGACGTGCCGACGCGTGTGACAAGCTCACGGATGCGGATGTCGTTCGGTCCCACGCCCTCGATCGGTGAGAGTGCACCATGCAGGACGTGATAAACGCCGTTAAAATCATTCATACGCTCCATCGCCGCGACATCGGGCGGCTGCTCGACGACGCAGATCGTCGTATGGTCACGTTTCTCCGCCATGCATATCGCGCACGGATCGCTGTCCGTGAGGTTGAAGCAGGTGGAGCAGAACCCGATCTTCTCCTTCGCCTCGATGATGGCAGAGGCAAGCCGACGCGCCCGCTCCATATCCATATCCAGAACGTGATACGCAAGACGCGCCGCCGTCTTTGCCCCGATGCCGGGCAGCGCACGGAACTGCTCCACGAGCTGCGTGAGCGGTGCGATCTGCTGCATCTCAGAGCAGTCCCGGCGGGAGTCCGAGCCCGCTTGTGAGTTTGCCCATCTCCTGCGCCATCATCTCATCGACCTTCTTTGTCGCCTCGTTAAAGGCCGCCGAGATGAGATCCTGCAGCATCTCGATGTCCTCAGGATCGACTGCGGCGGGCGCGATGACAAGGCTCTGCACCTGCTTCTCGCCGTCCATGACGATCTTTACCGCACCGCCGCCCGCGGAGACCTCGACCGTCTTGCGCTTGAGCTCGTCCTGCATCTTCTTCATCTCGTTCTGCATCTTCTGGACTTTTTTCATCATACCGGCCATATTGCCGCCGCCGTTGAACATAAGTAACTCTCCTTTTATATAGTAGATGTGTTTAGCCTAACAAAAACCGCCCTCAACGTCAAGTGTTCTCATCGGGCGGCAGCTCGTCATAGTCAAACATCTCTGCCTCCTCGTCCGCCGTGGGCTCATACACTTCGTAGGACGCATCCTCCTCCACCGCCGCTGGGGCGGGTTTCGGCGGCGCGGACGTCTGCGGTGTCGGCGCAGGATGCTTTGCGGATGCCGCAACCTCCTCTACGCGTGCGCCCTCGCCCGCAATCTCAAGCAGCTGTGCAACGGACGCAGGATATTCGGGTGCTTTCACCGCATTTGTCGGAGGAGGAACAGCCTCTTCCTCACCGCCTGTACAGACGACGAGGAGCGGCCGTCCCACAAGCTCCGTCATGACCTCCTCGAATACAGCACGATGCCGTTTCATAATGTAATCCCGCGCCATATCCGTCGCTGGACGGATGAAGAAATGCGTCTCCGTTGCCCCCTCGTAATCTGCTCCTGAGAGCAGGGAGGAGGCGAGACGGTTTCGCTCTTTGAGCCGTGCTTCGAACTTCTTCCACAGCGCTCCGTCGAGCTGCCGTGGTACTCCTGTCGCGGGTGCGTCCGCAGCCCCGCTCCTTGCAAGGCGCTTGGGGGCTGTGCTTTTTTGCGCGGGCTGCGCCGCAGACGGTGCGGCGGGAGCCGCCGCCATTGCTCCGCCGCCTGTCGAAACGGCCCTTGTTTTCACTGTGTCGGCCGCCGCAAGCTGCACCGTCAAGCGACGCACGTCCTCTTCGAGCCGTGCGATGCGTGCTGTGTCGACAGGATTTGAAGTCGGCGCAGCAGCCATCACCGCCGCATCTCCGTTCTCTGATGGGCGGCAGAGGCCGATCAGCATTGCCTCCACGGCAATGCGCGGCTGCGGCGAGAACCGTATCTCCTGTATCGTCTCGTTCAAGCGACGCAGAATCCCCATGATCGCGTCCTGCGTAAACTGTGCCGCCGTCTCCCGCAGATGCGCCGCCTGCTCCTCGGTGAGTTCCGCTGCACCAGTCGCGCCGCCCACCCCTGCGATCATCAGACTGCGGAAATACTGCATGAGCTCTGTAAGAATCTGCTTCAAATCGCGCCCATTTTGCAGCAGTTCACCGAGTTGTTCGATCAGTGCCGCCGCCGAGCGCTCTGCAATCTGCAGCGCCATCTTTTCAATCCATGCGCACCCAACCAGCCCCAAGGCCTCCTGTACGCGCTCCGCCGTGAGTGCTCCCTCGGCAAGAGCCATGCACTGATCGAGGATCGAGAGCGCGTCACGCATGCCGCCGTCCGCCTGTACGGCAATGATGCCGAGCGCTTCCACATCCGCTGTGATCCCCGATTCCCGACAGACATAGATGAGGCGGTCGCGAATCTCCGTCACCGTAATGCGGTGGAAGTCGTAGCGCTGACAGCGCGACTGGATCGTCGCGGGCACCTTGTGCGGCTCCGTCGTTGCAAGGATGAAAAGGACTTGCGGAGGAGGCTCCTCCAGTGTCTTGAGGAGTGCGTTGAACGCCTCCGTCGTCAGCATGTGCACCTCGTCGATGATGTAGATTTTATAATGTCCCGCCGTCGGCGCGAACTTCACCGACTCGCGCAAGTCGCGAATCTCATCAATGCCGCGATTGGACGCCGCGTCGATCTCGAACACGTCCATCGACGATCCGTCACGGATGCTGCGGCAGGAGGCACACACACCGCACGGCGTGAGCGTCGGCCCTTCGGCGCAGTTGAGCGCACGCGCGAGAATCTTCGCCGTGCTCGTCTTGCCCGTTCCGCGCGGTCCTGTAAACAGGTAGGCATGGCTCGTCTGCCCCGCCATCACCGCACGGGAAAGCGTGCGGCTGATGTGCTCCTGCCCCACGAGATCGGCAAAGCCCTCCGGCCGCCAGCGGCGATAGAGTGCGACGTAGGACATGACGACCCCTCCCAACAACAAAAAACAGCCCCGCAGGGCTGCAACGACTTCACGCGATTTCTCCCACGGCAGGCCACAGTCCCCAGGCGCCCTCACGGCACATGAGACGATCCGCTTACCGCTGCTTCCTTCCGGACCTGACGGGGTTCACAGAGCCCCATTGCGCGAGACCAAGGCATTGCAGCCCGCCCTGAGAAAAATCAATAAAAATGGCGGAGAGTGAGAGATTCGAACTCTCGGTACGGTATCACCGCACACACGCTTTCCAGGCGTGCTCCTTCAACCACTCGGACAACTCTCCACGTGCTCTCTAAAAAAGCTATTCACTTCTGCAACGCCTCACAGTCTAGCATGATTCACGCGCCCTTGTCAAGAAAAAAATAAGGAGAGCCGTGCACAACGGCTCCCCCATGTTTCCCACTATGCCAACACGCGCGAGAGACGCACCAGCTCCGGGTCGAGCGTCTTCGTATTGTTGACCGCCTCGAAGAGGTTCACCCCAACGACCTGTCCCTCATTGAAGCTAAAGACCACGTCGCTCACGCCCGAGATGATGGCAAGCGCTGCCTTCTCGCCGAGCATGGATGCCTTAATGCGATCCTCCACCGACGGCGAGCCGCCACGCTGGATGTGTCCAAGCACCGAGACACGCGTGTCGATCTCCGTCTTTTCGCTAATGATCTTGCCGATCTCCACGGCAGAACCTGCCCCCTCGGCGACGACGATGATGCTGTAGCGCTTGCCCGCCTCATACATTGCCTTCAGCTCACAGCTGATCTCCTCAAGTTCAAACGCAACCTCGGGAACGAGGATGTACTCTGCACCGCCCGCAATGCCGGACATCATGGCGAGCCAACCCGAGTGGCGCCCCATGACTTCGACAATGATGATACGCCGATGTGCCGATGCCGTATCGCGCAGCTTGTTGATCGCATCCACGATCGTATTGCACGCCGTATCACAGCCAATCGTGTAGTCCATGCCCCAGACATCGTTGTCGATCGTGCCCGGCAGTCCAACGATCGGCATGCCCGTCTCCTTGCTGAGGAGCGACCCGCCCGTGAGCGAGCCGTCGCCGCCGATGATCACAAGCCCCTCAATGCCGTGCTTACGCAGATTCTCAAACGCCGTTTTACGCCCCTCGGGTGTCATGAATGACTTGCTGCGTGCTGTACCGAGGAAGGTACCGCCGCGTTGGATCAGATCACTGACGCTGCGCGTTGTGAGCTGCTCAATATCGTCATGCACCATGCCGCTGTAACCATTGTGCACGCCATAGACATCGACACCCTCATAGATTGCCGTACGCACCACCGCGCGTGCCGCCGCGTTCATCCCCGGGCTGTCACCGCCCGACGTAACTACTGCGATTGCCTTTTTCAGCATAAAAACATCCCCCGTCCTCTATGCAGCGCTTACGCGAATCACTATCTGCTCTATATTTTACGAAAGCATACACGAAAAGTAAAGCCTTTCGCGGAAAATATTGAAGGATTCCCCGATAAAATGAAGGCCGTCGATCGCGTAAGCGCTGGAAGGAGGCTTGCAGCGATACAGCTGACAGAATAAAACGGGCTGTCGCACGAAGCGAGAAAACTTCGTGCAACAGCCCTTTTATATCACTGCATTCGATCTCAGAACATCCACTTGACAGACACGCCGCCTGTGATGCCCTCGCGCTTGCCCTGCCACCCGTTCAGATGGAGGTCATAGCGCACGCGGCTGCTCTTCGGCGCGAAGCGGTAGCCGAGTTCGAGCAGCGCACTCCCGCCCTTCAGCGAAGGACTGGGCGTACGATCACCCTGATAGGAGGCGTGTGCCGCACCGTCAAACTCGTACTCCCACGCCAGCCCCGCATAGATCTGCGTGTGCGCCGTATCGCCATACGTCCATCGTGTGCCAAGCCGCACGCGATGCGAGTTCACCGCATCGAACTCATACGTCTCGCCCGTGCTGAGATGTGCGCTCGCACCTGCCGTATGCGTATACGCATAGCGTACATACACATTGACCGCAGCCGCTTCGCTCACGCGGAAGTCCTTGCCCGCACCGACCTGAATGCCATAGTAGGCATTCGAGGTATCATAGCTTGCAAGCCCTGTGTAGTCGCTCTTGGTACGGCCTGCACGCAGAGTGCCGTCCACGCGGATACCGCCGCGCATCGCCAGCTCTGCCACCACACCCGCGCCGATATAGCTTGATGTACCGTCGCCATGGGTGCCGTCGTCGAGGTAGGAGTCGTAGCTGCCGCGCCCGTATTCAAGGAAGGGACCAAAGGTGAGTGTTCCCGCAGGCACCGCGTTCTCACGCGCCCAGCCAACACCGAGATTCCAGCCCTTTATCTCGACATAGGAGCCGGTATTGTGGCGGAGCGCGCCGCCGCCCATCCCTGCCCAGAGTCCGTATGCGGCACCGCCCGGTGCTGCCGCAGCACGCGCAGCCTCTGCCTTTGCCGCATCAAGACCCGCACCTGCCATGAAATCTGCACCGTCGTTCAGGAATGCGCTCGCTCCCGTACGTGTCTCGACAAAGGACTTGGACTGCTCGCCCAAGCTCGTCTTTGTGACCGTTGCGATAAGTGTCTTGTCCACCGACGCAATCGCGAACTCGTAGTCGCGTGTCACGCCGTCCGTGCCCTTCGCTGTCAGATTCTCGCCGAAGGTGATGCCCCCGCTCGTGTTCTCCATGAGCGTGATCTTGTCGCCTACCTTGAGTTTCTCTGCCGCACCGTCACGGCGAAGATCGATGTGCGCATCGGAAAGCTTCTTTTCACCTCCGACATTCGTCAGCTTCAGCATGGTATGCGCGGTGCCGTCCATCGGGGCTTTTTCCATATCAAAATGGAGGTTCTGAATGCCCCTAAAGTCGCCGATTTCCGTCGTCTTCATGCCGTATGAAACGGCAAGCGTGTTGCCCGTGCCGCTTGCTGCCGTACCGCCCGTGACTATACCCGTGACCTTCGCGCCGCGGAGGTTGATACGGTTGTTGTTCGTAACCGCACCACACCCGCCTGTGACAGAGTTGACGGCAGCATGATCGATACTGACCGTGTTGCCCGACGCTTCGCCCACAGCCTTGCCGCCGACGATATCGGCGTTGAGGTTGTTCGTAGCTGTGACGGTATTGCCCGTCGCGCTGCCGCCGGACACGTCGGTAAAGCCGCCATACACTGTGCCGTTGACGGATGCAGTGCCGCTCACCGTAACCTTGTTCAGCGTGCTGTCCTTCTGCTTGGAACTGTCCGCCGTCGAACCCACGCCGCTCGTCCAGCCGCCGTACCCGTTCGTGTATGCGCCGCTGCTGAGCGTGATCTCATTCCCCGTGGTCGTATTGCCCGCCTTCGAGCGGCCGCCCCATGTTTCTGCACCGACGTTTGTTGCCGTCCGTGAATCCTTGAAGGTGTACCCGTAGCGCACAATCTCCTTGTTGCCGCTGCGCACCTCGATGTTCGTTTCCTTCGTACCGTCCGCACTCAGATCCGTCCGGAATGTTTTGCCGCCCTGTAGGGTCAGTCCGTTTGCATTTTCAACGAGTACATCTTCACGTTCCGTCGCCGCAAAGCCTGCCTTGATGGTGTCAAGGTCAATGCTCGCTCCTGCCTGTGTCAGTGTCAGTTTGGAAGAGGCGTTCTTAAAAGTGACTGTGGAGAATTTCCCAATCGTGCCGACCCTCGCCGACGTGTTGACGTTCAGCGTGTTGCCCGCAGCGGTCTTGTTGCCGCCGTAGAGTGCTGCAACCGTTGTATTTGGCGCAAGCGGATGCGTCCCGTCGCCGAGGTTGATCGCGTTATCGTTCGTCGTGCCGTCTGCGATTTGGGTGTAACCACCGTAAACCGTGCCGAGCGTGCCGCCCGTGATGGTGACCGTGTTGTCGTGGCTGTGCTTCTTCTGAGCCGCCGTGTCACTCGTTCCCGACGTATGACCGCCGTACACTGCGTCATAGTTTCCATTGACGGTAATCGCGTTGTGATGCGTTGCGTTGCCCGCCTTGGAAATGCCGCCATACGCCGCTGTTCCATCGACAAGAGCCTGCGTTGCCCCCGTGAACCGATAACCGGAGTATGTGATCGCTTTCTTGTCCGCAGAAACGCCGACGTTGATCTCACTCTGCCGATCTGCACTCAGGCCGGATTTTACCACACCGTCGGTGTAGGTGCCGCCAAAGTCGATGCCGGCAGCATTCTTCAGCAAGGTAATGTTGTATCCGCTGCCGCCCACCGTCAACGTGCTCCAGTCGACCTTGGTCTTGTTCGTACCGTCGCTTAGTGTCAGCATTGTACCCGTAGCACCGGTCGTATCGAAGTGCAGCTTCTGGAAACCGCCGATGTTACGAGCCGTGTTCACGCCCTTGACATTCAGTGTGTTGCCTGTGCCGTCTGCCTGTGTGCCGCCGACAATCTTGTTCGCAACCGTCGCGCCGTCAATGTTGACCGTGTTGTCCTTCGTCGTCGCACCGTCGCCGCCCGTAATGGAGTTGACGGCAGCATGATCGACACTGACCGTGTTGCCCGATGCTTCGCCCGCAGCCTTGCCGCCGACAACATCATGCACGTTCTTCTCAATCGTGACTTCGTTGCCCGTCGCCTTGCCGCCCGCTACATCAGTAAAGCCGCCATACACCGTACCGTTGACGGACGCAGTGCCGCTCACCGTAACCTTGTTCAGCGTGCTGTCCTTCTGTTTGGAACTATCCGCCGTCGAACCCGCTCCGCTCGTCCAGCCACCGTACACGTTCGTATACGTGCCACTGTCAACCGCAACGATATTGCCCGTTGTTGTGTTGCCAATGACAGAGCGTCCGCCCCATGTATCCGATCCATCCGTCTCCGCTGCGCGCGCCCCCTTGAAGATCAGCCGTGTATAGTTGATTTTCTTGTTGTCGCCGCTTTTGCTCAGCGTCATCTCTGCAGTATCGCCCGTCGTTACGACCGAGGTCACGCCGTCGCGGATGGTGATGCCGCCGGACGTATTGTTCTCGATCAGCGTGCCGGAGGAGGCATGCGGCGAGCCATGAACCGTAATATCGTTGAGGCTCCTAAGTTTCGTCCCCATCGAATCCCGCAGCGTAAGTTTCGGCTGAAGCGTATCCGTAAAGTAGAAATTGACCTTGTTGAAATTGACGATGTTCTTCGCACGCGCACTCGCCTTGACATTGAGCGTATTGCCCGCATAGGAGGCACGGTCTCCCTTGAACGCACCGTAGATGTACTTTGCGATGCCGGAGCCTGCCGCCAATTCATGCTCCCCGTCGCCGAGGTTGACGACGTTGTTCTGAATCGTACTCGTATTTCCTTGGCTCATCGCGGCATAGACACTGCCCTGTATCTCACCGCCCGTGACGGTGACGATATTGCCCGTCAGGTTTCCGCCGCTCCGCGTATAGCCGCCAATGACGTCTTTCTCAAGAGTGCCGCCCGCAACGGTGACTTCATTCTGAGCGACATCACCTGTGGAGCTTCCGTCCTCCAGCGAGCCGCCATATACCGTTTTTTTCAGCGTACCGCCCGTGACCGTCACCGTATTGTGCGTCACACTGCCCGTTGCACGCGCTCCACCGAACGCACCGCCGTAAACCTTATCAGTGATGGTGCCGCCCCGGATGACAACCCGGTTCTTCAGGATATTCCCCCACGCATCCGAACGATTGGAGAATCCGCCATACACCATTGAAGTCTCGCCGCCCTTGACCTCAACCGTATTTTCCTCTGCATTCCCGCCGGTTCCGACATAGCCGCCGATCATCCACTCTGCAAAGGATACCGTTCCCGCACCAAAATAGACCCGGTTCTTTTTTGCGTTCCCCGTGTCCCGCGCGAAACCTCCATAGATGGAGGCAACCTCCGCTCCAGCGCCGTCGATGCGCACGGTATTCTCCTCTGCATCTCCCGTGCCGCCGGCAGCGCCGCCATATATGTCGTTGTCCACTTTGCCGTTCTTGACCGTAACCTTATTGGACGCAGCTTTCCCCGCATTCGTATCGGCATAGCCGCCATAGATCTTATCCGCGTGCGTACCGGCACCATCAAAGGTCACTTCGTTGTGATAGCTGCTGTCCTTATCCGCCGCCTCCGTCCCCGTGCCGCTCGTCCAGCCGCCGTAAACATTCTTGTGCGTGCCGCTGTCCACGGTAATCGCATTATGATGCGTCGCGTTGCCGAGGACGGAGCGACCGCCCCATGTGTATTTGTCCGTCCCCTCCGCAACGGTTGTCGCTGTGTTCTGATGCGCAAACGCATACCCCTCGTAGGTAATCTGCTTGCTGTCTGCGGATGTGGCAAGGATAAGTTCCTTGTACTCGTCCGCCTCGGTCTTGGCGAGACGATTCACACCGTCTGAGACGGCAACACCGTGCGTATTCTTAATCAGCGTCCCCTTATGGTTGTGCGCGCCCTCCACTGTGAGCTCGCTGAGGCTCCCGATCATCGTCCCGCCGGCGTCTGACAGCGTAAGCATCGCAGCCGTCTTGTTTACATGCTCATTGAAGTGGAAGCTGATCTTCGCAAAGTTTCTTATGTTTGCAGCACCTGCATTGTCATAGACATTCAGCGTATTTCCCGTGCGATAATCCGCACCATAGGCCATGCCGCTGCCGCCATTGATAACACCGTTGACCTGTCCCGCATAGTCACTTTTCCCATCGCCGAGATTGACCGTATTCCCCGTCGCTGCTCCCTGTGCCGAGCGACCGCCGTCAATGCTGCGTACCGTGCCTCCCGTAATGGTGACCGTGTTGCCCGTGGCGCTGCTGCTACTCGCTTGGCCGCCATAGACATCCCGTGCTGTACCGCCCGTGATGGTGACCGTGTTGCCTGTGGCGCTGCCGCCCCGCGCTTGACCGCCATAGACATCCTGTGCCATACCGCTCGAAATAGCAACCGTATTCCCTGTTACGTCTCCGGTCGTTCCGTTCTCTGACACACCGCCATAGACATCATACAAGGAGCCGCCCGAAACCTCGACATGGTTGGTCGACACCTTGCCCGTACCGTCCGTATATCCGCCATAGACCGACTGCCCATGAACTGTGATTGCGCCGCCCTCAATCTTCACCGTATTGTGGACCACGTCGCCGTTGGCTCCACGCCACGCCGTGCCGCCGTAAATATCCCCCTGTACGCTGCCGCCTTTTAGCGTCACCGTATTGCCCCGGACGATGCCCGTGCCGGTTCTCTCGGTTGTACCGCCGCCCAAGTCAGAATTGAGGTTGTTTCCGTTGAATTCGACATGGTTGTTCTCGGCGCTGCCGCCCCCGCTCGCCATACCGCCATGCACGGCATCAACAGAGGATGTGAGCGGTGCCGTCGCCGGATTGACAAAGATTTTGTTCCCTGTCACATTTCCGGTGCCGAACGTAATGCCGCCAAACAGGAACTTATCATAGGGAAGGGTGCGTCCGTTAAACGTCAGCGTATTGTCCGCAACATTGCTGATGTCACTCTCTCCCCCAACATACCCGGCCGCCGTACCGATCGCAGGGCCGCCACCGGGTACGAATACATTATCTGACGGTGCGTTCGATGCATCGATCGTCACATCCGCCGCAGACACATTCGGTGCAGACGAAAGGAATCCGCCTCCACCCAGTGCGGCAGCAACGAGCAGAGCCAGACGACGTGATTTGATTTCTTTGAACAAGCAGTTCGCCTCCTAAATTACGCAAACCATAAAACATATCGATTCTTTTAGTTAATTGGGACAATTCTACCACACTGAATTCAAAAAGGAAATAGGCTCATCATAAAAATAAAAAACGCCGCAGTTTTCATCTCTGCGACGTTTCTGTATTCATGTATTTACATATAGGAAGATAGTTTTACCTTAATGTCTCTGCGCGTGGAACTGATCCTCGCTCCACCCCACGATGCCACGCTGATCCGGCATGATGGAGGGATCGAATACAGGATTCTTCCCTGCCGCCTTCTGCTCGAAGTAGTCCGTGAGTGCAAGGCGCGCCAGAGGTGCGAGGCGTGCGATGGCGTAGAGGTTCGTGAGGCAGATCATCGCCATGAAGAGGTCGGCGAGATTCCACACGAGATTGAGCGCCGCGATGCAGCCAAAGAACACCATCGCAACGACACCGAGACGATAGATGAAGAGAGCCTTCCCTGTGTTCTCACCAAAGAAGTGAATGTTGATCTCACCGTAGTAATAGTTGCCGACCACGGAACTGAAGGCGAAGAGGAAGATGAGCACGGCAAGAAGGCTCGATGCCCACGGACCAAAAACGCTCGCGAGCGAATCCTGCGCAAGCGCGATGCCCGTCGTGTCGCCGCCTATGGTATACTGCCCCGTGAGGAGCACGATGAACGCCGTCGCCGAGCAGACAATCCACGTATCGACGTAGACGCCGAACGCCTGCACAAGCCCCTGCTTGACAGGGTGGGTGACATTCGCCGTCGCCGCTGCGTTTGGAATCGAACCTTCGCCCGCCTCATTCGAGAAGAGTCCACGGCGGATACCGGTCAGGATGGCGGTACCGATGCCGCCGCCAACCGCTGCCTGCGGACTGAATGCGTCATGCAGGATGAGCGCGAACATCGCCGGCACTTGATCGATGTGCAAAACGATGGTAATGAACGCGATGACGAGATAGATGCCCGCCATGATCGGCACGAGCAAGGTCGAAAAGTTTGCCACGCGCTGGATGCCACCGAAGATAACCGCACCCGCGAGAACAGCGAGAACGGCACCCATGAGCCAAGTATCGATGCCGAATGCCTTCTCCATCGAGAGCGCAATCGTATTCGCCTGCACCGACACATAGATAAGACCAAATGTCACGGAGATGAGCACGGCAAAGAGCTTTGCCACGGCGGGCTGCCCGAGCGCGTTCTGAATGTAGTACGCAGGTCCGCCATGAAAGAGTCCGTGTCCACGCGGAATCTTATAGATCTGAGCCAGTGTACTCTCAACGAAGCCTGTCGCCGTACCAATGAAGGCAATGACCCACATCCAGAACACGGCACCGGGTCCACCCGTCACGATGGCGATCGCAACGCCCGCAATGTTGCCGACACCGACACGCGAGGCCGTACTCACACAGAATGCCTGGAACGAGGAGATCGCCTTGCGTCCGCTCGGCCGTCGTCCGAGATCCCCCGCGAGGAGGCGTACCATCTCGGGCAGTGCACGCAGCTGAACAAGCCCGGTCGAGACGGTGAACCAGAGTCCGCTGCCGACAAGCACAACGATGATGATATAGGTCCACAGAAAATCGTTGATTGAGCCGACCACAGAATTAAAGAAATCCATAAAATCACCCTTCCCATAAAGAATACGTTAAATCATAATGGATGGAGCGGCGGTTTGTCAAATTGCATTCCTGTATTCTTTAATGACGGTTCATTGTAAAATGAAATCGGACACATAAAAAAGTAGAACATACAGAATCAATCTGGTAAAATATCTTTGCACAAACACCACCAGGAGGTTCTGTATGTCCCACGCACATTCTACCACAAAACGCCGCACATTCAAACACTTAAACGCCTATCAGCGCGGGCAGATCGAAGCGATGCTGCGTCTCGGTGTCCCCAAGGTGAAAATCGCCAAAGACCTTGGCATCGCCCGCTCCACCTTGTACGAGGAAATAAAGCGCGGCACAGTAACGCAGAAGCGTTCCGATTGGACGTACTACGAGCAGTATTTTGCACAGTCCGGTCAAATCCGCTATGAGCGCAATCGTGAGAACTCCGGAAAACCGTCCAAATTTAACGCAGCACAGGACTTCATCCGGTATGTAGAAAACGTCATTCTCAAAGACAAACACTCTCCTGATGCGATCTGCGGGCGTGCCAAGCGTATGAATCTGTTCGATGTGTCTGTCTGCACAAAGACCATCTACAACTATATTGCGATGGGGCTGCTCAAGGTCAAAAATATCGACCTGCAACAGAAGGTACGCCGTCGTAAGCGCAAAGAGAAAAAGAACCATGACGACGGCAGGATGCTCGGTGAGAGTATTGACTGCCGTGACCCTCTTGTTGACGAACGCTCTACCTTTGGAAATTGGGAACTTGACACCATCGTCGGGAAAAAGGGAACGGATCCTGTTCTGCTTGCCGTAGATGAACGTAAGAAGCGAAAGAGACACCTTGTAAAGATTCGTG
>ERZ773035.2217-NODE-2217-length-12901-cov-8.404562_pt1 | contig 12901 bp, 9 predicted proteins | sample MGYA00511487_ERZ773035 | MGnify/ENA primary metagenome ERZ773035 (study PRJEB29015, sample SAMEA2737985) | human oral metagenome | biome: human oral; feature: human-associated habitat; material: dental | place: China | collected 2024 ...
CTGGGCACGCTCGATCCGGCCCGGCCGCGGCGGCTGATGGCGCGGCTGCGGCATCTGTTTGGCCGCACGTCGCTGACAGCGGCCGAGGTGGATCTGCTGCGCGGCATCTGCCGCGACATCGATCGGCAAACGAAATGCGCTCAGTCTGCGGCGACGGGCAGCGCCATGCCTTCGGCGAAGGACATGACATGACCGCGCGGCGGGGTTGAGGCGTCGCCTTCGGTCCAGTCGCTCAGCACCCAGCGGGTACGTTGACCACCCGGATGCGACCAGCGATGCAGGGCGGGGCGATGGGTGTGGCCATGCACCAGGACCGGGCAGTCGTGGGCACCCATGGCCGCATTCACGGCATCGCGGTTCACGTCGGCCAGCACGGCCGCGCTCTGTTGCTGCTGGGCACTCTGCTGGCGCAGCGATTGTGCCAGCGCAATGCGCTCGGGCACGCTGCGCGCCAGCAGCGCAGCCTGCCAGGCCGGCTGGCGGCACTGGGCACGCCATTGCTGGTAGGGCACGTCGTCGGTGCACAGCGGATCGCCATGCGAGAGCAGCACCCGCTGACCCGCGATCTCCACCACGGTGGGATCGGCGAGCAGCGTGGCGCCGCAGCGCTGGCTGTAGGTGGGGTGCCCGGGCTGGCCGGGCAGCGGTGAATCGATCAGGAAATCCCGATTGCCGTGCATCAGGAAGACCTGGCCGCCTTGGCCGGTGAAGCCGTGCAGCAGTGCTGCCAGCCGCTGCGCGGCCGGCCCCACGGCATCGTCGCCAATCCAGTACTCGAAGAGATCCCCCAGCAGGAAGAGCGTGCTGCCCGATGCTGGCGTGGCCTGCAGGCGTGCGGCCAGCTCGGTCAGGAAGCGCTCGACCAGCGCCGGATGGCGATCGTCCAGGTGCATGTCCGAGGCGAACAGCACCCGGTCGGGATCGGGCAGGCTGGGCAGGGCGGCGCCGGACACGGCTTACTTGACCCGCTCGACCGATTCGATGATCACCGCCTCACGCGGCACGTCGGCGTGCATGCCGGCGCGGGTGGTCTGCACCTGGGCGATCTTGTCCACGGTGTCCATACCCTCGATCACCTTGCCGAACACGGCATAGCCGTTGCCGTCCGGCTGCGGGTAGTTCAGGCCGTTGTTGTTGACGGTGTTGATGAAGAACTGGGCGGTGGCGGAGTCAGGCACGCTGGTGCGGGCCATGGCGATGGTGCCGCGGTCGTTCTTCAGGCCGTTGCGCGACTCCAGCGGGATCGGGCTGCGGGTGGGCTTCTGCTGCATCTTCGCGTCGAAGCCGCCGCCCTGGATCATGAAGTTGCCGATCACGCGGTGGAAGATCGTGTCCTTGTAGAAGCCGTCGTCGACATATTTCAGGAAGTTCTCGACGGTCTTGGGGGCCTTTTCCGGGTACAGCTCGATCACCATCTCACCCAGCGAGGTCTTCATCCGCACCTTCGGTGCAGCTTCGGCGGCGGCGCCATCGGACGGGCTCGACATCAGCAGGGCGCCGGTGAGCAGGGCCAGTACGGGCGACAGCAGGGAGTGGGGACGGGTGAAACGGGTCATGAGGGTGTTGCTCCTGTGAAAAACGGTTTGTCATGAAGGCCGGGTCCGGGCATCAGGCCCGGGGCAGCCGGCGACGTGGACGTCCGTCCGGATGGGCCACGGGATCGTGTGGTCCGGCCCGGCGCGGGACGGATCATTCTGTTGGCGAAGACCTGCGGGGTGTCGTGGACTCGCCCGCCGGGGCATGCCTGACGGCCGATTCTGCCGGCCGTGTGACGGAACGGGAAGCCTCGCCCGAAGAACGGTCGGTGGACGGTTCGAGCAGCGTCTCCAGCGCCTTCAGCCGGGTGGCACGCACGGGGCTGGGGGCCAGCTTCTGGGCATGGCGCCAGCGCTGCGCCGCCAGCTGCAGGTACAGATCGCCCAGATTCTGGTAGGCCACTGCATAGTCCGGAACCGAGCGGATGGCGGCCTCCAGGGCATCGCGGGCGCCTTCCAGGTTGCCCTGGGCCGCCCGGACCACGGCCAGGTTGTTGTAGGGCTCGGGCAGCTCGGGAAACTCTTCGATCAGCCCGTTGAACTCGTGCTCGGCATCGGCCATCCGCTTGAGCTGAAAGAGCGCCAGCCCTTTCAGGAAGCGCAGCCGGGCATCCCCCGGTGCCTCCCGCAGGGCCGCATTGGCCATGGCCAGCGCCCGCGCGGGATCGCGCCGGTTCAGGGCCGCCTGCGCCTGCCGGCGCTGGTTCTCCAGCTCGGCACGGGCATCGGCGGGTTGCCCCCCGCGATTGATCGGCAGAGGATCGGCCAGGCTCGCATCCGCGCCGTCATGGCCTGTACTGCTTGTTGAGGCGCGCGAGGCCTGGGCCGATGCGGCATCGCCCTGGCTGCTGTCCTGCGTGCCGGCCGTCGCTTCGTCGGCCGTTGTCTCGACCAGGGCGCCGTGCGAGGACAGGATGGCGTTGTCCAGCCGCTCGGTCGATGTGCTGTCGGCAGCGCCTGCCGGGGTGGCGGCCAGAATCAGCGCCGGCAGCAGTGCCATTCGCATCAGGGAGGCGGGCAGGGAGGAAACGGTGGGCATGGGCGACGAACGGATGAGACGGAAGGGGGTGCAAAGGACAGGGCAGGTCAGGACGTGCAGCGTGCACGCGATGTCATGCGCCTTGGAATACCGTTGCAGTGCGGGGTCGATCCACGACTGTCGGTTACACTCTGAGTTTAGTGCGGCATTCTAGAGCGTGCAGCGGGCGGCATGTGCATTTGTCCTTGCAGCCCGGCCGGCGCTTGGGGTGTGCGCCACAGGTGCGGTGGCCGCAGGCTTTCCCGGGGCCGGCTCGGGTCTGGAGCCGCGTGTTCCCGGTGCCGTTGTCCGTCGCGCCCGCCCTTTTCATCCCTTTTCCCGTTCCCTACTGTCGACCCTCCATGGCCCGGACGCTCAAGCTCTACAACTCCCTGACCCGTCGCAAGGAAGACTTCCAGCCCCTCGAAGCGGGGCGGGTGGGACTGTATGTCTGTGGCATGACGGTCTACGACTACTGCCACATCGGCCATGCGCGGATGCTGGTGGCCTTCGACGTGGTGCAGCGCTGGCTGCGCGCGCGTGGCTACCAGGTCACCTACGTGCGCAACATCACCGACATCGACGACAAGATCATCCGTCGTGCCGTCCAGAACGGCGAGACGCTCTCCAGCCTCACCAGTCGCTTCATTGCCGCCATGCATGAGGACGAGGCCGCGCTCGGCATCCAGCGCCCGGACCTGGAACCGCGTGCCACCCAATACGTGCCGCAGATGCTGGATCTGGTGAGCCTGCTGGAAAAGAACGGCTACGCCTACCGCAGTGGCGACGGCGACACGCTCTTTCGGGTCCGGCGCTTTGCCGGCTATGGCCGTCTGGGCGGCAAGTCGCTCGATGACCTGCGCGCCGGTGAGCGCGTGGCCGTGGCCGCCGGCAAGGAAGATCCGTTCGACTTCGTGCTCTGGAAGGCTGCCAAGCCCGAGGAGCCGGCCGAGGCCTGCTGGCAGGGGCCGTTCGGACCGGGGCGTCCCGGCTGGCACCTGGAGTGCTCGGCCATGTCCACCCGGCTGCTGGGCCGGCAGTTCGACATCCACGGCGGCGGGGCCGACCTGCAGTTCCCGCACCACGAGAACGAGATTGCCCAGAGCGATGCCGCCTATTTCCCCGAGGGCGGCAAGAGCTTCGTGCGCTACTGGCTGCACAACGGCTTCGTGCAGGTCGATGGCGAGAAGATGTCCAAGTCGCTGGGCAACTTCTTCACCATCCGCGACGTGCTGAAGAAGTTCGACGGCGAGGTCATCCGCTTCTTCATCGTCCGTTCGCACTACCGCAGCCAGGTCAATTATTCCGATGCCGGGCTCGACGACGCCCGCGAATCGTTGCTGCGTCTCTACAACGCGCTCTCGACCGACTGGCCGGCCGCACAGGCTCAGGTCGAAGGCCAGGCCGGGCAGGACGCTGCAGCATCGGCCGGGGCAGGCCAGGCTGCCGCTGCCGCCTGCGCCGATGGTGAGGCTGCCCGGGCTGCCGTGGCTGCCATCGACTGGTCCGAGCCGCGTGCCATGCGCTTTGCCGAGGCGATGGACGACGATTTCAACACCCCGGTGGCCGTCTCGGTGCTGTTCGAGCTGGCCACCGATCTCAACCGCACCCGTGATCCCGCCATCGAGCGTCAGCTGCGCGGCCTGGCCGCCGTGCTGGGGCTGCTGGGGCAGGATCCGGTCGCAGTGCGCCGCAACGGATTGCGCGGCGCAGCAGCTCATGAGGGCGATCTCGACGATAATGCGATCCAGGCATTGGTCGACGCCCGATTGGCTGCCCGCAAGGCTCGGAACTTCGCCGAGGCCGACGCCATCCGCCAGCAGCTGGCCGAGGCCGGCATCACCCTTGAAGACGGTCCCGCCGGCACCACCTGGCGGCGTTGAAGGTCGCACCGACATCTATGAAGACAACCTATCTGGATTTTGAACAACCCGTTGCCGAACTCGAGAGCAAGATCGAGCAGCTGCGCTACGTGCAGGGAGAATCGGCCGTCGATATCGCCGAGGAGATCGATCGGCTGCGCTCGAAGTGCGATTCCAAGCTGAAGGATCTCTACGACAAGCTCACGCCCTGGCAGACGGCCATGGTGGCCCGGCATCCGCAGCGCCCCTACACGCTGGACTACATCCATGCGCTGATGACCGACTTCCACGAGCTGCACGGTGACCGCGCCTTTGCCGACGATCCCGCCATCGTGGGGGGCGTGGCCCGTTTCGACGGCCGCAGCGTCGTCGTCATCGGCCACCAGAAGGGGCGCGATGCCAAGGAGCGCACGCACCGCAACTTCGGCATGCCGCGCCCCGAGGGCTATCGCAAGGCGCTGCGCCTGATGAAGCTGGCCGAGAAGTTCGGCCTGCCGATCATCACCCTCATCGACACCCCGGGTGCCTTCCCCGGCATGGGGGCCGAAGAGCGTGGCCAGTCCGAGGCCATCGGCCGCAACCTGCTGGAAATGGCGGCCCTTGAAGTGCCCATCATCAGCATCGTCATCGGCGAAGGCGGCTCGGGTGGTGCGCTGGCGCTGGGTGTGTCCGACATCCTGATGATGCTGCAATACAGCGTCTACTCCGTCATCTCGCCCGAGGGCTGCGCCGCCATTCTCTGGAAGAGCGCCGACAAGGCCTCCGAGGCAGCCGAGATCATGGGCATCACGGCCCCGCGCCTGAAGGCCCTGGGGCTCATCGACGAGATCATCGACGAGCCGGTCGGCGGTGCCCACCGCGACATGAATGCCATGGTGGCCAAGCTGCGCCCGGCCATTGCCGAGGCCCTGCGCCAGCTCTCCGGCATGCGCCGTGCCGACCTGGTGCGTCAGCGCCAGAGCCGCATTGCCGCCTACGGCAAGTTCAAGGAAGTCACGGCCTGACCCGCCATCGGGCAGACTGCCTGCCATGCCCGGCCGCACCGCGCCCGGGCATGATCCGCCGGATCCACTGACCTGACGATGACCGACGACACGCCCGTGGATGCCTTGCGCCAGTGCCTGCAGCGTGCAGGCCTGGGGCCCGACGACACGTTGCTGCTGGCCTGCTCGGGCGGGCGTGACTCGCAGGTGCTGATGCACGCCGTGGCAGCCCTGCGCCCCGTGGTGCGGGCTGCCGTGGCCCATGTCCACCACGGCCTGCAATCCCGCGCCGATGACTGGCTGGCCTTCTGCGCCGCCGAAGCCTCCTCGCTCGGGCTGCCGTTCCTGTCGCGCCGGCTTCGGGTGTCTGCTGGTTTTGGCGCCCTGGGTCTGGAAGCCTGGGCCCGGGCAGGGCGCTACCGCGCCTTGGCCGACATGGCGGCCGAGATCGGCGCCCGGGTGGTGCTGACCGCCCATCACGCCAATGACCAGCTGGAGACCGTCGAGCTGCGCCGCCGTCGGGGCAGCGGCCTGCTGGGCCTGGCCGGCATGCGCGAATCCTCTCCCATGCCCCACGCACCGGCCGGCATGCGCGTGCTGCGACCCTTCCTGGGGCTGTCGCGCCAGCAGCTGACCGAGTGGGCGCAGCAACGCGGCATCCAGTGGGTGGAAGATCCGTCCAACCAGGACACGCGTCTGGCCCGCAACCGGGTGCGTCGCTTCCTGGATCGGCGTCTGCGTGACGACGCGCTCTCGCTGCCCGATGAGCTGGCCTCCATCGGCCTGCTGCAACAGGCGGCTGATCGCCTGCTGGGGCAGGCCGAGGCCGACGTGGCGGCCTGCACCGTGCATCTGGCGTCGCACACCGCAGCAGCCGACTGGCCCATGCTCTCCCGGTCGGCCATGATGGGCCTGGACAGCATGCGCCGGGCCGAGGCGCTGCGCTGGTGGCTGGGGCGGCTGGGCTGCCGCATGCCGTCGCGCCTCAAGCTTTTCGAGATCGAACGTCAGTTGCTGCTGGCCGCAGCCAGCCAGGCCCTCGTTCGCCACGACGGCATCACCCTGCTGCGCTACCGCGACCGCATCGGTGTCCTGCCCGAGGTGCCGCCCATCACACCGCTGCTGCTGCGCTGGAAGGGCGAGACCTTCGTCGATCTGCCCGCAGGCCGGCTCTACATCGAACAGGCAGGGCCCGAGCTGGCCATGCTCACGAACGCGCCGGACACGGTGGATGCCGACTGGCTCAGCCGCACCGAGATCCTCATCGACCAAGGCCGGGGGGGCGAACGCCTGCGCCTGACCCCATCCTCACCCAGTCGCAGCTGGAAGAAGCTGATGCAGGCACGCGGCATTCCTGCCTGCCTGCGCGCCTGCCTGCCGGTGATCCGTGCGGACGGCCAGCCCATCCACGCGGCACCGTTCGGGCCGCTGGCCGACATGCCGCGGGATGCCCACGCCGCCCGCGGCAGTGCCGGTCCCCGCGTGCAGCTTTCCTGGCAGCCGGTTGCAGCCTTGCAGCCCTGGCTGTAGAGGGCAAATCCCCACTGCAGGTGGCGTCTGCGGCGGTCTCTGCTCGCGCGGCTTCCTGTTGCACTGCTTCAGGGCATCGCCGCATCTGCCCGCAGATGTTTGCACGGAAGCGGGGCAAGATCTGCCCGTGGTTGTCAGTTTTGCCTATGAGACTCGTTTACATCAGAAATAACCGACTGCACACCCCCGCTGTGCATTTTGGCAACTTATAATCATTGCCCCATAGAGAAGGTCGCACCCGGGGCACGCCAGACGGGACTCACAAGGGTCGTCTGGCGCCTGCACGACGGGAAACGCCAGCCAGGCGCAGCATCTTCGTTCCTTCACGAATCCCGGAAGCACGGTCCTTGCACCGTCTTCCCTCATCAAGCGGGATCCTCACATCAATGGCGCTCATCGTTCACAAATACGGCGGTACCTCGATGGGGTCGGTCGAACGCATCCAGAACGTGGCCCGGCGGGTTGCCAAATGGCATCGTGCCGGCCACCAGATGGTGGTCGTTCCTTCGGCCATGGCGGGCGAGACCAATCGCCTCATCGACCTGGCCAAGGCCATCCAGGCCGAGCCCGACCGGCGCGAGCTTGACATGCTCGCCTCCACTGGCGAACAGGCTTCCGTGGCCCTGCTGGCCATGGCGCTCAAGAGCCAGGGTGTCGATGCCATCAGCTTCACCGGCTGGCAGGTGCCCATCGTCACCGATGATGCCTACACCAAGGCCCGCATCGAATCCATCGACGACCGTCGCATCCGCGAGAACCTCGAGCAGGGACGGGTGGTCATCATCACCGGCTTCCAGGGCATCAACCGCGAAGGCCACATCACCACGCTGGGCCGCGGAGGTTCCGACACCTCGGCCGTGGCTGTGGCAGCCGCCATCACGGCCGATGAATGCCTGATCTACACCGATGTCGACGGCGTCTACACCACCGACCCGCGCATCGTCTCCGAAGCCCGCCGGCTTGATCGCATCACCTTCGAGGAGATGCTCGAGATGGCCAGCCTGGGCAGCAAGGTCCTGCAGACCCGTTCGGTCGAGTTTGCGGGCAAGTACAAGGTCAAGACCCGGGTGCTCTCCAGCCTCACATCGCCCGACATCCCGCTCGACGAGGAAATGAAATCGGGCACGCTGATCACCTTTGAAGAAGAAATGGATGGAACCAACATGGAGCAAGCCGTCATCTCCGGAATCGCCTTCCAGCGCGACGAAGCCAAGATCACCCTGACCAAGGTGCCGGACGTGCCGGGCATTGCCTCCCGCATCCTGGGGCCGGTGGCGGCTGCCAACATCGATGTCGACATGATCGTGCAGAACCAGGCGGTCAACGGCACCACCGACTTTTCCTTCACCGTCAACCAGAACGACTTCAAGCGCACCCTGAAGGTGCTGGAAACCGAAGTGGTGCCCGGTCTGGGCGGCGGCGAGGTCAATGGTGACCCGCTCATCGCCAAGGTTTCCATCGTGGGTCTGGGCATGAAGAGCCATGCCGGTATCGCCGCCCGCATGTTCGAGTGCCTGGCCAAGGAAGGCATCAACATCCGCATGATCTCCACCAGCGAGATCAAGACCTCCGTCGTCATCGAGGACAAGTACCTGGAGCTGGCGGTGCGCGCCCTGCACGCAGCCTTTGGCCTGGAAGGCGAGGCGGTCGAAGAGAAGGTGGTCTGAACGCAACAGCGAAAGGCGTTGTTCAGGCGCGCGGTTTTTTCCTCAAGCGCTTGAAAAATTTCCTTTTCTCTGCCATCATTTCATCTTTACGAAAGTCGCCTGGCGGCTTTCGCCGGAAGTGAAGGGCGCCAGCCAGTGGCCGGGGCCCGGAAACCTTCCCCGGAGACGTGACCGAGAGGCCGAAGGTGCTCCCCTGCTAAGGGAGTGTTTGCTCAAAAAGCGAACCGTGGGTTCGAATCCCACCGTCTCCGCCAGATACCAGCCCGGACGGCGTGACTGCCTTCCGGGCTTTTTTGCGTCCGAGCTGGTACGATCCTGAACGCCGCCAACGGCATGCCAGTCCGCCCTGTCCCTGGGCTGGCCATTGCTCCTCTGCGCTTCCCAGGAACGAGACAACACCATGCCTACCGATATCGAGATCGCTCAGAACGCCCGCCTGGAGCGCATCGGCCATATTGCCGCCAGGGCCGGCATCCCCGATGACGCCCTGGAGCCTTACGGCCACCACAAGGCCAAGGTCTCGCTGGACTGGCTCGACAGCCAGCCCGAAAGGAAGGACAGCCGACTGGTGCTGGTCACCGCCATCAGCCCCACGCCGGCCGGCGAAGGCAAGACTACCCTCACGGTTGGTCTGGGCGATGCCCTCAACCGCATCGGCCGAAAGACGATGATCTGCCTGCGCGAGCCGTCCATGGGGCCGGTCTTCGGCATCAAGGGCGGCGCAGCGGGCGGTGGTCACGCCCAGGTCGTGCCCATGGAGGACATCAACCTCCATTTCACCGGCGACTTCGCTGCCATCGGCCAGGCCCACAACCTGCTGGCGGCCGCTATCGACAACCACATCCACCACGGCAACGAACTGGACATTGATCCCACCCGCATCCACTGGAAGCGGGTGATGGACATGAATGACCGGGCCCTGCGCAGCACCATCGTGGGCCTGGGCGGCCACGTGAACGGCCAGCCGCGCGAGGATGGCTTCGACATTGTGGTGGCCAGCGAAGTCATGGCCATCTTCTGCCTGGCCACGTCGCTGATGGACCTGCGCGAGCGGCTGGGCGAGATCGTCTTCGGCCTGGACCGCCAGGGCCAGCCTCTGCGTGCACGGCAGCTGCAGGTCCACGGCGCCATGGCCGTGCTGTTGCGCGACGCCATCAAGCCCAACCTGGTGCAGACCCTGGAAAACAACCCGGCGCTGCTGCATGGCGGACCCTTTGCCAACATCGCCCATGGCTGCAGCTCGGTCATCGCCACCCGTGCGGGCCTGAAGCTGGCCGACTACGTCGTCACCGAAGCCGGCTTCGGCGCCGACCTGGGCGCCGAGAAGTTCCTCGACATCAAGTGCCGCAAGGCCGTCCTCTGGCCCGATGCCTGCGTCATCGTCGCCACCGTGCGTGCCCTCAAGTACAACGGCGGCGTTCCCGTGAAGGAACTGGGCACCGAGAACCTGGCCGCCCTGGAAAAGGGCATGGCCAACCTCGAACGCCACGTCGACAACATCACCGGTCGCTTCGGCCTGCCTGCCGTGGTGGCCATCAACCGCTTTGATGCCGACACCGAGGCCGAGCTGGACCTCATCCGCCGTGCCATGCGGGCCCGTGGCGTGGACGTGGTGCTGGCCGAACACTGGGCCAAGGGCAGCGCCGGCGCCGAGGCGCTGGCCCATGAAGTGGTGCGGCTGGCCGAACAGGGCAAGGGCGCATCGGCAGCCCACACGGCTCCGAACCCCCTCTATCCGGACGACATGCCCCTCTGGGACAAGCTCCGGACCATTGCCACCCGCATCTACGGCGCGGCCGACATCAGCGCGCCCGCCAAGGTGCGCCGCCAGATCGAGGACTGGCAGGCCCAGGGCTACGGCCATTACCCCGTCTGCGTGGCCAAGACGGCCGCCAGCTTCTCCACCGATCCCGCGGCGCTGGGTGCACCCAGCGGTCACGTCGTCAACGTGCGCGAGGTGCGTCTGTCGGCCGGGGCCGGCTTCATCGTCATGATCTGCGGTGACCTGATGACCATGCCCGGCCTGCCCAAGGTTCCCTCCGCCCAGCGCATCGACATCGGTCCGGACGGCAAGGTGGTGGGGCTGTTCTGATCATTCCCCTGCCAGTGCCCGCACCGGGTCCAGCCGGGCCGCCTGGCGCGCCGGCATGAACCCGAAGATCATGCCCGTGGCCACGGCACAGCCGAAGGCCACGGCGGCAGCCAGCGGCGAGAAGGCCATCGGGATGCCCAGCGCCTTCAGTCCCAGGCCAATCAGCAATCCCCCGCTCACGCCCACCGTGCCGCCGATGCCTGTCAGCAGCATGGCTTCCACTAGGAACTGACGCAGGATGTCGGCCTGCCGGGCGCCGGTGGCGATGCGGATGCCGATCTCGCGGGTGCGCTCGCGCACCGTCATCAGCATCACGTTCATCACGCCGATGCCGCCCACCAGCAGCGAGATCGCGGCGATCAGCCCCAGCATCAGCGTCAGCGTCCGGTTGGCCTGCGCCAGCTGCTGCACCGCCTGCGCCTGGTTCAGGATGCTGAAGTCCTTGCGGCCATGGCGGGCCGTCAGCGTCTTCACGATGGCGGCTTCGGTCTCGGCGGCATGCCGCATGTCGCGGATGACCACGTTGATGCGGCTCAGTTCCATGCTGCCGACCAGCCGCACCGCCGCTGCGCCCACCGGCACGATCACCTGGTTGTTGACATCATCCTCCGGGAAGGGGGCAGGTTTGGGCGCCATTACCCCAATCACCCGGAACGGCACGTTGCCCACCAGAATCTCCTGGCCCACTGCCTGGCCGTGGGCGCCGAACAGCGCCTCGCGCACCCGCTCGCCCAGCAGCACCACCTTGCGCAGATCGTGCTCGTCTTCCGTCTCCAGCAGCGTGCCTTGGCTGACCGGCCAGTTAAGCGCCTGCGCGAAGTGCCGGGTGGTGGCGCTCAGATTGGTGCGCAGCGTCCGGTTGCCATGACGCACGATGATGCCGTTCTGGTCGATGACAGGCGAAGCCTGCTCCACGTTCGGCACCTGCTGCACGGCCGCCACATCGGCCATCGACAGCGGTCGGGCCTGCTGGGTATCGGACAGCCATTCCCGGAAGATGTAGATCGTGCGCAGCCCGAAGGTCTGCATCTCGGCCAGTACCTTCTCCTGCGAGCCCTGGCCCACGGCCAGCATCACGATGACCGACGCCACGCCGATGATGATGCCCAGCAGCGTGAGCCCGGTGCGCAGCCGGTTCAGCCGCATCACCCGCCAGGCCGAGCGCAGGATCTCCGGCAGATCCGCCAGCAGCGGCAGCCGGCCCCGTCCGCGCAGCACGGGCAGGTCTTGCGCAGGATGCCCAGCTGGCGCAGGTTCTCGACCGCGCCCGCGCAGCGGGGGCAGGTCGGCAGGGGCTTCTGTCGGTGCGTCTGCCGGCACCTCTGCCGGTGCCTCGGCGCACGGCGCGCCGTCCTTGCGTACCGGCGCATCGGCATGTTGGACCGACGCATCGGCATGCCGGACCGGCAGGCTGTCGTTGGCCACAGCCCGGCCGGTTTCCGGCAGCGGATGCACCTTCCCGTCGACGGGCGCCGTCACATCCCTCACGATCCGGCCGTCAGCCATCGAGATGATGCGCCGTGCCCGGGCCGCCACGGCCGGATCGTGGGTGATCAGGATCAGCGTGTGGCCGGCAGCTGCCAGTTCGTCCAGCTGCTGCATCACCTGCTCGCCGCTTGTCGAATCCAGCGCTCCGGTCGGCTCGTCGGCCAGAATCACCCGCCCGCCGTTGACCAGTGCCCGCGCAATCGACACCCGCTGCTGCTGGCCGCCCGAGAGCTGGTGGGGCAGGTACTGCAAACGGTCCACCAGGCCCAGTCGTGAGAGAAGGGCGGCCGCGCGCTTGTGCCGCGCCTGCTCGCCCACCCCCGCATAGCGGGCCGGCATCGCCACGTTGTCCAGTGCCGAGGATGTGCCGATCAGGTGGTAGCCCTGGAAGACGAAGCCGAACACCTCGCGCCGCAGCGCGGCCAGCGCATCGTCGTCCAGCCCCGAGACCGCCTCGCCCTGGAACAGGTACTCGCCGCTGCTGGGCCGGTCCAGGCAGCCCAGGATGTTCATCAGCGTCGTCTTGCCCGAGCCCGACGCGCCGACGATGGCCACGTACTCGCCCGCCTGGATCCGAAGGTCAATGCCGTGCAGGATCTCCACCTCCGGCACCCCGTCACGCCCCCCGAAACGCTTGCGCACCTCACGCAGCTCGATCAGCACCGGTGCCGCCATGGCCGCCTCCCTTCCCACGTCCCGCCTTTCATGTCCTGCCTCCCACGCACC
>ERZ773035.2220-NODE-2220-length-12894-cov-3.474648_pt1 | contig 12894 bp, 8 predicted proteins | sample MGYA00511487_ERZ773035 | MGnify/ENA primary metagenome ERZ773035 (study PRJEB29015, sample SAMEA2737985) | human oral metagenome | biome: human oral; feature: human-associated habitat; material: dental | place: China | collected 2024 ...
ATGGAATAAATATTGTGAGAGAGAAAAAGATTAAATTTTAAATTAATCGGAGGGAAAAAATGAGTGAATTAATGAGACCTATCCCATTTGATAAACTAGTGAAATGGTCATTAAGAGAATATGAAGAACAGAAAAGTGTTTTTGGAATAAAAAAAGATAAGTTCTATAGAAATAAAAGTGGAACAAATTTAGTTCTTTTTGGAGATAAGCTAAGTTCTCCAATAGGACCTGCTGCAGGACCTAACTCGCAGCTTTCACAAAATATTATAGCATCTTATTTGGCAGGTTCCCGTTTCGTAGAATTGAAAACAGTTCAGAAAATGGACGGAGAAGACTTGAGAAAATGTATAGCAAGACCTTGTATAAATGCAGAAGATGAAGGCTACAATGTGGAGTGGTCAACTGAACTTACAGTACAGGAAGCATTTGTAGAATATGTTAAAGCATACATAGCAATCCATGTTCTGGCTAAGGAATTTGAAATAAGCGATGTCAGAGATTTTGCATTCAATATGAGTGTAGGATATGACCTCGAAGGAATAAAAACTGAAAAGATAGACAATTATATAGAAGGACTTAAATATGCTGCAAATACTGAAATATGGAAAGAAAGTATTGCATTCCTGAAGGAAAATTTACATCTATTTAAAAAAGTTACAGCAGAAGACATAGACAAAATTTCTCCTAATGTATGTAGAAGTATATGTTTATCTACACTTCATGGTTGTCCTCCTGCAGAAATTGAAAGAATAGCAAGATATCTGATTTCAGAGAAGAAAGTACATACCTTTATAAAATGTAATCCTACATTGTTGGGATATGAATTTGCTAGAAACATACTAAATGAAATGGGTTACGAATACATAACATTTGATGACCATCACTTTAAAAATGATTTACAATGGAATGATGCAGTTGTTATGATTAACAGGTTGATAGATTTTGCAAAGGAAAATGAAGTGGAATTTGGTGTAAAGCTGACAAACACTTTCCCTGTGCAGATAGCTAATAATGAGCTTCCTGGAAATGAGATGTACATGTCAGGAAGATCACTGTATCCTTTGACAATAAGTCTGGCAAACAGAATTTCAAAGGAATTTAAAGGAAGACTCCCAATTTCGTTTTCAGGAGGGGCAGACTACTTTAATATTAAGGAAATATTCAACACAGGAATACAGCCTATTACAGTGGCAACAACAATATTGAAACCTGGAGGATATGAAAGACTTAAACAGCTTGCTGAAACTGTAGAACCTTTACTGACAGGACCTTTCCATGGGATAAATGTTGAAGCGCTTGACTATCTTGCAAGAAATGTTATCTATGACAAAAATCACTTGAAGGAAACAAGACCTGTAAAATCAAGAAAGACAACAAGTCTATTACCATTGTATGACTGTGCAAAAGCTCCATGTAAAGATGGTGGGTGTCCTATTCATCAACAGATACCTGAATACCTGAAAATGGTAAGTGAAGGTAAATTTAAGGAAGCGTTTGAAATAATAGTAAATGATAACTCTTCTCCTGCAGTGCTTGGAGTAATATGCGATCATCAGTGCCAACACAAATGTACAAGACTTGACTATGAAGAATCTCTGAGAATAAGAGATGCAAAGAAAAAAGCAGTATTAAATGCAATGGATATATATCTGGAAGAAATGAAGCCAGCAAAAGTTATATCTAAGAAAAAAGTTGTTGTAATAGGTGCAGGACCTGGAGGAGTATCAACAGCATATTTCCTAAGAAGAAATGGTATGGATGTCACTGTTCTTGAGAAAAGGGACAAGCCATATGGAATAGTGCAGTATGTTATTCCTGAATTCAGAATATCCCATGAAATGATAAATAGGGATTATCAGCTGGCAGTAAATGCAGGAGTAAAATTTATATTCAATGTAAATGAAAACTACAATGTAGATGAACTGAAAAAAGAATATGATTTTGTTGTTCTTGCTACAGGTGCATGGAAAAAAGCGGCAAGTCCTGTAAAAGAAGGGGAAGAATATTTGAGAGATTCACTTGAATTTCTGGAATCTGCTAAAAATAGCAATTTGAACCTGTCCTTAGGTAAAAATGTGGCAATAATCGGTGGAGGAAGTGTGGCAATGGACTGTGCAAGAACTGCGTTACGTTGCCCTGGAGTTGAAAAAGTTTCTATCGTGTACAGAAGAACAAGAGACTTTATGCCAGCCGAACCTGAAGAAAAAGAAGTGGCATTACAGGATGGAGTGGTATTCAAGGAATTATACTCACCTGTAAGCTATGACGGAAAGACTTTCGTCTGTGAAGAGATGGAGCTATCAGACAGAGATGCTTCAGGAAGAAGAGGTGTAAAAGGAACTGGAAAATTTGAATCATTTGAGTTTGATACGGTTGTAAATGCAACAGGAGCAAGAGTGGATAGCAGTCTTTTTGAAGCTAATGGACTGAAATTAACAGAGAGAGGTTATGCAGCTTTAAATCAGTTCAATGAAACAAGCAAAGAAAATGTTTATATTGCAGGAGACTGTAAAGCAGGAGCCGCAACAATAGTAAAAGCTGTTGCAGATGCAAAAATAATTTCAAAAAATATATTGGATAAATGTGGACTTACAAATGATTTCAAAAAATTTGATATACCTCAGGATGATAGCACATTATATGAGAGAAAAGGTATATTGGAGCATGGAACTGAAGCTAAGGAAGACGGAAAACGTTGTCTTGCATGTGACAAAATTTGTGAAATCTGTGTGGATGTATGTCCAAACAGGGCAAATGTACTTATTAAATTAACAGGTGGCAGTGAAATATTCAGTCAAAAACACCAGATAGTCCATATTGATGGAATGTGTAACGAATGTGGAAATTGCGGTATCTTCTGCCCTCACACAGGAAATCCTTATAAAGACAAAATTACAGTGTTCTGGACTGAACATGACTTTATAGATAGTACTAATAAAGGATTTTTACGTATAGGAGAAAATAAATTCAAAGTAAGAAAGGAAGATGGATCAATTATAGAGCATACTTTAGGTGATGGTCAGATTTCTGATGAAATGAATGTATATCTGAATACAGTATTAAAAAATTATTCTTATTATATGCTAGAATTTTAGGAGGTTAAAATGATTTTAATCGGAAATGGGAAGGTTTTTACAAGAGATGATGAAAAACCTTATGTAGAAAATGGAGCAGTTTTAATTGATGGGAATGTTATTAAGGAAATTGGAAAGACAGAAGATTTGAAGACAAAGTATCCTCAGGCTGAATATAAAGATGCAAAGGGAAGACTTGTGATGCCTGGATTTGTTAATACTCATATGCACTATTACAGTACATTTGCAAGAGGAATGTTTTTAGGTGGAAAGCCTGCTACAATGTTTGGAGAAGTGTTGAGAAATCTATGGTGGAGACTGGACAGAACACTTAATTTGGAAGATGTAAAATACAGTGCACTGCTTCCTATGATAGAACAGGTAAAATGTGGAGTTACTACTGTAATAGACCATCATGCCAGCCCGAATGCACTTGAAGGAAGTCTTATGAAGATAGCTGAAGCTGCAAAGATAACAGGAATCAGAAGTAATCTCTGTTATGAAGTTTCAGACAGGGACGGAGAAGAAATAGCAAATGCTGGAATAAAAGAAAATATAGATTTTATAAAATATTGTGATGCTGAAGATAATGATATGTTAAGAGGACTTTTCGGATTACATGCTTCACTTACTATATCAGATAAAACACTTGATAAATGTCTGGAAGCAGTATCAGGTGTAAATAAAGGATTCCATGTACATTGTGCTGAAGGGATAGAAGATGTTGTTGACTCTCTTGAAAAATATAACCAAAGAGTAATAGAAAGATGGTATAGCAGGGGAGTTCTAAGTGACAAGAGTTTAGCTGTTCACTGTATTAATGTTACAGATGAAGAACTGGATATGCTGAAAGCAAGTAATGTTGCAGTTATACATAACCCTGAATCAAATATGGGAAATGCTGTAGGAGTTACACCTGTCCTAGATATGTTTAAGAAAGGAATTCCTGTAGGACTTGGAACAGATGGATATACTCCTGATATGATGGAATCATATAAAGTAATAAATATGATTTCAAAGCATGAAAAAAGACTACCTAGTGTAGGATGGACAGAAGCACCTCAGATGGTTTTCAATAATAATCCTATGATAGCTAACAGATTTATGAAAAATGGTAAAGTTGGTGTCTTAAAGGAAGGATATTATGCAGATTTAATAATAGTGGACTATAAAGCCCCTACACCTTTAAATGAAAGTAATATAAATGGACATTTACTATTTGGAATAAGTGGAAGAAATGTGGATACAACAATAATCAATGGTAAAATTATTATGGATGAGAGAATATTAATAGGAATAGACGAAGAAGCAATTACAGCAAAAAGTGTGGAATTAGCTCAAAAAGTGTGGAATAGAATCTAAGGAAATTTTTGAAATGAAATGTAGTAAAAATAATTTTAAAATAGAAATTTCAACTGTTTAAAATTCTGGTTCTATTTTGAGGTGATTATTACTATAAATTTAAAAATTCCGGATTTTAGAAGGAGTTATATTATGTATGAATTTACAGTTAATGGAAAGCAGTGTTCAACAGATGTAAAAAAGAACTTACTGGCTTATCTGAGAGAAGATCTTAAACTTACTGGAACAAAAAACGGGTGCGGTGAAGGAGTCTGTGGAGCCTGTACAGTGATACTTGACGGAAAGACAATGAGAGCATGCGTACTTACAACAGAAAGAGTAAATGGGAAGAGTATAATAACAATAGAAGGGTTAACAGAAAGAGAGAAAGATGTTTATGCTTATGCTTATACAAGAGCAGGAGCAGTACAATGTGGTTTCTGTATTCCTGGGATGGTTATAAGTACAAAAGCTCTTCTTGACAAAAATCCTGAACCGACGTTAGATCAGGTTAAAGATGCTTTGAAAGGGAACATTTGCAGATGTACGGGATACATTAAAATATTTGATGCAGTGATGCTGGCTGCAAGAATTTTCTCTCAAAATGAGAAAATACCTAAAGTAGAATTTAAAGGGCTCATAGGAGAAAATCTTGACAGGGTTGATGCTGTGGAAAAAACACTTGGAACAGGTAAATATGCTGATGATTTTACAACGGAGGGGTTAGTGCATGGTTCATGTGTGAGAACTCCTTATCCAAGGGCATTAATCAAAAAAATTAATGTAGAAAAGGCAAAGGCATTGCCAGGAGTAATAACTGTTATTACAGCAGAAACTATTAAATTAAATCCTTTAGGACATCTGGTAAAGGACTGGCCTGCATTTATTGGAGAGGGGGAAATCACAAGATATATAGGTGATGCTTTGGCACTTGTAGTTGCTGAAACTGAAGAGATACTAGCTGAAGCGAAAAAACTCGTGGAAATAGACTGTGAGAAACTTGAACCTATAAGAAATCCTATAGAAGCGATGGCTGAAGGAGCTCCAAAACTTCATGAAAAAGGAAATCTTCTTTTCAGACAGGAACTCAAAAGGGGAAATCCTGAAGAAAAAATAGCCAATTCCAAATATGTTATAAAGGATCATTTTTCTGTGCCTTTTACGGATCATGCTTTTATGGAGCCGGAATGTGCTACAGCTATGCCGAATCCTGAAGTAGAAGATGGTCTGCTGATGTATACAGGCTCTCAGAATATATATGATGAACAGCGCGAAATATCAGGGATGCTTGGTATTTCTCCTGAAAAAATAAGAATCAAAAGCATGTATGTAGGAGGAGGTTTTGGAGGTAAGGAAGACATGTCAGTTCAGCATCACGCTGCACTGGCGGCTTATCTGTTGAAACGTCCTGTAAAGGTTAAGTTTACTAGACAGGAGAGCATAAATATTCATACAAAGCGTCATGCGATGGAAATGGATTTTACTGTTGGCTGTGATGAAAATGGAATCTTGCAGGGAATGATAGCAGAAATTATCGCAGATACAGGAGCATATGCCTCTCTTGGAGGACCAGTATTGCAAAGAGCCTGCACTCATGCTTCAGGACCTTACAACTTTCAGGATATACAAGTTGTAGGAGAAGCGTATTATACAAACAATCCTCCTGCAGGTGCATACAGGGGATTTGGAGTAACACAGTCATTGTTTGCTATGGAAGCATGTGTGAACAAGTTGGCTGACATGGTGGGAATATCACATTGGGAAATGAGATATAGAAATGCACTGCGTCCTGGAGATACAATGCCAAATGGTCAGATTGCAGATTCTAGTACGGCATTAGTTGAAACATTGGAAGCGGTGAAGGAAGAGTATGAAAATGCCAAGTATGCAGGGATTGCCTGTGGAATAAAGAATAGTGGTTTAGGAGTGGGAGTTCCTGATTATGGAAGATGTAAAGCTTCTGTTGAGCAGGGGAAAATACATGTCAGAACAGCAGCGGCGTGTATTGGACAAGGACTTTTAACAGTTATGCTTCAGATTGCCGTTGAAACACTAAAATTACCTCCTAGTATGATAGTGATGGAAACTCCTGATACAGAAAGAACTCCAAACTCTGGAACAACAACAGCTTCAAGACAGACACTTGTCACAGGAGAAGCAGTGAGAAGGGTTACACAACTTGTGAAAGATGAGCTGGATAAAGGAAGAACAATCGAAGAGCTTGAAGGAGAAGAATTTTATGCAGAATATTTTGCAAAAACAGATCCAATAGGAACAGATGTTCCGCATCCGATAAGTCATGTAGGATATGGATATGCTACACAAGTTGTCATTCTTGATGATGAAGGAAAGCTCAAAAAAATTATAGCTGCACATGATGTAGGAACACCTATAAATCCTCTGAATGTTGAGGGTCAGATAGAAGGTGGAGTGGTAATGTCACTTGGATATGCTCTGACTGAGGATTTTCCTCTTGTGGATTCAGTTCCTAAAGTAAAATATGGAACACTGGGGCTATTCAAGAGTAACCAGACTCCGGAAATAAAATCTATTATTGTAAGGAAAAAGGATAGAAATGAAATGGCTTATGGAGCAAAAGGAATAGGGGAAATTGCAAGTATTCCTACAGCTCCTGCAGTGCAGGATGCGTATTATGTGTTTGATAAGCAGTTCAGAACTAAACTTCCTCTGGAAGGAACACCATATAGTAGAAAAACGAAAAAATAGGAAAAGAGTTGTTAAAAATAAAAATTCGATAATCTAAAAATTATGTAATTTAAAATTTATTAGATTTATCGAATTTTTTTTACAAAATATTTTTTATAACTTTTATCTTGTTATTCCTTTTTCAATCAGTTTATCATCAGACTTATATCACAATCTGTTTTATAATATCAGATGAAAAATATTATAAAACTTGTTAACAGACACATTATTTATTATCCCAGCAATCCTCCGTGTCCCATCTCAATAATTTCCTGCTTGGTTATCCTGTCATTTGCAAGAATTCTAGGTAGCAGAACATCAAAAACAGTTTTCTCTGAAAAAATAACTCCACCTGGCAATCCTATTAATACTTTTTCTCCTTTATATGCCAGCATGAACATTGCTCCTGGAAGAACAGGAGTACCGTAAGTGACTATTTCCCAATTGCTTTCTCTTATGGCAGAAGGCGTGACATCATCAGGATCTATGGACATTCCTCCTGTACACATTATAATATCTTTTTCGTTTTCAAACATTTTTATATGTTTTTTTATTGTATCCTTGTCATCTGGAGAAAATACCTGTTCCATATCATTTAGTTCATATTTTCTGTATTTTTTTAAAAGGGCTTCTTTTGATTTATCCTTTATTATTCCGTTATATACTTCATTTCCTGTTGTTATTAGTGCTAACTTTTTATTTTTATCAATTTTTTTAAATGTCAGTACATTCTTTTCTTTAACCAGTTTCTCCATTTCATCCAGCTGTTTTTTTTCTATCAGCAATGGGATTACTCTAGTTGCAGCGACATTTTCTCCTTTTTTAATATAACTGTTATTATACTTTGTAACTAGAATTATTTCCCCTATTTTGTTTATTTTGTTTAGAGTATTGACATCTATCTTTAAAATACCGTCTTCTTTGGCAGTTATATTTATTTTGCCTTCGCGTATATCTGAAATTTCAAAAAACTCTTTATCTAAATTGAGTTTTTCTACAATAAACATTGCAGCATCATTTTCATGGATAAGATTTTTTTCCTTATCTTCTTCTTCCATTACAAATATGTTTTCCTTTCCCAATGAAATCAGGACTTCTATATCTTCTTTCCTAATTATATGTCCCTTTAAAAACTTTGCTCCTTTGAACTCTCCCGGTAATATTTGAGTTATATCGTGACAAAGTTCATATCCTTCAGCATTTCTTACATTTATTTTTTTCATTTTGTTTTTCTCCTATCTAGCACATTCCGTAGCACTTCCTACAAGTATTTCTATCCCATGAATTATTGGCTCTATACAATATTCCAGTGATTCTCTTACAGCTTTTTCACTTCCTGGAAGATTTACTATCAGTGTTTCCTTTCTTATGCCTGCAATAGCTCTTGAAAGCATCGCCCTTTTAGTTATATTTATACTGTACTGTCTTATTGCTTCAGGTATTCCAGGAACTTCCTTTTCTATAATATCTCTAGTCGCTTCAGGTGTTACATCCCTTATGCTGAATCCTGTTCCTCCTGTTGTAAGTATAAGATTTAATTTCAGTATGTCTGACATATTTTTCATTTCAGCTGAAAGAAGTTCTCTTTCATCAGGAAGGATCAAGTATTTCATTACTTTCATATTATATTTTTCTACAATTTCTTTTATAGCTTTACCGCTTTTATCCTCTCTTTCATTTTTAGCACCTTTATCACTGCTTGTTATTATTCCTACTGTATACATCCTGTTCACCTTTCTTCAACATTTCGTAATCTTCCTTTGTGTCTATATCTTTTCCCTCATCTGGATTTTCTATTTCTACTATTTTTATTTTATCCTGATGATTGCTTATGACAGTTTTTCCACCTGTATCTCCTTCCAGCTTGAGAAGTTCATCTTTAAAATTTTCTCCAAAGATGACAGGAAGGCTTCTTTTTCCATTGTATTCAGGTATTGTTATTCCTTTCGTTTTAAAATTTTGTAATATTTTTTTTATAGTATTTGAAGTCAGAAAAGGCTGATCGCATGAAAAGAACATATATCCCTCACATTTTTCTAGAGTTTTCAATCCTATTTTTATACTTTCACTCTGTCCTTTTTCTGATTTTTTATTATCAACTATATATATTTTTTTTTCATCTTTTTCCGATTTTTTTATATAATCCTGACATTTCTTCCTTACTTTTTTATCAGAAATAACAATAGCCAATTCATAAAAATTTTCATTAAGAACTTTTTTAAGCGTATTTTCTATAAATGTCACTCCTCTGTATTCAAGAAGAAGCTTATTTGTCCCCATTCTTTTCGATTTTCCTGAAGCCATTATGATTGCACTTATTTTAGGAACGGCAGAATTTTTATTTTCTTCATCCATAATACTATTTTCTCCTATTTCGTAATATTCTCTGTTCTTCAAACTGGTTACACCTATTCTGATATCCCTGAAATTTATATTACTTTTGAGCATTTTAGCAAGATTTAATGCATTTTCTTTATCCTTATCCCTTTCGGCACAGTTTAATATAAGAATTTTTTCTCCTAATGAATATTGAAAAAGCCCATTTTTATGAACAATGAGATTATACAGATGATTTAATGTTAAAGTTTCATTTTTTTGCCCTCCGGATATTTCAAGAAATTCTTCCATCCGATGAATATTTACATCGTTTATTTTATCTCCTATTATATTTATAGGCAGTATGCCTACTGATTTTGTAGTATTTTTGGCATATACAGGTTCTGTTTTATTCCAGCCTTTTAGAGGCTTCATTTTGGAACCATCACCTTCTATTATCATGTAGTCACATTTTCCTGAAATATCTTCAAGTATTTTTGGAGAAAGGGATGTTATTTTTCCTATTTTGCTGTCGTATATTCCTAAAACATATACATTGTTGCTATTATTTAAATTTTTTTCCAGATTTAATAGGAAAGAGGTTATTTCCATTTCTGAAAAAACTTCTCTTTCCTTTTCTTCAGTTTCATTTCCAATGTCAGGAATTGTTATGTCAACAAAACCATATTTTTTATTTATCGGTAAAATTTTAACTGTTGTAGTTAAAAAAACAGTTTTCTTCTTTAGTTTGAGTTCCTTACATAAATTCAGGCAGAAAGTTGTTTTTCCATTGGATCCCACTGCGGTAACTATATCTTTTTTGCGTAAATTCAGTAATTTTTCCAGAGTTTCCACTTTCTTTAAAAACATCTCTCCACCTTTTTCCTTTTCTATTTATTATTTAATATCTGACATATTCATCATTTTTATATCTTTTTATAAATTGACCGTATCCTTCTTCTCCTATAAATTCATTATCTTTAACAATTACTTTTCCTCTTACAATAGTCATTATTGGATATCCCTGTAATTCAATACCTTCATAACTTGTGTAATCTACATTTTCATGGAATAATGATTTTGTAATGGTAACTTTTTTATCTTTATCAAATATTACTAAATCAGCATCACTTCCTACTGCTATACTTCCCTTTTTAGGATACATTCCACATATTTTTGCAGGATTTGTACTTGTTACTTCAACAAATTTATTAATTGTAATTCGACCCTTCATAACTCCTTCTGAAAACAGTACCGGCATTCTTGCTTCTACACCCGGTGCTCCATTAGGGCATTTAGTAAAGTCATCTTTTCCCATAGGTACTTTTTCCTTTTCATAGGAAAATGGACAATGGTCAGTTGCTACTACCTGAATATCTCCATTTCTTATACCTCTCCATAATTTTTCCTGATTGGATTTTTCTCTTAAAGGAGGACTCATAACATATTTCAAACCTTCTGTTCCCGGTAATTTATAAAGTTCTTCATCTAAAACAAGATATTGAGTACATGTTTCCACATATATATTTTTCTGACCTCTTTGTCTTGCCATTTTTATATAATCAAGTCCCATGTTTGAAGTCAGATGCACTATATAAATAGGTGCATCTCCTACAACATGTGCAAGAGTTAATATTCTATTTACAGCTTCAGCCTCACATTCTTCAGGTCTGCTTTTTGGATGGTACTCTGCCGAAGTCATTCCATTTTCCACATAATACTTTCTTAAATATTCAACAGCAGCATGATTTTCAGGATGTACTGAAACTATTGCATTATTTTCTTTTGCAGTTTTTAATACTTTTATAGCTTCCTCATCCCCTATTCTTTGTCCATAAGTCATATAGATTTTGTAACTTTCTATTCCTTCTTTTATAAGCTCTTTCATATCCTGTATTTTCTGGTCGTCTACATCATAAGCTACAACTCCATGAAAAGAATAATCTATTACAGCTTTTCCCTCTGCCAGCCCATGATAATGTTCTATTCTACTTCTGAGGGTACTACCTACCGGACCTTGTCCTATATGATCCACTATGGATGTTGTCCCTCCACAGGCAGCGGCAATAGTTCCAGTTCTGAAATCATCATTTGCTACAGCAATTCCTACATCAAGACTAAAATGAGTATGTACATCTATTCCTCCCGGTATTACGTAATTCCCTTTGGCATCTATTATTTCTTCCTTTTCTTCATTTTCAATGACTAGATTTTCTCCTATCTGAGATATAACACCATCTTTTATGTATATATCACCTTTATATACATCACTTGCTGTGGCTATCAGAGCATTTTTAATCAACATTGTAAATCATCCTCCTATTGAACTCATAATTCTTTCTTCTCTTTTTTCATTGTGTTTTTTATAATCATTAAACTCATGTTTCCTGTTTTTTGTATAAATTTCCCTTTCAAGTATTTTTATAAGTTCTTCATCTGTAATATTTTCAGTTCTGAAAAGTTTCTTTAAATCAACATTACCTTTATAGTAAAGACATTGTTTTATTTTTCCGTCAGATGTAACCCTTATCCTGTTACATTCATCACAAAAGCAGCTGCTTAATGGAGAAATAAACCCTATCCTTATATCTGTTCCTGAAATGTTATAGTACTGGGCAGGTCCGGTTCTCAATTCTTCATTAATTTTGTGACTCTCTATTATATTTTTCTCTACTTTTATATCAGAGTTTTTCTTAAGAAATTCTATAATTTCCTGACTTTTCATTCCTTTCAGATTTCTTGCACACCCTATAGGCATAAGTTCTATAAATCTTATATCAACATTATTTTCTATAGCAAACTTCACTAAATCCGAAATTTCATGGTCATTTAGTCCTTTTATGATTACAGTGTTAAGCTTAATTTTTATTCCGTTATCCCGGGCTTTTCTCAAGGATTCTGTTACTCTATACAAATCTCCTCCACGGGTAATTTTATTGAAATTTTCCTTATTCACAGAATCTATGCTTATATTTAATGAAGTGACACCATTTTTTATAAATTTATCTAAATATGTGTCAAGAAGTATACCATTAGTTGTAATCGCAATTTCTTCTATTTCGGGAATAGTATTGATTTTTCCTATCAATTCATCTATTCCTTTTCTTGTAAGAGGTTCCCCGCCTGTAATTCTCACTTTTCGTATTCCAAGTTTTGCAAGAATTTCTACTGTTCTGTAATATTCATTTATAGTTAAATTATTATTATCAGATTCATTTTTTGAATCTTCAGGCATACAGTAAATACACCTGAGGTTACAGTTGTCTGTGACAGAAAGCCTCAAGTAGTTGATTTCTCTTCCAAATTGATCTTTCATTTTCATCTTTCCTTTTATAAAAATTTTTTATTACATTTTACCTATGTATATAGATTTTACCCTTAAAATATATAAAAATCAATACCTTATATAATTTTATTTACAAATAAATTTTCTGAACATTTATTTTATCAGTTTCTT
>ERZ773035.2223-NODE-2223-length-12889-cov-24.703834_pt1 | contig 12889 bp, 9 predicted proteins | sample MGYA00511487_ERZ773035 | MGnify/ENA primary metagenome ERZ773035 (study PRJEB29015, sample SAMEA2737985) | human oral metagenome | biome: human oral; feature: human-associated habitat; material: dental | place: China | collected 2024 ...
CCCGGCTGCCCCCGCGCCGGGCTCCCCATCACCAGCCCCGGCAGCCCCGGCTGCCCCCGCGCCGGATTGTGCGGCGGCCCTGTCGGAGCCGTTCCCCTCGGCGCCGATCCAGTCGGGGCCAGTCCCTCCGCGCGCTCCGCCGCGTGCCCCTCCGCGCGCACCGGACAGCAGCGCCGAGGCCCGCTGCCGCGTCGAGGGGTGCGCGCAGGCGGTGACCACGAGGGCGACGAGGGGCACTTCGAGGGTGAGGGCCAGCAGGGTCCAACCGACGTTCGGGCCGAGGACGCTCATGCGCACAGCCCCCGCGCTCATCGTGGCGCTCCACATCCACGCTGCGCACACGGCGTCGAAGACGAGGGAGGCCGTGAGCGCCAGGCCCATCTGCTCGCCGAGGGTCTTGCAGGGGTAGCGCCTCACCAGGCGCGCGCCGCAGGCGGCGCCGACCGCGACGAGGACGAGCGCGGTCCAGGCGCCCGGGGCGCTGGTGGGCACTGCGCCCAGCAGCGGGAACGGCGGGATCGGCCCCTCCCCCACCACCGACGGGGAGTGCACCGCGTCGGCTCCCACGAGGAAACCGGGGCCCGCCCACCACGCCAGCGCCCACGCGGCCACCGTCGGCGCGAAGAACGCCTGGGCGGCCACAATCAGCGCGTTGTCGACAGCCGACGAGGCGCCGAGCAGCTCGTGGATCCCCGCGATCCTGCCCCAGCCTGCCACGAGGGCGACCACGGCGAGGACCGACCCGGCGGCGGCGAGGTACCCCGCCCACGCCACTCCCGTGCGCACCCCGCCGCCCAGCCACCTGGCGGCGTGGAACTGCGCGGCGCGGACCTTGAACGAGGCGACCGTCGCCCAGGCGCTGGCCGCGAAGGGGAGGCCGAGGGCGCCGGGGGCGATGCTGGCCAGTTCGGCGTGCGGGGCGCTCAGGGCGGTGAGGAGCCAGGAGGTGAAGGCGAACGCCGGGATGGACAGCCACAGGGAGGCGCGCGAGTAGGAGAACGAGGACCGCAGGAGCAGGCGGAGCAGGCACACGACGAGCACCCCCATCAGAGTGGGGGCGGCCCGGTAGGGCACTCCCCCCACCACGGATGTCCCGCCCAGGACCGCGGCCCACAGGTCCCCGCCGACTCCGAGGGCGTCCTTGGGGGTGAAGTCCTTCATCCACACGTTCGAGGCGACGGACATGTACGCCCCGAAGGCGGCCACGAGGCACAGGGCCCAGCCGACGAATGCGGCCTCCGCCCCGGCGAGGGCGCCCCTGGCCCACCCATCGGGGACCGCGATGCGGATGGTGCGCCGCTGCGCCACATAGGTGGTCGTCGTCTTGCGGGGGGCTGACTGCGGGTGGATCTCGTCGCTCACGTGCCAATCCTGCCAAAGGGGGGCCGGGGTCGGCGCGGTGCAGCGCCGGTCCCGGGCCGAATGTGGGGAAAGCGGGCACGGGAGGGACGGCCCGGAACCGACGCGCCGGGGAACGCGGCGCAGCGGACCTGGGCATCCGGTCCCAGAACCCGCGGGCTGGGAACGGCCACCCGGCCGCCGGGGCGCGCGCCCTCAGGCCAGCAGTTCGCGGGCGATGAGCGCGGTCTGCGAGGGGGTGCGCCCCACGCGCACGCCGACGGCCTCGAGCGCCTCGGCCTTGGCCGCGGCCGTGCCCGACGAGCCGGACACGATCGCCCCGGCGTGGCCCATGGTCTTGCCCTCGGGGGCGGTGAACCCGGCGATGTAGGCGACGACGGGTTTCGTCATGTTCTCACTGATCCACGCCGCGGCCCTCTCCTCGGCGTCGCCGCCGATCTCGCCGATCATGACGACCAGGTCGGTGTCGGGGTCCGCCTCGAAGGCCTTGAGCGCGTCGATGTGCGTGGTGCCCACGACGGGGTCGCCCCCGATGCCCAGGCACGTGGTGAAACCGATGTCGCGCAGTTCGTGCATGAGCTGGTAGGTGAGGGTGCCGGACTTGGAGACCAGGCCGATGCGGCCCGGGCCCGTGATGTCGGCCGGCGTGATGCCGACGTTCGACTGGGCGGGCGAGATGATGCCCGGGCAGTTCGGGCCGATGAGCCGCGTCCCCTTCTCCAGCGCGCGGTCGACGAACACCACGGAGTCCTGCACGGGGATGCCCTCGGTGATGACGACCACGGTCTCGATGCCCGCGTCGATGGCCTCCAGGGCCGCGTCCTTCGCGAACGCCGGGGGCACGAAGACCACGGACACGTTCGCGCCCGTGGCGGCCCTGGCCTCGGCGACAGTGCCGAAAACGGGGACCTCGGCCACTCCCGGGCGGACCCGGTCAGCCGCGGGCCCGTAGCCGACGACGTCGAAGGCGACGGCCGTCCCCGCCTTGCGCGGGTTGGTGCCGCCCACCACCGCGGTCCTGGCGCTGAGCATCCGGGCCGTGTGCTTGCGGCCCTCGGACCCGGTCATGCCTTGGACGAGCACCCGGGAGTCTGAGTTGATGAAAATCGTCATGTCGGTGTCTCCTCGTGTTCTCGTCTCTCACTCGGACGCCGCGGCGAGCTCCGCGGCCCGGCGGGCAGCGCCGTCCATGGTCTCCTCCAAGTGGACCAGGGGGTGGCCCGCCGCGGCCAGGATCGCGCGGCCCTCGGCGACCTTGTTGCCGTCGAGGCGCACGACGAGGGGCTTGGAGGCGGCGCTCCCCAGCTCCTCAAGGGCGCCGAGGATGCCCCTGGCGACCTCGTCGCACGCAGTGATGCCGCCGAAGACGTTGACGAACACGGAGCGTACCTGTTCGTCGCCGAGGATGATGCCCAGCCCCTTGGCCATGACCGCCGCCGAGGCGCCGCCCCCGATGTCCAGGAAGTTCGCCGGCCTCATTCGCAGGTCCTCGCCCGCCATGGCGACGACGTCCAGGGTGGACATGACCAGTCCCGCGCCGTTGCCGATCACTCCGACCTGGCCTTCGAGGCGCACGTAGTTCAGTCCCGCCTCCTTCGCGGCCGCCTCGCGGGGATCCTGGGTGGCGGCGTCCACGAGGTCCGCGTGAGCGGGGTGGCGGAAACGGGCGTTGTCGTCCAGCGTGACCTTGCCGTCCACCGCCCAGATGGAGCCGTCGGGCGAGGCGACCAGGGGGTTGACCTCCACCAGGGTGGCGTCCTCGTCGCGGTAGACCTCCCACAGTGTCCGCAGGACCGGGGCGATGGCCTCGCCGGCGGCCTGGTCGAAGCCGGCCTCGTCCACGATGCGGCGGGCGACGTCGGCGTCGATGCCGACCGCGGGGTCCAGGGGGACGCGGGCGAGGGCTTCGGGCCGTTCCTTCGCCAGGGTCTCGATGTCCATGCCGCCCTCGCGCGAGCACATCGCCAGGTGCCGGCGGTTGGAGCGGTCGAGCAGGATCGAGAAGTAGTACTCGGCGGCGATGTCGGTGCCCGAGGCGATCATGAGCCGCTCGACGACGTGGCCCTTGATGTCGAGCCCGAGGATCGCCTCCGCTTTTTCGCGCGCCTCGTCCGGGGTCCGCGCCAGTTTCACCCCGCCGGCCTTGCCGCGCCCGCCGGTCTTCACCTGCGCTTTGACGACCAGCAGGGAGGCCCCCGCGCCGAGCAGGCGCTCGGCCGCGTCCCGCGCCTGCTCGGGTGTGGTGGCGAGCTCGAAATCCAGCACGGGCACGCCGTGCTTCCTGAACAGTTCACGGGCCTGGTACTCGTAGAGGTCCACCGGGCAATCCCTCCGTCGAACGAATGTGGTCGCGGACGCAACGCGACAAGTCTAGCGCGGCCGGGGTCCCCCGAGCGGGATCCCGCTCTCCCCGCGCCGCTGTTCCACGCGGTGTTCCACGCTCGACGCCGTTTCCCGCGCCGCTGTTCCACGCGGTGTTCCACGGCCGGCGCCGTTTCCCGCGCCATTGTTCCACGCGGTGTTCCACGGCCGGCGCGCCCGCCGCCTGGAGCAGCGGGGCCCGGCGCCAATGCTCCTCCCCACCCCGCCCGGGCCGCACCGCCGCGCGCGGGTCCAGTCCGCCGCCCGGGCCCGCCACCGCGCGGATCCTGCCCCGCCCGGGACTGGCGCGGAAGCCGTCAGGTGATCTTCTCCATCGGCGCCATGCGCACGAGCAGGCGCTTGTCCACGCCCCCGAAGCGCACGCGCGCGACCGTGCGCTGCCCCTCCCCCTCGATGCCGGTGACCGTGCCCGCGCCCAGGGTCGCGTGCTTGACGCGGTCGCCCACTTTAAGGGCGAGGACCTTCTGGGCGGGGGCGCTCGCCTGCGCGGGCACCCCCATGCGCTGTATCCTCCGCGCGCGCACCTGGCCGACGGGCGCCGCTCCCCCGCGCCCGCTCCCGTAGGCGCGGCCGGTGTCCTCATCGCCCCACGGGTCCCGCCCGTCCCGGCCTCCCCCGTCGTCGCTCCCGTAGGAGCCCCCCTGGAAGGCGCGCAGGCGCTCGGCGGAGGTGGTGGCCCTGCGCACCTCCAGCAACTCGGCGGGGATGTCGTCGAGGAAGCGCGAGGGCGGCATCTCCTGCGGCGCCCCCCAGGCGCTGCGCACCGCCGCGCGCGTCAAGTACAGGCGCTCGCGCGCGCGGGTGATCGCCACGTAGGCCAGGCGGCGCTCCTCCTCCAACTCGCTGGCCTCCCCGAGGCTGCGCTGGTGCGGGAAAGTCCCGTCCTCCATGCCGGTCACGAAGACGACCGGGAACTCCAGCCCCTTCGCCGTGTGCACCGTCATGAGGGTGACCTGTCCGCTGCGCGCGCCCCCCGAGGGGACCTGGTCGGAGTCGGCCACCAGCGCGACCCTCTCCAGGAAGTCCGCGAGCCCCCCGCCGGGCGCCTCCTGGGCGAATGCCCCGGCCACCGAGTGCAGCTCCGCCAGGTTCTCGACGCGCGAGGCGTCCTGGGGGTCCTCGGACCGGCGCAGCTGGGCGAGGTAGCCGGTGCGGTCGAGCGCCTCCTCGAGGATGTCCGCCACGGAGGCGCCGCCGCGCTCGGCGCGCCGCAGTGCTTCGACGAGCCCCCAGAAAGACGCGGCCGCCCTCGCGGCCCGCGGCGGGACGCCCACCACTTCGGGCGCCTCCTCCGCGCCGCCACCGGGATCCCCCTGCGGGGCCGGGGCCATGGCGCCCCCGTTCTCCGCCTCGCCGCCCGGGGGGACGGCACCCGGGCCCTGCGCCCCCCCGCCGCCGTCCGCAGAAAGATCCCCCGCCTCGCCGCCGTGGCGCACCATTGCGGCGATGTCCACGCCCTCGCCCTCGCCGAGGGGGCGCCCCTGGCGGATCCACAGGTGGGCGAGCGCGCGCCCGAAGGACACCCCGTGGCGGCGTGCGCGGCGATGGCCTCCTCGGCCTTCGCCCCGATGCCGCGCTTGGGCAGGTTGATGACGCGGCGCGCCGCCACTGTGTCGTCCGGGTTGGACACGACCTGCAGGTAGGCCAACGCGTCCTTGATCTCGCGGCGCTCGTAGAAGCGCGTGCCCCCCACGACCCGGTAGGGGATGCCCTGGCGGACCAGGAGCTCCTCCAGGGCGCGCGACTGGGCGTTGGTGCGGTAGAAGACCGCGATGTCCCCCCAGTCCGCGCCCGCGTCGGCGACGCGGTCGATCTCGCTGACGACGAAGCGGGCCTCGTCGTGCTCGGAGTCGGCGGCGTCCACCGTGATCGGAGCCCCGTCGCCCTCCTGCGTCCACAGGTTCTTCGGGCGGCGCCCCTGGTTGCGGCTGATGACGGCGTTGGCCGCCGAGAGGATGTTCTGCGTGGAACGGTAGTTCTGCTCCAGCAGGATCGTCCTGGCGCCCGGGAAGTCGCGCTCGAACTCCTCGATATTGCGGATCGTCGCCCCGCGGAACGCGTAGATCGACTGGTCCGAGTCGCCCACGACCGTCAGCTCGGCGGGCACCACGCCGTCGTCCCCGGCCCCCACCAGTTCCCGCACCAGCACGTACTGCGCGTGGTTGGTGTCCTGGTACTCGTCGACCAGGATGTGGCGGAAACACCGGTGGTAGTGCTCGGCGATCAACGGGTTCCGCTGCAGCAGGAGGACCGTGCGCATGATGAGGTCGTCGAAATCGACGGCGTTGGAGTCCCGCAGGCGCTTGTCGTACTCGGCGTAGGCGGCCGCGACGATCCGCGACACCGGGTCCTTGCCCGCGACCTCGGCGTAGCGCTCGGGGCCGATCAGCTCGTTCTTCAAATCGGAGACGCGCGCCGCCACCATCTTCGGCGTGAACCGCTTCACGTCCACGTCCTGGGCCTTGAGGACCATCTGCATGAGCCTCTGGGAGTCCTGGGCGTCGTAGATGGTGAAGGAGCCGGACAGGCCCGCCGCCTCGTGCTCGTAGCGCAGGATGCGCACGCACGCCGAGTGGAAGGTCGACACCCACATGCGCCCCGCCTCATCGCCCACGAGCGCCGCGATCCGCTCGCGCATCTCGGCGGCCGCCTTGTTCGTGAAGGTGATGGCCAGGATCTGGCCGGCCCTGGCCTGGCCGGTCGCCAGCAAGTACGCGATGCGGTGCGTGAGGACCCGCGTCTTGCCCGACCCGGCGCCCGCCATGATGAGCAGCGGAGCGCCCCGGTGCTCCACCGAGGCGCGCTGGCGGTCGTTGAGCCCGCGCGTCAACTCCTCCGGGTCCCCCGCCGGGCTGGCGTACGCGCTCTGCGTCCACTCGAAGGTCCCCTGGGCCCGCGCACCAGGCCCGGCGCCCGAGGCGGGGGCCGCCCCCGGCGCGCCCCCGGGCACCGCGGCCGGAGGCCACCCGTCGCCGGCGTCATCGACGTCGAAGGCGGGCGCCTCCGGCGGAGCGTAATCCGGGTCGTCCCCGGGGCCGATGAGGAAGCCGAGGTCGGGCAGGGAGGTCGAGTCAGTCATCACCTCTAAGCGTAGGCCAGTGGCCGCGCCGCCGCGCCCCCTGCCAATGGGGCTCCGCCTGCCCGCCCCGTCCGCGGTCGCGCCACGCCTCCGGCACTGCCGCGCGGCGTCACTTCTTGCGGTACAGGGACTTCGTGGCGTACACGGGTTCCGTCGTGACCTGGATGCCCAGGGCGCGGAAGATCCCCTCGTCCACCGAGCCCAGGATCACCGACTCGTGCACGTCGCACCCGCGCAGCGCCCCCAACTGCGCCAGGGCGAGGCGCGCGTTCTCGTCGCCGTTGGCGGAGACCGCGAGCGCGATCAGCACCTCGTCGGTGTGCAGGCGCGGGTTCCGCGACCCCAGGTCGGCCGTCTTGAGGCGCTGGATGGGCTCGATGGACTCCCGGGCGAGCAGTTTCACGTCGGGGTCGATCCCGGCCAGCAGCTTCAGGGCGTTGAGCAGCATCGCCGACGAGCAGCCCAGCAGCGGCGAGGTCTTGCCCAGGACGATCCGTCCGTCCTCCAATTCGATGGCGGCTGCGGGCGCCCCCGTGCTCTCGGCCAGCTCCAGCGCGGGGCGCACCACCGGGCGGTCGGCGCGCTCCAGGCCCAGCCTGCCCATGAGCAGGCCGATGCGCGCCGACTGCACCGGCTCGCTGCCCTGCTTCTTCTCGGCCACGAGCGCCTTGTAGTAGCGGCGGATGACCTCCTGCTCCGACGCCTCGCGGCACGCCCCGTCGTCGCAGATCGACATGCCCGCCATGTTCACGCCCATGTCGGTCGGCGACTTGTACGGCGAGGACCCCAGGATCCGCTCGAAGAGCCTGTTGAGCACCGGGAAGATCTCCACGTCCCGGTTGTAGTTCACCGTCTTGACGCCGTAGGCCTCCAGGTGGAACGGGTCGATCATGTTCACGTCGTCCAGGTCCGCGGTGGCCGCCTCGTAGGCGATGTTCACCGGGTGGTCCAGAGGCAGGTTCCAGATGGGGAAGGTCTCCCACTTGGCGTACCCCGACTCGATGCCGCGCTTGTGGTCGTGGTAGAGCTGGGACAGGCACGTCGCCATCTTCCCGCTGCCCGGCCCCGGGGCGGTGACGACGACGAGGTCGCGGCTGGTCCTGATGTACTCGTTCGCCCCGTACCCCTGCTCCGAGACGATGCGCGACACGTCCGAGGGGTAGCCGGGGATGGGGAAGTGCCGGTAGACGGTGATCCCCAGCTTCTCGAAACGGCTCTTGACCTCGTGGGCGGCCTTGTTGTCGTCCGTCCACTGGGTGATGACGACGGAGCCCACGAACAGTCCGCGCTCGCGGAACTCGTCGATCTGGCGCAGCACCTCGTCGTCGTAGGTGGTCCCCATGTCGGCGCGGACCTTGCGGCGGGCGAAGTCCTTCGCGTTCACCGCGACGATGATCTCCACCTCGTCCGCCAGTTCCTTGAGCATGACGATCTTGTTGTCCGGGGTGAAACCGGGCAGGACGCGGGAGGCGTGCATGTCGTCCACCAGCTTCCCGCCGAACTCCAAGTACAGTTTCCCGCCGAACTGCGCCCGTCTCTGGGCGATGTGCTCCGACTGCAGTCTGATGTACGTGTCGCGGTCAAATCCGATGCGGTGCATACCGGCCTCCGGTAGTGGGTCTCAGGCCGTGGGCCTGGAGGGCTGCGCGCCCATCGGGATTCCATCATAAACCCGCCCGCCGCGGCTTCCCCGTCGGCGCCGGGCCGGTGGGCCGTTGTGGGCCGTCAGACTCCGCCGCGGATCACACGATGTGGCGCTGCATCGCCCACCGGGTCAATTCGTGGCGGTTCGACAGCTGGAGTTTGCGCAGCACCGCCGACACGTGCGTCTCCACCGTCTTGATGGAGATGAACAGGTCGTGGGCGACCTCCTTGTACGTGTAGCCGCGGGCTATCAGGCGCATGACCTCCTGCTCCCGGGCGCTGAGCAGGTCGAGCTCGGAGTCCGTGGTCGACACCTCGCCGGTGCCGAAGGCGTCCAGGACGAAGCCGGCCAAGCGCGGGCTGAACGCGGCGTCGCCCCCTGCGACGCGGTTGATGGCCTCCACCAGGTCGGAGGGGGAGATCGACTTCGTCACGTACCCGCGCGCGCCCGCCCGGATCACGGACACCACGTCCTCCGCGGAGTCCGACACGGACAGCGCCAGGAAGCGCAGTCCCTCGACGTCCTGGCACGCGCTCGCCACCTCGGCGCCGCCCCCTCCGTTGCCGCCGGGCAGGTGCACGTCCAGCAGCGCCACGTCGGGCCGCAGCTCGTGGCAGGCGGCGATGGCGCCCTCCACGTCGGAGGCCTCGCCAAGGATCCGCAGGTCCGCCCCCATCGCCTCCAACTCCGCGCGCACGCCCGCGCGCACCATGTGGTGGTCGTCGATGATAACAAGACTGATCGTCATGGGGGGCTCCTGGCCACTGGGGTTAGTCCGGGGTCCCCCCTAGGGTATCGGAGCGCGGCACGGTGAGTTCGACTTCCGTGCCGGGTGTGCGGCGTCTAATCCGCGCCGTGCCCCCGGCGCGCGCCATGCGCCCGATGATCGAGTCCTTCACCCCGTGCCTGTCGTCGGCCACGGCCCCCATGTCGAATCCGGGGCCGTTGTCCTTCACGTAGGCCTCGATCCGGTCGGGGCGCACCTCCATGTACACGGAGACCGGCGGCTCCCCGTGTTTGACGGCGTTCTGGGCCGCCTCGCCGAGCGCGGCGACGAGGGCGAGCTCGCCCGCCCCCGCGGAGGTGTCGGACACGGTGACCACGGAGATGGGGACGCCGTAGCGGGCCTCGACGGCGCCGACCGCCTCCTCGACGGCGGCCGCCAGGGAGGTCGCGGACTCGGTGCGCCCCGTGTACAGCCACGAGCGCAGCTCCCGCTCCTCGCTGAGCGCGATGGCGCGCACGCGCGCGGGATCGTCCGCACTCGCGCGGATCAGGGTGAGGGCCTGGAGGACGGAGTCGTGCAGGTGGGCGGCGATATCGGCGCGCTCCGTCTCGCGGACGCGTTCGGCCTCCGCCTCCGAGAGGTCCTTGTTCGCCCGGAGCAGCAGGGGCGCCATCGCGAAGAGGACGCCGGCGACCAGCGCCGCCCCGATCAGGCCGCCCCTCCACAGGATGACCGCCGGGGTCTCCCTTGAGGCCGCCAGCACGATCCCGGACGCCAGCAGGACCAGGCCGCCCCCGACGGCGGCCAGGAAGCGCAGGGACTTCCACCCCCGTAGGTTCAGGGACTGGCTCCACACCAGGGCTATGCCGGTGACGATGAAGATGGAGGCGGCGATGTCGCGCCATTCGACGACGCGGGTCCGCGCCAGCAGGAGCCCCAACGCCGCCAGCGCGATCAGGCAGGCGCCCGCCATCGCCAGGCGGTTCCGGGCCACCGCCTGGGCGCGGTCCTCGACGACGACGAGCCTCCGGCCGATCCCGGTCCCCCCGCGCTCCTCGTCCCCGGGGCGGTCGACGGGGACCGTCCCCCACAGCCACAAGTAGATGAGCACGCCGACCCCGACGGCAGCCGAACCGACTGTGATGAGGCGGAGCGTGTTGACCGGGATGCCCAGGTGGACGGACAAACCCGAGCACACTCCGCCCATCCACGGCGTCGGCATGTCCGTCGACGAGGCGGCGGCGCGCCGCAGGGGCGGGCGCTCCACGGGCTGGGGGGGCACCCACTGGGGCCCTGGCGGGTAGGACCCCCAGTACCCGGGGTCGCTCTCTGGTCGGCTCACACCCCCATCTTCGCATTCCGGGACGGCCGCGCCCAGCGCCCGGACGGCGAATCAGGGACAGTTCAGGGCATTCCCCACTACCGACGGCGGCCCGGGATTGGCAGAGTAGTACACAGCCACACGCCCGCCCACCACAGGAGGTACTGATGTCTTGGCAACAACAGCCGAGTTCACGCTTCTTCGACTCGGTCCGGGCCTCCGGCTGGTACCGGTCGCAACCGCGCGTCGTCGGAGGCGTATGCGCGGGGATATCCGCGCGCACCGGATGGGACCCGTCCCTGGTGCGCGTCCTCATCGCAGTGCTCGCCTTCTTCGCCCCACCCGTGGTGGCCGGCTACGGCCTGGCGTGGTTGTTCCTGCCAGAGGCCCAGGACGGGAGCATCCACGCCGAGGAACTCGCGCGGGGGCGCATCGACATCGCCCAGTTCGGCGGCATCGCCCTGGCCGCGATCGGTTTGAGCACGGCGCTGCCGTTCGCGAGCCTCTTCGGCCCCGTCGGCTACGTGTTCAACGGATTCTGGTTCTTCGCCCTCGTCTCAGCCATCGTCGCATTCGTCGTCATCTCATCCCGATCCACTGTCCAGGGAGGACCCCCAATGTCTGGAACCCAACCCAATGGCGCACCCCATTCCCAGCCCCGCCGGGGAGGCCCCGCGGACGGGCGGCCCTCCGCCGGGCCGGCGGGCCCCGCAGGGGCACCGGAGGGCCCGGCGTTCTCCAACGCCATGCCCCAAGGCGCCCCGCAGCAGGGGGCCGGCCCCATGCCCGGGTACGGGCAGCGCGCGGGGTACGGGCCTCGTGCAGGTTACGGACCACGCCCAGGGTACGGACCCGCTTCCGGCCCGCACAGAGCGCGGACGTGGACGCCCGCCGGGCCCAAGGAGCGCCCCCGCCTGGTCTCCGCCCGCGTGTCCCTGGCCGTGACGGGCCTCATCGCACTGGTGTTCGCCGCCGTCTTCGCCGCCATCTACTGGCTGGCCGGCGGGGCACTGGACACGCCGAACGCCCAGATCGACGACGCGACATCCCTCAAAATCGCTCAAACCATCCTGATCGGTGGCGGCGTGTGCCTGCTGATCTCCGGTTTCTCGCTGGTCGTCGCCGCGGTGAAGGACCGCTCCAGCGGGTGGCTGCTGGCGATGTCCATCATCGGCATGCTCCTGTTCGTCCCCACCTCGGTCATGGGCATGCTCGTCCGCAGCGACTACCTCTTCCACAACAGCACCAACGTCTCCCGGCCCTGGACCAACGTGCCGGGCAGCGAGACCTCCCTCACCTGGGAGGCGGACACCGTCACCGGCAGCCCCGTGGGCACGAGCACCCTCGACCTGACCGGCGCCCCCGTCGGCACGACGAAGACGATCACCGTCACCCAGTGGTCGTGGAACAGGGTCAACATCCTGGTCGCGGAGGGCCAGCCCGTCCAGATCATCTGCCGCTCCGACGTCGGCTCCCTGTCCACGTCGTTCCCCGACGGCCAGCAGGACTGGGTGGCGGACCTGGGCGGCTGCGCGGACGCCGACAGCCGCACCCCTGTGAGCGCAGTCTCCCCCGGGTGGGGCAAGCCCGGCCTCGGGGGAATCACCATCGAGATCGGCGCCGACGCCGACTTGAGCACCCTTCACATCACGCAAACGCGCACAGTCGCGGACACAGGCCTGCGGTGGGACGGCTCCGATCCCGCCCAATCAGGCGCCAACTGAGGCAAGGAGAAGGAAGATCATGGCCCTCAACGATGACACGACCGAGCAGTTCCCCACCACGGCCCCGGCCGACCCCACCCAGGCCCTGCCCACCACGGCCCCGGCCGACCCCACCCAGGTCCTGCCGACCACCGCCCCAGTCGACCCCACCCAAGTCCTGCCCACGACCGCGGCGGGGGATTCCGCCTCGCCCGCTCCCGACGCGGGCAGAACGCGCCCCCTCTACCAGGTCGAGGACGACACGCCGGAGCACGGCGACGGCGCGGCAGCCCGCCAAGCGCCCCAGCAGGACCAGGGGGGCGACGAGGACGAGTCCCACCGCGTGTGGAGCGCCCCTGCCGCGCCCGCGGACCCCCATGATCTGCCGGAGGCGCCCCGCAGGGGCGTGCGCGCCGGGGGCCTGGCATGGGGCGTGATCGTGATGCTGGCGGGAGTGTTCCTCATAGCGCTGGCCCTGGTCCCCCGCCTCAACGTGCCGATCCTCGCGATCACTCTGATGGCCGCCCTCGGCGTCGCCCTGATCGTGAGCGCGTTGTTCACAGGACGCAAACCGCGCGCCGCCGCCCCATCCGGCCGGAGGAAGTAGGCGCGGGCGCAGCGCCCGGCACTGGAGCAGTGAGTGCGCCCCGGCGGGACCGCCGGGGCGCACTCA
>ERZ773035.2224-NODE-2224-length-12886-cov-8.717481_pt1 | contig 12886 bp, 11 predicted proteins | sample MGYA00511487_ERZ773035 | MGnify/ENA primary metagenome ERZ773035 (study PRJEB29015, sample SAMEA2737985) | human oral metagenome | biome: human oral; feature: human-associated habitat; material: dental | place: China | collected 2024 ...
GCCCCGAGGCACTGATCGACGGCATGCTGAAGCTGCGCGAAAAGATCCTCCATCCCGAGCGCGTCCGCGCGGAGCGTGCCTGTTGGGCAGAGCGGGCGGCAGAGAGGGCGGTGAACGCATGAGGAACAAGTATGTGACGCCTGCAATGCTGGAGGCACTCAAGGTCGCCTTTTCGTCGGCGGAGTACGATGCGGAGGCAGAGCGTCCCGCACTCTATATTGCTGCCGAGGAGCTCCTCGGCCTGCTGCGCGTCCTGCGTGACGACGGGACACTGCAGCTGACGCGGCTGGAAAATGTGACGGCGGTGGACTGGAAAGACCGCTTCGAGATGGTCTACCATCTCTTTTCACCGACGGAGCTGCACTGGCTGACGCTGAAGGTGACACTGCCACATGATGTGCCCGTGCTCCCCTCGGTGACGCCCGTGTTCCCCGGCGCAGAGTTCGAGGAGCGCGAGGTGTATGATCTCATGGGCATTGTGTTCACGGGTCACCCCGATCTGCGGCGTGTCTTCCATGCGGACGATTTTGTCGGGTATCCGCTGCGCAAGGACTTTGTCCCGCCGCCGCCGCCCGCTGTCCCATCCTTTCGGAAGGAGGAGTCCTGATGCTGCGTACCGAGACCTATACGCTCAACATGGGTCCCCAGCATCCGTCGACGCACGGCGTGCTGCAGGTGCAGATCGAGCTGGACGGCGAGCGCATCGTGAAGGCGACGCCGATCATGGGCTATCTCCATCGCGGGATTGAGAAGCTGCTTGAGGCGCGGACGTATGCGCAGGGGCTTCCCTATACCGACCGCCTCGACTACATCTCTGCCATGAACAACAACTTCGGCTATGCGCGTGCGGTGGAGGAGCTGGCGGGGATCGAGACGACGCCGCGCGCAGAGTACATCCGCGTCATCATGGCGGAGCTGAACCGCATCAACAGTCACCTGATCTTCATCGGGACGCTTGCAAATGATCTCGGCGCGTCGACGGGAATGCTCTATTGTTTCCGCGACCGTGAGAAGATCCTCGATATTTTCAATCTCGTCTGCGGGGCACGTCAGACCTTTCACTATATCCGCATCGGCGGGGTAAAGGAGGATCTCTCGCCCGAGGCGGCGGAGATGATCCGCGCCTTTGTCGACAGCGTGCCTGACTTCCTCGCGGAGTACAACCGTCTCCTCACGGGCAACGAGATTTTTGTCCGCCGCATCCGCGGCACGTCGCCCATGACGACGGAGGAGGCACTCGCGTGCAGTATGACTGGGCCAAACCTGCGCGCGACGGGGCTCGCCTTTGATCTGCGCAAGGTGGACGGCTACAGCGTCTATGATGATTTTGACTTCGAGATCCCCGTGGGCGAGCACGGCGACAACTGGGACCGCTACATGGTCAAGCTCGCCGAGATCGCGGAGAGTGCGAAGATCGTGCGGCAGGCAATCGACGGACTGCCCGAGGGTGACTTCATGGCAAAGAAGGTGCCCAAGGTGATCAAGCCGGCCAAGGGTGAGGTGTTCAGCCGGACGGAGGGAACGCGCGGGGAGCTCGGCTTCTACATCGTCAGCGACGGTACGACGAAACCGTACCGCATCCACATCCGCCGTCCCTCGTTCGTAAATATGCAGGGGCTCGATCCAATGTGCCGCGGCATGCTCATCGGCGACTCGGTCGCCGCCTACTCGTCCATCGACCCGATCATGGGCGAAGTGGACTGCTGAGAAAGGAGACGAATGATGGAGAGCTCTTTTCTTTCTGCGATTGCGGTGGGGCTGGATGGGGTCATCTACCGCCTGATCCCGATTCCGTTCGTGGTGGATCTCGTGATGACCTTCGTCGGTATTGCCATCCTGCTCGGTATCATCTCGATGGCGGCGATTGTCTTTACCTACACGGAGCGCAAGATCTGCGCGTTCATCCAAGTGCGCATCGGCCCGAACCGCGTGGGCGGAAGATTCGGTCTGCTGCAGCCCGTTGCGGATATGCTGAAGCTGATGAGCAAGGAGGACATTATGCCCGCCGGTGCGGACAAGGTGGTCTGGGCACTCTCGCCCGCGCTGCTCTTTGTCCCCGCAGCGCTCGTCTACGCGCTTTTCCCGTTCGATGCGGGGGCGGTGCTCGCCGATGTCAACGTCGGTGTGTTCCTCCTCTTTGCCATCTCGGGGCAGGCAGTGCTGCCGTTCCTCATGGGCGGCTATGCATCGAACAATAAGTATTCGTTTATCGGCGGCATGCGCATCGTCGGGCAGATGCTCAGCTATGAGGCGCCGCTCCTCTTCTCCCTGCTCGGCATCATTATGCTGACGGGCTCACTGCGCCTCGACGATATCGTCCAGATGCAGGCGCAGAACTACTGGTTTATCTTCATGCAGCCGCTCGCGTTCATCATCTTCCTGATCGCAGCGGTCGCCGAGACGAACCGTACGCCGTTTGACCTCGTGGAGGGCGAGTCAGAGATTATCGCAGGACCGTTTACGGAGTACTCGGGGATGCGCTGGGCGCTGTTCTTCCTCGCAGAGTACGCGAACCTCCTGACGGCGGCGATCCTCGCGACGACGTTCTTCCTCGGCGGCTACAGCGGGCCGTCGTTCCTGCCGGGATTCGTCTGGTTCGGCATCAAGGCGGTGCTCATGGTGCTGCTCATCATGTGGTTCCGCTGGACGTTCCCGCGCACGCGCGTGGATCAGATCCTGACGTTCGGCTGGAAGGTGCTCGTCCCGCTCTCGATTCTGAACGTTGTTCTGACGGGTGCACTGATGTTCTGGTTCGGTATCGTTTAAGGGGGGACGCACATGTTTGGAAAAGGCCTTTTGACCGGCATGAGTGTCACATGGAAGCATCTCTGGGGCAAGAAGGAGACGGTCTGCTACCCCGAGGAGAAGCTGCCCATGACGGATAATTTTCGCGGCGGCAATCTCGCGATGGACTGGCGCGTCTGCATCGGCTGCTCGATGTGCGCAAATGCGTGCCCGAACAAGGCGCTTGATCTGACAATTGTCCCCGATGCGAAGAAGAAGCGCCACATGAAGTCCTACATTCATCACTCGGGGCGCTGTCTTTACTGCAATCTCTGTGTGGAGGCGTGTCCGGTCCATACGCTCGTCTGGGATAAGGACTACGCCATCGCCACGTGGAGCAAGGAGACGATGACGCACGATGCCATGACGGACGAGGATCGTGCCGATCTCGCGGAGTTCCTCGCACAGGTGGAGGTCGAGGCGGCAGAGGAAAAGGCGAAGAAGGAAGCCGCCGCCAAGGCAAAGGCGGAGGCTGAGGCGAAGGTGAAAGCCGAAGCGGAGGCTGCCGCAAAGGAAAAAGCTGATGAGGAAAAAACCGCTGGAGAAAAAGCTGCAGCGGACACATCCGCCACGGAAAACACTGCCGCAAAGGATGCGCAGACGACGGAAGGAGGGGCGACATGAGCTTTATCTTTTACTTTCTCGCTGCCGTGACGATCATCGGCGCGCTCGGCGTCGTTCTCTCGCCGAATGTCGTGCACAGTGCGCTCTTTCTCGTGCTCTCGTTCATCGGTGTGGCGGCGATCTATTTCTACATCGGCGCGGAGTTCCTCGGCGCGGTGCAGCTCATGGTCTACAGCGGCGCAGTCGCTGTCCTCATCGTCATGGCGATCATGCTGACGCGGCGGGACTCGATGGCGCAGTCCAATCCCTCGCAGAAGCTCTTTCGCCGCGTCGTAACGGGGCTGCTGGCAGGCAGTATCTTCTTCCTCATCGGGTGCGGCATTGTCCTTGCTCCGCTTCCTGCGGGCGAATTTGCTGCATCGACGGGGGCAGACGAGATCGCCCAGCTGATGCTCGGCACGTATCTCGTGCCGTTTGAAGTGACGGCGGTACTGCTCCTCGCGGCGATGGTCGGCGCACTGCTCTTGGCGAGAGGAGGGGATGCGGCATGATCGGTCTTCCTGATCTGCTCTTTTTGTCGGCACTGCTGTTCTGCATTGGGCTCTATGGGCTCCTCACGCGGCGCGGCATCATCCCGATTCTCATGTGCGTGGAGCTGATGCTCAATGCGGTCAACATCAACCTCGTTGCCTTTGACCGCTTTTACGCGCACAACGCGGAGGGGCAGCTGATGGCACTCTTCTCGATTGCGGTCGCTGCATCCGAGATCGCCGTCGGGCTGGCTCTCGCATTCCGCCTGTATCAGATTCGGTTCACGACGAATGTCGATGAGCTGGATACGCTGAAAGACTAGGGGAGGGGAGTGCTATGTTTACCTTTGCTCTGACGCATGCGTATCTGATTCCCCTGTTCCCTGCGCTCGCGTTTCTCATCATCGCGCCCTTTACGCGGCGGGAGAAGAACCTCTCGGCGACGATTGCGATTGTGATGATGGCTCTGGCCCTTGCGTTCTCCGTCTTTGTCGCACTCGCCGCGGTAAACTATCAGATCACGATGGGCGATCCCTACGTGATGAAGACGGTCTGGGCGCACATCGGTGCGGTGGAGCTGTCGATGGGCGTCCTGATCGACCCGCTGACGGCACTCATGCTCGTCATCGTGACGCTGGTCTCGCTGCTCGTCTACATCTACTCTGTCAGCTATATGGAGCACGATGCGGGGATGGGGCGCTTCTTTGCGTTCATCTCGCTGTTTTCGGCCGCGATGCTCGGGCTGGTCGTCTCGGTCAACTTTCTCCAGCTCTATGTGTTCTGGGAGGGCGTCGGGCTCTGCTCCTACCTCCTGATCGGATTCTACTACGATAAGGTCTCGGCACGCGAGGCGGCGAAGAAGGCGTTCATCACGACGCGCATCGGCGACTTTGGAATGCTGGTCGGCATCCTGCTCGTGCAGGTCGCGTTCGGGACGATGGACTTCATCGAGCTGCGGCTCATGATGCCCGCGTATGTCCTCGTCGCGGGGACGGGCTACTTGACGGTGATCGGTCTGCTGCTCTTCATGGGGCCGATCGGAAAGTCCGGTCAGTTCCCGCTCCACGTTTGGCTGCTCGATGCGATGGAAGGCCCGACGCCGACCTCGGCGCTCATCCATGCGGCGACGATGGTCGCGGCAGGTGTCTTTCTCGTTGCGCGTGCCTTTTTCATCTTCAGTGAGTGTCCGCTCGTGATGGATTTCATCGCAGGGCTCGGAGCGTTTACGGCGCTCTTTGCGGCGGTTATCGCCGTGACGCAGCGGCGGTTTAAGGCGGTGCTTGCCTACTCGACCATCAGTCAGCTCGGCTACATGATGCTCGCGGTCGGGATCGGCGCGTTCTCCGCCTCGATGTTCCATCTCATGACGCACGCCTTCTTCAAGGCGATGCTCTTCCTCTGCGCGGGCGCGGTGATGCACGCACTCCACGATGAGACGGACATCACCAAGATGGGCGGGCTCTGGAAAAAGATGCCGCTCACCTTCGTGACGATGCTGATCGGTGTCCTTGCGATCTCCGGTATCCCACCGTTTTCGGGGTTCTTCTCAAAGGATGAAATTCTCGCCGCGGCGATGCACGCGAGTACGCCGCTTTATCTCATGGCGACATTCACCTCCTTCCTCACGGCCTTCTACATGGCGCGGCTCCTCATTGTCGCCTTCCTCGGTGAGAGCCGCAGTGAACACGAGGCGCATGAGGTCGATGCCTTCATGCGCTGGCCGATGATTATGCTCGCGCTGCTTACCATTGTGAGCGGCCTATGGGGCTACTTCGGCGGGTTTTCTATGTGGATCTACGCGGATGCACCGCATCATGAGGCGATCGACTGGACGGTGGCGGGGACGAGTACCGTGCTCGCCCTCCTCGCCTTTGCGGCGGCGTATCAGATCTATGGACGCCATCGTCTGCGCGCGGCGATGCAGCAGCGGAGCTTCGGTTTCCTCTATCGCGTCGTCTACAACAAGTTCTATGTGGATGAGCTGTACGGCTACTTCCGTGAGCGCTTCGTCTACGGCACGGCGGTGATCCTCAAGTGGGTCGATGAAAAGATTTTCGACGGCATCATGAATGGACTCGGCGCCTATGGTCTGGCGATGAGCGAGGTGCTGACGGAGAACGTCAACGGGCAGGCACAGCGGTATGTCGTCGTGTTCTACACGGGCGTCGTGATTCTCCTGTGCTATGCACTGTACTGGGCGGTACAGGTTCTGATGTATCTGGGAGGAGGTCTTCTGCGATGACATTTCCGATTCTCTCGGTCATTCTCCTCACACCGCTCGTGGCCGCGCTCATCCTCGCCCTGCTGCCGGGACGTCTGCACGATACGATACGTCAGCTTTCGGCACTGGCGATGATCATTGTGACGCTGCTGACGCTCTTTGTCTACGCGGACTACGATATGGCGCTCGGCGGGATGCAGTACACGGAGTACATGCCGTGGATCACGGATCTCGGCGTTGCCTACTCGCTCGGCGTAGATGGGATCTCCCTGCCGATGCTCCTCCTGTCGAGCGTCGTGGGGCTCGCGGCCGTCTACAGCTCATGGCATGTGGAGAAGCGGGTCAAGGAGTACTTCGTTCTCCTGCTCATCGTGATCGCGGGTGTCTCGGGGGCATTCCTCGTGCGTGACCTCTTCTTCTTCCTCGTCCTCTGTGAGATGGTCGTCATCCCCGCGTACCTGATGGTGATGATCTGGGGCTCGTCCGAGCGCGTGACGAAGGAACACGCGGCGATGAAGATGACCATTTTCCTCCTCGTCGGCTCGGCGTTCATGCTCGTCGGTGTGCTCCTTCTCTACGTGAGTGCGTACGAGTCCGGGATGCGGACGTTCGACTTTGAGGCGCTCGCCGCCGCTGCCCTCGCGGGACATATCTCGTGGGAGGTGCAGGTGACGGCATTCCTCCTCCTGCTCGTCGGGTTCGGCTCGCATCTCTCGATGTTCCCGATGCATATATGGTCGCCCGACGGCTATGCAGGTGCACCGACGGCGATCTCGATGATCAATGCGGGGGTGCTGAAAAAGATCGGCGGCTACGCGCTCATCCGCGTCGGACTCTTTATCCTGCCGCTCGGGGCAAAGTTCTGGGCACCGCTGATCGCGATCCTCGCCACGATCAATGTGATCTATGCGTCCTATATCGCACTCGCCCAGCGCGACATCAAGTACATGATCGCCTATTCCTCCATTTCTCACATGGGCTACGTTCTCCTCGGCTTCGCGGCACTCAATGTCGTGAGCGTCGGCGGCGCCGTCGCCTATATGGTGGCGCACGGCATCATGCTCGCACTCTTCTTCTCGCAGGTCGGCTACGTCTACGAAAAGACGGAGCTGCGCCGTGTGGGCGATCTCTGGGGCTTGGCGCACTATATGCCGCATATCACGGTCGGATTTATGCTCGCAGGGCTGTGCTCGCTCGGCCTGCCTGGGCTGATCGGCTTCGTGCCGGAGTTTACCATCTTTGTGGGGACGGTGGAGGCATATCCTATCCTCACGGTGATTGCGGTCTCCGGCATCATCTTTACCGCGTTCTACGTCCTGCGCATGCTCGCGCGCGTGCTCTTTGGCCCGAAGGTGGAGCGCTTTGCGAAGTACCCCGATGAGCGGAAAATCGACGTTGTTCCGCTCGTCGTGCTCGGCGTTTTCCTCGTCGGATTCGGCGTCTTCCCGGGACTCCTCATGGGCATGGTGGACGCGGGGACTGCGCCGCTGGCACCGCTTCTTGAGATGATTCAGGATGCACCGACGATTCTGGGAGGTGGGCAGTGATGATGCAGGAAATGAATCTTGCCGCGATCTCCATCGAGCTGGGCATCGCCGTACTCATGGCGGCCGTGCTCCTGATCGACCTCTGTATGGCGCGTGGGACATCGCGCCGCGCCCTCGCCCGCGTGACCGCACTTGGACTCCTCGGCGTCCTCGTTCTCGCCGTGCGGATGTATCCGCCGGATGGGGGAGCAACGGCGTTCTTTGCGGGGCTCTACATCGTTGACGGCTATGCCGTGTTCTTCAAGATTCTCTTTATCGTCGGCGTTCTCGCCACCGTGCTTTTCGCAGAGGACTATGTGGAGAAGATGATCCGCCACAGGGGCGAGTTCTATCTGCTCCTCCTGTCCGCCCTGCTTGGAATGTGCGCTCTCGCCTCGGCGAACGACCTCATGACGGCGTTTGTCGGGCTGGAGCTCATGACGATCTCGTTCTATACACTCGTTGCGATCCGTACGGATGCGCCGCTCTCGGCAGAGGCGGGCATCAAGTATCTGGTGTTCGGGTCGGGCTCGACGGCAGTGCTCCTCTACGGCATGAGCCTCGTCTACGGGATGACGGGGACGATGGTGTTCCAGGGCATCGCTCAGGGCCTTGGCCTTGTGCTTTCCCTTGGGCTCATCGGCGTGGTCTTTATCCTCGCGGGCTTCTTCTTCAAGCTCTCGATCATCCCGTTCCATCTCTGGGCACCTGATGTGTATGAGGGCGCACCTGCGCCTGTAACGGCACTCCTCGCCATGTGCTCCAAGGCGGCGGGTGTGGCGATCCTCCTGCGCGTGCTTTTCGTCGCGTTCCCTGCACTCTCGGCGTACTGGACGCATCTGATGGCGGCACTTGCGTGTGTCTCCATGGTCGGGGGCAACATCATGGCGTTCCGTCAGACGAACATCAAGCGGATGCTCGCCTACTCCTCGATTGCGCAGGCGGGATACATGATGACGGCGATGGTTGCGACGAACGCGGCGGGTATCAAGGCAGTACTCTTCTACGCGATGGTCTACGTCTTGGCGAACGTCGGGGCGTTCGTGACGGTCTCCTATCTGGAGACGGAGCGCGGCGGTGCGGACTTCCGCAGCGTGCGCGGGCTGGCGCATGACTCTCTGCTTCCGGCGGGCATCCTGATGGTTGCGCTCCTGACGATGGCGGGCATCCCGCCGACGGCAGGCTTTGTCGGCAAGATTTACATCTTCTCCGCAGCGATTGATGCGGGCTACCTCTGGCTCGCGGGGCTGGGCTTTGTCGTGTCGATGATGTCCGTCTACTACTACCTCCTTGTCATCAAGGAGATGTTCCGCGATGTCGAGGCCGATGAGCCGATGATCGACACGCCGCTGCACCTCCCGCTCTCAGCAGGAGCCATGGGCGTCATTGCCGTCGCCTTTACCCTCATCATCGGCGTCTGGGCAGAACCCCTCTCAATCTTCAGCAATATCGCCGTCTATACCTTTATGCGGTAGAAATATTTTGTGATAAGAAAGAGGCTGCTGCACAAAGCAAACGTGCAGCAACCTCAATTTTGTGCAAAAAACCAGAAGGGGGGCTGCACGATTGAAGATCGCCAGATTACCGTGTCGCGTGCCGAGGCAATCCCTCTAGTATCATTTTGATAACCGCGATGAACGAAGTAACGTCGATAACAATACAATGTAATGGGGGTTGAAACATTCAATATTACAAGTAATATCATATGTCCTCCTCACTGAGGACTGCGGCAAGAGCAGATTTCGTTGTACTGCTTGCATCTGCTCTGACGGGCATGGAGAGATTCGGTGCAAGACCTATAGATTTGTTCCCCAAATATGGTTTTTATAGGATTCTATTGGATAGGAATAATTCAACTGTATGGATTTGATATTCTCAGAATATCTGCTTGTTCTTTTTGTGCGATGAAGACACGCTATTAATTCTTGAACTTTTTTCTCTAAACAAAGATTTCTTTGATGCAAGCTAAAATTGACACCCCAATATCCTGCATCATACATCCTATAAACTTCCATGTCACTCCATGCTATATTCAACGCTGCTTCTTTTTCTTCTAATGATATTCCTGATTTTATTGTTTTATCTAATGCTGTCATTTTTTCTATGAGTGCAATGTGGTCAGATGGAAGAATATACAGTGTTTCTGCCATCATGCGGGGATATGGATACTCTGTGCTGTTTGTATCTCGTTTAGACCGAATAAGTGTAATATCTTGTCTCTTATCCCATAAGATGTGTCGCAGAAATATTCCGTTGGATAAGCTATTGGTATCTGTTACATCTCTAGACGTTGCATATATGAGCCAGCTACTTGTTCGGCGGTTTGGAATCCACAAACGGATTCTCAGAATTTGTTCAAATGATAAATCTATATTATTTGAACACCGTGCGAGAATATATCTTGGTTCTTCCGTGTAAAAATCTGCTAAGGCGGAATATCTAAGCATAATAAATGGTGCTACCGGGAGGCATACCGATTTTATTGATGGTATATTTCCTTTTTCTATAAGATTCTTTTTTGTAACCATGTATATCATCCTTAGCTTTTATTAGTGTTGGGATTCACAGATAAAACGAAAGGAACAGTTCTGTACTCTTCTATTAATCATAAACGCAATATAATCTAAAAAACTGTCCATAACGAACATAAATGATTAGCTGGGATGGAGTACATCTACAAGTTCAGGCTCTCCTCCCGGCAAAGAAGCCTGCCTGATCTCTTGCATTGCCATGATTACGATGTCATTTCCAGCAGATAGGGGTGTTACGGCTTCCGCAGAATTACTTTTGTATATCATTTTCATTCCTGATTTCAGCAAACCACTCATCTCCGATATCTTGTGCACATTTCGTTTCTGATTCGCTCCAAAAGTTTTCATAAGCATATGTGGCTTTTAAACTATTCTTTTTGACATCATATACTAATTTAATTTCTGTTGGCATTTCTCTTCCGTATTGCTTACAAACCTTTTCAATTTTTTCTATGTCCTCTATAATGATTTTTAATGCACTTTTTTGTCGTTCACTAGATGTATCATATTGAAATATTGAATTGCCGCTCTCTTGAAATACTTCATTGAGACAATGTCTTTCTAAAATTTTTCCAGAGATTTCAAAGAAAAAATCACCATATATGGTATTGCTTTCACATGAACAATATATATATATATATATATCATATCAGCTTGTTCATGTGCATATTCAAGACAGATTGATATCATATCTGCTTGATATTCTGAAAAATAATCTCCAAAAATTTTTCCCATGATGTAGGACTCCTTTGGCTTCATTTGTAAAAATCTTATATATTATTGGAGATTTAGTGCTAAAAGATTTTCCGTTAACACTATAGCTAATGTTCTCGATTGAGGTAAGGCTTGTATCCGTTACTGACACATCCCTATATTGATTATGAGATACCTAACGTAAAGAACACACCTCTACCCATCAAAATAGCACTCAACAAAGCCAATATAGTCCTAAACCGTATCCAGTATCTATCTCGATAATAATGCAGGGCTTCCAAGGGTTGTTCTCCACGACGAAGCTTTTCTTCTTCTAAAGCAATTTTTGATTCAAAGAAGAAAAATGCTCCCAATGCAAAGACGAATAGGCTGGGACCCATCCAAAAGAATTTTGTATGCTCTATCCCTTCGCTCCATGCATCAAAGCATAGAGCCATACAAAAGCATGAACCAACAAACATGGCGCATGAAAACCAATGGCTGAATACATACCATTTCCGATAGCTGTATTTTCTTTCAAATTTTTTATAGTAATAGAAATATGCCATTTTTCCGGCTGCCCAAAGGAAATAAAGATAAATAGCATATTTCATGGGAGTTCTTGCCTTTTTTCTTCATCACTTCTTGCCCAAATCTTGTTCAATTTACCTGTTGTTTCAACAATGTTTAACTCACGAAAAACTATGTGAAAAATTGTTTCTGCCGTTTCAAATTTAGTGTACATTAAAGGCTCTTTTCTCCATGAAAGACTGACATTTGTGCCATCTCCATAGTCTAGTTGAATTTTCATGTCTCCAAATCCCAATTCTTTCAATAAGTCGTCTGATGCAGGCGCACATATAATATATTCAGTATCACCTGCATCTTCGTTTGGATCTGATGTCATATTGGCACTCACAATATTTTTGAGATATCGTACCTCTTTAAATATTAGATTGACATTGGCAAAGGTTTCTTCAAAGCATGTCGCTTCTTTATGTCTTGGATGCTCCAGTGTGCGTGGTACATCGATATTTATTATAAGTGTTGCCTTTACAACATCATAGTGTGCTTGGATAAGATATCCTACAGTAAAATCATACCAATTTAATTTATTCATTCGCATTATCCCCTAACGTATTGATGTTAATCCAAAAGATCATACTCTATGGGGGGGTTGTCTTCCTCGTAGGTCTCTTTCTCCTGCAAGGTTTCGATGTTCAGATTCCCGCCGACCTTTGCCGTGATCTTCTCGCCCTGTGCCTTGCTCACGATGATGTCCATATCCTTGTCCGAGGTGAGGCTGAGGTCGTTCTTTGCGGAAACGAGAGTAGGGGAGTAGGCGGTCACGGATTCTGTACTGTTGCCATTGGCTTTGTTTGCACTGATGCTGATATCCGTCAGTCCCGACGGGGTAAAGGATGCACCGATGCTTGCCAAGCTGAATTTGTTCTCGCTTGAGATAATGGCTGTGTTTGTTTTTCGTGAATCATAGTAGTTGAATTTCAGGATCATCATAGGAGATGATATCTATAAATTCATCAGATGTAAGTAGGGTAAATTGCTTTGCTTGAAGATCATCACCTTCACGTGATTCTTCTTGCACCCATTTAATCAGAGCAGAGTCCTGCACTTCAAATAAAGTCCACTTTGTATAAAAATCTTTTCCATAGGTTCTCTCCAAGAAATAAATTGTTTTTAACCTTTTTCCTTCATCTGTACTTTGATAAGAAATGATAGAGGCGGCTCCAAAGATTAATTTTATACCTCGATTATCATCAGAACTCTTTAGAGTAATCTCTAATCCCTCGTCCCATGATCCAGTCAAGTTCTCCATATACATCTTTTGCGGAAGATCCATCATAGATTTCCACTGACTCCATTTTCCGTACATTGTGTTTTCCTCCAATTCTATAATTAGTCTTTGTACCTTATTTTTATCCGTGTATTATCAGGCTGAATGATTTCTAGAGTAGGATGCTCTTCTGAGCTCTTCTCTCGTACATTCACATCCCTGCCATCACGCAGTTTCCCTGT
>ERZ773035.2229-NODE-2229-length-12877-cov-10.026361_pt1 | contig 12877 bp, 14 predicted proteins | sample MGYA00511487_ERZ773035 | MGnify/ENA primary metagenome ERZ773035 (study PRJEB29015, sample SAMEA2737985) | human oral metagenome | biome: human oral; feature: human-associated habitat; material: dental | place: China | collected 2024 ...
AGATTAAAACCACGCGTGGGTGGGCTTTCCGTAGGGGTACGGAGATCAAAACCACGCGTGGGTGGGCTTTCCGTAGGAATAAAGCGCCCCCAAAACTCGCACGTAGTCCTACTCCTCGGCGTCCTTATGCAGCCTGATTAGACCTATCCAGCGGAGGAGGGTATTAAAAAAGGCATACTTTTGCCACCCCTAATAAAACCAGTAGATGATTCTTTCAGCATTAACGGCTATCTCTCCGGTCGACGGACGTTACCGGGGCAAAACAGAGGCGCTGGCCTCGTATTTCTCTGAATTTGCATTGATTCGATATCGTGTACGCGTGGAGGCGGAATACTTCTGTGCGCTGACCGAGGTGTTGCCACAACTCAAGGCGGCCCATCGCCCGGAGATACACGAGGCGCTGCGGCGCGTTTATCTCGACTTTTCGATGGCGGACGCGGAGCGCATTAAGGAGATCGAGCGGACAACGAACCACGACGTGAAGGCGGTGGAGTATTTCATCAAAGAGCGCATGGATGCGGCGGGCCTTGGAGCGTACCGCGAGTTTGTGCACTTCGGGCTGACGTCGCAGGACATTAATAACACCGCCCTCCCGCTCTCCGTCAAAGAGGCCTTAGAGGAGGTCTATTATCCAGCTCTCGACTCCGTGATGTCCGTATTATATAGGTATGCAGAGGCGTGGGAGGAGATCGCCATGCCGGCCAAAACGCACGGACAACCGGCCTCGCCAACACGGTTAGGCAAGGAGATTCGGGTGTTTGCCTACCGACTGGAACAGCAGCTGGCCCTACTGCGGGCTGTGCCCATTTCAGCGAAGTTTGGCGGAGCAACGGGCAATTTCAACGCGCACCATGCGGCTTATCCGCAGACGGACTGGCGGTCCTTTGCCGATCGCTTCGTCAGCGAACGGTTGGGGCTGGTGCGTGAAGCGTGGACAACGCAGATCTCGAACTATGACAACTTGGCCGCACTCTTCGACGGGCTGCGGCGGGTGAATACGATCCTGATCGACCTCTGTCGTGACATGTGGCAGTATATCTCGATGGATTACTTCAAGCAGAAGATCAAAGCGGGCGAGGTGGGATCGTCGGCCATGCCGCACAAGGTGAACCCGATCGACTTCGAGAATGCAGAGGGTAACCTCGGGGTGGCTGATGCCATCTTGACACACCTGAGCACGAAGCTGCCCATCTCTCGCCTGCAACGCGACTTGACGGACTCGACCGTGACGCGCAACATCGGTGTACCGCTGGCACATATCGCCGTGGCACTGGCCAGCCTAAGCAAGGGGCTGGAGAAGCTGGTGCTGAACCGTCCTGCCATCGATCACGAGCTGGATGCCCACCGCGAAGTGGTGGCCGAAGCCATACAAACCATCCTCAGGCGGGAGGGTTATCCCCAGCCTTACGAGGCACTAAAGGCGCTAACGCGCAAGAATGAAGCGGTAACGGAGGAATCGATCGACCGCTTCATTGACTCACTGGAATTAAGCGACGCGGTGAAGGCCGAATTGAAGGCTGTGAACCCACATAATTATACCGGCGTATGAGGGGGCATCGTTCCCCGCTGAATGGCCCCTAAAAACCCGGAACTAATAGTCGCGACGACTATAATCCCCAATTAATCAACCCCCATTTATTTTCTTTTTAAGCATGGAAATAGAAGAGAACGACGGACGCGAGCCTCGTCCGACCAGTGAAAACCAAGAGATCAGCAAGGAGCCGGCTCCGCAGAACAAACCGGAGCGGCAACGCCCTGCCTATCGTGCCACACGCGAAGGCGGCGGCTACAAATTAGACAGCAAGGGCAGGCCGACGCCGCCCCCTCCCCCCTCGACCACGAAGCGCCGTCCGCGCATCAAGGACAGTCGGCCGGCAGGGTATAATCGCATCGCCTACGGGTCGTATGGCCCGGCCTACGAAAAAGACGAGTATCTGCACACATCCTACTCTGCGCCGGACAACCGTCCCTACGCTTACGAGCAGCCGACGGAAGGCGTGGAGCGCAAGCCCTATGTGCCGCAAAGTGCCGACTCGGATCGTCGTAGGCATTACGCTTCCTATCCGCAGGGTGGCGAACGTCCGGAGCGCCGTCGACCCTTTGCGCCACGCGAAGGCTATGGCGAGCGACCGCACCGCCCCCATGACCCGCGTCAGGCGTATGGCGAGGGTGAATCGAGACCCGCGGGACCGTTCCCACCGAAGAAGAAGGTGATGATGAAAAAGAAGAAGCCGAAAAAGCCCGCTACACCCTTCATCCCAGAGCAAGTCAAGTATGAGGAGCAGCTGAGCGACCCGAACGAGCCGATCCGTCTGAACCGCTTCTTGGCCAACTCGGGCGTCTGCTCGCGTCGTGAGGCCGATACGTTCATCCAAGCGGGTGTCGTGCAGGTGAACGGCGAAGTAGTCACCACGCTCGGCACGAAGATCACACGGCAAGACGAAGTGCTCTTCCGCGACCAGCCCGTGCACATCGAAAGCAAGATCTACATCCTACTGAACAAGCCGAAGAACTGCATGACCACCGTCGACGATCCACAGAACCGACGCACGGTGATGGACCTCGTCAAGAACGCCTGTCCGGAACGCATCTACCCCATCGGCCGACTCGACCGCAACACCACGGGCGTGCTACTGCTCACGAACGACGGCAACCTGGCCTCGAAGCTCACCCATCCGTCGTTCAAGAAGAAGAAGATCTACCACGTGTGGCTCGACAAAGAGGTCGCTGTGGAGGACATGGAGAAGCTGGCCAGCGGTCTGGTGCTGGACGACGGCGAGATCCACGCCGACGCCATCAGCTACGCCAGCGAGGAGGACCACAAGCAGGTGGGCATCGAGATCCACTCGGGCCGCAACCGCATTGTCCGCCGCATGTTCGAGGCGCTCGGATACCACGTCACGAAGCTCGACCGCGTCTATTTCGCCGGCCTGACGAAGAAGAACCTCGGCCGCGGAAAGTGGCGCTACCTGAACGAACAGGAGGTAAACATGCTGCGCATGGGCGCCTTCGAGTGAATGCGTAAAACCATCATCACAACGTAACACACGATGAAACGAACGAAAATCAAAGAAATACTTGCCAGTGAGGCGTACGACACCGACGTCGTCGTCTGCGGCTGGGTACGCACACGCCGCGGCAGCAAGCAGGTGGCCTTCATCGCCCTCAACGACGGCTCCACGATCCACAACCTGCAAGTGGTGGCCGACATCGACGGGATTGGCGAAGAGGCGCTCCGCAACGTCACGACAGGTGCCTGTCTGCGTGTCAAGGGACGGCTCGTCCGCTCGCAGGGCAAAGGGCAGACGGTAGAGGTGCAGGCCGCAAGCATCGAGGTGCTCGGGCCGGCCGACCCCACCACCTATCCGTTGCAGAAGAAGGGGCACTCGATGGAGTTCCTCCGCGAGATTGCCCACCTGAGACCGCGCACGAACACCTTCGGCGCCGTCCTCCGCATCCGCCACCACATGGCGATGGCCATCCACACCTTCTTTCACCAGAAGGGATTCTTCTACCTCCACACGCCGATCATCACCGCCTCCGACGCCGAGGGTGCCGGGCAGATGTTTCAAGTCACCACGCTCGACGTGTCCAACCCGCCGAGACGACAAGATGGCAGTGTGGACTACGACGCCGACTTCTTCGGACGCCGCAGCAGCCTGACTGTCTCCGGACAGCTGGAGGGCGAGCTGGGCGCGATGGGCATCGGCGAGATCTACACCTTCGGGCCCACCTTCCGCGCCGAAAACTCCAACACGCCGCGCCACCTGGCCGAGTTCTGGATGATCGAACCGGAGATGGCTTTCTATGAGATCGAGGACAACATGGATCTGGCCGAGGAGTTCATCAAATACTGCGTCCGGTGGGCGCTCGACCACTGCGCTGACGACCTCCGCTTCCTCAACGACATGTTCGACAAGGAGCTGATCGCCCGCCTCGAGGGCATCCTCCAGGCGCCCTTCGTGCGACTGGCTTACGGCGAGGGCATCCGCATCTTGGAAGAGGCCGTTGCCGGCGGCACTCGGTTCGAATTCCCCGTCTATTGGGGCGCCGATCTGGCTGCGGAGCATGAGCGCTTCTTGGTGGAGCAGCACTTCAAGCGGCCTGTCATTCTGACCGATTACCCGAAGGAGATCAAGGCCTTCTACATGAAGCAGAACGACGACGGACGCACGGTGCGCGCCATGGACGTGCTCTTCCCGAAGATCGGCGAGATCATCGGCGGATCCGAGCGTGAGGCCGACTTCGACCGACTGCAAACCCGCATCGAGGAGCTGCATATCCCCATGAAGGACATGTGGTGGTACCTCGACACGCGTCGCTTCGGCGCCTGCCCCCACTCCGGCTTCGGCCTCGGCTTCGAGCGCCTGCTGCTCTTCGTGACGGGCATGGCCAACATCCGCGACGTGATCCCCTTCCCCCGCACGCCGAAGAACGCCGAGTTCTAAAGCGGCCGCGGTAACTGTTTAGAGAAAGAAGCCCCCGGACCTTCGCACACGTTGAAGGCTCGGGGGCTTTGCTGTGGTTAACTCTCTCGTCGCGAGGGGCGGCTGTCAGAGTGGCGTTAGGGGCTGGTATGTTTTTGATCCAATCCGGTGGCAAACTTGGCCGGCGTCCCTGACGCCCCCGCGATTAGGGGCAAATCGGGTGGTTTGAGGCAAAACACACCCGCGATTGGGGGCAAATCGGGTGGTTTGAAGCAAAACACACCCGCGATTGGGGTCAAACCAGGTGGTTTGAAGCAAAACACACCCGCGATTGGGGTCAAACCAGGTGGTTTGGAGCAAAACACACCCGCGATTGGGGTCAAACCAGGTGGTTTGGAGCAAAACACACACCCGTTTCGCGTCAAACTCATGGTTTGAAGGTTTCCGAGGGTGTCAGGGACACCCGCCAAGATTGCTGGGTACATCAAACGTGCATACCAGACCTACTTCGCCGGCAGCCGAAGCTGCCCCAGTCGACTTAATTTGACCAGGCACTTATCTTCGCGCCCCGATATTTTAGGTATAAACAAGATGAAAAGGATGAAGAAAGCAGTGATAACTGCCATGTTGGCGGTATGCATGTTGGCGACGGCGTCGGCACAGACGGGCGGATACCGCGCGGCAAGCGAGGCACAACGCAAGGAGATCGTAGCTAAGATCACGCAGACGGCCGCCAGCGTACGCACGATGAAGTGCGACTTTACGCAGGTCAAGCAGCTGTCGTTTATGAATGACAAAGTGACATCCGAGGGACGGATGTATTATAAGAAGGCAAACAAAATCCGCTGGGAATACACGCGGCCGTACGCCTACGTCTTCTCGACCGACGGCACGACGGTGCACATGACCTCGGGCAAGGGCGGCGCATCGAACCGTGTGCCGGTGAAGTCGAGCAAGCTCTTCAGCGAGATCAGTCGCGTGATGGTCGGCGGTGTGAGCGGGGCAGGTCTGGTGGATTCGCCCGACTTCTCGTCCACCTTCTCCGTCGGGCAGAGCGATTGGCAGATCACGCTCACGCCACGCAAGAAGGAGGTGCGCGACCTCTTCGCCTCCGTGCGGCTCTACGTCGGCAAGTCCGACGGGCGCGTGCGGCGCGTGGAGCTCGAGGAGAAGAGCGGCGACCGGACGACGATCACGCTCAAGAATGTGCAGGCTAATGTGGCGGTGGACGATGCACTATTCACTCGTTGAGGGGCTTCGCAGAGCAGCGCATCTGCGCTACGCTGCAAAGCCTCTCGCCTTTATGCTGTGCCTCCTGCTGCTGACGGGCTGCGCTGCGACGCGCAATGTCCAGCAGCGTGAAGCGTCGACGGCGCGCGTATGGACGCCGGCCATGCGATCGGCGGAGGCAAAGAACACGTATCGCGTGCACCTCCGGGCGGCGGGCCGTGATCTGACGGGCATCTGCGTCGCGAAACGCGTGGGCGACGAGTGGCGCGGCTCACTCGTGAACGAATTTGGGAGCAAAGCGTTCGACTTTGTCACCACGGCGCGGCGGGGCACATTGCTTAACGTCTTTCCGATGATGGACCGGTGGTACATCCGGCGGACCGTCGCGGCCGACCTGCACTTCCTGTTCGAGGTCGACAATGCCGAGGCCACGTTCGCCGGTCGGGTGGAGCGCAGCGAGCGGGGCGACACGATCGTAGCCGTCTCAGGCCGGTGGCGCATGACCGCGACGCCGCACGACAGCACCGTGACGCTCGTCAACACCCGCCGCAACATCGTCTACGAACTGCGCCGAATGGCCGAGACGGACGAATGCAGTGATGAGTAACGGGGCGGCCACCCTCGGACTTCCCTCTTACTACCCGGGGCGCAGCCCCGTAACTACCGCGGCCGCAGGCCGCATAACTACCCTTTGACTACCCCCTATCGTATGTTGATTGATTCCCTATTCACGATCCGCAGTCGCGAGGAAACGCCTGCGGGATGCACCTATGTGCTGGCGCCCGACGCCGGCCACGCGATCTATGGCGCACACTTCCCCGGAAGCCCCGTGACGCCCGGCGTGTGCATCATTCAAACGGTGAAGGAGCTTGCGGAGCGGTCCATCGGTCGGCCACTCTTCCTGCGCACCGTTCGCAACGCCAAGTTCCTCCACGTCATCGACCCGCGTCAGGCCACCGAGGTGACCTTCCCGCTCGCCATCTCCCGACCGGACGAGGGCGGGGTCGCCGTCTCGTGCGTCGTGACCGACGCCGTCGGCACACTCTTCGCCAAGATCAGCCTGCTGCTCGAGGAGGTGGAGGGATGACGCAGCCCTTCTGTGTTATCGTTCCTACCTATAATAACGTGCGCACCGTCGGCGGTGTGATCGACGAGGTGCTGGCAACGGGTGCTCGCGTGATCGTCGTCAACGACGGCTCGACGGATGGCACGGCCGACGTACTGCGAGGCTATGCCAAGCGGGGCGTGGAGGTGGTGGCCTACGCGAAGAATCGCGGCAAGGGGTACGCCCTGTCGCGCGGCTTCGATCGGGCGGAGGCGATGGGTTTCGATCGAGTGATTACAATGGATGCCGATGGGCAACACAGCGTAGCCGACTTGCCACGCTTCGTTGAAGCCACGGCTGTGCACCCGAACGCGCTGCTGATGGGCCGTCGGACGGTGGAGGGCGAGATGCCGCAGGGCAACACGTTCGCCAACCGGCTGTCGAACTTCTGGTTCGCCGTGCAGACGGGCCACCGCCTACGTGACACGCAGAACGGGTTCCGCCTCTATCCGCTATCGGCCATGCGTGGCATGCGTCCGCTGACGTCGCGCTACGAGGCCGAGTTAGAGTTGGCCGTGCGTTGTGCGTGGCGCGGACTGCCCATCGTGGCCATCCCCGTGACCGTCAACTATGCCCCCCCGGGCGGTCGCGTGACGCATTTCCGACCGGGCCGCGACTTTCTCCGCATCAGTCTGCTCAACACAGCACTCACCCTGCTGGCGCTTGTGTATGGTTACCCGTCGATGCTCGTTCGACGAATCGTGAGGCATCCGACCAAGCCTATGATATAGGGGGCTTTGCCCCTGTCCCCCACTTCCTTTTCTTCCCTTGATGGAAGAAAAGGAAGCAAAAGAAGATCAAGGCGTCAGGGACGCCTGCCAAGTTTACCGGGTACTGGACAAACTTCCCTGCCTCGGCAGAGGCCGCCATCAAGTTTGCCGGATACGGAATATGCAGTGCCTGGCTTCTTAGTTTTTCCCTTTTCGTTTTTCATTTTCCCTATGACCTTCCTCTATTTATTGATTGGCCTGGCGGTGGGCTTCACCACGGCCTGGTTCTATTTGCAAGCGCGCAGTCGTAATGAGGTCTTGCAGGCTGAGCAGACGGTGCGCCAAGAGCTGTCGCAGCTGGAACAGTCTGCGCGGCAGGAGCTGCAGCGTCAGCTACAGACGGCTGAGCAAGCGCGGCTACTGGCCGAGCAGATGGCAGCGCGCGAGTCCCTGCTCCGCCAACGTGCCGAGTCTGACGCAGCCGAGCTGAAGCAGGAGCGCGATCGGCTGACGCGTGAGCATGCGGCTTTGCAGGCTGAGCGCGCTGCACTCATGGCGTCGATGGACGCCCTCAGGCAGCAATCGAAAGCCGACGCCGCACATCATCAGCAACGCTTCGACGAACAGATGGCCACACTCAAGGAGCAGTTCCAAAGCGTCGCACGACAAGTGCTCGACCATACCTCCGAGCGACTCAAGAGCGAGAACACGGAGCACATGGAGCGCTTCACCCTGCCCCTCCGCGAAAACCTGACGCAACTGCGCACAGCCATCGAGCAAACGAACGATGCCACAACGCGCAACACGGCCTCACTGGCCGAACAGCTCCGCCAGATGGTCGCCCAGACGGAGCGCATGGATCGCACGGCCACCAACCTGACAAACGCCCTCCGCGGCGACAACAAGCAGGTCGGCGATTGGGGCGAGTTGGTGCTCAGCGAGCTGCTTGACGCCCAAGGCTTCGTGCGCGGACTGAACTACGATGTGCAGGACACGCTGACCGACGATCGCGGACAGGCCGTGGTGCACGATGAGACCGGCCAACGCATGCGCCCGGACGTCATCCTGCATTACCCCGACAACGAGGACGTGGTGATCGACGCCAAGGTCTCCATCAAGGCCTACTCCGACTATGTCGCCGCCACGGACGACTTCACCCGCCGTCGTCATTTGGAGCGACACATGCAGAGCGTCCGCTCGCACGTCACGGAACTGGCTCGGAAGGACTACAGCCGCTACATCACGGCCCCACGCCGCGCTGTGGAGTTCGTCATCATGTTCGTCCCCAACGATGCAGCCCTGCAACTGGCCCTCACGAACGATCCCAAGCTCTGGCAGTCGGCCTTCGAGCAGAAGGTGTTCATCACCGGCACGCAAAACCTCTACGCCATCCTCCGCATGATCAGTATTGCCTGGCGCCAACATACGCAGACCGAAAACCAAAAGCATATCTTCCAAATGGCCGAAGAGCTACTCAAACGCGTAGGTGATTTCGTCAAGCGTTTCGATCGGGTGGGCGAAAGCATCCGCGCACTCTCCAAGGATTACGATAGCGCTTACAACAAGGCCTACAGCGGCAAGCAGAGCATCGTGCAGAAAGCCAACGAGCTGAAGGCCCTCGGCGTGAAAGAGTCGCAGACGTACCCACTGCCCGCCGCCGTGTTCGCTTTCGACGATGACGCGGACGCTACGAACGCCACCGCCAACGAGTTACCACATCCCCAACCCTAACCCAAGCAACGCATGGATTCTCTTCCTCTTACCCTCCGCGAAGCGATCGAATACATCGGCACGATTGTCTTTGCCATCAGCGGTATCCGCCTCGCTGCCGCCAAAGGTTTCGATTGGTTCGGGGCCTTCGTCGTCGGATTCGTCACGGCCATCGGTGGCGGAACGGTGCGCGATCTGCTCCTCGACGTGACGCCCTTCTGGATGCTCAGTCCGGCCTATCTCTGGTGCACACTCCTCGGTATGATTGTCGTTTTCATCTTCAATCGCCAGCTTGTTCGGCTTGACCTGCCCTTTTTCATCTTCGACGCCATCGGATTGGCGCTTTTCGTGGTGATTGGCATCGAAAAAACGCTCGATCTCAAGTATCCCTTTTGGGTAGCGATCACGATGGGCACCATTACGGGCATTGTGGGCGGTGTGATGCGCGATAATTTCATCAATGAAACGCCGCTCGTCTTCCGTAAGGAGATCTACGCCTTGGCTTGCGTGATGGGCGGAACGGTTTTCGCCGCCTGCTACTACCTCCATTTCAATCACGAGGCGTGCGAGCTTTCCGCCGCTGCCACGGTGCTCATCATCCGCATTTTAGCGATCAAATTCCACTGGCATTTGCCAAAAATGAAGTTGCGGTGAAGCGCTCTCTCGATGGGAATCGGATACGCTGAATACGTACGAAGCCCAAAAGCGCTCGGGATACCGTAAGCAGAAAAAAGGAGAAGGAAATGGCAGCCCATTCCCCTCTCCTTTTTCTATCTCGGATAGGCGCCCACGGCCTATTTCGTCACGTATTTGTTATAACTATCGAGCAACTCGTCGGGGAATCCCCAACCGACATCGTCGTAGACTGAATCGACGATCTTTTTTGCGCGATTCCGATAGACACTCATCAGATTATTGGCGCGGATATACTTCATTGTCTTGTCGAAATAGCGTGCAAAGGAGGCGTAGAAGGGCTCGTCTATGTCGCCATAGGCTAACGTGAATCGGCATCCTATCTCCACGTAAAACAGCATCAAATCCGCTACGTCGACCGGATCAGCCTTCATTTTCTCAAAGTCGGAAATGATCTTCTTACACTTTACGACCGAATAGTCACCAAGCATATGGCCCTCTCCGCGAGGAAAAAACTCCTTGTGAAGGAATTTCTTACGCTTCTCGATCTCGCCTTAGCTATCGGCATGGGGCCCTCAAAACGGATTGTCCAAAGGGTGTATGCGTAAGAGTGTGAGAAATAGGAAGATACAGAAAAGGGGGTGCAAAACGAATTGTCCAAGAGCTTGACGTTTGCTTTACATCTGCTTTACGTTTTGGGCCTGCGGAGGGCCTTTTTTTGTGCTCAAACGCGACATCTGCTTGCAAACGCTTTACTGAAGCGGGTTTGAAAGGCGTTTGGGCGCCGTTTGAAGGGCGTTTGAACGGGTGAGGGGGGAAGGGACGATGAAAGGGCCAAAAGCCGCTTGTGAAGCGGAATTGAGGGCGTTTTGAGGGTGTTTGAAGTGCTTACCGGCCGGGGTGCCGGAGGCGATGGTGCACGCACGGGGCTTCAAAAAGGCTTCAGGCGCGCCTCTGCGTGTGCTTATATGGTTGATAAATAGGCGGAAAGGATGGCCGCGGATGGCACTCAGAAAGGCCGAAAAAGGCCCCCAAATTCCCGAATGTTCAAAACCGTCGCGGACCCGTTCAAAAAGGCGTATGTTTTTCAAACTGGGGCCAAACTGGGGCCAAACTGGTGCCAAAACGGGGGGGCGATTCTGGTTAAATGGCTGTTTCTAAATGTTGCATGAATCCTTGTTTTACCGCGGAATAATGTTAAATCGGGGGGTGTATTTCGCAGCTTTCCTGCTGGCTTTTAACGGTTTACGCGTGGAAATACGCCACTTCCCTGTGCACTCAAAAGAGCGTTGGTGGGTTGTTTGGCCGATTCATAGACAAAAGGGCGCGCAAAAGCGGGAACGCGCATAGGTGTGCGTACCTCTATCCAGTTGTTCGGGTGGCGTGTCCCTATACCTTATATGGGGCTATTTCTCGGAATTGACAGAAAGTCTGTTGAGCAGTACTCCGATTTGGGATGTCTGCTCTTTGTTCTGGGCCATCAATAAATCAACTTGAGCTTTCAGTCGCTCTATTTCTGCCGCCAGTATTTGATTCATCCCTGCTTTCGAGCCATCAATGTTTACTCCCTCCTTCGTGTTTAGGGCGTCTCTTTCTGCACCGTTCGAAATAGATATATCACCAAAGTGGCTTGTTGCCCCCTTAAAGTCGCCGATAACCACATGCCCAGCCGAATTAGCTGGCTGGGTCTTAAGCATAGATCCTTCGCCCGTCAAGAGCCACCCGGGTGATAGATCGGGACTATTTTCTAATATCTGGGTCATTATACCCTCGCCAACATCCGCCTTTCTACGGTACATCTTAGCCAAATACCCATTGGAGATCAGGTTTTTTCGTTCAAAATCCGCCCTGCTTACCCCCTTAAAATCAATGTATTGATATATGCGCTCTATTACTTTCATTACTCGGGTCGTAGAAAATAGTACTCAGAAGACTTGCAAGATTAGAATGTGGTCTACATCTTTGCAGCGCTTTTCGGAACGAAAAGCGCGCTAAAAATAAGGATTAAGTAAACGAACGAAGAAATGGGAAAGATTCTAAGAGAACCCGGAGCGGTAACAGAATTGGCTAAGGCCTTCCAAGTAAGTCCCCAAACGGTGAGATTAGCCTTGAACGGCGTAACAAAGAGCGACCTGACCAAGCGGATCCGGAAACGGGCGCTGGATATGGGATTGAGAGAGAAAGGAGAGGAACAAGTAACAGTCCTCTGAATTAACAACCAACGAAAAAGAAAGAGAGATGGAAAGGTATTTCAAACTGACAGAAGAGACGATCGTAAACGAAGCCGGCCGGAAGCTGCACCAGATCGAGTGCACACGCGACTTCAAGTTTGCCCACGCCGGTGAGCTGGGCGGGTTCATTGAGAAGGAAGAGAACCTCGGCGGCGAGGCTTGGGTGGACGAAGAAGCCCAAGTATGGGGCGAGGCCAAGGTGGTCAGCGGATCGGTGCTGAGAGGCAAAGCCCGGGTGTACGGCCACGCTACGGTAAGGAACGGCTCGGTGATCTATGACGAGGCTCGAGTATACGACTACGCAATGGTCGACGGGTGCTTCGTAGGCGGGCAAGCCAAGGTGTACGGTAAAAGCCGGCTGGCTCTCGGCGTAACGATGGCCGATCAAGCAGAGGTTTTCGGGTTAGCGAGCATAGAAAGCTCCTCCTGCCTGCTGCATAATGCCAGCGTGTCGGGCCGAGCCTGCCTGAATTACGCCACGGTGCTGAGCACGGACGCTTACGTAACGCGTAACTTCGACTGCTGTCAGTTTCACAACCTCTGCCCGGAAGCCGGTATAACGTCAGTCTACCGGACGAAGGCGGGCGACCTTAGGGTCTGCCACTTGGACGAGGTGTACACCTTGGAGGCCTTCACCGAGCTGGTCGGACAAGCCAGCGACGAGTCAGTTTTCAAGCAGGTTTACCCAGCGGTGCTGGAGGTGATTAAAGCACGATTTGAACTCTAAATCAACCACACGGGCGCCCCGGTCGGGGCACCCGTAACTCACACAACAAAAACAGAAAGAAAGATGGATAAGCACTTCAAACTAACAGAAGAGACGAAAGTAAA
>ERZ773035.2234-NODE-2234-length-12854-cov-7.948199_pt1 | contig 12854 bp, 20 predicted proteins | sample MGYA00511487_ERZ773035 | MGnify/ENA primary metagenome ERZ773035 (study PRJEB29015, sample SAMEA2737985) | human oral metagenome | biome: human oral; feature: human-associated habitat; material: dental | place: China | collected 2024 ...
CTACGGGCGGGACTAATCCCACGCTAGAATCAGAGTAAGATTTTAGAAGCGTCATATACTGCCGCATACATTCACCTCCTTAATTTTTATATGAATGGAGGTGCTACTCCGTCAGCTCTACAGCAGATGGTTCATACAGGCTGCGTCTGATACGCCCAGATGACCAGTCCTGCTCGAATTGAATGCCTTCATCGAACTTTTTGCCGCCATAGGCATAGAACGAATAATCAAATCCGTAAAGTATCTGCCACACTTCATCAACGCAAGCCGCTGCATCAACGAACACCTCACTCGCTGCAAAGCGAATAACCAGCATTCTTTTCGCCATAAGGAAGCGTTCCCTAGCGTAGTCATTAAGGCGTTGAGCCTTCGTCTTATGCGATTCGTGCCCGTCGATTTCTATGGCGACCTTAATCGTGTCTATCTGGAAACGATAGTCGACAACAAAGTCGATGATGTATCCACCGCATGGAACTTGCGGGCGTATTCGCGTAGGACTAATCCCGCGCCTTTTTTCTTCTTCACTGCGTTCAATCCATGAGCTATAGAACATGGTTTCAATGTCATTCACAATATTCACCTCGCTCCCTTTATGAAGGGGTGCTTTCCACCCAATCCACAACAGCATCACGCACGAGCTTCCCGATCTCCTCGAACGACCAAACAATAGGCGGCTCATGCGCGTCCCACGCCTTCGCGTCCATTTCACAGCGACAATGAACAACAAGCTCGTTTTCATGAACACTGTCATACGGATTCACCAGGAGACTCAGGATGCCGACGGACTGATACGCCTTTGTCTCACCGAGATCCTTTTGATAGAGCATCCGCCCCTCGCGGTTTTTCATTCCCGTCTTCTCAAACCCGTATTCCGTTAGACGCTCCAAATCATTGACGACAAACATATCTTCACCTCGCTTTCAGCCGATACACCTTCGCGATACGCTCATCAATCCTCACAGGCTCGATGATGTACCGCCGTAGAAAATCCTCCTGCCCGATGCGGTGTATCTCCGTGTGATGTTCTCTACACAGAGGAAGCGCTGGACGCCCGATGTGATTCACGTGCGCCCTGTTATTCCCCATCCCGACGACGCCGCCGTTGCAGTGATGCAGGTCTGCATGTCTGCCGCACACCGCACACTTTTTATTCATAAGGCAGGCGTACACATACCGCGAAACGTCCTCGCAGTTCTCAATCAGCGGAACTCGCGTCGGGATATCGTTCTCGATGATAAAATCTACAAGGAAATTGATGAATTCCCTTGCCGTGGTTACGTCACAGCTTGCAAGAGAGAACAGCCGCCGCTCCATGCCCTCCATGCGGGAAAGTAGGAACTCCATCTTGGGTGTCTTCTTTGCACTCTCAATCGTCCCCGCATTTCGTATGCCGTCGACGTACTCGGCAACCTCACCGATGAGAGCGTACACCTTACGCCGTTGTTCAGGAGAGATGCGCCGTCCGTCGGGCAGGATGATTTCCACCTTTCCGTAGTCCCGCAGGAGAGCCCTATCGAGGTCGGGGAGGGCGGCGTGTATGACAGCCGTCCCGTCCTCTAGGATGTCCTTGATCTCTCCTGCTGCGTGCTCCTGTATCATGCTACGCCCGCCATGATCTCAGCGGCGAGGCAGGACGTGAGCTTTTTCAGCTCCGTCGGAGTAAGGTCGGCAGAGGATGTCTTTCCGAACATCCTCTTGCACACAGCGACAACCTCCTCCTTTGTCGCCCCGACGCGCTTCATCTCTGCACTTAACTCCTGACGCGCTGCGTGCGTGTCGTCGGGCGGCGGCGCCTTCGCTTGCTCCTCACGAGCCCCAGATTGCCCTGTGCGAGCGTATTCATCAGTATCCGCATCTTTGGTATCATCAATGCCAAAGAGCGCGTTCAGCGCATATTTGCGGGCGTAGGAGGATGTCGCGCCTGTCACCTGCGACGCGTCCATCCCCTTCTTTTCCGCCGCCTCTCTTGCAAACGCCGTGGAACTCGCAGCTTCCCCCGTCGCGATGTCCACCGCTGTCACCGTCGCCTTGACGTAGTACCGATCACCGATCAGTACTACGTCATCGGAGATGTTGAGATAAAGCCCGTTCACCTTGAGCAGCGGCTTCACCGCCTCAAGGATATCTTCCGCACTTCTGTAACTGTAGTTTCCGAAGGTGTTCTTCTGTCCCTTCGGTGCCTTGAGTTCGCTCTGCACCGCCATGAGTGCGGCGTATATCGCCTTTCCTGCCATCGGTATCACCTCACTTGATCTGGATGTTCTTCCGCTCGATCAGCTGCGCCCCGGGAATGACAGCACCGCCCTTGAGTGCCTTGAGCAGTCCATCCTTGTCGAGCTTGTCCGGCTGCGGAATGCGGTACGCCGGAGGGATTACTTCCTCATCCGTGATCTCCGTTGCCTGTGAGGAGCGAAAGGAGATTTGATACTCCGTCCCCTTGGCTTCTTTCCCGCCGAGATAGGAGGAGAGATATGCTTTCAGTCCCTCCGCCTTGTTCTTTGCCGCCTTCTCACGAGCGGCGAACGCATCTTTCTGCTTCTTCAGGGCTTCCGCCTCCGCGTTCAGCTCCTTCACCCAGCACGCAATGTTGCGGATTTTCCGTTCCTTCTCCATCTTCAGCTCGTCGAGCTTTTCCGCATCGATGATCTCTCCTGTTTCCATATCCACGCAGGAGAGGATTGCATTGTCGATGTCATAGAGGTTCATGATGCCAGCACCGCCTTTCGGAAAAGGTCAAAGTTACGTCGATGAGAGCTGAGCTGCTCCTTGAATCTATTCTTAAATTCGCATTCGTTCCGATCATACGAGAGGGAGAACTCCGCCGTGATAAGATCAGGAGAAATCCACTCATGGGACTGTGTAAGGGTCAGGCTGATAAAAGCCCGTCCCCTTGTGCGGCTCATGGATGCCGCAATCAACCTTGCACCGTCCCGTTCCATTCGGGACACGTAGTCTGCCAGCCGCTTTGGCAGTCTCCTTGGTACGCGCATGTTACTCCTCCTCCTCCTCTGCGTATGCCGAGAATCCGTGCTCCTCTGCATACGCGATGATCTCTTCGCGCTCCATTTTCTCAACAATGAGAACGGCGTCGTCTTCACTCGTTGCAGTGACGCCGATCATTCCGTTGAGCGTGAAAAATACTTTGTAGGGCTTACGCATTGCGTTTCCTCCGTTCCCGTGATATACTCACGGGGTAGACTTACTCTGCGCCCTGTGCGGTTGCCGCCGCATCGGACGCTTTTTCTTTTGCGATTCGCGCCGCATTCAAGAATATCATGCACGTTTTGATCTGCGTGATCTGCTCTTCAACCGTTTCAAGTTCATAAATCATGGATAACAACGTGTTGAACGCCACGTCGATCAGCTTGTACGGCTCTCCACAAAACATCTCCTGTGAGCGGCCTTTGTCATCGACCGCCACGCAGATAAACAGCCTACTTCTGATCATCTCAGCCGTAAAGCTATCAAGCTGTTCCTTTGTCATTCCTTCTCCTCCTTCAGACATGTTTCCCGCACTGTCTTGAAATACCCAATGACCGCCAAATACTCATTGCGGAACTCCAACGTGTCTTTGTTCTCGGACGGATACACCTCCTCGACACGCGCTTCAAACTCTTCCAGCGTCCCGCCATTATAGTCGTTCCAGCATCTGCAGCGGATATTGTCGTCACTTGCGTTGTAAACGATATAGCCCTTCCTACTGCCGATTGGTCCCACTTGCAATATAATTGCCGGCAGGTCGGCATCGCGCAGGTCGGCACCACACAGGTCGGCACCGCGCAGGTTGGCACCACACAGGTTGGCATAGCGCAGGTTGGCATCGCTCAGGTTGGCATAGCTCAGGTTGGCACCACGCAGGTCGGCATCGCGCAGGTCGGCACCACACAGGTCGGCACCGCACAGGTCGGCACCGCACAGGTCGGCACCGCGCAGGTCGGCACCGCGTAGGTCGGCACAGTGCAGGTTGGCACCGTGCAGGTTGGCATCGCTCAGGTTGGCATCGCTCAGGTTGGCATAGCTCAGGTTGGCACCGCGCAGATCGGCATCGCTCATGTTGGCATAGTGCAGGTTGGCATCGCTCAGGTCGGCATCGCTCAGGTCGGCACCGCGCAGGTCGGCACCGCTTAGGTTGGCACCGCGTAGGTCGGCACAGTGCAGGTTGGCGCGTTCTCCTCTACTTTTATCAGCAAGCCACCTGCCGTGACTTGCTACGATCTTGTTCAGTTCCTGTTTTGTCATTCCTGCTCCTCCTTCACCCAATACGTCACCTTGATCTCATCGCCGGGGTAAATCTCCCCCTTGCGCTCCATCAGCCACGGGTTCAGCTCCTCCATCCCCGACTTGTATTCGAGGATGTAACGGCGCGTCCCCGTGTTCTTGGCGCAGTACTCCTCGGCGATGCCCCAGATGGTATCTCCGGGACGCACCGTGTAGACCTCCTCGACGAGGACAGCGTGTGTGTCCTCCTGCGTCGCCATCCCAGCGCAGAGAATCGCCGCTCCCGCGATCACACATCCTGCAACGGCGGCTTTCCAGTTACACATCTTTGACCTCCTTCTTCTCCTTCAATTTCCCCGTGTACCGGGGCAGACGGTGAATGTACTCCACCACCCATGAATACGGCACTTTGCGTACATCCGAGCCGCGTTCCAGCACAAACGCCAGATCGCCGCTCTCGAACCGCTTCGCCACAGTTGCCGGGGAGCACCCCAGAATGCGGGCGACCTCCCCGACACTCAGCAGGCGTTCTTCGGGAACATCGGCAGGAGGAGGAGGCAGATAGATCAGTTCGGGAAGATGCTCAAGCACCTTGCCCGCAAGCTCCTCCATCTGCGCCGCGACCTTTTCCGTCGCGACTCTCTCCACCCCCGCCATGAGAGCGGCGACGAGTTCCCCCGCCGCCGCATCCGCCGCCTTGCGTGGCATCTCCTCACCTCCAGAAATAGACCGCCAGTATGGAGAACAGCATAAACGGTGCTGTCAGGCAGACAATCGTTATAACGAAGTCCCAGTCTATGACACCCCGCACATACTTCACCTCCTCTATGCATCCACGCCCCGCCATGTCTCTGCAACCTACCATGATTCGCCTCGCGTAGGCGGAGCGTGACCTGCCATCATCAGCGCAGGGCGGTCATTCCCCGCGGACGGGCTTTCGCCCGTTTCGGCTTTTACGTTTGTTTCTCCCGTGGTACAATACCCTTGAAAGGAGTTGTCCACATGATTGCCATTTTCTCTGGCCTCCTCGGCTCATTTCTTGCGTTCCTGCTCACCTATTACAAAGACCGCAAAGAGCAACGCAACCGCCTCAAAGTGAACTGTCGTATTCTCTTACATGAAGCGAACCGCCATCTGTTTTGGTTGACCAAAATCCCTGTTGCCGATCTTTCCTATTGGTTGCGAACACAAGATGACTTCAAAGAATGGGAAACCCTCAAATACCAACTTGCAGCATTCACAACAGACGAGTTTGGGATCGTCTTTGAACACTTCACAAAAATGAAAGCAATGAAGGCAACCTTTACCAAATGCCCAGAGGTAATCGGTTATCCCGAGGACTCTATAGAAGAAGCAATTCGCTTCGCCTCAGAAGCCCATAAACTCCTGTGTTGGTACGCTTATAGAGATGACCCCGAAAAGCTGCGCAAGTATTATCCAGATGCCAACCCAGATAAATCCCCCTACGCCAGAAACGAAAATAAGTTTTTTCCAATCCAGTTCCCGTTTCACCTCTGATTCGCGAATCATCCGGCGAAGGAACTGATCCTCATCCGTCTGCCAAACTCTGGTCTCCACAAGCAGAAATTTGATATCATGCAATGTCTTTTGCACGGGCTCGTTCGCATCCCATGTCACACCGATACGATGTTTCAAGTAATCGCTCATCCCCTCACCTCCTTTGCCTTGTTGTTCGCATTTATGCGACATCCTTGCTAAAAAAAATAGCATTCAACTCATTGAGGTCAAGGTTTAACACTTTGGCGATAATATTGACCTCACGAATTGTAAAGGCTTCTCCTGCGTTCTCCAGTTTTCGATAAAATGTGGCCCGATTAACGCCGATCATTGCTGCCATCTTATCGGCGTTTACCTTATACTCCACCATTCGCCCGCGCAGCTTATCAACATTTACCATACCATCCCCTCCTCTCTTTTATCGCAAATATGCGATTTTCTATTTGTATGATACGCCATAGAGGCATCTATGTCAATATATTTTTCGCGTTATATGCGAATTTAATTGCGTATTTGCGATAAAAATGTTATTATCAAAACTAGGAGGTGCTCATTATGACTGTGGGAAGCCGTATACGGGAGTTTAGAAAGAGGCTCGGCTTATCAGTTGATGACGTTGCAGAAAAGCTCAAGAAAAACAGAGCTACAATATATCGTTATGAGAGTGATGATATAGAGAATTTACCTGCGCCTATTCTTGAGCCTTTAGCAAAAGTTTTACAAACGACACCCGCCGAACTTATGGGTTGGGAACAATCCCCCGTCCCCGCCTCCGACGATCTGCCCGATCTCCCCAACATTTTCCCAATCCAGACAAAAAAAGTCCCCCTCCTCGGTACGATTGCCGCAGGAGTTCCCATATACGCCGATGAGAACTTTGACGGATACCGCGAGTGCACGGAGGACATTGACGCTGATTTCTGCCTGAAGATACAGGGGGACAGCATGATCGGCGCACGCATCAATGACGGTGACATTGTTTTCATCAAGAAGCAGCCGGATGTGGACAACGGAGAGATCGCCGCCGTCCTGATCGAGAATGAGGCAACGCTAAAGCGCGTTTACAAGGAGAAAGATTCTCTTATATTACAAGCTGAGAATCCGAAGTACGCCCCCATCGTCTATACGGCAGAAAGCTATGTCGAGTGCCGCATCCTCGGAAAAGCTGTCACCTTTCAAAGTGACATAACATAAGGAGATATTCTTATGAGATTACTTGATTTCTTTTTGGGAAAGACTAAAAAGCCCCCTTCTGTAGTTCTGCCCAAATACTCACCATTAGAGCCTTATATCGAAAAACAGAATACTGATTTAGACCAAATAACAGCCGAAACCCAAGCGAGATCAAAAAACTTTCAAAGCATTCATGATGACAACATCTCTTCTTTTGATTACCGTTCTATACAGAGCACCAAAGGAAACCAGCTATCTTGTGTTGAAAAAAGTTTCTTGAAGTATGTTTGTGGTAGACCCGTTCACAATACATATATTGCTGGCTATTGGACGCATACATACGGGATTGATTATCAAGTCGTGATGTCCAAATTCTTTAATCTAGGTTTACTGGATGCAAGAATTGATCTTCAGAATTGTACCGTTAAGTCCTTGAAAGATTTATTGCGCACGAGAGGGCTTCGCCTCAGCGGGAAAAAATGCGATTTAATTACGCGCCTTGAAAGCAGCGGAAAGCTATCTTCTGAGGAATTAGATACTCTTGACGAATTCAGGAGGTATACACCGACAAAAACAGGTGCTGAAATGGTTAGTGCTGTTGTAGATTCCGCTACAAACGACACTAATTTTGAAGACGAGGTTATCACGCTGTTGCAAGAGGAACGATTAGATGACGCGTATCGCAGAGTAGTCGACTGGGAAACTTCGCGCCCAATCCCAATGGGACTAGGTGCTACTGGAACGAATGCAACGCTGTCTGCGTACCAACGTCGCGAATACGAGAAAATTCTTTTAGATTATCCTGATCGAGTTGTATCTTCGTGTATTATCCTTCATAAGATGCTCGGGCTAGGCGCGGATAAAATAATACCTCTACTTAAAAGGTTCAATAAATATGATCCTCCACCCCCAAGAGAGGATATCTTTTCAGAAGAAGAAGTCTTACAACACAAAAAAGACTTCTTCGCGTATTGGGAGGAGCTGCTACGAAATGAATGTTTATCTGTTGAGGTAAATGAGATTTTTAACGGTTGGAGATTTCTTTTTCGCGATTATCAAATCGGTCAAGTTGGGTTTACTCAGCAAGGGCATTGGATGCAGTGGATTGAAAGTGCCCACGCCGTCGACTGGGATAAATGGAGTGAAAAAAAAGATGACGAACAAGAACTATATTTCCGTGACACACTTGGGGAAAGCATAAGTGCTGATGGTCTAACCTTGCAAGAGTGTAAGGATATAGCTTGTCACTGGATTCAATATATTCGTGTATTGATATCGGAAGATGAAGGTTTATTCAAATAAAAAACCGCCCCCTCTGCGCCAACAGAGAGAGCGGCAAGCATGCTGCTTTCGCGAATCATGCCCCAATTCATGTAAATTCTACCATGATTCGCCTCCTATTTCAAGGAGGTTTTCTTTATGTCCAATAAAATCAGAATCCGAAAGCGCGGCAACACCTATTCCTATAGCTTCGACATCTCGAAGAATCCGCGTCGGATGAAAGAAAAAGGAGGTTTTTCAACAGAGGATGAAGCATTTGACGCAGGTGTTGCTGCGTATGCAGATTGGAAGTCCGGCAACATCGGCATCACGTCGGAGAAGGTGAAGCTGCGCGACTATCTCGCATCGTGGCTAGAGAACGTCGTGCGTCCAAACGTGAAGCGAACGACGTACAACAACTACCACGATGCGGCAAACTCGCGCATCACACCGCATATCGGGGATATTTACTTGCAGGAGCTACGCCCGCGTGACATTGATCTATGGGTCAATGAACTCGCCCATGCAGGGCTATCGCAAGGAACCATCCGTCAAACAAAGACGGTGCTCTCCACCGCATTGAAGTATGCCATCTATCCCGCCGAGCTTATTGCCGTGAACCCCACGACGGGAATCAACATCCCACGAAGTGCGCCGCGCAAAGTAGTTGAGCGTACTGTTATCACACCCGAACAGTTCGCCGCCATTCCCGAAAGCAACAAATTCTACCCGCTGCTTAAAATCCTCTATCACACGGGGCTTAGAATCAGTGAGGCTCTTGGGCTTACGTGGGATGATATTGACCTTGATACGGGCTTGCTTTCCATCTCTCGCCAACGACTACAGTCGGACTATTTTGACACGCCAAAGACGGCGACAAGTGCGCGTACGTTTTATGTAGATGCGCTCTTTCTCTCCTATCTGCGTGCGCTCAAGAAAGAGCAGACAAAGGACGAGCTACGTTTAGGACAGGCGTATCAGATTGCCTACGAGAGCAAGGACGCGGATCGCACGCTTATTCTCCTGCCAAAGCGTCTGTCTCCTCGTGTCGATGCGGAACGCCGCCAACTGCTCTGCGTTCACCCGACGGGGATTCCCTATGCACACGAGAACGTACGCTACGTACTTTACAGATTAGGTCTGAACTCTCACAGTTTTCGCCATACGCACGCAACGCGGTTGATCGAATCCGGTGCGAAGCCCGTTGACGTTGCCGCCCGTCTCGGTCATGCGGACGCGACCATCACGCAAAACCTCTATGCACACGACACGGTAGAGATGCAGCAGGAGACCGCCCGCATCTTCGAGCGTTTTGTAGACAAAGGGGGAGTGTAGACAAATTGTAGGCAAACTACGTCCAGAGAAGCGAAAAACCTTGAAAATACAAGGGTTCATTTCTGTTCCTTGTATTTTCTTTCAAAAGAGTGTAAAATGTTGATAGTTGTAAACTCAGGGATAAAAAGACGGGGGATATGTCATGCTGAAAAAGACAAAAATTATATGCACACAGGGTCCTGCCACGGATCCGGACGGCGTCGTCGATGCACTCATCGAGAGCGGGATGAACTGCGCTCGCTTCAATTTCTCCCATGGCTCGCACGCGGAGCATCTGGAACGCATCAAAAAGGTACGCGCTGCGGCAGAGCGCTCGGGCAAGGTAATCTCGCTGATCCTCGACACCAAGGGACCGGAGATGCGTCTCGGCGAATTCGCCGCCGGCAAGGTACACCTCGAAAAGGGCAACAAATTCACCCTCACTTATGACGACACGCCGGGTGATGAGACACACGTCAGCGTCAACCACAAGAAGCTCTACACTGAGGTCAAGCCGGGCGACAAACTGCTGCTCTCCGACGGGCTGGTGGAGCTCGTCGTCGATGAGATTCGCGGCAAGGACATCGTGACCACCATCCTGAACAGCGGGGCGATGTCTACGCGTAAGCGCGTCGCAGCGCCCGGCATTGAGCTGAGTCTGCCCGCTATCTCCGAGCAGGATGAACGCGACATTATCTTCGGGATCGAGAACGATATGGACTTTGTCGCAGCATCGTTCATCCAGCGCCCTGCGGACGTAGAAGAGATCCGTCACCTGATCGCAAAGCACGGCGGTCACATGGAAATCATCCCGAAGATCGAGAACCTCGCAGGCGTCAACAACTTCGACGAGATCCTCGCTGTCTCCGACGGAATCATGGTGGCACGCGGCGACCTCGGTGTCGAAGTTCCCGCAGAGGACGTCCCTGTCCTCCAGAAAGAGATTATCCGCAAGTGCAACGCGGTCGGCAAGCCCGTCATCGTCGCCACGCAGATGCTCGAATCCATGACGGAGAATCCGCGTCCGACACGTGCTGAGGTCTCCGATGTCGGCAATGCCATCTTCGACGGTGCAGACGCGATCATGCTCTCCGGCGAGACAGCAAACGGCAGCTACCCGGTCGAGGCAGTCAGAACGATGAACACTATCGCTCTGCGCTGTGAAGCATCGCTTGAGTACGACACACTCATCCGCGCACGTCAGATCCGCGAGCGTTCCTCCACAACGGATGCCGTCTCTCACGCAACGGTTCAGCTTGCCTACGAGACAAGTGCCACCGCCATTCTCACACCGACCCAGTCCGGCTACACGACGCGCGTCGTGTCGAAATACCGCCCAAAGGCGACCATCGTTGCCTACGCGCCGAGCCCAATGGTTGCACGCCACATCAACCTGCGCTGGGGCGTCTACTCCATCCAGGGGCGCAAGTGGACGAGCGCCGAGGACATGCTCGACTCCTGCACGCAGAGTGCCTTTGAGAACGGCTACGTCGACCACGGCGACAAGATTGTCATGGTCTCCGGCATGACCTACAACGAGGGCGGTGCCATCGCCGTCCGCGTCACGACGATTCACTAAACGGAGCAAATGCCCCCTATACGGCTTACACAGCCCGCTGCATCTGTATATATCCCATACTCCTCCGCCTGCGGCAGGGGAGAGGGCTCGCAAAGCGGCGGAGGGGGAAATTGGAAGGGCTGATGTACGGAACAGAAGGCTTCGTACACCAGCCCTTATTGATGAAAGGAGCTTTTCTATGGAAATGATTCACAGCGATAACGCCCCCGCCGCCCTCGGGCCCTACAGTCAGGCAATGCGCGTCGGCAGCCTCGTCTACACCTCGGGACAGATCGGCATCGACCCCGCCGCAGGCAAGATCACCGCAACGGACGTGGCAGGACAGGCAGAGCAGGTCTGCAAGAACCTCGCCGCCGTCCTCAGTGCTGCCGGTACCGACCTCTCGCACACCATCAAGACCACCTGCTTCCTCGCGGACATCGTGGACTTCGCCGCATTCAACGATGTCTATGCCCGCCACTTCACGGGCAAACCCGCCCGCTCCTGCGTCGCTGCAAAGGCGCTTCCGGCAGGTGCACTCTGCGAGATCGAGGTCATCGCCGAAGTCTAAGACAATATTTTTCACCGAAGCACAAAAACGGGACGATCTTGTATTGACCTGACCCCCAAAAGTTAGATTTGAGGGATCTAACTTTTGGGGGTCACTACATATCGATCGTCCCGTTTTCTATGTCCGTATCGTTACTCCATCACCATCGGCTCGATCTGCTCATCCTTCATAAAGCGGCTGAGCTTCTGCACGCTCGCCATGAGATTGCGGTAGTTCTCCGGCGTCAGCGACTGCGGTCCATCGGAGAGGGCTCGTGCGGGATTCGGGTGCACCTCGATGATGAGCCCATCCGCTCCTGCCGCGATGGAGGCGAGGGACACGGGCTTAATCATGCGCCACTTTCCCGTACCGTGACTCGGGTCGGCAATGATCGGCAGATGCGAGAGGTGCTTGATCGCGGGAATCGCGCTGACGTCAAACGTGTTGCGCGTATACGTCTCATACGTGCGGATGCCGCGCTCACAGAGAATGACGTTCGGGTTGCCCTCATTCATGATGTACTCAGCAGCATTCAGCCACTCGTCGATGGTCGCAGCGAGTCCGCGCTTCAGCATGACGGGCTTGCCCGCACGTCCGACCGCCTTCAGGAGGCCGAAGTTCTGCATATTGCGTGCGCCAACCTGCAGAAGATCGGCGTAGGCGGCGACCGTGTCCACTGCCTCGACCACCGTGACCTCCGTCACAACGGCAAGTCCCGTCTTCTCACGCACCTCGGCGAGGTACTTCAGCCCCTCCTCCTCGAGTCCTTGGAACGCGTAGGGCGAGGTGCGCGGCTTATACGCACCGCCGCGGATGAACTGCGCGCCGCCTTCCTTGATGATCTCTGCTGTTTCGAGCAGCTGCTCACGCGACTCCACTGCGCAGGGTCCCGCCATGACCACGGGCGTGCCGTCACCGATCTTGATGCCGCGGATATCCACCACCGTCGCGGCGGGATGGAACTCGCGGCTCGCGAGCTTATAGCTCTTCGAGATCGCGACTGTCGTCTCAACGCCGTGCATCGCATCCAAGGGCGTTGCGGCGAGCTTCGTCTTGTCGCCGATCACGCCGACGATCTTCTGATGCGCGCCCTCCATCACCTTTGCTTCGAGACCTTTTTCCTCAATTGCCTGAATGACGCCCTCAATATCAGCCTGCGTGGCATCCGCATTCATAATAACAACCATCGTAAAACTCCTTTATCCCTAAGGAAGCACTGATAAACTCAGCACCGCCGTCTTAGTACATCTTTTTCGCCCTGTC
>ERZ773035.2236-NODE-2236-length-12844-cov-14.897099_pt1 | contig 12844 bp, 10 predicted proteins | sample MGYA00511487_ERZ773035 | MGnify/ENA primary metagenome ERZ773035 (study PRJEB29015, sample SAMEA2737985) | human oral metagenome | biome: human oral; feature: human-associated habitat; material: dental | place: China | collected 2024 ...
CCTGCATTTTGCACCATTTTGCCTTTCTAGTTTGGTTGCCAACCCATGATTTTTGAAGTCCAATTACGCACTTTTAGCCCCTAAAACCCCACTTTTTAACGGCTATTTTGCCCTTTTGAACCATGTGTTTCATGGTTCTACAAGGTTTTGTTTATACCATTACAGTGGATATTTATGCTTTTCGCCTTGCATTTCGCCGCATTTAGCACTGCGTTTAGCGGCAAAATACCTTGCGTTTTGCACCAAAACACCTTGCGTTTTGCAGCAAAACGCATTGCAATTAGCACCAAAACGCACTGCGTTTAGCACCAAAACGCACTACATCTTGCTGCAAATAGCCCTAAAATGGGTGCAAATGGCGGTTTGCTTAAATAAATATTCATTTGCCACATTCGCATGCTAACCCCATTTTTGCATCAAAACCAACCTTCGCGAGAATCGCGTTTTTGGGGCAAGGTGGGCGATTGGTGGGCGAAAAGGGCACTCATAATGTTAAAATTCTTGCTGAAAACTAGACAAAATGAAGTTGTGCGCATACACGCTCATGGGCAACGGCACGGAGAGAACATACGCCCACGACTGCCAAAGCGAGCGGTTGCAGGGCATGTTGCTCACAGCTAACGGAGGCGGTATCATGATAACGCAGAAGTAATTTACCATCGACAGCCAGTTTTCAACTTGTAGAGAACGCATGGAATGACTTTTGCCTAGTTGCCTCTTTTAGAAACAACCATGTTTTGAGACAGGCAAATGGGGGCAGAATTTCGGTTTTTATAATGTCTTTTCTCTATAACAACCGAAAAGTATTTTGTCTACATGGGCTTGTAAATCGCGATTTTTATGTAAATTTGTCCAGAACCTCGTATATGAAAAGGGCGTTACTCTCGGCTTTTGCAACTTAAAGATAATAGTTCTTTTCAATTAGTAAGAGGTTTAAAGGTTAGAGTGATTTCAATTTTCTGAGAAGTAGCAATTTATATAATAGAGAATAAATGATGAAGAAACAAAGCAGAAACCACAATATAATAAAGATAATATTGACGAATGAGGAAAGAAAATACTTAGGTCTTACGCCAATAGAAAGCCATTGGGAAAGGGTGGACATAAAACATGTAACCTTGTTTTTCGATGGAGACGTTGTTCGTAAAAAGATAACGCACGCTGAATTTGAGTCACAACAATTTTCGTATTTAGAAGAGGATGTGTATGTAGAAACCGCAGAAAACCGAACGATTGTTTTGCCTAAGACATTAAGAGGTAAGCCAAAGAAACTGAATTATACGGCAACCACGATGTTTACGCGCATAGGTATGTACTTTATGTACAACGATGGCTATGTAATAATTGCCAACGCAACGACTCAAAAGACATATTATTGGACTAGAATTGAGGGCGAAGAAGATAAAAAGCTTTTTGATGAGTGGTTTGATACTTGGAAAAAAGAAACCACAGAAGAAGATTTAAGAGAGCTGGAAGTTTTTAAAAATGAAACGAGAAAGAAACAAAAGTATAAAGAAGGAGATGTCTTTGCCTTTAAAATAGGCAGGCGAAACTATGGCTTTGGAAAGATTATTATTGATGTGGTAAGTAGAAGGAAAGCAGAAGAATTTCGTAAAAACAAGAACTATGGCTTGGCGCATCTTATGGGCACGGCTTTAATAGTGAAGGTTTATCATAAAATGTCGGATACAAAAGACATCGACATAGCAGAATTAGAACGCTGCTGTTCGCTTCCAGGACAAGCAGTAATGGATAACCATATTTATTATAATCAATACCCCATTATTGGCAATCTGCCAGTGTCTAATGTCGACATGAACGACGCTTATCTTTCTGTTAGTAGGAGTATCAACTATAATGATTCGGACATAGCTTATCTTCAATACGGCCTGATTTATAAAGAAATACCGCTTAGCGAGTATAAGAAACATGAGGAAGAACATTGGCCGGCTTATAGAAACGAGGGGATAGGTTTCTGTTTGGATATAGATGGCTTGGAAGATTGCATCAAAGAAAAATCTAATGATAAGTTTTTTGAAATAAACACTAATGATTTGAGAGCCCCTGAACATGCCAAAGATAGAGAAGTCATATTTAAACTGTTTGGATTGGATGCCAGTTTAGATTATCAGGGAAACTTGGAGTTGTGTAAGCAATAGATGATGTTTTGAGAGAACTGAACTGTTTGGGCTAATCTTTACGCTAATTCTCGTCTTTCATCAGATGCCTAAGTCCTCTTGTTTTTTATTGGCTGCATACCGCATGATTTTCAAGTTAAAAGGTGTAATAAATGATGTGCTTGCTCGTTGATACATGTGGTTGTATGGAAGTAAATGCGCTTTGTTTATCAATACTTAGACATTTTTACTTGATGCAATGGCAAGTTGTGCGGAACATAAAGCAGATGGACATATTATCGACATTGAAGTTGAATTAAATAACCATTGACGAATAAATTAAAAGAAATAAGCTTATGAACACTTTAGAACACAAGTTTTTTGGTAAATTGAGTTTCGACAATGCAAACGAAATAGGAATCGTTTGGAAAGGTGAAGTAGATGGAATAGACGTAACAATGTGGTATGATGAAGATGTGGAAGTAATGAAAGAGAAATTGGACAGATTTGCTCTCTTTTTAGAAAACATCAAAGACAATATCAAGAAAGCTACCGAGGCACTGATAGAGACATTGAAAGAGGATAGGGAGTATATAGACTTTCATCTTGAAGAATGTAAAGACGCAAAGTTACCCGATGATGTTGTTGAGTTTGTTTCGCAGATGACAGTGACAGCCATAAACCTGTGGGTAGGTGACAGCGAGCATCTAATAACGATGGATTTTATGATTTTACCCGATGAAAGCGATCAGATATTATGCGTGAAGTTTAATGATAGTGGAGAAATTTACGCAGTAGATTGGGAGAGCTAGACTGTTGTTGTCCATAGATTCTCTTGTATTTGCCTGTGTGCTTTTATGTTGAAACAACATTAAACGCATAAAATAAATTTGATGGAACTGTTTGTTTTCCGACTTAAATAGAAACATAAAGATGAAAGTTGTCAGAGATTTTGGTGAATATTTCAAGTATTCGCTTCACGATGCACGCATAAATAAAATTGAGTATAGGCGAGGGAATATGATATTGCATTTTAATTATATTTTTTCGTATGATGAAGGTGCAGAGCAAACTCATAAAGCACAAATCATTTTTGAGCAGACAGACATTGATGATGTTCGTGTATTGGTGTTCAACGATAGATGGTTAGAAGATTTTCAAGGCGAATGTATCGATTTAGAAACATACCAAAATAAGTATAAGAATAGTGAGTTTGAAGTTATTGAAGAAAGTTATAACTGGGGAAAGGCTGTACTTCAAGGCTGGCTTTGGACTGGGGATGTGCCCGTATGCTGCATAATGGATATATGTTTTACGGGTAAGATGATATATGTAATTGATGAATAGGGGATTGTCTTATTGTTATATGAGTACCAAGGGGAGATGGTTAAAAATGGGCAAATTAAGGAGGTTCGCCCTTACCGAATAATGCTACACTCAATTCAAGGTTGTATTACTTCTGCAACAGGTATTCTCACACCTGGCTTATGAAAACAGTAGAAAATATTGTACGTACTATCATATTGAACGTCCCAGTATAGCGTTGTTCTCCATCCCCCATTGTATAAGTCGTTTTTGTCTTTATTGTTTATGTTGTGAAATTTGATTTGTGGAACTACAAAATGAGTTGAGTCTCTTCTGTCGTAAGAGAAAAAGAAATTAAAATTTTGTACGACCTTAGATGGTGAGTAGTGGGGTTTGATACCAATGCTATCCAATGCATTGCGATATAAAGTTATAGTAATAACAGTAGAACCTCCCTTCGCCAGCACGACATCCCTTTCCCTCCTTGACAAGGTTTGACCTAATACAACATCAAATGAGCGTGTTTTATCCCTTATCGTTATATGTGAGTGATAACTATTCCAACCATGTACAATACTTATTGGCAACAACAACGTGTCAGAAGTTTCATTCTTTACAACATATTCGAACCGCATATACCTGCTACCTCCTTTGGGAATGGGACAGTTACCCTTTATCATGCACAATGAATAGTTGTCAAACACCCTATACAGATATGCATCTAGCTGTGGTGTTGTTTTAGTGCAAGAAGTACTTAATAAGGATAAGCTTAAAAGACTGCTCGATATGATTTTCTCTATGAAGACAACTTGACTTTTTCTCTTTCTCATCTTTTGCGGCAGAATTAGTATAAATGCTAAATTGCTCCATCCAAGCCAACTGGCTGTTGTTGTTTAATAGACTTCTGTATGAATTCATCCCACATCTCTTCTTTCAAAGCAATGTTTCTCCTTATAACGTTGCTTATCATAGAGCGATTGGTTTAGTGAGTTGGTAAGTTCCTGAGTTTTGAGTGTTCGAACGTTCCCTAACGATACGTTTGTTAGCTATTGGTTCGAGATTTCATGCGAAAGCCCCCATAAACACAGAAACTTACCAAGTTATGAAGTTATAGATTAATGCTGTCGGCCTCTTTAACCTCTTCTTCGTCAAACCATTTCGATAGTTTGTCGTGAGCCTTTGTCTTCACGTCTTCGGGAATGTCGGTCCAAACTTTGCGCAGTACGTAGAGCAAAACGCCGAGGTCGTCGCCCAAGCCCGCAATGGGAATGGCGTCGGGGATGACGTCTAGCGGACTGATAAGGTAGCCAAGTGCGGCCACAATCATCGTCTTGTCTTTCAGCGAAACCGTGTCGCTTTGCAACGTATAGTACAAAATAAGGGCGGCATACACCAGCTTTGCACCTGCGCGCTTTGCTATTTTCGATATTTTCTCGATAAACCCGCTTTGCGTAAACTTATCTTTGTACGACATAAAGTCGGGTAAGTCTGTCTTTGGTTTTTCCATGTTGTCGATTGTTTTTGATTTAAAAAAAATAGTTAGGATATCATATTTGCTTCATTGGCAAGCACTTCGCCGCCTTCGGTCAGCTTTTAAAATTCAACACATCTTCAATGTAACGTTCAATGCGTTCGTCGGCCATGCTTTTCAACCGATGTTTAATGCGCAACTTCGTGAGTAGCTTTACTAGTCCTGCCAGACAAAGCCCAATGGCTAAGGCAACAAAGACGGCCCAGTTTCCACCAGGCATGTCCTTTTGTGGAAAGGCCGAAAATACCACAACGGGCAAAACAATCATTACGCCCATAATGGTGTATTGTGTGTGCTGCGAACCAGCACTGTCTAGTATGGCCTGCTTGTCAAGCAGGTAATCGGCAATTTCTGTTTTCGTGAGATTGTATTGTTCGGGTTGGGGAAACCCAGGAAATCCGCTCTCTACACGTATCTTACTCGACACGCGTTGTTCGAAATCCATTAGTTCTATGTGCATAATCTATTGACTGTTAATGATTAAATGGCAACAAATCCTTAAAGTTTGCTCAACGAAATCTCGTCTAGCTCACTAAGATATTTGCGCCTAAGTTTATAAAATTCAACCCATTCTTTGGTTTTGAGGTGCTTGCGCACATCGAAATCAAGGTTCCATTTGCCCGCCGACTCTAAGCGCCCCATCATAAATCCTAGCGTGAGGTGTTTCAAAGACACGGCTGGTTGGTAGCGTGCCTGCGTATCTTTCTCGTCGCTAGCCACGTAGGTAACGAGGTTGGCGTTTTGCATATCGAAGAGCAACTGCTGCACAATGCGAACGGGTATGTTGGTTTCTAATTTCAGTTCTACGGCCGTATAGGCAGGTTTCCCTTCGTCGAAACGCTTGCATATCTTGCCCAATAGCAGCGCGCTAAGCATCATTCGGTAGCGATAGCTTAGGTCGTCCATCTGTCCCAATAAGTCGAAACTTTCCATGTTCTGACTCGTATAGCTCAATTCGGCACCAAAAAGGCAGATGCTCCACGAAATCTGTACCCACAGCATGAACAATGGGAGGGCTGCAAACGAACCGTAGATGGCGTTGTACGACGAGAGGAAGATTTGCGAATGTATGTAGAACACCTGCAATATCTGCATGGCGATACCCGAAAGGATGCCTGGAAAGAAGGCGGCCGAGAAGTTTACCTTGGTGTTGGGCATAAAGATGAACAGGCAAACGAACACTGCCGACATCAGCACGTAGGGCATAACGGTGATGACAAGGCGCATCATGGGGCCTAACACCACGTACTCGTTGATGTCTTGCGCAAAGGTGGCCATAACGATAGACACACCCGAAGTTACCACAATGACGATGGGAACAAGGAAGAACATGGCCAAATAGTCGGTTATGGTGCGGAAAAGACTGCGCGGATGCTGAACTTGCCAAATGCTGTTGAAGGCTTTCTCGATGTTGCTGATAAGCATCAGCACGGTGAACAGCATGAATAAAAGGCCAATACCGAGAAATACGCCGCCTTTGGTGTGTACAAGATACGAGTTGACAAAGCCGATAATGGTCTCTGCTGCTTGTGGCTGGCTAGACAAAGCATCTCTAAACCACACCTCGATATATTTGGAAAAGCCAAAGCCGCGAGCAATGGCAAACACCACGGCCACGATGGGTACGATGGCCAAAACCGTGCTGTAAGTGAGCGCCGAGGCCAAATCGGTAACGCTACGGGTGGTGAAAAACTTCACCGTAACCACTAAACGTTTCAACACCATGAGGCATACGTAAGCCAATGGCGACACGTCTTCGCGCCGTATCTGCCACATTTCTTCCTTAAAAAACGTGATGATGGTGTTTAATGTCTTCTTCATAATGAAAAGCAAAAAAGAAAAAAGAAAGCAGTGGCCCTATAAGCCGGGTTCTGTACTCTAATGCCTCGTGGGGCAAAAAAGTGCCTGCCATTTATCTAGACCGTGGGTCGCCCCAAGGCTCAAGCATTCTACCCTCCATCGTAAACATGTTTCAGACGGACAACCTTCAAACGATGGTATACGCGAACTTGCAGCTCCCAGAAGGTACAACCCGATGATCGCCCATCGGTTGGTGGTCTCTTACACCGCCTTCTCACCCTTACTCCAACGCGCACGCTACAAGGAGGTGCGTGAAGGGGCGGTTATTTTCTTCTACCTTTACCCGTTGTCGCCAACAGCTTCCATTTTCAGAAGTGGGATGTCCTTTGCTGCCCGGACTTTCCTCTCGCATCCTAACGATGCCAGCGGCAGAGCCGGGCCACTGCCTTTTAGCTTGCAAATATAGCCAATTTTTTGCGGATTATATGTAAATGTATGGCAGAAAATGTTACAATTCAATAAAAAAGTCGTTTTGTTTAAGCTTTTCGTGGAAATTTGTTGATGAAAGGTAGGGGTAGGAAACAAAGTGTTGATGAACTAATAGACGAAGAAACGTGCAAAAATGACGTGTTTATGGGCAGGTGTGTTTATTTTATTTGTTGAGTTTTTGAGGTGTTGACGTTTGTGAGTTTTATCGTATTTCTTGTTCAAGTAGATGGTTCATGAACCTGCCAGTTGGGAGAAATTTGATGGATTGAAGACGTTAAACAAAAGGACTTACCAAGTTAGAACCCTGGTACGTTTACGAATGAAAGCGTGCAATACGCTTGAAAATGATGTACATTAAAATCGCAAAATACCCACGTTGCTTTAAGCTTAGGCCATATTCTATCCACCAATATGACACCAACATGCACGTTATCGCCAGCAAAGTGTTATTCAAGAGCGATCAGTACACATTGCAAAATCCACCCCAAACATCAACTTCTCATCGACAGAATATCCGCTTTTTTTTGCAGAAAACAAATAAATTAGTATATTTGCGAGCAATTTATAACGTTAAATACAAAACAAGAAAGAATGCTTACACTTAAACTCATCAGTGAGGAAACTGAACGTGTGATTAAGGGGTTGGAGAAAAAACACTTTAAGGGAGCAAAAGATGCTGTCGAAAAAGTGCTTAAAACCGACAAGCGCAGACGCGAGGCTCAACAGAAACTGGACAAGAATAAACAAGAGGCGAATAGCATGTCGAGGCAAATTGGCATGCTGATGAAAGACGGCAAAACCCAAGAGGCAGAAGAAGTGAAGGCTAAGGTTGCCGTATATAAAGAGAACGACAAGCAGCTGCAAGCGCAAATGGACGAGGCCGAACAAGAACTTACGACTTTGCTATGCAACATTCCTAACATACCGGCCGACGAAGTGCCCGAAGGAAAAGACGCTAATGACAACGTTGTGGTGAAAGAAGGCGGCATCATGCCGCAACTTCCCGAAGATGCCTTGTGCCATTGGGACCTCTGCAAGAAGTATAATCTCATCGACTTCGACCTTGGTGTGAAAATCACTGGTGCCGGTTTCCCCATATATATAGGTAAGATGGCTCGCTTGCAACGTGCCTTAGAGGCCTTTTTCCTTGATGAGGCACGCAAAAGCGGATATCTAGAAGTGCAGCCGCCCTTGGTGGTTAACCAGGCGTCGGGTTACGGAACGGGACAACTTCCCGACAAAGAAGGACAGATGTACCACGCCGAACAAGATGACCTTTACCTCATCCCCACGGCCGAAGTGCCTGTTACCAACATCTTCCGTGATGTTATTCTCGATGAGAAAGACCTACCCGTTATGCGTTGTGCCTATTCGGCTTGTTTCCGTAGAGAGGCTGGCTCGTATGGAAAAGATGTGCGTGGACTGAACAGACTGCACCAATTTGACAAGGTGGAGATTGTACGCATCGACAAGCCTGAACACTCGCACGAGTCGCACAAGAAGATGTTGGAACATGTTGAGGCACTGCTGCAAAAGCTGGAACTGCCCTATCACATCCTGCTATTGTGCGGAGGCGACATGAGTTTTACCGCTTCTATCTGCTACGACTTCGAGGTTTGGAGTGCAGCACAAAAGCGTTGGTTGGAGGTTTCGTCGGTATCTAACTTCGGAAACTATCAGGCCAACCGCTTGAAATGTAGATATAGGCATGCAGAAGACAAGAAAATAGAGCTTTGCCACACGCTCAACGGTTCGGCTCTTGCCCTTCCGCGCATCGTGGCAGCCATCATCGAGAACAACCAAACGCCCGAAGGCATTCGCGTTCCGAGGGTGTTGGTACCCTATTGCGGGTTCGAAATGCTCGACGACAAAAACTTCTAGTTGCCTTGCCCAGGGCCATTTGCATGGTCAACGATGGGTTTAAATGCAACAACACGCTATCATAAAGGCGCCCCAAAGCGCAAAAACAAAAACATTAGAAACCACTCTGGGCGGTGCTCGCCTTATTAATTAAGGTGGGCACCGCAATAGGGTTTCAAACAAAAACACAACCTGCGACTTGTATATTAACATAAACAATCAACATCAATTGCAAGGCCATGAATAAGATTATTAGAAAAGAACAGTTCTCCGAAAAGGTGTATCGTTTCGACATCGAGGCTCCACTGATTGCCAAAAGTAGAAAGGCCGGAAACTTTGTTATCGTAAGGGTGGGCGACAAAGGCGAGCGTATGCCGCTAACCATTGCCGATGCCGACACAACGAAAGGTACAATCACACTCGTGGTGCAAAAGGTTGGACTCTCGTCTATTAAGCTGTGCAACCTCAACGAAGGCGAGTATGTTACAGATGTGGTTGGTCCGCTGGGCAACCCCACACATATCGAAAACTTTGGAACGGTTATCTGCGCAGGCGGTGGCGTGGGTGTGGCACCCATGTTGCCCATCATTCGTGCACTAAAAGCCGCAGGAAACCGCGTTCTGTCCGTATTGGCAGGACGTTCGAAAGACCTTATTATATTAGAAGATGAGGTAAGACAGAGTTCAGACGAAGTGATTATTATGACCGACGACGGTTCGTATGGCGAGCAAGGCGTTGTAACCGTGGGCATGGAAAAGTTCATTAACGCCGAACATATTGACCGCGCTTTCTCCATCGGGCCTGCCATCATGATGAAGTTCTGTTGTCTTCTCACCCAAAAATACAACATTCCCACAGACGTTTCGCTTAACACCATCATGGTAGATGGTACGGGAATGTGTGGCGCATGTAGGCTCACCATTGGCGGAAAGACCAAGTTTGTTTGCATTGATGGTCCTGAATTTGATGGGGCTTTGGTTGATTGGGGCGAGATGTTCAAGCGAATGGGCACGTTCAAGAAAGCCGAAAGCGAAGAGTTGCAACGTTACAACGACCATATCGAACAGGTGGAAGAGCGGGTTGCGCAAACGGTTTCGAACATCACAATGGACGTGGAGCCAACCACAGAGGGCATAGACGTGCTGACAGATCGCAATGCCGAATGGCGAAAAGAGTTGCGAGCAAGCATGAAACCCAAAGAAAGAACGGGCATTCACCGCGTGGAAATGCCCGAACTAGACCCTGTTTACCGCGCCACTTCGCGAGTAGAGGAGGTGAATAAAGGACTTACAAAAGAACTGGCTTTGGTGGAAGCCAAGCGATGTCTTGACTGTGCTAAGCCCACTTGCATGGAAGGTTGTCCGGTTAGCATCAATATTCCCTCGTTTATTAAGAACATAGAGCGTGGCCAGTTTCTTGCTGCGGCCAAGGTTTTGAAAGATACGTCGGCCTTACCTGCTGTTTGCGGTCGTGTTTGTCCGCAAGAAAAGCAGTGCGAGAGCCGTTGTGTACACCTCAAAATGAACGAACCCGCTGTGGCCATTGGCTATTTGGAACGTTTTGCTGCTGATTACGAACGAGAAAGTGGCAATATCTCCGTACCCGAATTGGCACCAGCCAACGGTATAAAGATTGCCGTAGTAGGGTCGGGACCTGCTGGTTTGAGTTTCGCTGGCGATATGGCCAAGTTTGGTTATGACGTTACGGTGTTCGAGGCCTTACACGAAGTGGGGGGCGTTTTGAAGTATGGCATACCAGAGTTTAGACTTCCCAATAAGATTGTGGACGTGGAAATAGACAACCTTAAAAAGATGGGTGTGAAATTTATCACCGACTGCATTGTAGGAAAGACTATCTCTGTAGACGACTTGGAAGAGCAAGGCTATAAGGGTATCTTTGTTGGTTCTGGTGCCGGATTGCCCAATTTCATGGGCATACCTGGCGAGAACGCCATCAATATCATGTCGTCTAACGAATATCTTACACGTGTTAACCTCATGGATGCCGCCAATCCCAACACCGATACGCCCATTAATCTGGGCAAACGCGTAATGGTTGTGGGCGGTGGTAACACTGCTATGGACTCATGTCGCACGGCCAAGCGCCTTGGAGCTGAGGTTACGCTGGTTTATAGGCGGTCGGAGGCGGAGATGCCAGCTCGACTTGAAGAGGTGAAACACGCTAAAGAAGAGGGCATCGACTTCCTAACGTTGCACAATCCGCTTGAATATCTAGCCGATGAGCAGGGTGCTGTGAAGGCCGCTGTGCTGCAAGTGATGGAGTTGGGAGAACCTGACGCTAGCGGAAGACGTAGTCCGCAACCCGTCGAGGGCGTAACGAAGACGCTCGATGTAGACCAAGTGATTGTTGCAGTGGGTGTATCGCCCAACCCGCTCGTCCCGAACTCTATCGAAGGATTGGAACTCGGTCGCAAGAATACTATAGCCGTGAACGACCAGATGCAAAGTTCGCGTCAGGAAATCTATGCCGGCGGCGACATTGTTCGCGGTGGCGCAACCGTAATACTCGCCATGGGCGACGGTCGCCGAGCTGCTGCCAACATGGCCGAGCATCTTCTTTCAACTAATTGAATTTGGTCAACGAACTAAAATAGGTATTCTCTACAGGTAAATTAGTTCTCTTAAGAATCCCAGAGGGTTGTCGCACAAATCGAGCGGCAACCCTTCTTTATTTTCCTCCCAATCGAAAGAATCTTTTCCTATCGGCAGGCCGTTCTCTCACCTGTCGAACATTACGCCGGGAGCCTCCAAGCCGGTTTCATTGCTGACGAACTTTGCGACGGGAACCTACGAGCCAGTCTTATTGCCGACGAACTCTGCGACGGGAACCTCCGAGATGTTTTTATAGCCTTCGCAACTTACAACAGCAAATAACAATAGGTTGAGGATACTTTAGCTTCCCTCGACGAGACATAAAATTAAGTTCCGGACGCTTTTGCAACTTACAATGAGACATAGAACTCGGTTCCGGAACCCTTTGCAACTTACGAAGAGAGTTACAAAGTAGTTTTTATAGCTATCGCACTTTGCAACGATAATCTAAAAACCGGTTTTATAGCTATCGCATTTTGCGACTGGAGTCTCCCAACCGGCTTTATTGCCGATGCACTTTGCGACGGGACGACGAATGCCTTTTCTATCCGATTGCAAAATGTTTTTATATAATAATCTATCAGATAGCCTATTACATTAATTATGGAAAATATTCGTCATACCGATGGATGTTTTCCATAGACTATGGAAAGTTATCGTTACTATAAATTGTTTATTCCATAATCTATGGAATACTATCACCACTATAGCCAGCTGATTCAATAGTCTATGGAAAAATATCGTTTATATAGATTGTTAATTCCATAGGTTATGGAAAATACTCGTTAGTATAACTAACTAATTCCATAGGCAATGGAAAATACATTCTAGTATGATTAATAATCTCACTATACTATTGAAAATACATTTCAATAGTATTGATATTTCTAATATAACATTGAAATAGCATTTTATATAGGTATTTACAAGAAATATAACATGGAAAATACAATCTGATATAATTTATATATTCAATAATCTATGTAAATATCTAGTTTATATACTTTTATATAAAAATATTTTGCAATCGGATAGGAAAGGCATTCGTCGTCCCGTCGCAAAGTGCATCGGCAATAAAACCGGTTGGGAGACTCCCGTAGCAAAGTGCGATAGCTATAAAAACTACTTTG
>ERZ773035.2238-NODE-2238-length-12834-cov-16.760075_pt1 | contig 12834 bp, 14 predicted proteins | sample MGYA00511487_ERZ773035 | MGnify/ENA primary metagenome ERZ773035 (study PRJEB29015, sample SAMEA2737985) | human oral metagenome | biome: human oral; feature: human-associated habitat; material: dental | place: China | collected 2024 ...
GGGCGAGGACGGCACGCTTTGCATCACGTCAGCCGCTGCTGGCCGCGCTAACATCTACAACGCGCTGGGTCACGTGATGAACAGCCTCATGCTGTCAGCCGGTGAGACGCGCCGCCTCTCCATGTCCACCGGTGTCTACATCGTCACACTCGACAACGGTCGCGCTTACAAAGCCGCCATCCGCTAACACGCAAAGAGATAGTTCCTTCTTTCTACATACTTGTTCTACATACTTGTATAATGGTTTTTGAAAGCCCGGGGAGAGCCGTTTCCTCGGGCTTTTTTGGCTTCACGAATGCACGTACCTGCGTGGTGTGCCTTCTTCTTATGCTTCAGAACGTCTTGATGTCGTACGCCACCGACAGCTGGACGGCATATTTCCGCGTTATGAACGGAATGAACTTCTTCTCCGACGTCTTGAATTCATGCACATAGTGCGCCGAGAGGGCCAGCCCGTTCTTCCAGCGATAACCGAGCCCTGCCACACCGGAGAGATCGAAAGTAGTAGCGGGTCCACTCACACCGGCAACTTCTCCGACACGTTCACCGGTTTTTGTGCGTATCGATCCATGACTGCCCAGTAATAATCCCGGTTGCGGCCCCACCTCGGCAAAGAGTCCGGAGCCAGGAACCGTAAGCCGAAGCAAGACCGGCAGGTTGAGGTAATGCAGCCGCATGCGGCCCGTTACGTTATCATAGACGTGTCCGCGGAGATCCACCGTTGGAACGGTAATCTTATACCCCATCTGCGAATAGAGCAGCTCGGTCTGCACGCTGAAAAGCGGCGAAAAGGCATACCGCGCATAACCGCCAACATGCGCGCCGGGCAGGTAGCCGTATTCCAGCGTAAACGACTCGAGATCGCCGGGCAGGGGATTGCTGGGATAAACCGTCACATTGCCAATACTCGCCACGTTCAAGCCGACCTTTGCACCGACCGTAAACTGTCCATAGGCGTGCGACAAACCAAGGGCCGCACAAATCAAAAGAATCATCACTCGTTTCATTATATTATCCGTTAAAAATTCACGTCTAATGAAACGTATATAAAGGAGGATTATTGCAGCTTTCCCTGCCAGACGAAGCAGTCTGTGAAGGCAGGCAACGACGGCTCACGCTCGAACAGACCGAAGACGGCCGAACCGGATCCAGACATGGCGGCGTAGACGGCGCCAGCGGCGTAGAGCTGCGTTTTGATGGTGCCGATCGTGGGGTGAAGGGCGAAGACGGGCGCCTCGAAATCGTTCTTGAGCGCGTCGCGCCACTCCGTGACGGGTCGGCAGATGATTTCATCGAGGGGTACCGCGGGCGCGGACGGACGGATCGCTGCGTAGGCCTCGCGTGTGGAGACTGAGACGGCCGGCTTAACGATAGCGATATGGTAATCCGCCAGCGAGACATTCGCCGGGCTGAACACATCGCCAATGCCCGTGGCCATGACTGGGCGATTGCGGACGAAGAAGGGACAGTCTGCGCCGAGGCGTGCGGCGATACGCTCCAGCGCGCCGTCCGTGAGGGAGAGCGACGCATAGTCGCGCAACAGCTTCAACATAAAAGCGGCGTCGGCCGAGCCACCGCCCAGTCCGGCGCCGAAGGGGATCGTCTTCTTGAGATGGATGGCCACGGGCGGAATGTCCGCCTGCTGGCGCATGGCCGCGAGGGCACGCATGACGAGGTTGTCGTCCGCCGGCCCGTCAATCGCAAGGCCGTAGGTGTGAAACGAAAAAGCCTCGGCCGGCACGATCTCTAAGGCATCGCAGAGGGGGACGGGGTAAAAGACCGTCTCGATGCAGTGGTAGCCGTCGGGGCGACGGCTGACGACGTGCAGTCCGAGGTTGATTTTGGCGTTCGGGAAGCAGATCATAGCAGAGATGGGGGTCAGGAGTGCGCTGGACGGTTTTGAGAGGGCTTGTTACGCCGCCTGTTGCCGCCTCCACGAGGCTTTGAGGAGGCCGATTGTGCCTTGGCACGTCCGCCGCCGCTGCCACTTTGTCGCCCACGTCCGCCCTTGCCGCGCGTGCGACTGTATTTCTCCGGCTCATAGGTCGGTGACTCGCCGATGGAGGGATCGATGGGGATCTTATAGATATCCTTTTCGATAAACGTCTCGATCTCCTTGAACCGCGCTTGTTCCTGCTGCGAAACGAAGGTGATGGCCAGTCCACTGCCCTCCGTGCCGCGCGCCGTACGCCCGATGCGGTGCACATAGTCCTCGGGATCGTTGGGAATGTCATAGTTGATGACGAGCGAAATGTCATTGATATCAATGCCACGAGCTACGACGTCCGTTGCCACGAGCATGCCAATATGACCGTTTCGAAAATCCTTCATCACCTGCTCACGCTCGCTCTGCTCCAAATCGGAGTGCATGGCGGCCACACTGTAGTTCATCCGTTTGAGCGTTGCCGCAAGCTCTTTCACCTTCATCTTCGAGGAGGAGAAGATGATGACGCGCTCGGGCGCTTTCTTGGCAAAAAGCTGCTTCAGGAGCGGCATTTTATGCGCCTCGTAGCAGATGTAGGCCGTCTGCATGATCGATTCCGGCGGACGCGATACTGCGATCTTGATCTCCTCCGGGTCCTTCAGAATGTTGTGCGCCAGCGTGCGGATCTTGGGCGGCATAGTGGCCGAGAACATCACAACCTGACACTCCTTGGGCAGGTGTTTATAGATCTGCATAATGTCATCATGGAAGCCCATGTCGAGCATGCGGTCAGCCTCGTCAAGGACGAAGAAGGAGGTGCGCGAGAGATCCACACTGCCCATGTTCAAGTGGCTGATCAGGCGGCCAGGCGTGGCGATCACGATGTCGGCACCCATCTGCAATCCGCGCTCCTGCCGGGCGTAGGCGATGCCGTCGGTACCACCGTAGACAGCCACCGCCGAGACGGAAACGAAGTAGGTAAAGCCGTCGATCTGCTGATCGATCTGCTGCGCCAATTCGCGCGTCGGTGCCATAATGACCGCGTTGATCGCATCCTGTGGATATCCGCCTCGGCTCAGCTGGCTGATGATGGGCAGCACGTAGGCGGCCGTCTTGCCGGTGCCCGTCTGTGCGCACCCGATCAAGTCCTTGCCCGCGAGGATGGGCGGGATGGCCAGTTCTTGAATCGGCGTCGTCTCCACGAAATTCATGGCCTCGAGTCCGTCCAACACGGAGTCATCGAGGTCTAATTCATCAAATCTCATTGTCTTTCTATCTATAAAATATGGGCAAAAATAGGCGGATTTCGCCGACGCTTCTGCACCGATACGCCCTTGGGTCGCCGCTGATCTGCGAAGCATGGAGGGGGAGGGTGTGGCAAACACCAAAATAGAGAAATGCGTCCTTGCAGAAGTCCTGCAAACACCAAAATGGGGAAAAGCGCCCTTGCAGGAGTTCTGCAAACACCAAAATAGAGAAATGCGTCCTTGCAGAAGTCCTGCAAACGCCAAAATGGGAAAAAGCGCTCTTGCAGAAGTCCTGCAAACGCCAAAATGGGAAAAAGCGCTCTTGCAGAAGTTCTGCAAACGCCAAAATGAGGAAAAGCGTCCTTGCAGAAGTTCTGCAAACGCCAAAATGAGGAAAAGCGTCCTTGCAGGAGTCCTGCAAAGACCAAAATGGGAAAAAGCGCTCTTGCAGGAGTCCTGCAAACGCCAAAATGGTGAAAAGCACTTTTGCAGAAACGCTGCAAAGCCCAGAAACTTCTTCGAAGTGTTTGCGGGAGTCCCGCAAGTCTCTCGAGAAACTTTTTGGTGTTTGCGGGAGTCCCGCAAGTCTATTAGTATGGAGGAAGCCTAAGGAAGGCAGTGGGAAAAACGATCGGGTTTTGGGTGATAAGTGCATCGGTTCTAACGGATTTGCATCGGCAAAGAAAAGGCAAAGCGTTGGGATCGATGAAGACGGAGCGTAACCAAATCGTTACCTATGATTCGAGAGGTAACGAAAACGCAAAATACGGCGGTAAACGTCTTTTGGTGAAACGTGCGTATTACGCTTATTTGTAGCGTTTTGTATAGCTCTGAATGCTTCGCTGACAGGTAACTTTGCACACCCTAAAAACCCGAAGTAATGAAGAGAGAAACGATGAAGGTTTTGCTCTACCTTAAAAAGAGCAGCATAGACAAATCGGGACGGGCACCAATCATGGGGCGCATCACGTATGCCGGGACAATGGCTCAATTCGGTAGCAAATTTTCTTGCCCGCCCGACCTCTGGAATCCCCGCGAGAGCCGCCTTAGAGGCAAGAGCCGGGAGGCCGTCGTCACCAATGAGAAGTTAGACGATCTGATGCTGGCCATTAGTCAGGCTTACCGGACACTGGCCGATCGGGGTGTGGCTTTCACGGCCGCCGACATCAAGGAACGATTGCAAGGCAATGCCCACAGTCGGACGACCTTCCTCGAACGCTACGACCGGCTATTGGAGGAAGTAGATGCACGCGTCGGCGTCGATCTGACGAGGCATTCGGCTCAGATCTATCATCAGGCCAGAAAGCACTTCGCCCGCTTTATACGGAGCCGTTTCGGCCGGGAAGACATGACTTTCAGTGAGATGACGGAGGACTTCTTCCCGCAGTTCGAGCGCTATATCAAAGGGGAGTTAGGGCTCTCTGACAACTCCTTTCTTCGGCTGTCTTGCATGCTGAAGAAGGTGTGCCGGCTGGCTTACCGGGAGGGTCTCTCCGACCGACCGCTCTTCGAAGGAATTCGCATCACGCGTGAGAAACGAAGCGCACCGCGGTCGCTCGACCGGACGGCCTTCGACCGACTGCTGGCACTCACCTTTCCACCCCATCAAAAGGACTTGGCGATTGCCCGCGATCTGTTCGCGTTTACCTGCTACACCGGGGCGGCCTATTGCGACATGGTGCGGCTTACGCGCTCACACCTCTTCCGAGACGATCGCGGCGACCTGTGGCTAAAGTTCAAACGGCAAAAGACGGAGTCGCTCTGCCGGGTGAAGCTCCTGCCCGAGGCCGTGGCGCTCATCGAGCGTTACCGCTCCGACGAGCGGGAGACGCTTTTCTCGCCGATCCCTTACTACACTTACCTCATCCGACTGAAGGCCGTCGGACTGAAAGCGGGCCTCGCATTCCCGCTAACGGCGCACGTCGGGCGACACACGTTCGCCACGCTGATTACGCTTGAAAACGGTGCACCCATTGAAACCGTGAGCCGCATGTTGGGCCACGGTAGCCTCAAAATGACCGAGCGATACGCCCGAGTCACGTCGCGCAAACTCTTCGAGGAGTTCGATCGTTTCCTCGCCTTCACCCAAGATCTTCATCTGACTCTTTAACCCCGGAATCTCATGCGCAGCACATTCAGAATCCTGTTTTACATCAATCGAAACAAGGCGAAAAAGAACGGAAAGGCGGCCGTGCTCTGCCGAATCACCGTGGATGGCCGTTCGGCGGTTATCGCTACCGGTGAGGAGTGCGCACCCGAGGCGTGGCAGACAAAATCGGGTGAGACGGGCGACCGGAAGATCAATCTCCGCTTGCAGGCTCTCCGCGAACGAATCGAAGCGAGCTACACGACCCTCCTCCGCCGGGAGGGTGTAGTCAGTGTCGAACGACTGAAACTCCGATTGCAGGGGGTGAACGAGACTCCGACGATGCTTTTGGAAACGAGCACAGAGGAACTGCGGACCGTGGAAGCCTGCGTGGGCCGCTCAAGGAGTCCCGGCACTTATCAAAATAACCGCCGTTCTGACAGTGGACTGCGGGACTTTGTTCGCAGCCGTGGCGAATCGGACATTCCGATCCCGACACTCGCGCCGGACTTCTTCGATACGTATCGTTTATTTCTGAAGCGAAGGGGCTACGCTGTGTCCACGACAAACCGGCACCTCCATTGGCTCGGCCGATTGATGCGCCGCGCGATCGCCCGCGGCGTGATCCGTTTCAACCCTTTCGAGGGGGTGCGATACGAGACGGAGAAGTATCGCCCACGCTTTCTGCAAAAGCATGAAGTGGAGCGTCTCCTGGCCTTTTCCGTCCGAGACGAAGCCACGGAGCTGAGTCGCCACATGTTCCTCTTTTCGGTCTTCACAGGGCTGGCTTACGCCGACTTGCGGACGCTCCGAAGGTCGCAGATCGAGACGGACGGCGCGGGTCGGCGATACATCCGAAAGGCGCGACAAAAGACCCACGAGGAGAGCCTCATCCCTCTTCACCCGATCGCCGAACAGCTCCTTTCGCTTTACCTGAAAGATGATAAGACGGAAGACCGCAGGATCTTCCCTGACGCCAGTTACTTCCTATTAACCCATCGCCTCAAGGCTATTGGTAAGGCATGCGGCCTCCACGAACCGCTAACATTTCACGTCGGGCGTCACTCGTTCGGCACGCTCACCCTCGAAGCAGGGATCTCTATGGAGAGCATCGCCCGCATGATGGGCCACGCCTCCGTCACCACCACGGAACTCTACGCCCGCATCACCGATCAGAAGATTTCGGAGGATGTGGATCGGCTCATTGCCCGAAGAAGGAAGGCGGGGGAAGGCGGTGCCGCGCCGGGTAACCGGATGGGAAAAAGCCCGGAACAGGGCGCATAGGTTTGCAGTTGTGATTGTCAGATAAGACAGAAGAATAACCTCAAGAAATGAAGTGATTATGGACTATGTTATCATCGAATCGTCCGCATGGGAGGCGCTGAAAAGCCGCATTGAAGGGCTGCGCGAACGCATGAGCGAATTGTTCGGATCGAGAGCCGAACCGACAGAATTGCTGCCCGGCGAGGCCGTTTGCCGGATCCTCGGCGTCAGCCGTCGCACGTTGCAATACTATCGGGATACGGCGGCGCTGCCCTTCGTCCGCATCGAGCACAAGTGTTACTACCGGCGAGAGGACGTGGCGGCACTGCTCGCCGAAAGCGGAAGCCCCGAGCCTCCCCTCAATCGGTTGCCGGAAGGCGTGTGAGGAGCCAATTGATCGAGTCAAACGGCCACGGGAACAACAATGACCTATCAGAAACAACCCCCAAACAAGACACAATGACAGAAGAAGAAATCATCCGGCAAGAATCGCCTGAAATGGAAGCGCTCTTCGACGGGCTCGCGTCCGTCGCGGAGCAGATGAGCGAGATTGCCGCCACGCACCGCCCGCTCTTCGGCGGTGATGTCTACCTAACGGGTAGCGAGGTGACGGAAAGGCTTTTCATCAGTCGCCGCACGCTGCAGGATTATCGCGACCGCGGCCTCCTGCCCTATACCCGAATCGGCGGAAAGATGCTCTACAAACTCTCCGATTTGGAGCGCCTGCTCCGAGAGAATTACCGGACGCAGACACCGCCTCGCCCCCTCCATCGTATCACCCACAAACCCCAAACCCCATGACACAGAGAAAAAAGGAATTCTCCTATTACCGACTGCGATTAGAGTCCTATTTGAAAGATTATCACCCCGAACGGCTGGCCGACGAGGCGTTTATCCGCGACCGATCGGACGCCGCGGCCGAGGCCTATGAAGACGCCTTTCGGCAAGGCTATCCTGTTCTCGAAGCCGGGTATATCGCTACGGAAGTCCTCTTCGCAGGACTGCATTTTTCGCCGTATTACATGCTCGAACAGATTATCGAGAACGAGTTTGCCAACGTGGTTCCGCCTGAACGCGCCGCGGATTTTGCGCTGCGGCTGTTGCAGAGCAACTCCATCCGCGAGACCATCGCAAAGTATGAGCCGGGCGACGACTTCGACGGCAGTCCGGAATACGACCAACTCTACACCGAGCTGACCGGTGTCATCGTCGAACTACTCGAAGCGGACGGCGTGAAAGTGCTCCCGTAGCCTACGCGCTTTTGGCGTTTCCCTGTTTCATTCGGCCGTGGCATCGCGCTGCGGCCATTTTTTTCTGCCATAATGTCTAATCTTTCGATCCCGAGAATCTTTCCTCTCGTCGTTTCCCTACTTCCACTTTTCGTTTGCGGCTCGGAGCTGATGTCGGTTCCCCTTTCTTCGGGCAAAGGTCAACAGACGATGCGGCGTCGTCAAGGCCGAACGCTTCAATGCGTTCGCCACCGATAAAATCTTCCTGCTTCACAGCGTATTTTATCGGCGTAGAGCCTTGCCTTATCCCCTCATCGTCTGCCCTTTGTTGCCCTCGAAACGAAACCGGCATACTCCGAGCTTTGAACGCAAAAAAAATGTCAGCACGATGAAAACGGAAAGATCTTATCACCCCCAAAACAGGTTTGAAACGAAACGACGCCTCCTCGCATTACCGCAAAAAATCGTTTGGATCGTCGTCTGTATTGTGGCGTTGAAAGCCATAGGCGTTTCGGAAGAATGGACTGCCATCTTGACGCTCCTTGCCGTCCTCTATCTCGTGCATGCAACCCTCCGAATGGCTCTTCGGATACTGTTCTTTTTGATCCGATGGATCTGCATCGCCGCTGCATTGGCTTGGGTCGTTTGCCGACTGCTGTTTTGAGACGTTACAATAACAATGACGGGGAGAGACTCCATCGGAACCCTCTCCCAGTCACTTTTCATAGAGCAGCGCAAGCTCCACACGACGTCGTAAACGCAGTGCTTTCAGCTCTTTGCCGCGGTAGCGGCAGAACGAGGTGTACTCACCTCGGATGTCTCTGTCGCCCGATTCCAACTTCTGAACGAGGCGACTCTTCGGCTGTTTGCCGTAGCCTAAGAGGCGGTATTCACCGACGTTGTATGACAACACGGCAAGAAGTAAGGAGTCGCGACCGAAGCGACGAAACGTGACGAGCCGTTTCTTTAGATCTGCACGAAGCAGGGAATCTGCCTGCCGTTTTGTCATCGCACACGAAAGCCGCTCACCGGGTAGCAGGCGGTGACCGTAGCCGACATAAGGATAGTTTTTCGGACCATGCAGCCCTTCGTAATGCTTGATGCACGCGACGGCACGCTCGAAGAGCGGAAGGCTGAATAGCCGATTGGCTCCACGCTGTGCATGCGCGTTGGGCGCGGTGGACACTTGGACACAAACAAGGAACGCGAGCAGGCCGCGTCCGATTTTCGTTTTCATGGGGGTGATCAGATGTTTTTTGGGGGGATAAAAAGACAAAAGCACCGATCCGTCGCGAACAGATGCTTTTTTGTTCCGTGATTATGAACTTAAACGATATACAAACAGCGATTAAGCAGCAATTAAACAACAATCAAATGACTAACAACAAACCAATCATGAAGACGCCGATTACCTATTACGGCGGAAAACAGAAGATGCTCGGCGCTATCCTGCCGATGATCCCCGAGCACAACATCTACGTAGAACCCTTCTTCGGAGGCGGTGCGGTCTTTTGGGCCAAGCAGCCGGCACCGGTGGAGTTCATCAACGACATCGACGGTGAGGTCACAAACTTCTACCGCGTCCTTCAGACGGACTACCCGGCCCTGAAACGCGAAGTCGACAGCACACTCCACAGCGAACACGCCCACCGCGAGGCCCGCGCCATCTACCGCTCTCCCGAGGGACACTCGCCCGTCCGCCGCGCATGGGCCGTGTGGACGCTCTCGCACCAGTTCTTCTACGCCATTCTCGGCAGCACATGGAAATGTAGCATGACGCGCAACGTGGCCGGGCAGATCCAAGGTCGCAAGGCATCCTTCACAGCCGACTACACCCGCCGACTCGAGCATACGTCCATCTTCAGCCGCGACGCCCTGACCGTCATTCGACGGGCCGACCGCCCGGAGACATTCTTCTATGTCGACCCGCCCTACTTCAACTCCGACATGGGACACTATGGCGGCTACACCGAGGAGGACTTCAGGCGCCTGCTCGAGGTGCTCTCTGAGGTCAAGGGGCGATTCATGCTTTCCTCCTACCCCTCGGAGTTGCTCACCGGGCGTACCGCAACACACGGCTGGCACACTGTCGAGGTAGAGCAGCAACGCTCAGCCGGAGGCGGACGCAAGATCGAGGTGCTCACGATGAACTACGACCCGTCCACCCTTACTCCAGCGCCCGACCCGATCCTGCCCTCGGAGGATAGTCCTACGGAGGACAGCTCCGCGCCGACAGCATAACACCCGCCCATTATCCAAGGCGGCCATGAAGAGGAAGACCCCGCACCCCCCAGCCATAGGCAGAGGAGATGCGGGGTCAACCGTATCTGGACAGCAGCGCGCCGACGCCCCACCGGGCGAACCGTTAAGGATATACAAACCACCCAAAAACGACGCGTCCGAAAAAAAGCGGTGTTGTCACCCCAATCTTCGGACAAATCGTTTTGCGGATTATAAGGTGGAACTGGAGAATTTGAATTGGTGAGCTTTTTATCGCTTGCAATCCGCACGTATTTATACCCATGAATTACAGATGACACAGATATAATTGCCTGTTCTGTTACTTGCTTAGGTTGGTAATATTCCAGCGTAACCTCGTCTCCATACAGCAATCCCGTAGCAAAGCCCTGTACATTATCTCGACCACCTTTATTATTTATCGAAGTAAAGGCACCGATCGAATGTTTTCGGTCAGTCGTATAAATAAAAAACTTTCCTCCTTCCGGAAGCCAAAATCTATCGTAAAGCAGGTTTATGGAAAGCGCTTGTGGACAGCGTATAGTTAATTGCCACAATCTATCTCCATTGGAAAGTTCTTGCCAGTGACCGGAATTTTCCAAATCGAGGCTAACCTCGTGAGGATAACCGAAGCGAGGAGGAAGTCCGTTTGCCTCGTCTTTCGCATCTTCCTGTTCGATGCGGTTCATATCCAACGCTGGCATGATCCTGATATCCTGCGATACCGAGAAGCGAGAGGGTATATTACCTTCCCTAAAGCTCACAGGCTCTTCATCGGTACTTATCTGCGCATTAACCGAAAAGAAAACGCAGATGAATAAGCTCATCAATAAAATAGTCTGTCTCATCATTGTGTCTTTTTAAACAGTAAATAATCCCTATCATTGTTGTAATATAATCTCAACCGACCTGAGACGAGTTCGTAGCGGGTGGATTGTTTTAAGGCCTTCACGTAAGTATCGCTATCACCATATTCGCCTACCATGGTCATCCCAAAATCTCTGATGCGTATGTTGTGGCCATTGAATTGGTAGAGTGCCCATGCCTCGTTGTTGATTGTCCGTCCTGTCAGATAGCCGTCTTTTAAAAACGAGATAGTGTAGCACCGATCGCAATCTTTCGGATCCGCCTCACGCAGGATGCCGTCCGCGCTGACGAAGCCGACCAACTTCCATACGCCGGACAGCCCGGGCGGAACCCGATCGAACGACAGCGCCTTCTCGTCGCAGAACAGCAGATGCCGCCTTTGATCTTCGCTGTAAAAGGTCAGCCGATCGCCGGACAGAATATACGTAGATATGCTGTCCAAGGCCCGGATGTATTCCCGCCCGTCGGCCGACGATTCGGCGGATTCGTTGGCGGAAAAGAGCATCACAAACGTGCCGCCGCGCACCTTGTACCGCCCCGAGATTTCGCGGGATGAGGTGCGTCCTTTCATCGTGCCGTCTTTCGAGAACGTCAGCGTGTAGCACACCCGGCATTCCGTCGGTTCGGGCTCGCGCACGGCATAGTCGAATGGGCCGCCGAAGCCGAGCAGTCGCCACGTCCGGCCCAGTAATTCGGCCGGTGGCGCCTCGGGGATGATCTCCTCTTTCGACTCTTTCCATGCGCGGAAAAGCAGGTAGTTTTCATCGTCGTTGTAGTAGAGTTTCAGCTGTCCGTCTTTGACCTCGTAACGGGTGACTTCGGGCATGGTGGCGATGTATCGCTTACCGTCGGTAGGTTCGTCTCGGGTCGGTTGGACGGCGAAGAAGCGGTCGATCCGGATTTGATCGCCCCAGACTTCAAAATTCCCGTGGATCTCGTTGGCCGACGTGCGTCCGGCGATCACGCCGTTCGAGAGCATCTGCATGCTGTAGCATCGTCCGCAGTTCCCGGACTGCACTTCCTGCACCACGCCGTCCGCCGTCCGGACAAAGCCCGACAGCTTCCACATATTATCGAGCAGCGCGGCCGGGATCTTGCTGTCCGCCTCCCCCCGTTCACGAAACAGCAGGTAATCCTTCCCGCCGTTGTAATACAGCCGCATGCGTCGGGCGGAGAGGATTTCGTAGCGAACCGCCGTGCGCAAGGCCTCGATGTATTGCTTGCCGTCGGGCTGCTCACCGTCTGCTGCACCACCGATCCCTTCGAGTGTAATGTCGCCGTTATGCACCCGATAGGAGCCGGCAAACACGGTGAGAAAACCCTGCCCGCTGATCGTCCCGTCCGCTCCTAATGCCAGGCTGAAGCAACCTTTGCACGCCATCCGCCCGGGAGGCGTCACTGTGCTGTCTGCCGCGTGGACAAAGCCGACCAAGTGCCACTGCTTGGATAATTCGGTCGGGGGAGGTGGCGCTGGTGTCAGCGGTTCCTTACCGCATCCCGTCACAAACAGGAGCAGGGCGGTGATCCATATCATGTATTTCGTTTTCATTTCTCATCAACGTTTTTGGGGTTAGTCAAAAATCCGCTTGTCCGGATCGATTGATCTCGCTGCGCCTCCGGGGTGCGGTTCCTAAGGGCGCCCTGACCGGTCTGGTGGAGTGTTGTCTATGGTTTTCATACAACTGTCCTATTAAATGTTCGACGCAAATGTAGTATGTATAATTGTAATACGAAAGCCATTTTCCTGTAATTCTCGATATTTTACACCAAAAGTTCTCTTTTTTCTACAAATCAAACTTTTTAATCGAAGAAATACTTCGCTTTCCCTTGATTCTCGCTTCTCGTATCCTATGAAACTTGCAGAGAGAGAACTTTCTGATAAGTGATCATTCGTCAGGCGCCCGTCAAGTCTGATATGAACGCAAGAGGAAATACCCTCCGCCATCGACAGCATTTCGACGAGGAACTGCTATCTGATCA
>ERZ773035.2241-NODE-2241-length-12817-cov-8.958706_pt1 | contig 12817 bp, 23 predicted proteins | sample MGYA00511487_ERZ773035 | MGnify/ENA primary metagenome ERZ773035 (study PRJEB29015, sample SAMEA2737985) | human oral metagenome | biome: human oral; feature: human-associated habitat; material: dental | place: China | collected 2024 ...
TTATAGTTGTACCTGGAACTAAACTTTTTATCTTTACAGTATATGTTACAACATCACCGAACCTTATACTCTAATTTATCTACACTTTTTTGTATATCTATCTTTGGATCATTTACCTTTATTGTTTTATTTGCTGTTGATCCTACAGCATCACCAAGTAACTCTGTTGTACTTACAACATTATTTAATTCTTTACCATTTGCATTATCTTTTATTCTCATACTATATCTTACTTCTTTAATATCGCCATAATTTAAATGTGTAAATATTCTAAGTGCCCCTTCTTCTTTTGTAAGTGATATGTTTTCTCCTTTTTTTACTAATGTATCTGGTAAATATTCCAAATATTCTTCAGGATACACATCATTTACATTTACTTCACTTATTGAAGATCTATTATATTCATTATCTCTTATTTTTATTTTAACATTATATGTTACAACATCTCCGAATCTTATACTCATTCTTAGGATTTATTATCTCTTTTGTTAAATCAACATTTTGCCTTTGTTTTACTAACTCTATTTTTGTTATATCTGACTCATTCCCTGCTCCATCTATACTATATATATGCAGATATCTTCCAAAAGAATTTAATTTAATCTTTTCTATATCTTCTGTTGAATTTACCTCTGTCCAGATACTACCTTTCTTGTCTGGTCTTTCATCATTGTCTGATGTTAAATAATACCTATATTTCTTAACTCCTGTTGTTATTGTTGCACTCTTTGTATCACTTGTAAACTCTCTATCTCCATTAAGTCCTTTTACATAATATTCATATGTACTTCCGATTATCTTCTGGCTTTCTAAACTCTATAATATTATTCCCTTGTTCATCTATTTTATACACTATATTTTCAGGCTTATTAGGATCTGCTATATCTCTTGCTGAATTATCTAAAATTTCTGTCTTATGTGTTAATTGTTTTAAGTAAAACAGTGTATTTGCAAGTACTTTTCTTTCGTCTTCTGTAGACTGACCCATACTATGCCCTGTTTGTATCATTGCTGTGTTATTCCATGTTGTTAGGTAATATTTATAGTTATACTCGGGTGTTTTTGGAGCATTTTCAAAATTTTCTTTTTTCAAATATGCTAATCCTAATCTATCATATGCTTCTGTATCTACATATTCCATCCATGTATTACCTGTAGCAACATTAACAGCTGTATGTGACTCAGGCACTCTAAGTACTGTTCCAACTGGACCTAAGCTCCATGGAAATTGTGTTAAAAATCCTTTTTTTGTTATCTTGACCTTGTTTGACATATATCCCCAACTTGCATTTATATCATATCCATTATCTGCCCAGTCTCCTCCATAATTACCTGTCTTTATCTTAAAATATTCTCTTATCTTTCCAAATCCTTTTTTTGTACCTGTTATCGCTCCTATAGTATCATGACCTGTAAGTACTCCTTTACCTGCCTTTATATAGCTTTCTATAATATTAATTCCTGAATCGCTTATTAATTCTGAAGCATTTGAATCCCATGTACCATGCATCATAACATCATAATTCCATATAATATTAGGATTTTCTTCAAATTGTGCCTTACTTACATGATCTACCTTAATTATTTGTCTTCCAGTAGTAGGATTTTTACCATATGCTTGAAAATTAGTCACAGTAGTTCCTTCTGTAACTGTTCCGACCTTCCATCCATGCTTTTAAAAGAGCTGACTTTGGTATTATTTCAGTTTGTCCATCTAAATATATAACTTTTACTTTAGGAATTGCAGCTATGTCTGGATAAATATTCAAAACCTTTACCTCTTCATCTATTGCATTATTACTAAAATCTGTAAGCCCTATTGTTTCAAATTGTGTAGCTCCTGGCTTTTTTTGATATACCCTATATGAACTATTTTGTGGTCCTGTCCATTTTAAATGTATATTATTTGTTTCTGGTTTTGGTGTTAATGTAAGTTCTGACTCTGCAGCCCTGCTTATAATCACACTTCCATAACTTATTATAATTGATAATATTAAAATAATAGTTATACCTATTTGGGATATTTTCTTCATCTATTTCTCCTTAATATATAATTTTTCTTAAACATACTTAAAAAGTATAATACTTACAATTAAATCATATATATATTACTAATATTTTTCCATATCTATTACAAAAATACTACATAACTTTAATATTATTATAAAAAGAAGCTAGTATTTTAATTACTAACTTCTTTAAAAACTTCTTTATTCTATTAATATATATCTAATATTTATATTTTAGCTAAAACATCCCCATCCTGCATATTTAGCTTTTGCTCCTAACATTTCTTCTATTTCTAATAATCTGTTATATTTAGCAACTCTATCTATTCTTGCAGGTGCTCCTGTTTTAATTTGTTTTGTATTTAATGCAACTGCTAAATCTGCTATTGTTACATCATCTGTTTCTCCTGAACGGTGTGATGCTATTGTTGTATAACCATATGTTTTAGCAAGTTTTATTGCATCCATAGTTTCTGTAACTGTACCTATTTGGTTTAATTTAATAAGAATTGAATTACATGCATCTTCTTCTATTGCTCTTTCTAATCTTTCAACATTTGTAACAAGAAGATCATCACCTACTAATTGAATTCTATCTCCTAAACGTTTTTGTAATTCTTTCCATCCTTCCCAGTCTTCTTCATCAAGTCCATCTTCAATTGACATGATTGGATATTTGTTAACTAGGCTTTCCCAGTGTGATATTACTTCATCTCTTGTTAATGTCTTATTAGCTTTTGGTAAATGATATGTTCCATTTTCACCTTTCCATTCACTTGCTGCTGCATCTATAGCAAATACAAAATCTTCCCCTACTTTGTATCCTGCTCTTGTTATAGCTTCTGATAATAGGTCAAATGCTTCTTCATCACTTGATAAGTCTGGTGCAAATCCACCTTCATCACCTACTGCAATTGTCATTCCTTTTTCTTTTAAGATTTTTCCTAATGTATGATATACTTCTGCACACCATCTAACACATTCTTTAAATGTTGGTGCACCTACTGGCATTATCATAAATTCTTGAATATCCATATTGTTTGAAGCATGTGCTCCACCATTTAAAACATTCATCATAGGTACTGGTAATGTATCTGCATATTCACCACCTAAGAATTGGAATAATTCTTGGTCATTTGATTGTGCCATAGCTTGTGCACAAGCTATAGATGTTCCAAGTATAGCATTTGCTCCTAATTTACCTTTATTTTTTGTTCCGTCTAATTCGATTAAATCATTGTCTATTTCCATTAATGAATTGTATAATATTACCATTCCTTCTTCTGATTCTGATGTAATATTATCATTAATATCTTCATTAACATTAGCAACAGCTTTTTCTACTCCTTTACCTAAATATCTTGATTTGTCTCCATCTCTTAATTCAACAGCTTCAAATTGTCCTGTTGATGCTCCTGATGGAACTTTAGCAACTCCTTTACATCCATTTATATGTGCTTCCACCATAACTGTTGGATTTCCTCTTGAGTCTAAGATTTCTCTTGCATGTACTTTTTCTATATAATAATCTTTCATTTATATACTTCCTTTCTTATCTTAATCTTATACATATATAATAACTATTTATTTTTATTTTTTCAATGTTTTTTCATTTTTTTTAGTTTTTTTTATTATTTCATTAATTCTTCTAATTCTAATATTTTTTCTTCTAAATATTTAAATGCTTCATCATATGTTTTTTCATCTTCTAAATCTACTTCTGCAATTTTAAGTATATCTAAACTTCCGAAGTCTTCCCCCATTTTTTAACATTTTAATATATTTTTCTAAATATCCTTCTTTCTTATTTAAGATATTTCTTGCAATATATATAGCTGATGATATTCCTGTTGCATATTTATATACATAATATGGACTATAGAAATGTGGTATTCTAAGCCATTCATATTTATGTTTTTCATCTATAGTTATATTAGCAAAATATTTTTTTAATAGTTCTTCATATTCTTTTGTAACATCTGTATATACTGTTGGAATTTCCTTAAATATTCTATCATGTATTTTTCTTTCAAATTCTGCAAACATTGACTGTCTTACAAGTGTTGATGTTATTGTACCTATAAGTTCTGCTATAATCTTTTTCCTTTTTTCTATATCTTTTTCTTTTTTTAATATATTTTCTGCAAGAATTATTTCATTTACTGTTGATGCTACTTCTGCAACCATTATTGTATAATTACTATTATTTACACTTTGTGACTTATTTGCATAATATGAATGCATTGTATGTCCGAAGTTCATGTGCTACTGTTGATATATCATCAAATCTTCCTTCATAATTTAATAATATATATGGATGTACACCATATACTCCATAACTAAATGCACCTATTCCCTTATTTTCTTTTTCATATACATCAAGCCATCCTTCAGAAAATGCTTTTTTCAAAACATCTGTATAATCTTTTCCGAAGAATACTTAAATTTTCAAGTATTATATCTCTTGCTTCTTCTATTGTATATTTTTTATTATCATGTGATTCTATTATATTTGCATATAAGTCATATGATGTATAATCTTTACCTAATCCTAATATTTTTCTTCTTAAATCATGATATTTATGATATATTTTCATATTTTTATTTACAGATGATATAAGTGTATCATATACTTTTATACTTGATTCATCCCCTCTTGTACTTCTATCTAAAAGTGATTCATAATTTAATAATTTAGCAAACTCATTTTCAAGTTTTACTTCTGATAAATATATTTCTGTTGTACTTTGTTCTGAATTTTTGTAATTATTATATAATGAATTAAATGCATTTTTTCTAAGTATTCTATCATTACTTTCCATTAATGGTACATATTTTGAATGTGTAACTTCATGAAGATTTCCGATTCTTATCTTCTGCTTTTTCAAATTTTATTTCATTTTCTATTAAATCATATATATTTGAAAAATTCATTGCACTTCCAATATGATTCATAAGTAATTTTTGTTCTTGTGTTAAAATATGTCCCTTTAAAGAAAACTCATGTCTTAAATTATTATTAAATCTTTCAAATTCTGGATCTTTTAAAATTTTTTCTAAAAATTCCTTATCATTTGCAAGAAGTTCATCTTGTACAAATATCAGTTTTTTAGAAAGCTTTTTAAATTTAGGTTCTATTTCAGAATCTATTTTTAACATTTCTAGATCTTTCATATTTTTTTGAAGACTAAGATTAATATATGCTGTAGTCTTTGAAGATATTAATTCTGCTTCTTCATCTAATTTAAAAAAGTCAAATATATCTTTCTTATTATTAAGCTTTCCTTTAAAAGTTGTCATTTTTTCTATTATATTTAATTCTTTTTCTATATCTTTCTTAAGTTCATCTATATTACTATATATCTTAGTTAAATCCCATTCAATTTTTACATTGCTTTGTACATTACCTTGATTTTCTTTATTTTTTTCCATATTTTTTCCTTTCACTATATTTTTTATATCACATATAGTTATCTATTTGTTTTAATTCCAAAAATCTTATTTCTTATTTTTTTAGCTTTTAAAAATATTGGTAATAATTTTTCACCTTTAGGAAGTTCTTTCAATTCTTCTTCTGTTATAACATTAAACATTATTACAAATAATGTATATGAAATTATTCCTGAAATTATTGCTAAAATTACAGCTGCTGAATTCCTTAAATATCTTATACTAAAATAATATACTCCATATGCTATAATTCCCATTGCTATAGACGCTAAGAAAGTTCTTCCGATTTTTCTTAAATTCTATTCTTGCACCTATTTTTCTATATAATGTTATATATACAATCAAGAACATTATCACCTGACAAATAACAGATGAAATTGCAGCACCATATATGTTTATTTCATATATTGGTATTAATATTAAATTTATTACTGTTTTTATAACAGCACCTACAAACACACCTATAGATGGTGTTATAACATCACCGGATCCCTTGAAGTCCACTTCCGTATTGTATGACTTAAACACATAAATACTGTTGCAACACATAATATTTGCATAAGTACTCCACCTTCTGATGCTCTTGGATACATAAGTTTAAGTAATGGTTCTGATAATACAAATAGTCCTACTATTGCAGGCATTATTATAATAATAGATAAATTTATTGCTCTTTCAATTCTTTCTTTTGCTTTTTGTTTTTCTCCTCTTGCAACAAGTACAGATACAACTGGAACTATTGCTATTGCTATTGCTATTGTTATTGATTGTGGAAGCCCTACTATTGTAGACACTTTTGAAAGTATACCTTTCATTTCTGTTGCCTTACTTTCCAAAACATCTTTAGCAGTATATATATGCATATATGCTTTTTGTATACCATTTGTTACTGTTATTGTATCTATCATTGTATGTACAATAGAAATTAATGATCCTATTGTTACAGGTACTGATAATTTAAGTATTTTCTTTATTATATATTTTGTAGGCTTTTTATCTTCTCTTGATTTTTCTCTCCTATATATTATAAGTTTATGTTTCTTATAATATGTGTACATATATATAAATGATAAAATAACAGAAATTGTTGTTGCTACATTTCCGTGCTGCTGCCATTATATGTGGTTGACTTCCTGCTGCCATATATACAAGTGTTATTGTTAATATACAATTCAAAAGTTGTTCTAATGTTTGTGAAACACTTGTAGATTTCATATCCCCGAAGTCCACCAAAATACCCTCTTATAACAGATGATGCTGAAACAAATACTATTGCAGGTGCTAATACTTTAAGAACTATTGCAGTATCTTTTACATTTAAAATATGTATTGCTATCCAATCTGAGAATACATATAATAATACACTTAATAACAGTCCGAAGACCTGTAAAAAATGTAAGTGCTACCTTAAATATTCTTTGTGCCGCTTTTTTATCACCTATTGCTATTCTTTCAGATACCAGTTTAGATATAACAGATGGTATACCTATACTTGAAAGTGTAAGCATAAGTGCATATACTTCATATCCTGAAGCATAATGTCCGTTTCCTACATTTCCGAAATCCTGGTACATTTACAATTACAACCCTATATATAAGTCCTAAAACTTTTACAAGTATTTGTGCTATTATTAGCATAAGTACATTTTTGGCAAACTTATTCCCAAAATTTTCTGTCTTTTTCTCTATATTATTATCTTCTTCTATTTTCTTCTCTTTTTCTAAATCCATTTTTTTCATATTATATGTATATCACAATTCCTTACTTTTTTCTATTACTTAAACTTATATTATTCTAATTATTTTCTTTGTATATTATATATATTCATAAATTCTTCATTGTTTTCTTCATAACATTTTATCATTATATTTACAAATTTTTCTTCAAATTGTGTTCCAATATTTTTCTTTAATTCTTCTAATCCTTCTTCAATTGTTCTTTCATTCCTATATACACGTTTTGAAGTTATTGCATCAAAAGAATCTGCAACTGTAATTATTTTAACACAGTCTTCTATCTCATCACCCTTAAGGCCATCTGGATATCCTTTTCCGATCTATTCTTTCATGATGTGATCTTACAATATTTAAAATATCAGTAAAAACCGTTGCCTTTTTTAATATATCATAACCAATTACTGTATGTTCTTTCATCTTTTCATATTCTTCATCTGTAAATCTTCCTGTTTTTAATAATACACTATCTGGAATTCCCACTTTTCCGAATATCATGAAGAAGTCCTCCGAACTCTTATTTTTTCAAGTTCGTCTTCTGAATATCCTGCTTTTTTTGCTATCATACATGCATATCCTGATACTCTATCAGAATGTCCGAAGTGTATAATTATCTTTAGCTTCTACTATTTTTCTTAATGTTTCAATACTTTCTATATATGTTTCTTCTATTTCTTTATTCTTCTTTTTTATCTCTTCTAATTGTATTATAGACTTTACAGAAGATTCTATCATTAACAATATTTGTTCAAACTTATTTGTTTTTTCTAAATATCCTTGAATATTTAATCTTCTAATTGTTTCTATTGGTGGTGCTACACTTTTATGTCCTGTAAGTACTATTATATATATGTCTTTATTAAATTTTCTTATTTCTTCTATTACTTTATCACCATTTATAGGCATCATAATATAATCTAATATTAATATATCATAATAATTATTCCTTACCTTTTCTATTCCTAAAAGAGGATCTGTTTCTCCTTCTACAATATATCCTTCTTTTCCTAAATATACTTTTAGAGAATCTATAACTCCTTGTTCATCATCTATAACAAGAATTTTTCTTTTCAAATCATTTTCTTTTTCATTAATTATATTTTTTATTCTCATCCCAAATATCCTTTCAACCATATTATAATGGTAAATATATTTTCATTATTGTTCCTCTTTTTTCTTTTGTAATTACTTCTATTCTTCCGATCAAATTGTGCCTTTAATGTAACATTTGACATATATAGTCCGAAGTCCTGTTCCTTTTTTCCCTTTTGTTGTTACCATCTCTCTAAATAGTTTTTTTAATACCTCATTAGATATTCCGCGCCCCAAAATCTTCTACAGATATTATTAGATTTTCTCTATTTTTATCTGTTTCTGCCTTAAGTATTATCTTCCTATTTAAATCATTTTTTGATATATATTCATAACTATCAATACTATTTTGTATTAAATTCATTATAATCTGAATTAAAATATTACTATTCCCTAATATATTAATATTATTTTCTGTATAATTCTTGATTTCAAATTCAATCATTTCTTTTTGCATTTCATGTTCTATAAGTACTTTTATAGTTTTAAATATATCACTTATAACAATATATTCTTTTAAATCATTTGCAAAAACTGTTGTTTGTCCTTTTACTGCTGTTATAATATCTGACATATATTCTAAATATGTATCTATTTTCTTATTCCATTCTTTCATTTCTTTTGCTATTTCTCTATAATCATTTTTATCTACCCTTTCATCATCTATTGATTTTGAAAGTTCATTTGTAAGTTCTGATAAAGCCATATTTGCTCCAGATATTGAAAAAATTGGTGTTTTTAAATTATGTGCTATTCCTCCAATCATTTGTCCTAATGATGCAAGTCTTTCTTGTTCAATCATCATATTTTTAGCTTTATTTATCCTATATATTTGATTATTATTATTTTTTTGAATCAAATTAAATTCTCTTACAAGTTCTCCAATTTCATCATTTCTAAGAATTGGTAAATTATTTAATACAACATTATCTTTTGCTTTTAATATACTTTTCATACCATTTGTAACTTTTGATATATCTGTTTCTACTATATATCCCATATACCATATATATATACTTGTATATATCATTATTATTCCGTAAAAGCATAAATATATCTGTTGATAGACTTGTTGTAAATACTCTAAATCCTATACCTACAAATGCATTTCCATTTTCAGTATCTATCTTTAATATACTAATCTGCTTATTCTTAGAATATTCTGTATATACGATATTTTGTTTTTCAGATGTATAGAACATATTAATATATTCTATTGCAAAATTATTTAAATATTCTTTTCCATATATTGGATTTCTTATATCATTTGTATATGCTAAAACTTTTGTTACATTTTCTTGGCTATTATTTTCTTCTATCTTCTTTAGTTTTATTGTTATTTCTTCTAAAGTATATTTTTTATCTTCACTAAATTCTTGTTTTAACATTTCTAAATATAACTTTTCTTGAATTACACCTTTATCATATATTACCAAATAATTTAATATTGAAACCATTAACATTAAAGTTCCTAATATTATTGGAAGTAGTTGTGTTAATAACTTATTTCCTAAACTTATCTTCCCCCCATTTATATTATTTTCTACATAATATGCTGTTTCTATTAATATATCTTCAAAATATTCTTTTGATATCATATATATAATTATTGCTATTAATGAAGATGCTACTAATACTATAGACATTATTGTAAAAATCATAGGTGTTTCAAGTCCAAGTAATATTGATAATATTGTAATTATAATTGCAGGCATAAAAGATATTGTTCCGAAGTATTATATATGGATAGTTAAAAGCTCTTTTTCTTTTAGTTATAACCTCTTCTCTTTTTTCTCCTTCTTCTATTTTTGTACTCTTATATGCAAATACAAGACTTATAATTATAATTAAATATATGGATATCGAAAAGATTATAAACTGGGTATTATATGTAATACCCATAATCTTTTTTTGAAATTCTTCTTCTAAAATATTTTTTGGATAATTTAAGAAAATAGGAAATATATAGTATAGGCTTAAAAGAACTATAATTGTACAAATACTACTTTTTATTAATATTTCTTGATATTTTCTTATATTACTTTTTTTCTTTATCATTTCCCTTCCTCTCATTTCCTATTCCTCCTTAAATTATTGTACTGGGTTCCATACTTGTGCAACATTTCCATTAACTTTAACATATATTGGATTTGTCCTACCTGGATGATAAAAATCTAAATATACCACAGTTATTCCAGGTTCTACGTGAACTTCTGTTATATCTCCTGATACCCATATATTGTAGAATCCTGGTTGTGTTTCAAAATGGTTTATCCATCTATCTCTATCGTTAAATCTTGTTCCTGGATGATTCCATGAAGTTGCATGATTTCCTCCAGAACTAATTCTAACCCAATGTCTTCTTGGTGCTGAAACTTGGAATCTTACCCCAACAAATCTTTCTACAACATTTGTTCCTGTCCATGCTGACCATGGTCTTCCGAAGCCTATATTGTTGTACCTCTATTCTTCTTCCACCTGATTGTCTTCCAATATGTGATGACCAGTTTCCTGCTCCATCTACTGTTACATCTCTTATTACAATACCGGTGTACATGTAATTTTACTGTTGCTCCTGGTTCTCCTCTTCCGAGATACCCAATAATGTGATGAATCAATATAGTTAATACTTGGTGGTGGCATTTGTGGTAATTGTTGTACTACCATTCTTGACCATCCACTCCATGGTCTTCCTACATATCTTTGTTGTGCTTCTACTATTGCATTTCCTCTTTCAAATCCTAAATGTGTTACCCATCTTCCGATTTCCATCTGCTTGTATATCACGTATAAACACACCGTGAACATGGACTTTTACTGTTGCCCATGCATTAGCCCATCCATAGATATGGTCTTGTGCTGTATTCATTTGGTCTATACTTGGGTTTCCGAAGTGCTGGTAATTGTACTACATTTGATACTGCCATACCACTCCATGGTCTTCCTGTCTTAATCTGTCTTACTTCTATTCTAGCATTTCCTCTTTCTTGCCCTATATGTTGATTCCATCTACCACTTCCATCTGCTGTAATATTTTGTCTTACAATTCCGTGTACATGGACATCTACTGTTGCTCCTGGATCTGCCCATCCCCATACTCTGTCATGGCTTGAATCTACATAATCTATTCTTGGAACTCCGAAGTGCTGGTAATTGTACTACATTCTTTCTAACTTCTTCACTGTTAGGTCTATCTGGCAATTCTTGATGTACTATTATTCCTTGACCTGCATTTAATAGTCCTGTATCTAAAGACCAATCTCCATTTCCATCTACATCTACATGTTTTTCTACTTTTCCTGGTATTTTTACATATACTTTTGAGTTAGGCACCCCTTTTCCTGTTACTCTTGTATCATCTGTATCAACTTCATTAATAGTAGGATTTGGAGCTGGTATCGCCCTTACTACTGTTATTTCAACAGGATCTGATTCTAATCTTCTTGGTGTTTTTTGTGTAACACTTATTTTAGCATTTTCTTGTTGCTTTTCTATTATAACTCTATATGTTCCATTACTTTCCACGTTTGAAACATGGCGCATTCCATTAGGTAATATAACAGTTATTCTACTATTTGGTATTCCTGTTCCTGTTACTTCTGTATGATTGCTTTTAACCTCGTTTACTGCTGGTTTTTGTCCTTTTGCCATTCCAACTATTGTTGTAACAACATCACTTGTAAGCTTATTATACATACTTTGTCTTCCGTGAAACAATTGTGCCTTCATATGGTGCTGTTATTGATATATTATATATTCCGGCTACTATCTGCTATTCCGGTATATTCTGTACTTCCTATTACTATAGAAATATTAGCATTTGGTCTTGCACTTCCCATTATATTTGTATCTGTGTTTATTACTTCATTTATTGTAATTGGTTCTAATTTTGCTTTTACAACTTCTACCCTTATTTCTGTACTTACAATCTTTTCTTTTTCTTTTTGTGTAACATTTATAACCGTTCCTACTGTCTGTACTGGTATTGGTATATTCCACTTCGCATTATTATCCACTGTACCAACATACTGATTTCCACCAATATTTACATATATTGTAGCTCCAATTTGTCCTGATCCTGATATTTTTGTATCTTCATTTGTTATTGCATTTACGATTGGTTTTGCACTTTCTTTTCCTTCTTTTTCAAATCTTTCTCTTATCTTCTTCTCAAACTCTTCTTTTTTTATTAACTCTAAATTTCTAAATTTATCCCATATCATTCCATTTCTTATTTCGTAAAATGTTGTAAATCCTTTACTATTATATAGGTCATCAAAGTTAAAATTATCTGTACCATATACTCTATCAGGTATTATTAGATATGATATTTCAGCATAAGCTCTGTCATAAAGCTCTGCAACTGCATTATTATAGTTTGTTCTATTCGCTTTATTAAATAATCCATTTTCTCCACTTGTTACTGTTAAAACTATAGCAACAAGTATTAATAACATTATTATAGTTACTACAAGCGCAATTAATGTTAATCCCTTTCTTTTTCTTTTTAGTTTTCTTTTCAATCAAAGTAT
>ERZ773035.2242-NODE-2242-length-12814-cov-61.730857_pt1 | contig 12814 bp, 9 predicted proteins | sample MGYA00511487_ERZ773035 | MGnify/ENA primary metagenome ERZ773035 (study PRJEB29015, sample SAMEA2737985) | human oral metagenome | biome: human oral; feature: human-associated habitat; material: dental | place: China | collected 2024 ...
GGTTGCTCGAGCGCATTTGCCCAGTTGAGCCATTCTCCATAGTGCCCCGCAGCCTAGCGGGGGGTTGCTCCACACCTCCCGGGCGCCGCGACGTGACGGAAAAGCGCATTCTACGACCCCCGGACTAACCAAACTGCGGTTTTTGGTGAGGCGCTGGAGCGGAATGCGCTTTTTGGTCTCGCCGCGATCGAGGGGCGAGTGCAGAGTGCGCCTTTCCGTGAGGTGCGCCGTAGTGGACAGGCGTGGGGACAAAGAGTGTACACAGATCGGCGAAACTGGCCTCTCGGATCCGTTTTGAGGCATTTGTGTACACTGTTGCGACGCAAGCCGCGTCGGGTGGAACGAGGGCCTCGACCGTCATGGTGTGCCGGCGGCGTCCCCTCGCTGGCCCCCTCCCCTTTGGTCGGGAAAACAAGCTCTGCGCGAACGACGCCGCCGCTAGCTTGGCGTCTTCACTGAGGAATTCATCCACGCAAGCTCCCGAGGAGCCCAGTGACGCTTGGCTTGCCCTCACCATCATCGCTGTGGTGATTGGCTGCACCGTATCATCCTTCCATTCCCCATACGGATCTGGCCAACGTCTCGTCCTTTTGGGCTACACTGGTTAAAATATATTGTCATCAGAAGGCAGAGACAGATCCATCATACGTTTTGTCGAATGCGGTTCCGTAGGGGAGGGGTCATGGCGAGCATACTTGATGTTGCTGAATATATTCTTGAGAAGAAGGGATATGTCTCGACCATGAAGCTGCAGAAGCTCGCCTTCTATAGCAACGCGCTTTCCCTCGTCGAGACGCACCGTCCACTTTTTCCCGAGACCTTTCAGGCATGGGTGAACGGTCCCGTCTCCCTTGAGCTCTACCGCAGGCATAGGGGAAGGTTCATCATCGGACCGGGGAGCATTGCTCCCAATCCCAAGATCGTCCAACCCCTTAGCGCGCACGAGCGATCGTTCGTTGACCGGACCTTGCATGTGCTCGGCGACTATGAAGGCGATCAGCTTAGCGGACTCTCGCATAGGGAAGCGCCGTGGAGCGATGCGCGTCAGGGGTGTGGGGATAGCGATCGCTGCAGCGTGGTCATCTCTAATGAGGCGATAGAGGGCTTCTATGCCTCGCGCCGGTGCGACAACCCCCTGTTCTTAGGGTCATGACAAGAACTGGCGTCACGAAGTCTAAGGTGAAGAGAGCCGGGCGCATCCTTGCCTGCAGGGATGCGCCCGAGGAAGAACGTCACTGGGCGTTTGGGGTTGCGGATATTTGGCGTTCCGCCCATAAAGAGGTTATCGGAGAGATGGAGGGAACTTTACGAGAGCTTGTTTCTAGAGAACTGGCCGATGGGGGTAATAACACCCTTGTTGTTAGTCGGCTAAAACGAATGGATACGATCGTCAAGAAGCTTCAGCGGCCCGATCTTAGCATGAAGCTGAATGAGATGAATGACATAGCGGGATGCAGAGTAATCGTGCCTACCGAGCGCGATGTCTACAGAATTGTTACTGCAGTGCGGGATGCACGCGTGCGGCTGTATCGAACTAAGGATTATATTAGAACGCCCAAAGACGATGGGTATAGGAGCGTTCACCTGATTACCAGGCATGACGTTCCATCAGTTGGGTTAACCGGCCTCTTCTGTGAGACACAGGTTAGGACCGAGCTGCAACATGCGTGGGCAAGCGCACTTGAGACATATGACGTCATCTGCCAACAGGGCATGAAGTTTGGTGGGGGCACCTATGAAGAGAAGAGGTTCTTCGCGCTCGTCGCAGCTCTCTTTGCAGAGGAGGAGTGTGCCTCTGAAAGCGGAGAAGTCATTGGAGCATTGAAAGAGCAGAGGGAGGAGCTTCGTAGGATCGAAGACAAGATGTCAATTCTGAAAAAGCTTCGGGCATGTTCCGGCTCAGTGACTATCCTTGGCGGAGAAGACTATTCATATGCGGGTTATTTCGTACTTGATATTGACTACGAGCTACAATGCACGCGGCTGTATGCGTATCCAGAGGATGAAGGCGTACGGGCAGAGCAGACCTACTTCCAAAAGGAGCTGAAGAAGGGAGATTTCCAGGACGTCCTTCTTGTGAAGGCATTCTCTCTGCAAAACCTTTGCAAGGCATACCCAAATTACTCTCTGAACATCTGCAAGTTTCTCGATTTGGCCAATCACTTTGTTGCTGGTGAAGACCGCTGACAGCTTCTTTCCCTGTCAGCTCCAGAAGGCCTCTCCTCCTGGCATTAGAACATTTGTGCGTTTATCATGCCCGTAGCATATGGATGTGAGGTGAGCTTGATGATATCGCTTGTGTGATGTGTCAGTGATAAGATCAGACTATGCGGCAGAGTTCAGGTAATTTTATTCAACTACCTTGCATGTGCAACTCATTGGCAACTACTACGAGGACATCGATGGATAGTGACAATCACGTCGGCGAGGCTGGTTCGTTCAACGAGGACTTCTATGAGCAAGCTATCATCGAGCATATGGTTGACAAGCTCGGATACGAGCACCTCTACGGTCCTGATGTTCGAAGGACCGATAGACTCTACCATGACGTGTTCCTTCTTGACGTTCTTCAGAGTAGCCTTTGGCGCATCAATCGGGAACTTCCCGCACAGGCAACCTCTGAGGCCATACGCAGGCTCAACGCCGTGGAGGCAGGCTCTCTTGAGCAGCGCAACGAGGTCTTCTCTGACTACGTACAAAACGGCGTGGAAGTTCGATTCTTCGACCAGGAAAAGGGAGAGGAGCGAAACGACATCATCCGTCTTATCGACTATGAAGAACCTGAGAAGAACACGTTCCAAGTGGTGAATCAGTGGACCTACGTAGAGCACGAGAACAAACGTCCAGATATCGTGGTGTTCGTAAATGGCATACCCCTCGTTGTATTTGAGCTGAAGAGCCCCTCACGGGAAGAGACCGATGCCTCGGAGGCCTACCTGCAACTGCGCAACTACCTGAAGGCCATACCCTCCTTCTTCGTGCCCAACGCCTTCTGCGTAATGACCGACATGGCCGAGACACGGGTGGGCACTATCTCCAGTTCGGAGGACCGCTTCAGCGAATGGAAGAGCGCAGATGGTGACTACACGAAGAACAACACACGCTGGCAGACAACCATCGACGGCGTGTTTCGCAAGGATCGTCTCTGCGACATCCTGCATAACTTCATCTGCTTCAACGACGCTGACGATAGGATCGTGAAGATCCTTGCTGCCTATCACCAGTACTTTGGCGTACACAGAGCGGCAGAACGTGCCGTCGAGGCCGTGGCTGGTGACGGGAGAATCGGCGTCTTTTGGCACACGCAGGGTTCCGGCAAGTCCCTCTCGATGGTGTTCCTCGCTCACATGCTACAGGAGCGCATCGACAGTCCCACGATCGTCGTCATCACCGACCGTAACGACCTTGACGACCAGATCTTTGGCCAGTTTTGCCGCTGTGCCAAGTTCCTGAGGCAGACGCCAGTCCAGGCAAAGTCGCGTGACGGGGGCGACGGGAGCTTGCGGGCGCTGCTCTCCGGTCGCATTGCAAACGGCATCGTCTTTACCACGATGCAGAAGTTCGAAGAGGGCTCGGAACCCCTCACCGACCGTAGCAACGTCGTTGTGATGATCGACGAGGCGCATCGTGGGCAGTACGGCCTCACCGAGACTATCCACAATGATGGCACGGTCTCGATCGGGGCCGCCAAGCTCGTGCGCGATGCGTTGCCCAACGCCTCCTACATTGGCTTTACGGGCACACCCATTGCCCTTGACGGGCGCAACACTCAAGAGATCTTCGGTGACTATATTGACGTCTACGACATGACGCAGGCCGTGGACGACAAGGCGACTGTACCGGTCTACTACGAGAGCCGCGTTGTGGCGCTCAAGCTCGACCCTGACACGCTTGAGGACCTCGACCGAGCTTACAGTGATTTCGCCGCTGAGCATGACGAGGATGCCACCGAAAGGAGCAAGCATGTCATGAGTGGCCTTGACGCCATCCTTGGCACGCCAGATACCATCGACGCCCTGTGTCGTGACATTGTGGCCCACTACGAAGAGAATCGCGAGGACCTGCTCACGGGGAAAGCGCTGATCGTCGCCTACTCACGTTCCATTGCGATGAAGGTCTACTACAAGCTGATGGAGCTGCGCCCTGCCTGGAACGATAGGGTAGGCGTCGTGATGACCACGAACAACAAGGATCCTGAGGAGTGGTACGACGTTACGCACGGTACCCCAAGGAGGGGCGGAGTCCGTCTCGACTACAAGAAGGAGATGGAGCGCCGCTTCAAGGACGACTCGGACCCTCTCAAGATCACCATCGTCGTAGACATGTGGCTTACGGGCTTCGACGTGCCCTCGCTCGCCACCATGTATATGTACAGGCCCATGCGCGGTCACAACCTCATGCAGGCTATCGCGCGCGTCAATCGCGTGTACCCCGGTAAAGAGGGCGGTCTCATCGTTGATTACATTGGTATTGCCGGGTCGCTCAGGACCGCCATGCGCGATTACACCAACCGCGATCGTAGAAATTACGGTGACATGGACGTCGCTAAGACGGCCTACCCCAAGTTTCTGGAGAAGCTTGCCGTGTGCCGAGACCTGCTGCATGGCTTTGACTATCGCGGGCGCATTATGACGCAGAGCAGAGAGCGACTTGCCGACTGCATCGCCGAGGGCACCGATTGGTTGCTTGCCAGGGGAGGCGAGGAGCACCGCAATGAGTTTCTCAGGCAGGCTCAGTTGCTTGCGAGCGCCGAGAGCCTCTGCAAGAGCCTGGTCTCAGGGGAGGACCAACGTGAGGCTGCCTTCATCCAGGTGTTGCGCGTCCAGGTACTCCGCATCTTGGGCAAAGCGGGGTCGGGTTCGGGCGGCATGAGCTATGCCGAGTTCAACAAGCGGATCGAGGCCATCCTAGAGCAGACCGTGAAGAGCGCGGGGGTCATCAATCTCATTGAGGGGGGCGATGCCGACGTCTCCCTTTTCGACGAGTCGTTTCTTGGCGAGATTGCCAAGATGAAGGAAAAGAACATTGCTCTGGAGACGCTCAAGCGCCTCATCAAGGAGCAGGTGCGCGAGTATAAGCGAACGAGTGTGGTGCAAGCCCAGAAGTTCTCGGACATGCTCCAGAAGTCGCTCAATGGATACCTTAACGGTATGCTCACCAATGCCGAGGTCATCGAGGAGTTGCTTGGGATGGCCAGGGAGATGATGGCAGAGCGCGAAGAGGGCAAGACGCTTGGACTTGATGGCGAGGAGCTTGCCTTCTATGACGCGCTCACCAAGCCAGAGGCCGTGAGGGACGTCTACACCAATGACCAACTGGTTGCCCTCACCCATGAGCTCACCGATGCGCTACGTAAGAACGCGACCATCGACTGGCAGGAGAAGAAGACAGCCCGCGCCAAGATGAGGAGTGCCGTGAAGCGCCTACTCAAGAAGTACAGGTACCCGCCCGAAGGACAGCAGGAAGCATTGGACATCGTAATGGATCAGTGCGAGCTTTGGGCTGACAGCCAGACGTTCAGATAGGAAGAGGCAAATGCCAAGAGGCAAGAAGAAACAGAGAGTGGCGAACACGCAGGAAATAGGGTTCGAGGAGAAGATCTGGCAGGCGGCCGACAAGATGCGCGGCCATATTGATGCCTCTGAGTATAAGAACGTGGTGCTCGGACTTATCTTTCTGAAGTACATATCCGACCGTTTCGATCAGAGGCACACGGAGCTCGTGGAGGAGGGCGAGGACTTCGAGGAGGACCGCGACGAGTATGAGGCTAATGGTATCTTTTGGGTGCCAAGGGATGCCCGCTGGGAGGTGGTTGCTGTTGCTGCGCATACCCCGGAGGTGGGTAAGACCATCGATAATGCCATGCGGCGGATTGAAGCTGAGAACGACTCTCTCAAGGGCATTCTTCCCAAGAACTTCGCCCGCCAGGAGCTGGACAAGCGCATGCTTGGCGACGTGGTGGACCTCTTCACCAACGTGAGAATAGCCGGTGACGAGAACACTCAGGATGTGCTGGGACGCACCTACGAGTATTGCCTTGCGAAGTTCGCTGAGCAGGAGGGCAAGAATGCCGGAGAGTTCTATACGCCCACCTGCATCGTTCGCACGCTCGTGGAGATCGTACAGCCCTACCACGGTAGGGTCTATGACCCATGCTGCGGCTCCGGTGGCATGTTCGTTCAGTCGGCCAAGTTCGTAGAGCACCACGCGGGTAAGATCAGTGACATCTCAGTGTTTGGGCAGGAGAGTAACCCCACCACGTGGAAGATGGCCAAGATGAACCTGGCCATTCGTGGTATCGAGGCGGACTTGGGTGCACACAGTGCCGACACCTTCTTCGATGACCTGCACAGGGACAAGCGCTTTGACTTCGTGATGGCCAATCCTCCCTTCAACGATAGCGATTGGGGTGGTGATCGGCTGAGAGTCGACCCAAGGTGGGACTATGGCGTCCCACCTGCGGGCAATGCTAATTTCGCCTGGCTACAACATATGGTGCACCATCTAAATGACCGTGGTCGTATGGGCATGGTGCTGGCTAACGGCTCCCTCTCGAGCCAGCAGAGTGGCGAGGGTGACATCCGCGCAAATCTGGTGAGGGATGACGTGGTCGAAGGCGTCATCGCGCTGCCGGACAAGCTCTTCTACAGTACGGGTATCCCCGTGTGTCTTTGGATTATCGACAAGGCGAAAAAGCACAGAATGACGGAGGCTGGCAAGGTGCTCTTCGTGGATGCCCGCGAGCTAGGCACAATGGTGAGCCGACGGTTGCGTGAGCTCAAAGATGACGACATAGCTAAGATTTCCGGAGCCTTTGACGCATTCCGCAAGGGTGAGTTGGAGGAGGAAAAGGGCTTCTCTGCGGCGGTGATATTGGATGAAGTGGCTAAACAGGATTACATCCTGACACCCGGACGCTACGTAGGTATAGCCGACGTCGAGGAGGATGAAGAGCCTTTCGACGACAAGATGAAGAGGCTCACTGGAGAGCTCGCCAAATGCTTCGAGGAATCCAACCGCCTGCAGGATGAGATCAAGCGGAACCTGGAGGCGATCGGGTATGGGATGTAGGTATGCACTCGGAGAACTCTGTGAATTCAGGCGTGGAGCGAGCATTCCGCGCGCACGCATGTTGGATAAGGGCGGCTACCTCTACATCCATTACGGTGACCTTTATAAGGGCTTTTCCTATCGCATCGATGTCAAGCATCCCCAGAAGCCTATTTCCCACATCCGTTCTGACGAGAAGATTAAGGATAGTCAATGGCTAGAGGATCAAGATATTGTCTACGTTCTGACTTCCGAGACCGTTGATGATCTCGGACATGCATTCCTCTTCAATAATCCGGAGCATATGCCTGCAGTCAGTGGTACCGAAACCACCATCGTCCATGTGAACCGTCCAAATGTGGTAATCCCTGCCTATCTCAACTACTTGATGCATGCACCCCTGTTCGTGAGGATGCTCAGACAATATGTACGCGGCATGAAGGTTTTCCGAGTTCACCCAGACGATGTTGCAAGAATTGAGGTTGATGTCCCGACCTTAGACAAGCAGAGAAAAATCGTGTCAATGCTTGATGCAATTCAGGCCAAGTTGTGCATCAACTCTCACACAAATGATTATTTAGCGGCGTAATTGCTTGATTCCCGGCAGAGCGTTAGAATAATCTCAGCATTTGGTAGCAGCGATGCTACTTGCGGTATCGTGCCCTGAAAGCCTATTCGAAGGTTTATCCCTATTTTTCCAAGTAGTGGCATTTACTTTTGAAGTGAGGTCCAACATGGATGATTACTTACCATACATTTTTTGGGCGGGTAACGGCGCTAGCGGGGCTGTCCGACTTGTAGGTTAAGGAATTGCACGATATTTGCGGTTCATCGTTTCTGCGTATAGCGCCGGGGGGGGTTCGAATCCCCCCGGCCCCGCCAAATATTTTCTACGCATTTTCTTCAGGCTAGGCATCCTCCGAGAGGATCGATTTCGCCTGTCATTAGCTTTGGAAGCAAAGCGTCGCGAAGCATTATCAGATTCCGACTCTCCACCTCGTTGATTTTAATTTGAACATCAATCGAATCAGCCTTTGCTTCGAACGACTCGATTGATTTTTTGTCCGGTAGGGCAATCTTAAGGGCCTTTAGCGTTTTTCCATTAATAGAACCGAATACGGTGCCCTCACTGTTGTATGCATTAAGCCTTCTGCTAAGCGAACGCAATAGATAGAGACAAAATGACGGATATTGGCTATGGATTGCAGCCAAACCACGTCCAATACAGCAGTCTTCATAAGCGACGTTCAGGTCACCTACCGGTGCACGTACGCTCATCAGGACATCACCTGCCGCTGCCATTCTCTTAGGCTCCGTAGTAAATAGTCGCTGTGTCGGAAAACGCCAGCCGAACTCGCCACGCCCTTGATAAAACACGGCGCCTTTCCCTTCTTCGTTATATGACTTACCAGATGGTGATTGACCCATGGTTATATCTGCGATATCAGAAAGAACAGCGTTGTCGTCAGTGTTGCCGAATTGCTCAGAGAAGGCAGCGTCACAAATCGCCGCTAAATAATCATTTATGCGCCGGTTAGTTTCAATCTTATTGTCAAGGCTCCCTAAGAGGGCGGCGACTTTCTTTTGGGTTTGATACGAGGGTAGGTCAAATACCTGGTTCCCAAGGGTTTTAACCGACAATCCAGGCTGGGCTGATTGCGCAGAGAGCCGGCCTAGGTCGGCAGTTGACAGAAGGTAGGCAAGATAGCGGGAATCGTTGTCTTCGTTCGCACATGCAATGACGGCATGTTCTGTCATATACGCCTTTCCGCTATGGTAGCGGACGTTGCCGCATGCGGCACCCTGTCGCCCGATGACTGCGCATTCGCCATCAAAGTTGTATTGGCTGGTATAACCACGAAGTCCATTGCCGCCTATAACTGGGTAGCGACCCTCTTTTGATATCTCACTTGCCGGGATGCTCTTACCGCTATGAAGTTCGGAGCATACGGCCTTAAGCGTGGCAATCATTCCAAATACCTTCTGTGCGATGCCTTCACGTTGTCCTGGTTGACCAGCGCGTAGTGCATGGTTGTATCGATCCTTGCGTGCCCTAGGAGCTTCTGTACTTGCTCTATTGGCATGCCCTTGTCGATAGCGTGCGTGGCGAGAGTTCGGCGAAACTTGTGCGGGTGCACCCTGCCAACGCCAGCCCGCCTGCCAAGCGAGCGCAGTCTTTCCTCGACGCCGCTAATTGTAAGTCTTGTTCCATTACTCTTGAGCGCGACAAATAGAGCGGGGTTGTCGTCTGTCCGTTCCTGCAGGTACTTTTGGAGATGTAGCTTTGTCCTAGCATCAAAGTAAGCGAAGCGCTGCTTGTTGCCCTTGCCGGTAACAACACACTCACGGTTCTGCAGGTCTACGTCTGCGATGTTCAATCCGATTAGCTCGCCGACACGAATGCCGGTTGAAGTGAGGATATCGATAATCGCGAGGTCTCGATGCTCGCTGCAGTTGTCTCGCAAGGTCTCTAGGTCTTCATCGCTCAAGACGTCCTTCGTTTTCGCTGGAGTCTTAACTTTGTGAATGCGACGGATAGGACTCTTAACTACATAGTCTTCATCTTCGAGCCAAGAGAAGAAGCTAGAGAGTATGCGCCTGATGTTGTAGATAGTCACCTTACCCGCGTGGCGCTGGGATTCATAATCGCTTAGATATTGTCGCAAATCATCGCTGCAGATTTGTATATAGGGCTTTGCTACGGTGAGGTCCATGTGCTTGATAGTGCTCTCGTAGTAGGCCAGCGTCTTTGCAGAGCAGCCTTCGACTTCCTTTGCTGTGAGGAAGAGGCTCAATAGGCGGGCGTTGTCGCAGTCTTTGATTTCTGTGGGTGTGTTGAGGACATCCCCGAGAACCTTCTTAAGAAGTTGTAGTTGCACACTGCTTAGGCTTGCTTGCATCCGTGCAAGCACTTGGTTTATTTCTGCCTCCATCGTTGTTCCTTTCATCGAACGTGATGGAGTACATGGTGGCTTCATGGGCGGGTGGAGCGCCAAATGATTATTTACTTGGGTGTGCTAAGGCGATCTTTGAGCACTGGTTGACAGACGCTGATGGACCCTTAGGGCCCATTTCGAAGATTGCTTTGTTGAACCCGGATACGTACTCAACCAAGGAAAGGTGGTCTTTGGTCCAGTACCTGGATACTGGAAGCATCATGCGAGGCGACATCAGCGAGTACCAGATTATCGAACCTGATAAAGATAAGCTTCCTAGTATAAATCACTTTAATTAATGCCTAGTATTATGTGGCATGATCGTCCCGTTCGGAGGGATCGGGGAAGGGACGTCTGATGGCGAACAGGGCCAAGGTGGTCGAGCTGGCGGAGGGGGACAGGGAGAGGCTGGAGAGGCTGTCGACGTGCGCAACCGCCAGCGCCCGGGAGCACGTCAGGTCCAAGGTCCTCCTCTACAAGGCGTCCGGCTGGACCGACGCCGCCGTGGCGGACAAGATGGACGTCAGCGTCGACACCGTGAGGCGCTGCGTGGCGCGCTACGAGTCCGGCGGGCTCGAGGCCGCCCTCGCCGACGCGCCCGGCAGGGGCCGCAGGCGGGAGATATCCGAGTCCGACAGGCTCTGGGCGGTGTCCCTGGCCTGCACCAAGCCCAAGGACGTCGGGCGCCCGGCCGAGTTCTGGTACCCGGCGAGCTTCGCCGCCCACGTCCGCGAGGTCGCCGAGGCCCAGGGCCACCCGAGGATGGCGAGGGTCTCGGAGACGACGCTCAGGAAGATCATGGACGAGGCCAAGGTCAGGCCCTTCGCCGTCACCTACTACTGCGAGCGGCGCGACCCCGACTTCGACCGCAAGGCCCACGACGTGCTCGTCGTCTACAAGCAGCTCCGCATGTGCGTCGACGCCGACGGCAACCTCGTGGCCGAGCCCACCGACGGCGAGGGCAGGGTCGTCCACACGCACACCTGCGACGAGAAGCCCGGCATCCAGGCGCTCGCCGCCACCGGCGAGGACCGCCCGCCCGTCCCCGGCGGCGACGCGGGGGGCAGGCCGTCCCCCCACAGGCGCGACCGCGAGTACGCGAGGCTGGGCACGCTCTCCCTGCTCGCCGCGATCGACCTGCTCACGGGCGTGGCCGTGCCGATGGTGAGCGACACCCACAAGAGCTCCGACTTCGTCGCGTTCCTGCGCAAGCTCGACGGGTCGTACCCCAAGGGGGACGTGATCAGGCTCATCCTCGACAACCACTCCTCCCACGTCTCCGCCGAGACCCAGGCCTACCCGGACACCGTCCCCGGCAGGTTCACGTTCGTCTTCACCCCGACCCACGGCTCGTGGCCCGACCTCGTGGAGTCCTTCTTCGGCAAGCTCGCGCGCCAGATGCCCGGGGGCATCCGCGTGTCCAGCAAGAAGGAGCTCGAGGAGAGGATCCTGCTCTACTTCGACGAGGTCAACGAGGTGCCCATGCCCCACCGCTGGACCTGGGGCCTCGACGACATCGACCTCGGCGCCGAGGACGTCGACGCCATACCCCTCGAGGTCGCCGACCGCAAGGCCTGCCGCCCGGAGGACAGGGGGAAGCGCGCGCCTGAGCCCCCGAGGAGGAGGCGCAGGGCCAAGGCCAGCGCTTGACCCAAGGCCGGCATTAATTGGCGTGGGTTATACTAGGTCAAGCTCGCTGCAAAGTTAAGAGCGGCGACATTGTTTATTCGACTGTTCGACCAAACCAGAAGCACTACGGAATTCTGTTAAACCCTGAAGGCAACGTGCTCGTTTCAACCGGTTTCGCTGTGGTTCGCGCGATTAGTGATCGCGTCTGTCCCGAGCTCCTGTACCTATTCCTTACCCAAGACAAGTTGACGAAGAGCCTTCAGCAAATTGCCGAGCAAAGCGTATCCACCTATCCGTCTATCAAGGCCGATGATTTAGGTGCGCTAGAAATGCCGACGCCTACAGAAGAGGAGGCTGCAGAACTTCGCGAACTCGCTGCAATTGCTGTTTAAATGCATAGAAGCAAATAGGCAAGAAAATGTGCGAATCGCTGAGCTCCGAGACGCCCTACTACCCAAGCTCATGTCCGGCGAGGTCGACGTCTCAAGAGTCGATATTATGCTGCCAAATAATCATTTGTACGAGAGTTGATGACAATTTTCTGCTGAATTCTGTCTAGGACTGTTGTAATCTTGTCCTGTTCGTTAACAGACGGGAGATTGATATCAAGATTCTCGATGATTCCCTTGGTAAGGGCTTTCCTTGTCGCGCCAGACGAGGCGAGACCGAGTAAAAGTGGTTTTTGATGCTGCAGGAAAGCCAAAAGATACGTCGGGTCGACCTGCGAGCTTGCATGCACGATTGCGACGTGCTGGTTAACCCGAGCAGGTGTGAGCTCGGTTGGGACTTTGCATGCCCGGGCTACGGAGTCTCCCGTGATGTTGAGAAGCACGTCGCCTGGCTGTACTTCGACATTATCTAGAGACTCTGCCTGAGCGTCATCTATGAAGGCGAGGCCGTCTGCAGTGAACGACCAATCTAGGATATTCTGACTCCTGATGAGGGGGACTCCCTCGGTCTTATAAGATTCTTTGCCGCCGCGCGGTGTTGCCCCGCTGCCTATCTTGGTGCAAACATCTTTGAGCTTCATTCCAGATACTCCCTATGCGATACTCTGACGTTGCTCTGGTCCACCATGGCATGCCATGACTGTTAAAGAATAGCACCGAGATCTCGGAGAGCCTGCTCAACGGCTCGGGTATCTTCCTCCGATAGGGGACCGTACCGCGAAGCGTTGTCGAACGCAGCGAGGGGAACGG
>ERZ773035.2249-NODE-2249-length-12796-cov-10.593831_pt1 | contig 12796 bp, 10 predicted proteins | sample MGYA00511487_ERZ773035 | MGnify/ENA primary metagenome ERZ773035 (study PRJEB29015, sample SAMEA2737985) | human oral metagenome | biome: human oral; feature: human-associated habitat; material: dental | place: China | collected 2024 ...
TGCCGATCTGGGTGACGATGACATTCGAGCAGAATGGGCGCACCTTCCTCGGCGCGGCCGTCCCATCTGTCGCGGTTACGCTCGATGCCCTTGGTGTCGCCGCGCTCGGTGTCAACTGCTCGCTCGGACCTGTGGAGCTTGTGCCGATCGTGGACGAGCTGATGGAGTGGACGGATCTGCCGATCATTGTCAAGCCGAACGCGGGCCTCCCCGATCCGCGCACGGGTGCGTACGAGATGACGGCAGAGGACTTTGGGCGTGAGATGACGGTGTTTGCGCAGCGTGGTGCGCTTATCATGGGGGGCTGCTGCGGCACAACCCCCGATTTTATCCGCGCGCTTACAGCGGCAGTCGCGGCGGGGGCGGCAGATCGTCCTGTACGAAAAAAACGCAAGGGCATAGCATCGCCGGGGCGTGTCGCGGAATACGGCAAGCTCAATGTTATCGGCGAGCGCATCAATCCGACGGGCAAGAAGCGCCTCCAACAGGCGCTCCTCGAGGAGGACTACGGCTATATCAAGAAACTCGCGATTTCCCAGCAGGAAGCGGGCGCGCAGGTGCTTGACATCAACGTCGGCGCACAGGGCGTGGACGAGGAGAAGATTATCCCGTACGTTGTCAAGGCGGTGCAGAGCGTTGTCGACCTTCCCCTGCAGATCGACTCGGCGAACCCGAAGGTAATCGAGGCGGCTCTGCGCGTCACGAACGGACGCGTCATCATCAACTCTGTCAGCGGTGAACGTGAGCGTATGGATGCCGTCTTTCCGCTCGCAAAGCATTACGGGGCGGCAGTACTCGGACTTGCGATGGACGAGAAAGGGCTGCCCGAGACGGCGGCGCAGCGCGTCGCCGTCGCCGAGCGTATTGTGGCGGAGGCGGAGAAGTACGGACTGGAGCGCGAGGACATCATCATCGACTGCCTGACGCTCACTGTATCGGCGCAGCAGGCACAGGCGATGGAGACGCTGCGTGCCGTGCGCGAGGTGCACGAGCGTCTCGGACTGCACTGTGCGCTCGGTGTCAGCAATATTTCCTTCGGCCTGCCCGCACGCGGGCACATGACGGAAAACTTCCTCATACAGGCGATGCACGTCGGGCTGGATTTCCCGATCATCAATCCGAACACCAAGGGAGTGATGGATGCAGTTGTATCCTTCCGTGCTGTGTCGGGGGAGGATGCGGATTGTGCCGCCTACATCGAGCGCTTTGCCCCCGAGCAAGCGGAGATGCGCCGCCGCAAAGAGCTTGGCATTACGGGCGAGGAGGCAGCAGGGGCGGTGCAGACTGCCTCTGCGGAGCGTACGGACGTTGTCGATCCGCTGATGGATGCCATCATTCGCGGGCTCAGTGACGATGCGGAGCGCATCACGCGGAAACTCCTTACGGAGATGGCACCGATGGACATCATTCAGGAGAAGGTCATCCCTGCGCTTGATATCGTGGGCGACCGCTACGAAAAAGAAATCATCTTTCTCCCCCAGCTCATCAATGCGGCGAATGCGGCGACGGCGGGACTTGAACTCATCAAGGTGCGTCTTGCCGAGGAGGGACAGGGAGTCTCAAAGGGCAAGATCATCCTTGCGACGGTGGAGGGGGACATCCACGACATCGGCAAGAACATTGTGAAGGTCGTTCTCGAGAACTATGGCTACCAGATCATCGATCTTGGCCGTGATGTGCCCGTCCAGCGTGTTGTGGAGGTCGCCATCGAAAAGAAGGTCGGACTGATCGGCCTGTCGGCACTGATGACGACGACGGTCACGGCGATGAAAAAGACCATCGAAGCTCTGCATGAGGCAGGGCTTTCCTGTGAGACCGTTGTCGGCGGCGCTGTGCTGACCGAGGACTATGCGAAGGAGATCGGCGCGGACTACTATGCGGGCGATGCGCGCAGCATTGTCGAGATTGCACGCCGCGTATTGGGATAGTGAAAGACGGCAGGGAGGCTTATGGATATGGCGCAGGAACGCGTGGATATACGGAGACATATAAAGAAAGAGCCGCTCATCTTTGACGGCGGCATGGGGACCTATTACGCCCAAAAGACGCATACGCGCGGTAAAGGCGTAGAGCTTGCCAACATTGAAACGCCGATTGTTGTGGAGGGGATCCATACGGAATACCTGCGTGCGGGTGCGCAGGCAATCAAGACAAATACATTTGCGGCAAACCGCATCGTCTATCAGGGCGAGGAGGCGCTCGTGCAGGGGATCCTGCGAACCGGCTGGGAACTTGCCGCACGTGCCGCAGAGCCGTTTGGTGCATATGTATTCGCTGACATTGGCCCCGTTGCGGGGCTGCCGCCTGCGGACATTGCCGAGGAATACCGATTTCTTTCCGACACCTTTCTTGCGCTCGGAGCGAAGAATTTTCTCTTTGAGACCAACTCCTCCATGGAGGGGTTGGTTGAGACCGCGGCACATATCAAGCAGATTGTGCCGGATGCGTTTGTCCTGACATCATTCGCCGCACTCTCTGGCGGCTACACGCGCGACGGTCTCTTTGTAGAGGAACTGATCCGTACTGCTGCAGAGAGCGGCTATATTGATGCGGTCGGCTTTAACTGCGTCAGCGGCGTTCAATCAATGAAGGAACTCGTGCACCTCATCGGCACATGCCCTCTGCCGCTTTCTCTTATGCCGAACGCAGGGCATCCGATCGTCATCGATGGGCGCACCTTCTATGAGAGTGCGCCGGACTACTTTGGGAAAGGCCTTGCCGCCATCGTGCGCGAGGGTGTCTCGATTGCCGGCGGCTGCTGCGGCACGACACCGGAGCACATCCGAGCGCTGTGTAAGGCACTTGAAGGCGGGACTGCGGCGGAGGGGGAACGTGTGCGGCAGGAACGCACGGAACTCACGCCCTCGCGCAGCCCTTTCTTTGAGGCGCTGAAGGCAGGGGAAATTCCCATCGCGGTCGAACTCGATCCGCCGGATACCGGCAATGCGGATAAATTCATGGCAGGTGCACGGGAACTTCAGGCGGCGGGCGTTCATGCCATCACGATTGCTGACAATCCCATCGCGCGCGCGCGCATGGATGCAGCGATGCTCGCGGGGCGCGTCCGGCGCAGTCTCGGGATTGAGCCGATCCCGCACATGACCTGCCGCGACCGCAACCTCAACGCGATCAAATCCATCCTTCTCGGGCTGAGTGCCGAGGGCATCCACAACATGATTGCGATTACGGGTGACCCCATCCCGACGGCAGAGCGTGATGAGGTGAAGAGTGTCTATCAGTTCAACTCACGCAAGCTGTCCGCATTCATCAAGAGCCTTGGAGAGCGCGGCGATGTCATCCCATTCCATGTGTTTGGTGCACTCAACGTGAATGCGAAGCATTTCCCGTCGCAGCTCGGGCTTGCAAAAAAGAAAATGGAGGCGGGTATGACGGGCTTTTTCACACAGCCCGTTCTGAGTGCGCAGGCAAAGGAGAACCTGCGCACGGCACGCGATACCCTGCCGGGGGCGCTTATCCTTGGCGGCATCATGCCTGTTGTCAGCGAACGCAATGCGCGCTTCATGGAAAGCGAGATCACGGGCATCCATGTCGAGGAGCGCATCATCAATGCCTATCATGGGCTTGATCGAGAGGCGGCGGAGGAGTTGGCCGTCGAACTCTCCCTTGGCATTGCCCGTGATATTAAGCCATATATTGACGGATACTACATCATCACACCATTTTCACGGACGGCACTTGTCGCCCGCATTGCTGCAGAGATGATGAAGAGACAGTGAAAATCTCCCCCTTGCCGTATCGTTTGCGGCAAAGGGGAGATTTTTTCTAGGAACCACGGATCAAACAGTCCCTCGGATGGGCGCAGATCTTTTGCGTGGGCAAGGAGGAAAAGCGGATCCGGAGTGGTGCTTTATCAAGGATTTTCCGCTGGAGTACGGGAAAAATGTGTTAAGAGGTGTAAGCAGAAAATCCATCAGCGCTTCCCTAATGAACGATACTGCTAAGTGTCATCGGCAGCGTATACGATGCTGCCGCCGCAGCACGAAGGTCCGCAGGAGACTGCTTTGCCCATACGGAAGCGACTTTCTTTTGGAAGGCAAGCATCGAGAGCAGCGCACTTTTTTGTGCGCGTACATTTTGGCGGATGATGTCCGCGAACTCCTCGGGCACGTTTGCCGTTCTCTGTGCGAGGAGCAGCTTGAGCTTCGTATCGACGAGATAGAGATGAAGGGTCGGATCGGCGAGGCTTTCCTCGTCCGGCATCAGTTCCTCTTTGACGAGGGCGAGAGAAAGCGGTGCGTCGCCCCAGCCGTCCTTGAAGATGCCGTCGATACGATAGAGAAAAAAGAGTATGCCGTCCACCTCGGTGAGTGCCAGCTCGATCTCGCCCGTGCGAAATGCCTCCACAGCAATGGCATCCGTGCGCGAGAGCTGCAGCAGGAACATCATGCCGTTCTTATCCGCTTGAAACATGCCGCCGTCTGCTTCGGCACGGATGGGCAGGGGGAATGGCTCACCGACGGCGAAATTGATCGATGTACTCATGCGGTCTCCTTACAGCATCTTCAGTCCAGCTACACCCTTGATGCCAAGCCCCGGTGCGGCGGAGGCAGTGATGTCCTTCTCGTTGAACTGTGCGCCGCCCTCGATCGGATCCTCACGGCAGAGCACGGGACCGTCGAGGTCAATGCGCGTGACGATTTTTTTGGCGCAGGCGAGTGCCACTGCGGCATTGACGGAGATCTTTGCCTCCAGCATACAGCCGAGCATACACTCCATGCCGTAGATCTCTGCAGCAGCGATGATCTGCTGCGCGGGGTAAAGCCCGCCGCATTTCATGAGTTTGATGTTGACCATGTCAGCGGCGTGGAGCTGCATGATGCGCAGCGCATCGGAGGGGGAGAAGACGGCCTCGTCGGCGAGGACGGGGACGTCGCTCTCGCGCGTGACGTAGGCGAGTCCGTCAATGTCGGCGGCGGCGACAGGCTGCTCCACCAGCTCAATATCGAGCCCTTTCTCGGCCATCTGGGCGAGGATGCGTACTGCTTCGCGCGGACGCCATGCCTGATTGGCGTCAATGCGGATGCGCACGTCCTTGCCGACCGCATCGCGGACGGCGACGAGTCGGGCGACATCGAGCGAGGGATCAATTCCCACTTTGATCTTGAGCGTGTCGTAGCCGCGGCGGATGGCATCGCGTGCGTCGCGTGCCATCTCCTCGGGTGCATTGACACTGATCGTGATGTCGGTCACGATGCCGTCCCTTGCTCCGCCGAGCAGTTTGTGTACGGGGATGTTCCAGAGCTGCCCGTAGAGATCGTAGAGTGCCATGTCGACAGCGGCCTTTGCCGAGGTGTTGTGGATGAGCGCAGTCTGCACATTACGGATGAGATCCTCGAACTCGTTCACGTCCCGTCCGATCAGCATCGGGGCAAGGTGCGTGCGGATCGCGTCGATGATGCCGCCCGTCGTGTCTCCCGTCACGACGCCCGTCGGCGGTGCCTCGCCATAGCCCGTTGCACCTGTATCGGTGCGGATGAGAACGATGACATCCTCGACGCTGTCCACGCGGCGCCGTGCCGTTTTGAACGGAACACGCAGGGGGACAGAAAGCATGCCCAGCTCGACGTTCGTAATTTTCATGAGATTTCTCCTTCTGTATACAGAATTCTTTCATAAAAGAGAGTGCTATAGGAAAGAAGTCCATTGTATCTCTTTATGGATTTATTATATAATCGAAATCATAATTCTTCAAGGAATTGTCGTTTATGATCGAAGGAGTGTATTGTCATGATTACGGATGGATTTACCTATGTTGCCGTGCTCATCCTCCTCGCAGGCGGGCTGGTAACGCTTGAGAAGGGGACCGGCTGGGCGCTGTTCCGCTATCTTCCCGCTGTCGTTCTCGTCTACCTCATTTCCATGCTGCTCTGCACATTCGGCACATGGGATATGGCAGCGACCAAGCCCGCCTACGGCGCACTGAAGAACTCGCTGACGTACGCGATGGTCTTTACCATGCTGCTGCGCTGCGATATCCGCAAGGTGCTGAAGCTCGGCCCGCGGATGCTGCTCGGATTCTTCTCTGCATCGCTCACAATCATGATCGGCTTCATCGTTGCCTTTCTCGTGATGAAGGGGCTGATCGGCTCCGATTCGTGGATGGCGCTCGGCGCGCTCTGCGGCTCATGGCTTGGAGGTTCCGGCAACATGGTCGCGGTGCAGGCGGCGCTCGGCGTGTCGGAGGCGGATATGGGCTATGCCCTCGTGGTGGACTCTATCGACTACTCCATCTGGGTCATGTTCCTGCTCTGGCTGATCACGCTCGCATCGCGATTCAACGTCTGGAACAAGGCAGACACGACACAGCTCGATGCTGTCTCGCGCAGCCTTGAGGAAGATGCAAAACTGAACACGGGGAAGATCACATTCCAGAGCATTATCCTCCTGCTTGGTGCGGCTCTTGTCGTCTCGGCTGTCGGTGCGAACGTCGGAAAGACACTCAATGCCGCTGTGCCGTTCTTTGACAAGGCGACGTGGACAATCCTCTTTATCACAGTGCTTGGTCTGATCGGCGCTGTTTCGCCGCTTGGACGTGTGGCGGGCTCAGCAGAGATCTCGAATGTTCTCCTCTACTCCGTGATTGCCCTCCTCGCATCGCGCGCCTCTCTGCTGGAACTGGGCGACGCACCGTACTGGATTTTGACCGGGTTCATCATCCTCGGCGTTCATTTTGTGCTCATGTTCTTCCTCGCGCGGCTTTTCCGCCTCGATATGTTCACGGCATGTGTTGCCTCGCTCGCCAATATCGGCGGGACGGCGTCCGCACCTGTGCTTGCCGGCACCTACTCCGGCTCGCTCGTTCCCGTCGGCATCCTCATGGCGCTGATGGGCTACGTGATTGGTACACCGTTCGGCATTCTCGTTGCGCATATTATGGAAATGTTTGCGGGGTAAATCTCGTATCATTGATCAAAGGCATGCAGAAGGATTCGCTTTCTGCGTGCCTTATTTTTTATGAAGGAAATCTGCCTGCATTGTCGAATTAGAGCATCATGAATCTTTTTGAAGAGGTGACGGAATGATCAGAAAGGGAATTATCCTGGCGGGCGGCTCGGGGACGCGTCTCTATCCGCTGACGAAGGTCGTATCGAAGCAGCTCATGCCGATCTATGACAAGCCGATGATCTACTATCCGCTGAGCACGCTCATGCTTGCAGGCATACGGGACATCCTCATCATCACGACGCCGAGCGACAGTGAGCTCTATCAGAGCCTCCTCGGTGACGGAAGTCAGCTCGGTATTGCCATCTCGTATGCTGTACAGCCGAGTCCCGACGGACTGGCACAGGCATTTCTCATCGGTGCAGACTTTATCGGCGGCGAGGGATGTGCGCTCGTGCTGGGGGACAATATCTTCTACGGCTCGGATTTTGCGCAGGTGCTGCAGCAGGTGGTACAGCACGACACGGGGGCGACCGTGTTTGCCTACTACGTGTCCGATCCCGAGCGGTACGGCGTCGTCTCCTTTGATGCGGACGGCAGCGCACTCTCACTTGAGGAAAAACCAAAGCAGCCGAAGTCCAACTACGCTGTGACAGGACTTTACTTCTATGACCATGACATCGTCGACATTGCGCGCGCAGTACGCCCGTCGGCACGCGGGGAACTCGAGATCACCGATGTGAACATCGCCTATCTTACGGCAAAGAAACTCCGTGTGGAGCGGCTGCGGCGCGGTTATGCATGGCTGGATACGGGCACGCATGAGTCTCTCCTGTCGGCAGCGGCCTTTGTCCAGACCATCCAGGCGCGGCAGGGACTGAAGATCGCCTGCATCGAGGAGATCGCCTACCGCATGGGCTATATCGATGCCGAGCAGGTGCTCCGCCTTGCAGAGCCGCTGGCAAAGAACGAATACGGCGTGTATCTGAAACGCATCGTGGATGAAATGTAGGGGATAGCATGAACGTCATTGAAACAGCACTGCCCGGGGTTATGATCATAGAGCCGCAGGTGTTTGGCGACGCACGCGGCTGGTTTATGGAGAGCTGGTCGGAAAAAAAAATGGAGGATGCGGGGATTCACGCCGCATTCGTACAGGACAATCACTCCTTTTCGGCACAGAAGGGGACGCTGCGCGGCCTGCACTATCAGCTGAACCCCATGGCACAAGCGAAACTCCTGCGCGCCTCGCGCGGTGCGATCTTCGACGTTGCCGTTGACATCCGCCGCAATTCGCCGACCTATGCGCAGTGGGTAGGAGCAGAACTCTCTGCGGAGAACTATCGGCAGCTCTTCATCCCGCGCGGCTTTGCCCATGGATTTATCACGCTGACCGACGATGTGGAGGTGCAGTATAAGGCAGATAATCTCTATGCACCGGACTGTGACGGCAACATTCGATGGGACGATCCCACGATCGGTATTGCATGGCCGCTCGCACCGACCGTCCTTTCGGAGAAGGACGCTGCCGCGCCGCTCCTCGCGGAGCGCAGTGAATTGAATTTCGTCTATGAGGCATAGAACAATGATTTCCTAGGTTGACACCTCATAGGAGAAGAACTATAATAAAAACACAAGGGGAGCCGAAAGGCTGAGAGTGGATTCGATCCTGACCCATAACCTGATTTGGATAATGCCAACGTAGGGAAATAGGCCTTTACTTTTAAGCGCATTCGAGCGTCATCCATTTCATTTTGGGTGGCGCTCTTTTTGTGCAGGCAAGCTGCATGAGGCGGCTTGTATGTGATTCGGACGCAACGGGTTGGGAAAATGATGCAGCAGGAGGAAACAGTCATGCTGGAAAGCTATTTGGACAATGTAAGAGAGAATGCACCGCTCGTGCATAACATCACCAACTATGTGACCGCAAATGATGTGGCGAATGCCGTTCTGGCGGTTGGTGCAAGCCCCATCATGTCGGATGAGCCGGAGGAAGCCGCCGATATCACACAAATTTGTGACGGGCTGAACATCAATATCGGCACACTGCACCAGCAGTCCATTCGGTCGATGCATCTGGCCGGAAAGCGCGCCATGGAGTTGGGGCATGCACTGCTTTTGGATCCGGTAGGCGCGGGCGCATCTAAACTGCGCACTGAGACGGCGGCTGCCCTTATAGAGGAACTGCACTTTACGGTCATTCGCGGCAACATATCGGAGATCAAGGCACTATGTCTTGGCAGTACGACGACAAAGGGGGTGGACGCAGATGCAGCGGATGCGGTCACTGAGGCGAATCTGGCGGATATGATCGTATTTGCAAAGACGTGTGCCAAATCTTGCGGGAGCGTTATCGCCATTACCGGTGCCATTGATTTGGTCGCTGACGCAGATGCTTGCTATGTCATCCGCAATGGGCGCAAGGAAATGAGCACCATTACGGGAACGGGCTGTCAGCTCTCCGGCGTGATGACTGCCTTTTTGGCGGCAAACCCCGGCCATGCCTTAGCAGCTGCGGCCGCCGCTGCTGCTGCGATGGGACTCGCCGGCGAGATTGCGATGGGGTATATGACAGAAGGTGATGGAAACGCCACGTATCGGAATCGGATCATCGATGCGCTCTATCATATGACAGCGGAGCGTCTGAATCGAGGAGAAAGGATCGAAATCCGATGATACGGCAGCGGGCGCAGATGAAGGCTCAATGCGAAACGGGCAGGGACGGCAGGAAGGAAGATGAGTGAAATGGCTGTGAGGAAAGACGATCTTCTTCTGTACGCGGTGACAGACCGTCGCTGGCTGCATGGGAAACGTCTGTATGATGCGGCAGAAAGTGCGCTGCAAGGAGGTGTGACATTCCTTCAGCTGCGTGAGAAAAGCGCAGGGACAATGCCGCGCGCTTCCTTGCTGAAAGAAGCACGGGAGCTCCTTACGCTTTGCCGGCGTTATCGTGTTCCCTTCGTTATTGATGATGATGTGGAGCTGGCCATGGCAATCGGCGCCGATGGCGTCCACGTGGGACAGAGCGATATGGAGGCAGGTACAGCCAGACGACGCATAGGGAAGGACAAGATTCTCGGCGTTTCGGTACAGACGGTAAAGGAGGCAAGGATTGCCGCAGAGTGCGGTGCCGATTACTTGGGGGTGGGAGCTGTATTTCCTACCAACTCCAAGGAAGATGCAGAGATCGTTCGTTATGAGACGCTGAAAGAAATATGCTCTGCGGCAGCCGTTCCCGTTGTCGCAATCGGCGGCATCAACGATGAAAACGTCATGCAGCTTGCCGGCAGCGGTATTGCGGGAATTGCCGTTATCTCAGCGATTTTTGCCAAGAAGGACATTCGGATCGCAGCGCAGCGCCTGCTGTGCAAGGTACAGGCAGCAAAGGGAAGATAGGGAGGACAAACGGGATGAAACCAGTACTGACCATCGCCGGGAGTGATTCCAGCGGGGGAGCCGGCATTCAGGCCGACCTCAAAACAATGACGATGAACGGTGTGTTTGGCATGAGTGCGGTGACAGCGCTTACAGCCCAGAACACGTGCGGTGTGAGCAGCATTTTGACTGTTTCCCCGGAGTTCCTGGGGCAGGAGCTGGATGCCGTTTTTTCGGATATTCGGCCGGATGCGGTGAAAATCGGCATGGTATCGGATGGGGCGCTGATCCGCGTCATCGCAGATCGCCTAACCCACTATGAGGCGGAGCACATCGTGCTGGATCCGGTCATGGTTGCTACCAGCGGAGCAAGACTGATGGAGGAGAAGGCGGTGGAGACATTGACGCATCTTTTGATTCCGCTTGCCGAGGTGATTACGCCGAACATCCCGGAGGCCGAAGTTCTCAGCGGACTGACGATTCGGACGGAAGCGGATATGCGTGCGGCTGCCGCATCCATCGCGGAGACATTTGGCTGCAGTGTCCTCCTAAAAGGCGGGCACTGCCACAATGATGCCAATGACCTTCTCTATGAGCGAGGGACGGCTGCGTGGTTTCGGGGAAGAAGAATCGACACACACAATACGCACGGTACGGGCTGCACACTATCCAGCGCGATTGCCGCGAACCTCGCTAAGGGCTTTGATCTGCATGAATCCGTGTGCAGGGCAAAGGAATATGTTTCCGGAGCCTTGGCAGCCATGCTTGACCTCGGAAGGGGCTCCGGTCCCATGAATCATGCATTTGACCTGCAAGGCAGGTTTGCAGAGGGGATGTAAAGGATGAATGAGAAAGCCAAAAAGAACAAATTGTTTGGACATGGTCTGATCTGGTTCGGCGCGGGAGTATCCATTGCGGAAATTCTGACGGGGACGTATCTGGCACCACTTGGGTGGGAAACAGGTATCATGGCCATTGTGTTGGGGCATCTGATTGGCGGTGTCCTGTTTTTTCTGGCCGGTCTTGTCAGTGCCAGAAGTGGAAAAAGCGCCATGGAAGCGGTGAAGATGGCTTACGGCCGCTATGGCGGCGCGTTTTTTGCGATACTGAACGTATTGCAGCTTGTGGGCTGGACAGGCATTATGATTTATGACGGAGCCTTGTCCGCCGCGGGCATCTGGCCGATAGGAAACTGGGTCTGGTGCATGGTGATAGGCGCACTCATTGTGCTGTGGATTGTGGTGGGGGTCACGCAATTAGGCAGGATGAACACCATCACGATGACGGCACTCTTCATCCTGACGGTAATCATGTGCATTGTTATTATGGAGGAGACCGGCACGGCACCTTTCTCGTCCGAGATAATTTCCTTTGGAGCAGCACTGGAACTATCGGTTTCCATGCCGCTTTCGTGGCTGCCTGTGGTTGGCGATTACACAAGGGGCGCCGAAGAGCCGGCAAAGGCGGCTTTTGTCAGCACGCTTGTATACGGTCTCGTCAGCAGCTGGATGTTTTTGATTGGCATGGGCGCGGCAATTTTGGCGGGAACCGGTGACATCGCACAGATCATGGTTCGCGCAGGGCTTGGCACGGCAGGGCTTCTTATTATTGTGTTTTCCACGGTCACAACGGCATTCTTGGACGCCTTTTCCGCCGGGATTTCTTTGGAAGCCGTGCGGACAGCAGTGGGAAAAGGCGGCGAGGAAAAAGGGAAGAAGATGGCCGTATTTGCGGCGACAATTGGAACCGTGGCGGCAATTCTCTTTCCCATGGATGACATTACCGGGCTTTTGTATCTGATTGGATCCGTCTTTGCCCCCATGGTCGCCGTTCTGCTCGGAGCATTCTTTGTACTGAAAACGGATGCCCAGAACAAGGCGTGTGATTGGCGAAACATGTTCGCGTGGATGGTGGGATTCCTTCTCTATCGGGTGCTTATGGGTGTCGATCTGCCTTTGGGCTACACACTGCCGACTGTCCTCCTCACGTTCGGACTTACCGTTGGGCTGAATAAGTGTGTAAAAGCGTAGACATCTTTTTTGCCAAACAGAAAAAACTGCAAAAGAGGGGTTGACGAACGAAAGGGGACGTGTTATATTATGACAGTCGCGCCGATGCGGGCGGCGGGCACGTGGGAACGTGCCTGAGCACTAGAGCGGCGCAGGATGTACCCTGAAAACTACACAATGCAAAACAAGTTAGAGGAAACTCTAACAGCCAGATGCAACATCGTTGTGAAGGAAGCAATGATGAAATGAAGTTGCTCAGGTTGGAGCAGATTTTGTGATCTGTCAAGGAGACAAACCGGACGCATAGCTAGTGTGCTATGTGGAGGATTTGCCGACGCAGACAGAGCGGAAAAGATGCCCAAGATGAGTGGCTGAATGAATCAGTGATTCCTATAGTCAACGAAACACAATTCTTTTACAGAATGAAGTAATGAGCCAACAGGCTCTTCTTTTACGGAGAGTTTGATCCTGGCTCAGGACGAACGCTGGCGGCGTGCTTAACACATGCA
>ERZ773035.2251-NODE-2251-length-12790-cov-22.331606_pt1 | contig 12790 bp, 8 predicted proteins | sample MGYA00511487_ERZ773035 | MGnify/ENA primary metagenome ERZ773035 (study PRJEB29015, sample SAMEA2737985) | human oral metagenome | biome: human oral; feature: human-associated habitat; material: dental | place: China | collected 2024 ...
ACTATTATTATACGCTATTTCTCGTCAAAATCAACCATTTGTTGTGACAGAGCCTTTATTTAAAATGTTATTGAGAATGAGTATCTTTCTTATTGTTGAAATCAATTAAGACAACCTTACTCATGTTCCCGCAGCCACTCGTTGTAAACTCTGGAAACAGTTTTGTAATGCACGATCTCACCGTGCAACGCCTTTTTATGACGCTTTTTCAGCATATCGGGTATGTCTTTGTATGGGATCGGATCGAGGTTTCCGGCATCGTCGCGACGGGTCCGCATCGCGTGGATCTCCTCGCAATACGATTTCAGCCGTTGCTCTACGGTAACCCGCTTGATTTTCGTTTCTCTCACTGATTCCCGCTCGTCGAGCATTCGCCCGTAAAGGCGCGGCGGGAGCGTGCCGCACGCCATTTGAGCGCGGAACAGGACGATGGCTATCAGCAGTATATACCGTTGATTATTATCGAGCAGCCGTCTGTAATTGGATAGAGATTCTGCCGTTCGGACTTGTTGTTTAATCTTGCCCATGATCGAGGTTATATAATCAGCCTGCAACTCATCGACATTGGCAGCGAGATAGTTTAGACATTTACGCGTGATTCCTTGTTCGGCCAAAATTTTCTTTATTGCCCTTTCGACATCAATTTCATTTATCTTTCTACGCACCTTCATTTTTTGATTTCTCCTTTTTTGTGTGTTTCTCACACGCGGCAGCGCGGAGGGAGGGAGGGGCGCGATAGCGTCCCGACCGTCTCTCACGGGCGCGTGGGGGCATCGCCGCAAGGCGATGAGCGCGGAGCGAGCGCGTCGCGGCAGCGGCGTGCGGAGCGGAGCGGCTGCGGCGTGCTTGCGATGGTCGGAAACCGCGCCGTTGTTGGGGTTCTGCCGCTTGCGCCGCCTGTGTCTGCGGGACATCGCAGATTCCAGCAGACACAGGCGGCCGTTCCGTCCGCCTGTGCGTAATATTAGCTTATTATTTCGGGAGAGCAAAATAATTGGTAAGATCGAATCAGTCTACGGATCTTATTTTTCAGGTGGGCAATAGCACCTCAACGGGCTATTGTACCAGTCGGGGAAACTCGGCACCCAGAGAGGACCAAGAAAAATGAAAGAAACGCTAGATGTAATCCGCGCGATAAGTCACCGGCTTAGATCCGTGCAATAAGTCACGATTATGTGTAGCGTCTGTAGGGGGTAGCGTCCCCGATGATTCCAATACCGCCAAAAGTACCAAAATCGAGCGCGTCCAGAGAGACAAGCACAGTACCAATTATCGAGAGCGCGTCCAAAAGGCAGCGCAGGTCAACCCTCTATCCCGTCCCCTAAATGGGACGTTAAAATAATGTGTCGGCGCATTGTGTTTTGTCCAATGTTGTCGAGCCGTAGCGATCCTACGGTCCAAAGGTGCTGCTGCAAGCGCCTTTCCCGGTCCACTATCTTCCGGGTCAACAAAAGCGGTAGTCCACGCCGTTCCGAGAGGTTCGGCACGTCCCGCAAGGGACGAAGGTTTAACGGCCAATAATAGACATAACAGCAGTTATGTATAAGACGGAATAAGCAGGTATAAGCAGGTATAGAAGGAGTGAAGAAATGAGCAGGGCGGGCGGTCTGTCGTGGCAAGTCACAGATATGTTTGAGAGCGCAGGGATGTTAGACATCGGCAGGAGCGCGGATCACAAGACCAAAACAGAATACCGCCAGGAATTGATGGCAGATAACGTTAAAGGAGCGCATGGACTAAGCCAGAGAACGCCTGTCACAAATTCCGCGACGTGGGATAAGATCAAGGGTAATATCATCGATTTAGGCAAATATCAACGCGCAACAGGCGCGGGAAATCGCCTATCAGAGGTCACAGACGGCACGATCAGGGGCTTTTTGGCATCCAAGCAGGGGATCGTCAGCGAATCAACGCTAAACGGTATCAGATACAGTCTAAATAAGATGGGTGCGTGTCTCGGCGCGGATCGCAGCGCATCAATTTTCAAGGTCACGCAAGAATTCAAGGGCTGCGGGGTCGAAAAGCCGCAGGAAAAGATACGTTTCGAGAATCCGCAAGCCGTAATCGACCGGATCAGCGATCCCCGATGCCATGAGATCGCGCAGCTGCAGCTAGATACGGGCTTGCGGGTCAACGATGCCCGATATATCCGGCTCAATCCAGACGGTCATACTATCGAGGTGCACAGCAAGGCGGGGCGCGTCGTGAAAGAGTTTGAAGTAGGGGCGCAACATTATCAAAAATTAGAGGAGTTTTCCGGCGGGAAAATGCAATTCAGCCTATCGACAATAAATCATTATCGGTATGAACTCAAAAAAGCGGCCAAGGCAGCAGGTGAGAAGATGAGCAGAACGCACAGTTTCCGGCATAACTTTGCAAACAATTTGTATCACAACTTGCGTAGTGAAGGTTACGGTCACAACGAAGCACGGGCGATTGTTTCCGAAGCGCTTTTCCACGAGAGATTAGACATCGTTGACCGCTATATTGATAACTAATTGAGAATGATTCACAATTAAACGGATTGAAAACCACAATATCTAGTGATTTCACGAGCTGAAAAATCACTAGAAGTTGTGGTTTTTTGAAATAAGCGTCAGGAAGCCCCAGGATGATGTATTCGGAAAAATAAGGTAGTATAGGTCATAACAAAAACTGAAAAGCCCGTTTTAAAGCGAATTTGAGGGGGTAAGCCCGAAAACCCAGTAATATCAAGGGTTTACGGGTTCGAAAAAAGCAAAAAAAAGTCCTCAAAATGAGGGCTTTTTTCCGATTTTGTACCAAAAAACCGATGCGCGAAGGGCAGAGACAGCGAAATTAACAAACTTAAAAAGTCTGTCAAAGCCCTTGCTATTCCTAAGTTTAGCAGGTTTCATGTGAAACGGAAGGAATAGATTTTTGGTTTTAGAATTTGAAATCAAAACCTAAAATCAAAAGCATATTTTAAAAAACTATTTTAAAAAACTTTTTTTAAAATATATTTACCGCAATATTCAGAAATCTAAAAAGTTGCGATATTTCTTTGCTTTTCTGGAAAGCGAATGCTACAATTATCAATAACTGAATACGGAAAATGAGTAAAAACAACGAAACCCCTAGGATCGGCAAAATCCTAGAGGTTCCCACTCACAGAAGCGCAAGCACCGCTCTGCAAATGTTGTTGTCATGTAATTCAATTACAGGGCAATTATAGCAAATAACACCAAAAACATCAAGGAAAACGCGGTCTGTGGGGACGGCGTTTTATTTGTTTTCCTCCAATCGACAAACGGAGGATGAAAAACATGGAAAAAAAGAAAATCTATGAACCGATGCGGCTGCCAAAAACACGTAAAAAGACAGACAGAGACAGGGATTATCAGGGGGATCTGTCTTGGCTTTTCTCAAAAATCGCCGAACTCGAAAAGGCCGGATGGAAACGGGAAAATTACGGATGGTATATCAAACCACGACGCAACGATCAAAACAAAAAAATCGAAGAATCGCAGGAGTATATAGTGCTCTCCCGTACTAAAAATTTAGTACAACTAGTAAAGGAAATTAGTACAAGCGACAATGAAAAATTGTGCCACTTTGCAAAGTGGCACAATTTGAAAAACCGCAAACCCTTGATATATCAGGGTTCTAGCACGGGTACAAATTCATGTATGGGTGTGCAATCCCCCGTTTTGTACCCCTCGCTTTGTTCCGCCGAAAATCTGCCGGAGTTCTCGGCGCTCTCCGACGCGAGAAATTTTCCGTCCCTTGCGATTGTGCGCCGAGGACTCCCCGAAACCTTTTGCATTTCGTACGATTCGGAATGGTGCAAAGCGCCGAGCGGTGCTGATACGATAGTTTCTCATCAGTTTTCTTTCGTTGATGCCGCAAACGGTGACCTTGTAACCTATGTTTTCCTGCCTGTAACGGGGCGATCCCTTGACATCCGCATCGTTATCGGGTACATCCTCGGCTATTTTGAGGGTCGTTACAAGTCTTTTCCTGCCGAAGATTACTATGTTTACGACTGCTGCACAGTATGGGACGAGGAGCGCGACAAGCCTATTATCACAACGTATAAGACGTTCGCCGAAGCCAAAAAGGGCGGGTTCGTCTACATCCACGACGGGCGCAAATGGGTGAAAAAACCGTATTGGGAAATGCCGATCGAGGAACAAAAAGCCAAAAGAAACAAGCGATCATGGGCCTTTTTCAATCGTCGCCTTGCCGATGAGGTTGTCAAAAACCGTATCAAAATAGCGATCATCGCTCATTTTGGCAAGGTCGATTTGCGGAATCTCGGTTGCGACGATGGTTATAACATCCTGCGACACTGCACCGATGTGCAGGGCGGTCTTGTCACCTTGGAGAAGCCTATTATCCTTGACGCTGTGGACGTACGAAATACTACAACGCACGGTTACAAGCATTATCCTGTGTCTCTCGCAATCCGTGATACCATGTGTCATGCGCCGAGCGGCGAAAAGTCCCTTGACGCGCTAGGCAAAGCGATAAAATATCCAAAAGTCGATATTCCGAAAGCGGATAAATCCAACATGGGCGCGTATCTAATGCGTGATCCCGTTGGTTATCTGCACTATGCCGCAACGGATAGCGAGGTAACACTGCTCTATATATCATCTCTGTACGGTTACAACGTCCTGCCGCCTATTACAGTGACGAGTGCTGCGGCGAAATATTATCTATACAAGCAAGCTGATTACTTAAACTTGGTGGAGAAAGGGAAAATTGATATGATTGGATATAACAAGGTCGCCCGTGGTCTGCAGAAGGTCGGTAAAGGTCTTGTCCCTGCCGAGGGACGCGCTGAATTCATAACGGCCACGAACCTTGAGCCTGTCTCCAATGACGCGAAAAACGTGCAAGAACTAGCGTCGTGCGCCTATCATGGTGGCCTAAACTGCTGCACGATGCCCGGATTATACAACGGATTGACAACGTACGACGTTGATCTGCAGTCTGCCTATCCTACGCCGATGGTGCTCATCCCCGATCTGAATTGGGAAAATCCAATCTTGGAGGAAATCCGAGAACGTGAATTGACCATAGAAAAGTTTATGGATGTGACCACTGGGATAATATCGCCGATGCCGTTATTCGTTGGCTGCTGCCGTTTCGAATTCCCTGCGACGGTCTATCAGCCTTGCTTGCCTGTCCCTCATGATGGCTCTCTTGTTTATCCGCTCAAATCCGATGAGGAGGTCTATCTTGCGGGTCCTGAGGTCATTCTTGCGCTCAAAATGGGGGCTAAAATCTACTGCGTTGAGGGGTATTTTCTCCGGCCACTCATGCGTCCCGATCCTGATAATCCGCTCCGGATGGATCTGTCATACTCTATGCGATCTGCCGTGATGTCGTTGGTGCGCGAACGTAACACGGCCAAAAAGATGTGCGGTCTAAAGTCGCTTGAGCAGTCTTTGCTCAAACTGTTTTCAAACGGCGGGTACGGCAAATATGCGCAATCCGTGACAGGCAAAAGGGCGTGGAGAATCGCAAAACAGGAAATGGAAGCACTGGGTCCTAGTCCGATTACTAATCCCGTGACAGCGTGCCTTATTACCTCAACGGTACGCGCCGTACTCCTCGCTGCCATGAATCAGGTACATGATGCAGGTTATAAATGGATGTCTACGACTACGGACGGCGGTATCACGACTGCGCCGCTCGATGTGATTGACGGCCTAGACCTCTACGGCCTGCGGGATTATCTCGGTTACGGGCGCAAGATGATAACTGAGGGACAATCCGCTGCACTGTGGGAGATCAAGCACGCACAAGATGATTTGCTCAACCTCACGCGGCGCGGAAATGTCTCTTTATACACCTCTGATAATCCTTTCGCGGCTCCAAACGGTAAATCATATCCAGGTGTTTGCGCTCGTAACGGTTGGCGGTCGTTTCGGGATCAGGCAAAGGGATCTATTGAGGATCGGCGAGAGTTCCGGACGCTCTGTTTGACGCGGACGGGACGAATCACGGCCAATAAATCAGGGTTTACATCGCTGAAAGAAATGACATTGAACGATGCAAAGAAACGTAAACCGCTGCTGCACGAACATGCCGAATCAAAATTACGCATGGACTATGAGTTTTCGCGAAAGCCTATCCGAGACAGTTTTGAATATCCTGCTGAAAGTGTTGATGGTGTTGCCTATGAAGTCGCGACGTTTGGTACTGAACCTTTTGCAGACGTACACGAATACGCGAAATACAGGGCAAAAAACAGTACTATGACTTGTCTGCGGACGCGAAACGATTGGGATCTGTTTTGGCAAAAAATTGACCTCGATGCAGGACGCGCGAAGCCGCGAAACGAAGCATTTGCGCGGGTGTTTAGCTGTGTCATGGGATGGCGCAAAGGTTTATATGACGTGCCTTTCCTCACCTCGAAAAAGTATTCCGTCGCTCAAAAATGCGATATCCTTAATCAGTTTTGCGACGACTGCAGAACCTTCAAGATTTCCGACTGGAAAATCAGTAAATCACCTGCCCGCCAAGCGAACATGCTACCTTTTGAAGAAATCGCCGAAGTCCTCGAAAAGTTACAAGCTATTCCTGCCGATCCGTGCGGTGGATCGGTAGAATAAAGATAGATGTTATTGTTCTGGATCTGAAAGGATGGTCTAAAATGACGCTGAACGTTGAAGTCTCCAAAAGGACGATCGAGAATATCGCCGAGATCAAGCGGATCGTCTCGATCCTCGATAATACCGATCCGTCCGATGGCGATGTCATTGCTCTGGCAATCGGCGATTATCTCGCTGCGTTGCCGGATGTTGACGGACGGATGCAGGAAGATCCCTGCATTATCGTCTAAACGGCCGCAACAGACGCGCCAGGAAGCCCCAGAATCGCTTATTCGATCCTCGTTGTGATAGATAGGTCATATTGAGGGTCGAACGCGATATAACGGCTCCTAGATGCAAAATACGCGATATTGCCTGTTTTGGGGGGGTATAAAAAAAGCCCTCGAAATGGGCTTTTTTCTTTTCAAAAATGTTATTGAGAATGAATATCTTTCTTAATTACTCATGCTCCCGCAGCCACTCGTTGTAAACTCTGGAAACAGTTTTGTAATGCACGACCTCGCCGTGCAGAGCCTTTTTGTGCCGTTGTTTTATCGCAGCGGTTATGTCTTTGTATGGGATTGGTGCAAGGTTCCCTTCCTCGTCTCGGCGATTCCTCATAGCGTGGATCTCCTCGCAATATGATAATAGCCTTTGCTCAACGGTGATGCGCTTGACTTTCGTTTCGCGTACTGTTTCCCGCTCATCCAACATACGCCCATACAAGCGCGGCGGGAGCGTGCCGCACGCCATTTGTGCGCGAAATAGGACGATGGCAATAAGCAGGATATACCGTTGATTCGTTTCAATGAGTTTACGGTATTGGGATAGGCTTTCGGCTTCGCGCACTTGCATTTTGATTTTGCCCATGATCGAGGTTATATAATCAGCCTGCAACTCATCGACATTGGCAGCGAGATAGTTTAGACATTTACGCGTGATTCCTTGTTCGGCCAAAATTTTCTTTATTGCCCTTTCGACATCAATTTCATTTATCTTTCTACGCACCTTCATTTTTTGATTTCTCCTTTTTTGTGTGTTTCTCACACGCGGCAGCGCGGAGGGAGGGAGGGGCGCGATAGCGTCCCGACCGTCTCTCACGGGCGCGTGGGGGCATCGCCGCAAGGCGATGAGCGCGGAGCGAGCGCGTCGCGGCAGCGGCGTGCGGAGCGGAGCGGCTGCGGCGTGCTTGCGATGGTCGGAAACCGCGCCGTTGTTGGGGTTCTGCCGCTTGCGCCGCCTGTGTCTGCGGGACATCGCAGATTCCAGCAGACACAGGCGGCCGTTCCGTCCGCCTGTGCGTAATATTAGCTTATTATTTCGGGAGAGCAAAATAATTGGTAAGATCGAATCAGTCTACGGATCTTATTTTTCAGGTGGGCAATAGCACCTCAACGGGCTATTGTACCAGTCGGGGAAACTCGGCACCCAGAGAGGACCAAGAAAAATGAAAGAAACGCTAGATGTAATCCGCGCGATAAGTCACCGGCTTAGATCCGTGCAATAAGTCACGATTATGTGTAGCGTCTGTAGGGGGTAGCGTCCCCGATGATTCCAATACCGCCAAAAGTACCAAAATCGAGCGCGTCCAGAGAGACAAGCACAGTACCAATTATCGAGAGCGCGTCCAAAAGGCAGCGCAGGTCAACCCTCTATCCCGTCCCCTAAATGGGACGTTAAAATAATGTGTCGGCGCATTGTGTTTTGTCCAATGTTGTCGAGCCGTAGCGATCCTACGGTCCAAAGGTGCTGCTGCAAGCGCCTTTCCCGGTCCACTATCTTCCGGGTCAACAAAAGCGGTAGTCCACGCCGTTCCGAGAGGTTCGGCACGTCCCGCAAGGGACGAAGGTTTAACGGCCAATAATAGACATAACAGCAGTTATGTATAAGACGGAATAAGCAGGTATAAGCAGGTATAGAAGGAGTGAAGAAATGAGTAGAGCGGGCGGTCTGTCGTGGCAAGTCACCGAAATGTTTGACGGTGCAGGGATGTTGGACATCGGCAGGAGCGACGGCCATAAAACCAAAACAGAATACCGCCAAGAATTGATGGCGCAAGACGTAAAAGGGGCGCATGGTCTAAGCCAAAGAACGCCTGTCACAAATAGCGCGACGTGGGATAAGATCAAGGGCAATATTATCGAATTAGGCAAATATCAACGTGCAACAGGCGCGGGAAATCGCCTATCAGAGGTAACAGACGGTACGATCAGGGGCTTTTTAGCGTCTAAGCAGGGAAGCGTCTCAGAAAGCACGCTGAACGGCATCCGGTACTCTCTAAACAAGATGGGCGCGTGTCTAGGAGAGGAGCGCAGCGCGTCAATTTTCAAAGTCACACAGGAATTCAAGGGCTGCGGCGTGGAAAAGCCGCAGGAAAAGATACGTTTCGACAATCCACAAGCCGTGATAGACAAAATAAACGATCCCCGCTGCCAAGAAATAGCGCAGCTGCAGCTAGACACAGGCTTGCGGGTCAATGACGCCAGGTACATCCGCCTAAATGGTGACGGCCACAGCATCGAGGTCCACTCCAAGGCGGGGCGCGTCGTGAAAGAGTTTGAAGTAGGGGCGCAGCACTATCAAAAATTGCAGGAGTTTTCGGGAGGAAAAATGCAATTCTCACTCTCTACAGTCAATCATTATCGGTATGAACTCAAAAAAGCGGCCAAAGCGGTCGGCGAGAAAATGAGCAGGACGCACAGTTTCCGGCACAATTTCGCGAATAACCTATATCATGAACTACGCAGCCAAGGTTACGGCCACAACGAAGCGCGGGCGATTGTCTCTGAAACGCTGTTTCATGAGCGGCTCGACATCGTGGATCGGTATATTGATAACTAATTGAGAATGATTCACAATTAAACTGATTGAAAACCACAATATCTAGTGATGGCACGAGCTGAAAAAACACTAGAAGTTGTGGTTTTTTGAAATAAGCGTCAGGAAGCCCCAGAATGACGTATTCGGAAAAATAAGGTAGTATAGGTCATAACAAAAACCGAAAAGCCCGTTTTAAGCCGAATTTGAGGGGGTAAGCCCGAAAACCCAGTAATATCAAGGGTTTACGGGGTATAAAAAAAGCCCTCATAGAGAGGACTTTTTCCCGATTCGTACCAAAAATCGTTTGCGCGAAGGGCAGAGACAGCGAAATTAACAAACTTAAAAGTCTGTCAAAGCCCTTGCTATTACTAGTGTAGCAGAGGTTTCATGTGAAACGAAGGAAAAGCGATTTTTGATTTTAGGATTTAAAACCAAAAACATATTTTAAAAACATATTTTAAAAAACTATTTTAAAAATATATTTACCGCAATATTCAGAAATCAACGTGTCACGGAGGTCACACATTGTAGAAATATATATTGACAACGAGCAGGGATTGATCTATAATGTGATTGTCAAAAAGAATTTCGACAACAAAGGAGAGGGTCAAAGTGAAGAATCTGCGCAGGATTGTTGATTATCCGACGTTTGCGGCTGCAATCAATAAGAGCAAGCGGAGCAAATTAGTCAAATCAGTCGATCAAATCCGCAGAGAGCGGACAGATCGGCTGCATGAGCGTGATATACAGGTCATGCCGCTGCATGGATGGTATGCGGACACCCCCAAAAAGCGCGACGATGGCGTAATCAGAGCGATTGTCAAGATCCAAGACGTTGTGCTTATTATTTATGACAACATCGCAGACGGCTCAGAGGATTATTACTACACTCTCGTTGATGATGATATTATGGGATTCATCGGCGCAGCACAACCCACAGCCGCGCCGATCGTCAAGAAGGACGGCACGCCATTCGCAGGATTTAACGGCGGGCGAAAAAAGAGAGGATTGACCGACGAGGAGCAATCCCAGATCCGCGAAATGCGTGATGCAGGGCATAACGTCAACGAGATTGCGCGAGAGTTGCACATCAGTAATCGTGTTATCGCGGCGTTTGTCAAAAACAATTAAGACAACGGCGGATTGAAGCGTCAAGGACGAGCGCAGCAGAGCGGAGCGAGCGCAAGGAATCCTTGACGCGTGACAAGCCCCAGACAATCCCCGCAAGGGGGCAAGGAGAGAAAAGACTTGCCCCCTTATTTGCCATCAAAAAGGTTTTTTTGCAGATGGAAAACAGGTGTGATATACTCAAAATGTAAAAATACAGTATTGTTAATATATGCCCCCCTATATAGCGGCGCTGTGCCCGCAGGGCACTTTTGCACCGCTCGCTATGCCGCTGCGCGGCTTCGTTCTCCGTGATTGGCCTCGATTTTTTTCATATCTTTTCTTTTGAGGTGATTTTAGATGGGTTTTTCCAAGTTGACTTATGAAGATTATATTGCTGATCCTCACCTTTATGGGACACGTCTGCCTAAGTGGGCGTACGCCCTAAACCAGAAGGGCTATAAAAGTATCAGTCCCATAGATTTTTACAATTCGATTTTCGAGGAAGATTTAGAAGATCATAGATCCCCCGAAGATTATAGGTCTGGCGAATACGGTGCAATCGCGGTCGAAAAGAGAAAGCGCGTAGATAAAAACGGAAAACCAATCCTTAGATTTGATAAAAAAACGAAAAAGAAAGTAGAGACGTACAGAGGGCACAGGATCACGATAACCAAGGGAAATTTAGAACTCTATCGGTTTATCGATGAATCCGAAGGGTTCTGCCTCATGTCTCCAATCAGTTATGCAGGGAAAAATAGGACACTCAAAAATGCGCGGTATCTCTATGCGCTGTGCATCGATGTAGATCATCTTAAGCCCAACGGATTAAGAGAACTCGTATACAGTTGGACGGGACGCCCTCCCGAATATAGATTGCCGAAACCTACTTATATAGTGTGTTCCGGGCGCGGTCTGCATCTCTATTATGTCTTTGAAAAAGCGATCCCACTGTGGCCGAATATCTTCCAGGCTATCGCCGATGCGAAAACAGATCTGACGCGGCGGCTATGGTCTAGTTATGTTACCTCGAAATGGGAAAAGCCTGAATACGAAAGCCTTGTGCAGGGATTCCGCATCCCAGGGACCATAACCAAAGACGGCGGTTATGCGTTGGCGTTTGAGTGCAGCGGCGAAAAGGTCACGATTGAGTATATGAATCAATTTTTGCCGCCCGATAAACAAATGACGGAGATATACAAGACAGATTACACGCGCGAACAGGCAAAGGCACTATTTCCGGACTGGTACAAGCGACGCATTGAGGACGGCGAACCTCGGGGGCATTGGACACGGCATCCGGGGATCTATCATAACTGGAAAGAGAAGATATTAAACGGCGCGGTTGTAGGACACCGTTACAACTGTCTCGAAAATCTTTGCAGCCTTGCGGTCCAATGCAATATACCTCCTGACGTTATTGAAAGGGATTGCCATGAAGTTATGATAAAATTTGAATCAATGACCGACGATCCGGATAATCATTTCACCGAATATGATGTACTTTGCGCCATGAAAACCTATCATCTTGCAAACGAGGGCGCATATCGGCGGCGCGTTGATTATATAGCGAAGAAAACAGGAATACCGCTGACACCGACTAAACGGAATGGCAGAAAGCAGGAAGTGCATTTAAGACGTATTCGTGCACTGCAAAAAGCAGATTATCCAAAAGATGAATGGAGGAATAAAAAGGGGCAGCCTAGTAAATCGGCCATTGTAAAAATGTGGCGTATCGCTCATCCAGACGGAAAAAAAATTGACTGCCAAAGAGAAACAGGGTTATCTCGTCCAACAGTATTGAAACACTGGGAAATTACGCCGCTGCTATTAGGGCAAGTCGCGACGCCAAACATTGAAACATTTAATATTGACTTTGATGATGAAAGGACGGTCGAAAATGCCGACGATTGAAGTCTCCGAAGGTGCGATTGAGAGCATCGCCGAAATTAAGCGGCTCATCGCTGTGCTTGACGATGAACCGCTTACCGATGGTGATATTGTCGATATAGCAATCCTCAACCACCTGTGCGAGATGCAGCACATGATGCAGTATTTGCGGGACGATATAAAATTATGACCGCGATAGACGCTCCAGGAAGCCCCAGAATCGCTTATTCGATACCTCATGTGATGGATTGGTCATATTGAGGGGTAAACGCGAAATAAAGGCTCTGAGATGCAAAATACGCGATATTGCCCATTTTGAGGTATTAAAAAAAGCCCTCGAGATGGGCTTTTTATTTAGGCTATGTCACAACAAACAGTTGATAAATAGCCATTTTTATAGGGGAGTATCA
>ERZ773035.2252-NODE-2252-length-12789-cov-46.332260_pt1 | contig 12789 bp, 10 predicted proteins | sample MGYA00511487_ERZ773035 | MGnify/ENA primary metagenome ERZ773035 (study PRJEB29015, sample SAMEA2737985) | human oral metagenome | biome: human oral; feature: human-associated habitat; material: dental | place: China | collected 2024 ...
CCGCCGGAACCGGCGAGGCCGGGGAGGCCGCCCGGCCCGCGGGACCGGTCCTGCTGGCGCTGGCCGCGAAGGTGGGCACGACCCGACTCATTGACAACGCCCTGATCGACCTGCGGTGACCCGAGGCCCGGCCTTCCGGGCCTCCGCGGCCGGACCGTCGTCGTCGGGCCTCCGCCAGCCCGGTCGCCGCCGTCGTGCCGACGGCCTGTCGAGTCAGTCACCATCCGGGTCCCGGGCTTTGGCGGGGCCCGCCTGCCCGCCTAGCCTTGCTGCGATGACCTCACGCCTGCGGACGATGATGACGTCCAAGATCCACCGTGCCACGGTGACCCAGGCCGACCTCGACTACGTCGGCTCCGTCACCGTGGACGCCGACCTCCTCGACGCCGCCGACCTCCTGCCGGGCGAGCGCGTCGACATCTGCGACTGCACCAACGGCAGCCGCCTGTCCACCTACGTCATCCCAGGCGAGCGCGGGTCGGGGCGGATCTGCGTCAACGGCGCCGCCGCGCACCTGGTGGACCCCGGCGACATCGTCATCCTCATCGCCTACTCCCAGCTGGACGAGGGCCGGGCCCGCACCTACCTGCCGCACGTCGTCTTCGTGGACGAGCACAACCGCATTGTGGAGCGGGGCCGCGAGCCCGGGCAGCTTCCCGCCGACTCCGACGTCGCCCGCCTCCAGGGGCTGGCCCCCTCCGGCATCACCCTCGCCGCCGCCCGCAGCTGATTACCGGCCGGATCCGACTCTCGGTCTGCGCGACGCACTCGCCCTGGTTAGAGTGGTGAGCATGCAGGCCACGGATATCTCTGAGCTCGAGCTGTATACGCGTCGCGAGCTGACGCTGGACGACGCGCGCGCGGCGGCCCCCGAATTCATTATTGAGGGGCACGACGGCGACGGGACGCGCATCAGCATCAACGACCGTGTGCGCCCGATTCTGACGCTCGACGAGGCCTCTCTCGACGTTTCCCTCGACTTCGTCGACTACGTCAAGGAGATCTCGGGGCACAACGAGCTCCCCTTCTGCTACGAGCTCGAGTGGCCGGCCGGCCGGCGGTCCGCCCCCGCCGGGGACCGCGGCCTGGAGATCGCCAAGGTCCTGGCGCACCGGTGCGAGGGCGTCGTGGCCGACTTCTACAAGCGCGTGGTGTGGCCGGTCAGCGGGACGCCGGTCCCCGACTTCGACGACGATCTCTATGACATTCCGGAGAAGTCGCTCCGGGTGGTCCAGCTGCGGTGGTTCGTGCGCGAGGCGGTGTGCGCCGACCCGGTCGCCGCCTGGGTGCGGGCCGTCAGCCGGGTAGCGCCGGGCTGGCTGCCCACCGAGTACACCGGCAGGGCGCGCATGCTGGCGCTGACCCGGGCGAGTGTCGCGGCGGCGGACGAGATCAGACGCACCGGCGACTACGGGGTGCACCTGACCGGCCCGGCGCCGATCGACACGGTGGTGCTGCTCCCCAGCGTGCCGGAGGAGCCGTACGGCATGTACCGCGTCGAGTGCGCGGTCGAGCTCGGCGCGCTCGACGAGGCCGCGCTGGACAGGCTCCACGAGGTGCTCACCGCCGTCGCCGACGAGCTGGGGGCCGAGCTGGCGCTGGCCGAGGTCCTTGAGAACTGGAACCGTGCGTACAGCGGGAGCGTGATGCCCGGGGCGCAGGCGCAGAGCTCCCAGGATGTCTCCATGGGGGACACGGTCCTCGCGGGACTGCCGATGCGGCCGGTGCCGTGGTGCTATCTCGGCCCCGCCTACACGCGGCTGCTCTCCGACTTCCTGGCCGACGCCCCGGCGCAGTGGGAGAGCGGGCGCACGGCCCGCGGCCTGGCCGTGCGGCTCAGCGGAAGGCCGGTCCCGGACGACGACCTGCCGTCCGCCTGGTTCCCCGCGGACTTCTGCATGTCGGTGCAGCCGCGGTGGTTCCACGACAGCATCCTGCAGGGGGCCGTCACCGTGCCGGACTGGTCCTGAGAGGCGGCGTCGTGGGCTCCGTTCGCCGCCCCGTCGCGCCGTGCCCGATCCGCTGCGCCCGACCCGTCGCACCCCCGGGGTGCCCGAATGAGTAGGAGGCTCTCCGCAAGGCAGACTGTTGCCGTCTGGGCCGTGGTCATCGCTGTTGCTCTGGGACTGCGGTACATCGGCGTCAAGGCCAATGAGGCCGGGAGGGGCGGCCTTGCCCTGGCGGTCGTTCTCGGCGTGATCGCGCTCGTCGTGCTGATCCTGATGATTCCGATCTTCAGGCAGATGCGGAAGAGCAGGATCGGCCCCATGACCTCGGCGCGCAGGCTCATGCTGGGGCAGTTCGGCGAGAAGACCACCCTCAGGTGTCCGGCCTTCTACCTGGGCCCCCAGCCGGTGGGCTCCGACGGCGCTCCCATGACCGACAGGGTGCTCCTGATAGTCACGCGCCAGACCGTGTGCGTGCTGACCCTGGGCGATGAGGCCGACCGCACGACGGGCGGCACCGTCCTGTCCGACTCCGATGGCGCCCGGGTTCGCTTCCGCCTTCTGCCCTGTCCCGGTGCCGGTGGGCAGTGGCCGGGGCAGATGGCTCCGGGCCTGGTGATCGCCCATCCCAGTCTCCTGTACCCCCAGGCCGTTGGGAGCCTGGAGGCCGAGCGGCACTGGGTGGACGGCCCGGACGAGCTGGTCGCCTACGCCCAGGAGATCGCCGCCGAGACGGGGCTCCTCTACGAGGAGGTGGCCGACGCGCTCCTGAGCGGGGACGCCCAGCGCGTGGCTGCTCTCAACACCGCCAGCGGGGGCTACCTGGGGGAGATGGTCCTCTCCGCCAGGGGACCCGTGTTCCGGGCTCCCGAGATGCGCCTGGTCATCGCCGACCCGGATCGGTCGGACGTCCCGGCCGACGAGGCCGTGGTCGCCAAGGTGATGATCGCGGTGCAACGGGCCCTGCTGGGGCCCGGCGCGTCGGGCCCCCTGCCCGGGTGGGCCGTCCCGCCCACCTGACCGGGGCGGACCGCTCCGGTAGACTTCGGGCTTCTTGACTGTCCGGCAAGCTGACGCGTCCTGTGACAACGCGTTCTCCTTCAAGGAGCCTGTATGACCAACTGGCACACCCCCTACCGCCGGATGCAGCTGAAGGTCGTTGCCTTTGTCCTCGGGCTCGGGATAGTCATCCAGATCGTGAAGTTCATAGGGCTTCTGATCCGTAAGCTCATAGGGCTGGGGGCGGTCGGCGCGGCCGCCGTGGTCGGCGGGGTCGGCGGGGTCGTCCTGCTGGTCCTGGTCGTCTCGCTGCTCCGGCGCGTCTTCCGCAAGCGCAGGCCCGAGGAGCCGACCCTCCTCAGCGTCCCCGCCTTCTACCTCGGTCCGCAGCCCCTGTCCCCCTGCGGCGCCCCCATGACCGACCTGTCTCTGGTCCATCTCGCCCTGACACGGCAGACGATCGGCGTGCTCATGCCCGAGAACAGGGCTCAGAGTCCGGTCCTGCTCATCGCCGACGGCGTGCGGGTCCGTTTCCGTCCCATGAGCAGCACCCACGCCGGTCCCCATCACGCGGGACGGGACTGGGAGGCGCCCGCGATCATCCTGGCCCACCCCAGCCTCCTGCGCCGAGAGCCCGCAACCACCGAGACCGGGTACTGGGCGGACACCCCGGCCGAGCTCGAGGCCTACGCCGAGGAGGTCGCCGCCGAGCTGGGGCTCCCCCGCCAGGAGCTGGCCGAGGCGCTCCTGAGGGGGGACTCTCGGCGCCTGGCCGCTCTCAATGCCTGGAGCGGCGGGTACCTGGGCGAGATGGTCCCCGGTCCCGGGGGAGGGGAGGTGTTCCGGGCCCCGGAGATGCGCCTGGTCATCGCCGACTCGGACCGTCCCGACGTCCCGGCCGCCGAGGCCGTGGTCGGCGAGGTGCTGCTCGCGGTGCAGCAGGCTCTGCGCCGGTGAGATGCGCCGCGCTCGCCCCTGGCCGCCCCGGTCCGGGCTCTTCCGCCGGCGCGGCCCGGCTCCCGGGGCGCGGCCGAGGGCCGACTTGTGCGCTGTGCGCGGCCGGCGGGCGAGGGTTGCACATGGGAGAAACGGCCCGTTGCGCAGTAGCGCCTACTTTCCCGCAGGATTCTGGGCTTTGCTGCGAACCGCCCAGACAGGTTGACGCGCTCCCATGTGCGCAGAGGGGGTGCTGCGCACATGGGAGAAAGAACTCTGCCTCAGGTCCAACCCAGATTCCGCAGAATGGCGCGGTTCTCTGGAATGCGCAGACGCGACGAATGTGCAACACCCCGCAGAGCCCTGCCCACAATGCCCAGAATCGTCCTCTCGCCGGCAGCCACATCGTCGTAGGTCAGCCGCAGCGGAACGTAACCGGCGGCGAGGGCGCTCTGGTCCCGGTTCCGGTCGCGCGCGAACTGCTTCTTGGAGGAGTGGAACTCGTATTCGTCCTCCTCGACGATGAGCCAGCCCTCGACGAGTGTGTCGACCTCACCGACGCCTTCGAGCACGACGCCGGTCTCGACCTGCAGCCCGGCCTCCCGTAGGCACAACCGGGTTCGCGTCTCCAGGTGTGATCGCGCCGTCGCGTCGGCCTTACCCAGGCGCAGGCGTGCGTTCTTCGAGTACCGGCCGACCAGCAGCTCGGCAATGTCCTCCTTCGTCGTGTCCCCGTGGTTGAGCGCCGCGTCCGCGATGCAGATGGCGTCGAGCTCATCCAGGCAGACTAGGGCGCAGGCGACGACCTCGGCCGGACGGACCAGGGGGAAGTTGTCGACCGTCATCGGAGTCAGCGTCGCCGGCCGGTGAATACGGACGCCGGCGAGGGGCCTGCTCGCCGATGGGCGTACTGAGTGGTTCGCCGGGACTGCGATATGAAGATCGCTCGGAGGGCTCCACATGGGGTAGCCGAGCGCCTGCGCGGCGCTGGCGCACGTGAGGCGGCCGCGGAAGTGGCGCGCTCGCACAATACTCCGCTCGGTTCCCGGGCGGACGAGTAGCCGACGATAAGGCTCGATCAGCTCCCCCATGGCAATGGCCGCGTCCTTGGCGGTGCGATCGGCCGGCTCGCGCAGGACCTCGTCCCAGTGGGCGGCACCGTGCAACGCATCGACTCGATTCAAAAGAGTGCTGATCGCGAGGTCCATATTTCCAGGATGCCGCAATTCTCCACACCCCTGGAAAATTATCCACAGGACCGGTCCCGGGCCCTGCGCGGTGCCCGCCTGTGGAGCCCGGCGCGCGCGGCGGCGCGTGGCCGATGCTGAGCGGCACAGCGCTGTCACGGCCGTGAGTAACCGGCGCCCCGGCGGCGCGTGGCCGATGCCTCGCGGCCGCACCGGAGCGCGCGCCCTCCCGGCCGCATAGACTCGCGCGCGTGACCGATGCGACCCGGCAGAACGCCGTCCCCGAGCCCGACAGCACTCAAGCCCCCGAGCAGGCCGGCGGCCCCCGGCAGCCCGCTCAGCCCAGGCAGGACCCGGGCCCGGGCGAGCAGTTCGAGGTCCGCGCCGCCAAGCGCGACCGCCTGCGCGCCGAGGGCTGGGACCCCTACCCGGTCCAGCTCCCCATCACCACCACGATCGCCGCGGTCCGCGAGGCCTACGGCCACCTGGAGGCCGGGCAGGAGACCGACGAGGTCGTCGGCGTGGCCGGACGCGTGGTCTTCCTGCGCAACACCGGCCGCCTGTGCTTCGTCACCCTCGCCGACGGCGCCGGCACCACCCTCCAGGCCATGCTGTCGGCCAAGGCCCTGCCGGGTGCGGGCCACACGTCCCTGGCGGCCTTCAAGTCCGACGTCGACCTGGGCGACCACCTCTTCGTCCACGGCCGCGTCATCTCCTCGCGCCGCGGCGAGCTGTCGGTCATGGCCGAGCCCGTGCTGCGCGAGGGCACCGACGCCGCCGCGCCGGCCGGGCTCGGGGACGACGACGTCGTCGTGCCGGGCTGGCGGATCGCCTCCAAGGCCCTGCGCCCGCTGCCCAAGGTCTGGACCAACCAGGAGGGCGAGGAGGTCAGCCTGAGCGAGGACAACCGGGCGCGCCGCCGCGAGCTCGACCTGCTCACCCGCCCGGCCGCGCGCGACATGGTGCGCATCCGCGCCGCCGTCGTGCGCTCCCTGCGCGACAACTTCCACCGCCGCGACTACCTGGAGCTGGAGACCCCCATGCTCCAGGTCATCCACGGCGGGGCCGCCGCCCGCCCGTTCATCACCCACATGAACGCCTTCGACATGGACCTCTACCTGCGCATCGCCACGGAGATCTACCTCAAGCGGGCCGTGGTGGGCGGGGTGGACCGCGTCTTCGAGATCAACCGCAACTTCCGCAACGAGGGCGCCGACTCCTCCCACTCCCCGGAGTTCACCGCCCTGGAGGCCTACGAGGCCTACTCCGACTACGACGGCATGGCCGAGCTGACCCGCAACCTGGTCCAGCAGGCCGCGCGCGACGCCTTCGGCCTGCCCGAGGGCGGTGAGGTGGTGACCCTGGCCGACGGCACCGAGTACGACCTGTCCGGCGAGTGGGACAAGATCGACCTCTACACCTCCGTCTCCGAGGCGCTGGGCGAGGAGATCACCGTGGAGACCCCGCGCGAGCACCTGGTGGCCCACGCCGAGCGGATCGGCCTGGAGGTGGACGACTACGCCGTGGCCGGCAAGGTCGTGGAGGACATCTTCGAGGAGCTGGTGGGCAACAAGCTGTGGGCCCCCACCTTCGTCTACGACTTCCCCGAGGACACCTCCCCGCTGACCCGCTACCACCGCTCGCGCCCGGGCCTGACCGAGAAGTGGGACCTGTACGTGCGCGGCTGCGAGACGGCCACCGCCTACTCCGAGCTGGCCGACCCCGTGGTCCAGCGCGAGCGCTTCGAGGCCCAGGCGCTCGCCGCCGCCAACGGCGACCCCGAGGCCATGGTGCTGGACGAGGACTTCCTGGTCGCCATGGAGCAGGGCTTCCCGCCGTGCGGCGGCATGGGCATGGGCATCGACCGGCTCCTCATGGTGCTCACCGGCCAGGGCATCCGCGAGACCATCACCTTCCCCCTGGTGCGGCGCTCCTGAGGGGGCGCCGGGGTGCGGGCCCGGGGCTCAGCGCTGGGGCGCAGGACCGGGTCCTCGCGCCCGGGTCCCTAATAAACAAGTCTTGATCCGGGAAAAAGCGTGGGCTAGGTTCGGTCTGCCGGGCGGGAGCGCTCGGCGGAAGATGAGCCGCACTACGCGAGGGGATAGTGGTATGACCATCAGCGAGAGCACAAGTTCGGCGCGCGACTCCAGCGTCCATGCCGGCCTGTCGGCCGACTTCCCGCTGACCGCGGGGGAGAAGAAGGTTCGTGAGGTCGTCAACAACGAGCTGCTGGTCGTCGTCGAGTTCGTCCTCGGCGCCGACCAGCTGATTCACGAGGAGGAGCCTTCGCCCATGCCGACGGTCCTGCACATCCTCGAGGGCACGATCAAGTTCTCCGTCGACGGCGTCGAGCACGAGCTGAGCGCCGGCGACGTGGCCTACATGGCGACCGGCGCCAGGCACAGCGGCCGTTCGGTGACCGCTGCGCGGTTCAGCCTCGTCGGGCTCAAGCAGGGTGGCGCCGACGACGTGTGACCGGGCCGCGCCGGCGGCTGCCGGTGGAGGCGACCACCCGCGGCGGCCGGCGCGGGTGGTCGCACGCACGGGAACCGGCTGCTACCGTGCCGGGCCGGACGCGTCGACGTCGGCCATCTGGCGCTGGGTCCAGGGGGCGGCGGCGAAGATGGCGACGGCGACGACGACGGTGACGGCGCCCAGGCCGTAGTAGTAGGTGGCGTCGCTGAGCCGCTTGGTGTTGGCGATAATGACGGCGGCCAGGCCCTGGCCGGTGGCCGAGGCCAGCAGCCACAGGACCATGGCCTGGGAGGCGAAGCTCTTGGGGGCCAGTGCGGTGGTGGTGGACAGGCCGACCGGGGAGAGGAACAGCTCGCCGACGGTCTGGACGATGAAGACCAGCGCCAGGAACCACCAGGGCGCGAGGCTCGTCCCGCCGGTCCAGGACTGGAAGCCGTAGCCGAGCATGAGGGCGGACACGCTGATGATGAGCACGGCGGTGGCGAACTTGATCACGGTGGGGATGGCCCGGCCCGTGCGGCGGGAGAAGAACCAGCCGACCAGCGGGGCCAGAAGGACAATGGCCGCCGGGCTGACGGACTGGTAGGCCTCCGGGCCGATGGTCCACCCGAAGAAGGGCGTTTTCCCGTTGGTGTGGGACTGGGCGAAGATCGCCATCTTGCCCGACGCCTGCTCGTAGATCATCCAGAACAGGACGGCGCCGATCCACAGGGAGATGTAGGCGCGCAGGTGGGTGCGCTCCGGACTGGTGACCTTGGGGGAGCGGAACATGATGACGAAGTAGGCGATCGATGATCCCAGGGCGATCACGAAGACCGTGTACCCGATGGCGTCGGGCCACGTCCCCAGGAACAGGTAGAGAGCCCATGTCACCAGGCCGATGCCGGCCGCCGAGCCGAGGGAGACCAGGAGCAGCCTGTCCCGCTCGTCGGACCTGAGCGGGTTGGGGACGTCGAAGGCGAAGGCGGAGAGCTTGCTGCGCCCGTAGACGAAGGCGACGAGCGCGAAGGCCATGCCGATCGCGGCGGCCGCGAAGCCGGCGTGATAGCTGTAGGTCTCCCGCAGCCAGCCGGTGACCAGCGGTGAGGCGAAGGCGCCGACGTTGATCGACATGTAGAACAGCTGGAAGCCGGTGTCGCGGCGCGGGTCGCCCTGGTCGTACAGGCCGCCGACGATCGTGGAGAGGTTCGGCTTGATGAAGCCGGTGCCGACGGCCACCAGGACAATACCGGCCCAGGCCAGGGACTCCATGGGGACGGACAGGCACAGGTGGCCGGCCATAATGACGACGCCCCCGTAGAGCGAGGACCTCCAGGGGCCTATCACGCGGTCGGCGAATATGCCGCCGGGAATCGACAGAAGATATACGGCCGCGCCGTAGACCGCTAAGATGACTGCGCCGGTGTTCTCGTCGATTCCCAGGCCGCCATTGGCTATCTCGTCGGTGATGAAGAAGAGGAGAATGGCGCGCATTCCGTAGTAGGAGAAGCGCTCCCACATCTCGACGTTGAGCATCCAGGGCAGTCCCCTGGGCTGACCGAGCAGTCCTCGGTCGTCCTTGGACGGGCCCGTGCGCAGCGTATCGGGCGTCCAGGTTCTGACCCTAGTCGGTTGGGCGATTGACATGTCATTCTCTCTCTCCTGCGGCCGGGTCGGTTCTGGTGGAGATCGGAGTCTGTCCGCAGGTTCCGGGTCAGTTTACATTGCATGCGACGATGTGGATATCCATTCATCCGGCGGCCGGGGCTCCGACGGCGTCCGACGGCGGGGCCCGCCCGAGATCCCCTCGGTCGCCGTGGTCACTGGTGGCGCGCATGCGGTGCTCTGATCCGGGCGGCAGTCGGACGGCGGTCCTCAGCGACCGCTGCGAGCCTCGTAGTCCCGCAGTACGCGCATGATGGCGTCGAGGAGCTCGTCGACCTCGTCCTGCTCGTAGCCCTCGCGGAACCTGGTGACCTGGAGCTTCTTGTTCAGCACGTCCTCGGAGGTCAGCGCCCCCGCAGGCGCCCCCGCGGGCCGGGCGTCGTGCCCGGGCGCCCCGTCGTCGTTGGGCTGCGGCGCGCCGACGACTGTGCCCGTCTCCCAGGCGCGCAGGGTCTCGGCGACCTTCTGCATGAAGGCGTCGACCTGGCCCTGCTCGTAGCCTTCGCGGAACCTGGTGGAGACGAATTTCTTGCTCGTCACATCGCGGGACGTCAGCACTCCGTATGGGGCGCCGGTCGTCTGGCCGCCGTATCCGGCCGGCCCGCCGTCGGCCGGCGAGGGCGCGCCGACGACTGTGCCCGTCTCCCATGCGCGCAGCGCCGCAATGACCTCCTGTATGAAGGCGTCGACCTCCTCCGTGCTGTACCCCTTCCCGAATCTCGTCGAGGTGAAGCGCGCATGTGAGGCCTCGTCGGTCGTCAGTGTCATTGCTGGCTCCTCGGTCCGGTGCGGAGGTGCGGTGAGGCTGTGCGGGACAGCGTGACGACCGCGAACGACGACGCCCCGATCGCATGACCGGCTGTCCGCACTGGTTCGTGACGGTAGCACCGCCGCCGGACGGGCGGGGCCCGTTTGCGCCTCGTCAGGTGCCCCCGCCCTGGGAAGAACTATCCATGTCCGCTCCGGGACTTCCGCGCATGCTCTGCGCGCGCCTGCCGCTCGCGGGACGGCGGCCGAACCGATCTCGGTGCGGAAGTGAACCGATCTCGGTGCGGAAGTGAACCGATCTCGACGGGCTCGGCTAGCGGGCCACGGCGTCGGCGGCCGCCTTGACCTGGCCGCGCACCGGGACCAGGCGCGTGAGCTGGGTGACGTGGCGCGGCTCGAGCTCCTCGATGCTCGAGACGCCCAGGAGCTTCATGGTGCGCACGACCTCCTCCGACAGGATCTCGATGGTCCGGTCCACCCCGGCGCGCCCGCCCGCCATGAGGCCGTAGAGGTAGGCGCGACCGATGATCGTGAACCTCGCGCCCAGGGCGACGGAAGCGATGACGTCGGCGCCGTTCATAATGCCGGTGTCGATCATGACGGTGGCGTCGGAGCCGACCTCGCGGACGAGCTCGGGCAGGAGCCGGAAGGGGACCGGGGCGCGGTCGAGCTGGCGCCCGCCGTGGTTGGACAGGATGAGGCCGTCCACGCCGTGGTCGAGCAGCCGCTTGGCGTCCGGGATGTTCTGCACGCCCTTGATGACGATCCTGCCGGGCCACATGGAGCGGATGACCTCGAGGTCCTCGTAGCTGATCGTCGGGTCCATGGCGGAGTCGAGCAGCTCGCCGACGGTGCCGCCGGTGCTCTTCAGGGAGGCGAACTCGAGCTTCGGGGTGGTCAGGAAGTCGAACCACCACCACGGGCGCGGGATCGCGTTGAGGACCGTCCCCGCGGTGATCTGCGGCGGAATGGAGAACCCGTTGCGCCGGTCGCGCAGGCGGGCCCCGGCCACCGGGGTGTCGACGGTGAACATGAGGGTGTCGAAGCCCGCCTGCGCGGCGCGCTTGACCAGGCCGTAGGAGATCTCCCGCTTGCGCATGACGTAGAGCTGGAACCAGTTCCGCCCATAGGGGTTGGCTGCCTTGACCTCCTCGATGGAGGCCGTGCCCAGGGTGGACAGGGTGAACGGGATGCCGGCCGCGCCCGCGGCCCCGGCGCCCGCGACCTCGCCCTCGGTCTGCATGAGGCGGGTGAAGCCGGTCGGGGCGATGCCGAAGGGCATGGCGGAGGCCCCGCCCAGGATCTGGCAGGAGGTGTCGACGCTGGGCGCCGGCCGCAGGATGTCGGGGTGGAACTCGACGTCGCGGAAGGCCTGGCGGGCCCGGCGCAGCGAGATCTCGCCCTCGGCTGCGCCGTCGGTGTAGTCGAAGGCGGCGGCGGGCGTGCGGCGCCTGGCGATCTTGCGCAGGTCCCAGATGGTCTGAGCCGACTGGAGCCGCCGACGCTTGGCGTTCAGGTCGGGCTTCTTGAAGTGGAGCAGGTCGAAGATCTCGTTCGGGTTGGGGATCTGGCGCTTGACCATGGCGGTGTTGGACCTCGTCGTTGAGCGAGCATGACATTGCCGGCGTGCGTGGCAGGATGCCGACGCGACGTCTGCTCTGCAAGAGTAGAGGGACGAATGGCCTAGGAGCAAGGTGTGCCTAATCTAGGTTCCGCCTATAAGTCGCCTGGGCCCGGCTCTTGGCGGGTCGCGGGGTCGCGCCGGCACCGCCGCTCGAAGCGCACCGTGCCTCTACTCGAAGCGCACCGTGTCTCCTGAGACCATCCGGCCCGCCGCCCGTGCGCTTGCCGCGATCGCCACTCCCGTCAGGGCCAGGCACGCCCCGACCACGACGTAGTAGGAGCCCGCCGGCCAGTCGATGCCGCGCGAGGACGTGCCCGTGACGAGCACCCAGGCCGTGTACACCGCCGCCCCGATGCTCAGGGCGAGCACGGTGGCCACCGGCAGCAGGGTCTCGTAGGCCACCGAGCGGCGCAGGACGTCGCGCGGCATGCCGACCAGGCGCAGCAGGGACAGCACCCGGCGCCGCGCCAGCAGGGAGGCGATGGTGGACACCGCCAGCGAGGCGGTGGACACGCCCGCCGCGATGAGGATGCCGATGTACCCCAGCGCCGCGAACTGGTTCTCCAGGGCCATGGCCATGACCTCGGTCCTGTCGCTGCGCGTGAGCGGGTACATTGTCAGGTCCAGGTCGGAGGCCTCCATGGCGGTGCGTGCCCGCTCCAGCGCACCCGCCCCGCCGTCGGTGCCCACGAGCAGCACCGCCGGCGCGGGCTCCTCCCCGGGAGCCTCGGCCGGCAGCGGATCGGCGGCGTCGTCGGCCAGCCATCTGGAGGACACGCTCACCCAGCCCGTCTCCGACTGCGCGTCCGCGGCCCCCAGGGCGCGGGCGTCCTCGACGGAGAGCACCAGCCGCGTGTAGGCCGCGTCCTGGTCCGCGTCCTGGTCCTCCTCCTGGTCCTGGGATGACTCGGATGACCCGGAGGACCCGCTCCCGCGCGGCACCTCCATGCTCGCCAGGGCGACGGTCCGCACCCCCTCGACGTCGTCGAGCCGGCCGGCCGCGGCCCCGAGCTCGGCCGGGTCGGCCGGTCCCGCCGTGGCGTAGAGCGTCGTCGTCGAGAGGTAGCCGGCCCCCTGGGCAGGGGTGGTGGTGCCGGCCGCCGCCGTGATGGCGACCGCGAAGAGCGTGACGGCGTAGACGGCGACGACGAGGCCGCCCACCGCCCGGAAGGCCGCCCGCGGGTGCTGCGCCAGCCGCCCCAGGCTGATG
>ERZ773035.2263-NODE-2263-length-12765-cov-13.815342_pt1 | contig 12765 bp, 6 predicted proteins | sample MGYA00511487_ERZ773035 | MGnify/ENA primary metagenome ERZ773035 (study PRJEB29015, sample SAMEA2737985) | human oral metagenome | biome: human oral; feature: human-associated habitat; material: dental | place: China | collected 2024 ...
CTACACCGGGGCCTTCGAGCTCGAGTAGTCTCGCGGGCCGCCAGGGCCCCGGCGCCGATGAAGGTGAAGAACATGGCGGGCTCCTCGATCATGAGCACGACGCCCGGCGGGATGTTCCCGATGAACATCCTCGTCCGCGCGTCGCGGATGAAGACTATCAGCGCCGTCCCGTGGGCAGTTATGCACGAATGAGCGTGGTCGTGGACACATGCAAGTTGCTGTACGGCATTTCATCCTGGAATGACAACGAAAAATGGCGGTCGACGGCGATGTCGGCGATGTGCGGACTTCTGCACGTTGCGGCCGGAAGGGGAGGTGTGCGCCACGGCGGGGCCTCTGGTCGGCGACTCCGTTATCACGGTTCGGGCGCGTCACCGGATCCGTGCGGGGATGATTCCCTGGTCAGCGCCCCGCCGCCGTGGCCCGGGCGACGGCGTAGTAGCGCAGGCGCGCCAGCAGCTCGCCCCCGCACAGCACGTCCGCCTCCCCGCAGCCCCGGGAGGTGGGGGAGGCCGCCTGGCGGGCCGCGTCGGGGGGCACCGGCCGCAGGGCCGCGGGCGAGGCCACCCCGGAGTCGACCACCTGCGAGAGGACCTCGACGGCACGGGGCCCCTGGACGGCCAGGAGCGCAGTGTCGTCGCTCGCGTCCTCCACCTGCGCCTGAAAGCCCGAGGCCCGCTCGGCCAGGGCTGCCGCCACCCGCTCGCGGTTGCCGGCGTTGGGCACCACCAGGTACCGCTCCTCACAGACCCGGTAGACAATGAGGTCGTCCAGCACGCCGCCGCCCGTGGCCACGATCATCATGTAGCGGGCCCGCCCCACGCCGAGGGTGCCGGCCCGGCCCGTCAGCGCGTGGTCCAGGGCCGCGCCCGCCTGGGGGCCGCGTACCCACACCTCCCCCATGTGGGACAGGTCGAAGAGCCCGGCGGCGGTGCGCACCGCCCGGTGCTCGGCCAGGTCCGAGGCGTAGCGCAGGGGCATGTCCCAGCCGCCGAAGTCGGTGAAGGAGGCGCCCAGGGACACGTGGACCTCGTGCAGGGGCGTGCGCCGCAGGGCCGGGGAGGAGGTCATGGTCGGTCCTTCCTTTCAGGAGACGGAGGTGTCAGGGAGTTCCTGCGGGGTCGGGTAGGTGCACACCAGGTGGCGGTCGCCCCAGGCGTTGTCGACGCGGGTCACCGGCGGGAAGTAGCGCGTGCGCCGGGCCGCGCTCGCGGTCCCGGGCCAGGCCCCCTGGGTGCGCGGGTAGGAGCGGGTCCACTCCTCGGCGGTCACCTGGGCCAGCGTGTGCGGGGCCAGGCGCAGCGGGGAGTCCTCCAGGGCGATCCGCCCGGCGGCCACGTCGTCGATCTCGGCGCGGATGGTGGTCATGGCCGCCACGAACCGGTCCAGCTCCTCCAGGGGCTCGGACTCGGTGGGCTCGACCATGAGGGTCCCGGCCACCGGGAAGGACAGGGTGGGGGCGTGGAAGCCGAGGTCGATGAGGCGCTTGGCCACGTCCTCGGCCGTGACCCCGGTGTCCCGGGTCAGCTCCCGCAGGTCCAGGACGCACTCGTGGGCCACCAGGCCGCCGGGCCCGGTGTACAGCGTGGGGTAGGCCCCCGCCAGGCGCCGTGAGAGGTAGTTCGCGGCGGCGACGGCGCCCAGGGTGGCGCGGCGCAGGTCGGCGTCGTCCATGAGCGCCAGGTAGGCCCAGGACAGGGGTGCGAGCCCCGCCGAGCCGAAGCGCGCCCCGGCCACCGGGTCCCCGTAGAAGCCCGCGTCCGGGTCGCCCTCCTCGGGGGCCGTCGACTCGTTGTGCCCGGCGGGCAGGTAGGGGACCAGGTGCGCCTTGGCCGCCACCGGCCCCACCCCCGGTCCCCCGCCGCCGTGGGGGAGGGCGAAGGTCTTGTGCAGGTTGAGGTGGCTGACGTCCCCGCCCAGGTCCCCGGGGCGCAGCAGGCCGCACAGGGCGTTGAGGTTGGCCCCGTCGATGTAGACCTGGCCCCCGGCGGCGTGGACCAGGTCGGTCACGTGGCGCACCTGCTTCTCGAAGACCCCGTGCGTGGAGGGGTAGGTGAGCATAATGGCGGCGACCCGACCCGCGTGGGCCGCGAGCCTGGCCTCCAGGTCGGCCACGTCAACGGACCCGTCCGGGGCGGTCCCCACCGCGACCACCCGCAGGCCCGCGGCCGCGGCCGAGGCGGCGTTGGTGCCGTGGGCCGAGGCGGGGACGAGGCACACGTCCCGCTCACCCTGGCCGCGGGCCTCCAGGTAGCCGCGGATGGCCAGGAGCCCGGCGAGCTCCCCTTGGGCCCCGGAGGCCGGCTGGAGGCTGACCCGGTCGTAGCCGGTCACCCGGGCCAGGCGCTGGCTCAGGTCGGCCAGGAGACGGCGCCAGCCGCGGGTCTGGGACGCCGGGGCCAGGGGGTGGATGCCCGCCAGGGCGGGGTCGAGCCAGGTGGCGGACTCGACGGCGGCGTTGAGCTTGAGGGTGCACGACCCCAGGGGCACCATGGTGCGGTCCAGGGCCAGGTCGCGGTCCGCCAGGGTGCGCAGGTAGCGGGTGAGGGAGGCCTCGCAGCGGTGGGCGTGGAAGACCGGGTGGGTCAGGAAGCTGCTGGTGCGGCGCAGGTCCGCGGGCAGGGGGAAGGCGTCGGCGGGGGAGCCGTCGGTGTCGTCGGTGTCGACTGGGCCGGCGGCCGCCTTGGCGCGTCTCCAGCCGGGCGTCCAGTCCAGGAGCCAGGCGGCTGTCCCGATGCTCGTCCGGACGGGCGCTCCCGGTTCCCTGGGCGCCTCTGCCCCTGCTGAGCCGGCTGTGTCCAGGCTGATGCCTGGGCGGACCGGCCGCCTGGGCCCCGCCTTCGGCGAGTCGGCCGTGCCTGGGACGCTCACTGGACGACATACGGAAGATATCGCTGTCCATACAGGATCAGGATTTGCGGGCATCGCTACCCCCCACATAGACTCTGCTGAGCTGGCTGTGTCCTGGCTGGTGCGTGGGCGGACCGGCCGCCTGGCCCCTGCCTTCGGCGAGCTGGCCGTGTCGTGGTGTCCCTGGTGACCAGGACCCGCCTGCTTCGCCTTCGGTGAGTCCGTGTCGGTCAGGGCGGACACCACGGCGTCCAGGTGGGCGGTGGTGGTCAGCTCGTTGATGGAGATCCCCACGTGCTTGGTGTCCAGGTGGCGGATGTTCACGCCGCGGTCGGCGGCCCGGGCCACGGCCCAGGCCGCCCCCTGGGGGACGTACACGGACAGGGTGTCGAAGAAGTCCCGGTGCTCCAGGGTCAGGCCGGCCGCCTCCAGCCGGGAGGCCAGGTCGGCGGCCTGCTCGTGGATCCGCGTGGCGATGGCGGTCAGCCCCTCGGGGCCGTGGTGGACGCAGTACATGGCGGAGACGACCGCCATGAGGGCCTGGGCGGTGCAGATGTTGGAGGTGGCCTTCTGACGGCGGATGTGCTGCTCGCGGGTCTGGAGGGCCAGGCGCAGGGCGGGGGCGCCGTCGCGGTCCCGTGACACGCCCACGATCCGCCCCGGGAGCTGGCGCGTCAGGGCGGTGGTCACGGACATGAAGCCCGCGTGCGGGCCGCCGTAGAACAGGGGCGCCCCCAGGCGCTGGGCCGAGCCGACGGCGATGTCCGCCCCCAGCTCCCCGGGCGGGGTCAGGAGCGTGGCGGCCAGCGGGTCCACGTCCACGGCCACCAGGCCGCCGCGCGCGTGGACGGACTCGACCAGGGGTCTCAGGTCGTGCAGGGCGCCGCGGGTGGAGGCCTGCGCCAGCACGACCCCGGCCAGGGGGTCGTTGGCGATGCCCATCATCGAGTTGTTGAGCATGCCGGTGAGGTCGGCGAAGATGACCGGCAGGTCCAGCTGGTAGGCCCGGGACACGGCCATCTGGACGCACTGGGGGTGCAGGTCCAGATCCAGCAGGACCGGGAGATCCTTGCCCTGACGCCCCTGGGCGCGTACCATCAGCATCATGGCCTCGGTCACGGCGGTGGCCTCGTCCAGCAGGGAGGCGCAGGCCACGGGCAGGCCGGTGAGGTCGCTGACCACCGTCTGGAACAGTAGCTGGGCCTCCAGGCGCCCCTGGCTGATCTCGGCCTGGTAGGGCGTGTAGGAGGTGGTCCACGCGGGGTTGGACAGCACGTCGCGGGCGATGACGGCCGGGGTGTGGGCGGGGTAGTACCCGGCGCCGATCATCTCCACGTGCGGGTCGTTGTCGGCGGCGTAGCCGCGCAGGGCCGCCAGGACGCCGGCCTCGTCCAGGGCGGGTGAGGGCGTGCCGGCTGGCGGCGGGGGCAGGGCGGGCAGGCCGCCGGGCACGAGGGCGTCGGCCAGCTCCTCCAGGCTGCCCAGCCCCAGCACGGACAGCATCCGGCTGGTGTCCTGCGCGCTGGGGCCGACGTGACGGGAGACGAAGCGGGCAGGGGCGGGGGCACGTCGTCGGGCCATGGAAACCTCCGAGGGACTCATAATGAAGGGCCCATCATAGGGGCAAGCTGGCACCTGACCGGGGTACGGGCGCGGTGCGTCGCCGCCCTGGCGGTGGTTGACACAGAAGCCTCGGAGGACTTAATTTCATACCGTAAATAACGTGGACCCGGCCCCGGGTCCGGTCCTGGAAGAGACGACGATGACCCTCCACCTGCGCAGTGCCGGCACCTCCCTGGTCCTGGACACCCTCCCCGACCGCTTCCCCGTGGTCCGGCACTGGGGCGCCGACCTGGGTGACGTCGACGGCGCGGACCTCACCGACGCGGCGGACGCCTCCCGCACCACGCTGGGCTCCAACACCGTCTGGATGCTCAACGACCTGCCGGTGCTGCCCCTGGCCTCCCTGGGCTGGTCCGCCCGCCCCGCCGTCGTCCTGCACCGCTGCGACGGCACCGCCTTCTCCTTCCACCCCGGGGCCGTCACCCACGAGGCGGGTCAGGAGACCGGCGCCGGTAGCGTGCGCACCCTCACCTCCACCGGCACCGACGCCGTCCACGGCGTCACCGTTGAGTGCGAGATCCGCCTGGAGCCCTCCGGCCTGGTGCGCGTGCGCGCCACCGTCCGCAACGACGCGACCGGCCGCGAGGACCTCGCCCCGGGGCTGTTCGTCGACGAGGTCACCCCCTACCTGCCCCTGCCCGACGCCGCCGACGAGATCCTCGGCATGTCCGGCCACCACCTGCGCGAGCGCGGCCTGCAGCGCCACGCCCTGACCGCCGGCACCCACCTGCGTGAGTCCTGGGAGGGGCGCCCCGGCCACGACGCCACCACCTGGCTGGCCGCCGGACGCAGCGGCTTCGGCTGGCGGTCCGGCACCGTCCACGGGGTGCACCTGGCCTGGAGCGGCGGCACGCGCTACCTCGTCCTCAACCCGCCCCAGGGGCGCAAGCTCGTGGGCGCCGGGGAGCTCCTCCAGGGCGGTGAGGTCCTCCTGGGCCCCGGCGGCTCCTACACCTCCCCGTGGGCCGTCTTCTCCTGGGGTGAGGGTCTGGACGCCCTGGCCCACCGCTCCCACGCCTGGCTGCGCTCCCTGCCCTCCCACCCCTCCCGCCCCCGACCGGTCCTGCTCAACACCTGGGAGGCCGTCTACTTCGACCACGACCTGGGCAAGCTCAAGGCGCTGGCCGACGCCGCCGCGCAGGTCGGCATCGAGCGCTACGTCCTGGACGACGGCTGGTTCGGCTCCCGGCGCGACGACACCTCCGGCCTGGGGGACTGGCAGGTCTCCGCCGAGGCCTGGCCGGACGGCCTGGGGCCCCTGGTGGACCACGTCCACTCCCTGGGCATGGAGTTCGGGCTGTGGGTGGAGCCCGAGATGGTCAACCTCGACTCCGAGCTCGCCCGGGCCCACCCCGACTGGATCCTCTCCGACGGCGCCGGCGGGGCACCCGAGCACCGCCACCAGCGGGTGCTGGACCTGTGCGCGCCCGGCGCCTGGGAGTACCTGCTCGACTCCGTCTGCGACCTGGTCGGTCGCTACGGCATCGACTACCTCAAGTGGGACCACAACTCCCCGCTGGTGGCCGTCGGCCACGTGACGGCCCGCCCCACGTCCGGCCACCACGGGGGCGCGGCCGTCCACGACCAGACCCTGGCCCTCTACCGTCTCCTGGACGCCCTCCACGAGCGCCTCCCCGGCCTGGAGGTCGAGTCCTGCGCGGGCGGCGGCGGCCGGATCGACCTGGGCATTATGGAGCGTACCCAGCGCGTGTGGGCCTCGGACTCCATTGACGCCCACGACCGCCAGGACATCCAGCGCGGCACCACCCTCCTGCTGCCCCCCGAGCTCGTGGGCACCCACGTGGGCGCCGCTCGGGCCCACACCACGCTGCGTCACCTCGACCTGGGCTTCCGGGCCGGGACCGCCCTGTGGGGGCACATGGGCGTGGAGTGGGACCTGACCGCTGCGGATAAGCCCACCCGCGAGCGCCTGGCCGCGGTCATCGCCCTGCACAAGGAGCTGCGGGGCCTGCTGCACTCGGGCCTGACCGTCCACGCGGACCTGCCCGACGACGACGCGCTGCGCATTGAGGGCGTGGTGGCCGCCGACGGCTCCCAGGCCGTCTACGAGATCGCCTGCCTGGGGCAGCTGCCTGCCTGGCCCACGGCCCCCCGCCCGCTGCCCGGGCTGGCCCCCCGACGCCGCTACCGGGTGGAGCTGGCCGCCCCCGCCTACCCCGACCTGGGGCTGCCGGCCGGGTGGATGGCCGACGGCGTCACCCTGCCCGGCTCCTACCTGTCCGCCACGGGCCTGGCCCTGCCGGTGCTCCACCCCGACCACCTGGTGCTGGTGCGCGCCACCGCCGTGGACTGAGGCCCTGGCCGGTCCTTGTCCGCGCGGTCCCGATCCCTCTGTCTCAGAGGGTCGGCAGCGGCTGAGGCTCTTGCCTTGCCCGCGCGACCCGGGACCCTGCTCCCAGGGTGTGAGAGGTGCTCGGAAGTGCTCCCGGGGGTGCGAGAAGGCCCGGCCCGGGATGGATCACCCGGGTCGGGCCTGTCGCACGAGGTCGCCCGGCCGTTTCCCATGTCGGCGGGCGGGGCCCTCCCTCGCCGAGCGCTCGGTCGCGGTCCCTGGTCCGCGTCCCGGCTTCCAGCGGGTGACGGTCACTGACGCTCCCCAACGTCTCTCGGCACCCACCGTCCGGCGGCACAACCAATAGTGCACACCACCCCTGGGAGAACACCCCCGTAGTACCTCACAGCTTCCTGGGAAAACGAGGCGGCGCCGAGGTGCCGCTACGACCGACGCAGCTCACTGGCACAGAAGCGCCTTGTGGGAGGCGTACCACTGAGGAAAACTTCCTTTAGTAAAAGGCCAGCGTATACCTGTATCAAGCATGGCGTCACATAGTCCTGGGTAGGCATTAGGTGTCGAGACGCGCCCTTCGACGACGCCTCGGGAGATCGCCCACAGCACACCATGGACTTCGACGCCCTGACGACGCACGACGCTCCGGGCCGACCGGTCGTCAATAATCGCGGTGGCGCCGAGCTTCCTGGCGACGGTCGCTACCCAAGCCTCACCGGCATTGTGCCCTGACAGGATGTCGCTACCGAGCCGGGACTCCCAGCGTGCCAGGTCATGCAGGTCAGCCAGTGCCTGTGCCTGGTCGCTGCTGTCTCCGAGCAGGACGATCTCGAACAAAGTGGTGTCAACGGGGCAGCCTTTCAGGGCAAGTTCGTCCACGACCTTCTCAGGTACGAGGTGCTGCCGGTTTCCGCCAGCAGCCTCAAGAAGCCAGTCTATGTGGCCGCACCGTGCCGCATGGAGAGGGCCTGTGGTGTCCCAGACAAGGCTGCTCGTGGGTGGCGTCATTGCAGGGGCCTCCGGGCCATCTCCTGCGCCCGGGCGCGGCTGACCATGTGCTGGCGCTCCGCTCTGACGCACGCCTGGATCCACCGGGTCGGCACGCAGCCGACCTTAAGGTCAGGTGCCGGGCGCTCGACGCCCGCAGCGTAGAAGTCAGAGTCGCTAGGGCTGGTCAGGTCGGTGCCGGTAAGACGGGCGCCGTGCTGCCTGAGGGTCGTGGTGACGACGCTGAACGAGACGCGGTACCAGGCGGCGAGGACGATCATGGCGTCGCGGTCCGGCTTCCTGACGACGGCGGAGGCTGCGTCGGCGGGCAGGAGGAACTCCGCCGCGAAGACGTCTGTGAGCCGTTCTCTCTCACGCCGGTCCCGGACACCGTGCCCCTGGGGGCCGTCCTCCCCGTAGGTGTCACCCGACAGGTGGTGCCCCAGCTCGTGGGCCGCTGTCATGCGGCGCCGTCCAGGTTCCAGGCGGCCGCCGACGACCGCCACTCCGAAGCCGGGGTCCGGGCTCAGTGACAGCCCCTCGACCTCCAGGTCCACGACGTAGGTCCACAGGCCGAACGCGGCGGCGGTGTCTGCCACGGGGCCGATTGGCGCCTGCTCGTCCGGCAGGAGGCGGGCATCGACCAGGAACCTCCTGGCGCGGTGTGCCAGGTCCCTGGCCTGTGCCTCGTCCTGGGGCGTCTGGCACGTCCAGTCCGCAGGATCCAGGAGATCCAGATCCCGCAGCTGGCAGGCGTCGCGCCACAGGGCGTCGAGCTCCCTCTGCGCCTCGAAGCGGTCCTTCTCCACGCTGGTGGCGTGCTCCTCCAACGGCGTGCGCGCCGCCCGGGCGTCCGGGGCGGGCAGGACCAGCAGGTCGCCCAGGCTCAGTTCCAGGGCCCGGGCCAGGCGGGAGAGCTCGAGGGCGGAGACCCTGCGCTCGCCGGACTCAATGCGGGAGATCTGCGTGCGTCCCAGGCCGCAGTCGCGTGCCAGGGCCGACTGGTCCAGGCCACGCCCCAGGCGGGCCTGACGAATACGTTCACCAAGCTGCTCGAAGGTCTCGACCATCTCCATGTGTGCGATTATCGCACATACTGTGCTGCGAGCCAGCGGGCGGCGGGTTCCTCGTCCTTCTACACTGGCCCGCGATGACCGTTACGACCGCTACGACCCCGTCCCCTGACGCCGGTCCGGTCGGTGACGGGGGTCGTGGCGCTCACCGCCGGGCGGTCCACGGAAGCGCTCCCGGCCTCTCCCGACCGCGGGGCACCGCCCGACGTGTGCGCGGGGTGTCTGCGCCGAGTACGACGCCTGCCCTCCCGGGGCCGCAGGGCCCGACTGCCGCCCGACGTGCGTGCGGGGCACCGCCCGTCGTGAGCGCGAAGTCCGCGACCTCGGTACCTCCTTCACCGAGCTCGGCGGCCGGGACGCACCGCTGCGCTGTACGCTCCTGGCCGATCGGGACGTCGGCCCATCCCTCAGCGGCCTGCGCGGCAACGGCGTGCGCCCGGGACGTAGGGAGGGCGTCTTGCGGCGTATGACTGATCTACGAAAGTACTCGGCGGCCTTCTACCTCAAGAGCACGGCCCTGGTCATGCCGATACTGCCGCTCTGGTGGACGGTCGACCAGGGCGTCCCTCTTGGCACGTACTTGTCCCTCATGGCGGCAGGAAATGTCTTCAGCATGGTCATCGACCTGCCGCTGTCGTTCTTCAGCGACCACCTCTCGCACGCAGCCTTCTATGCGTCGGGCCTCTTCGTCCTCGGGTCTGCGTTCACTGCGCAGATACTCCTCGGCGGGACCCCCGCGCTCCTCGTCTACGTCGTCACCACGGCCGTCGCCGACGCCCTCATGTCCGGTGCCGACGCCAGCCTCCTGGTGGACGTCGTCGGTGAGAACCGATACCGTGACACCTACCGGCACCTTAACCGGCACTTCTACCTCTACACCGCCGCCTTCTTCCTCGCAGGGGTCGGGCTCTACTATCTCGACCCGCGTGCCCTGATGGCGCTGCAGGGCCTCATGCTGTGGTCCGGCGCGACGCTTGTCGCCAGGATCCGCCCTCGGGCGTCAGGCACTCCACGCGGCTCGCGGCCCGGTCGTCGCAGCAGTCCGTGGGCAACATGCGGAGCCGGTATTCGGCGTTATGCTCTCGGGGTTCCGGGAGACTATATTGTGATCGCTCTGGTCACGGTCATGCTCTCGGCGTTCTTCGACGGCCTCATGCAGTTCCAGAACCGAACGATTCAGGTTATTGCGGCGGACGCCGCGTCCGCACGGTTCGGCGGCGGTATCTGGACTTCTGCCGTGCTCCTGGCACTGGGTAACGCAGCGTCGTCCGCGGGCCTCGGCAGAGTCTTCTCCCGGCTGTCCGCCGGCCGCTCCGCGGTCCTAGGGCTGACCCTCCTGCTCCCCTTCTGCGTGTCCGCGCTCGTAGGACTGGCCAGCGGAGACTTGATCCTCATAGCAGCTGGCTACATGCTGCTCTGCGTGGTCAAGGGCGTCTACCGGCCTCTCGTCTCCGCGCTGGTCGTTCGCCTGACCCCTGACGCAAGGTTCATATCGACATGGATCAGCGCCTTCGGAGTCCTCGCCGGAATCGTCTCCAGCGTCATCAACTTCGGTGTGGCCCTCGGCGGCAACACGGTCACCCGCAGCGAACTGATCTGGGCCGCCCTCGGGATCCTCCTGGGGGCAGTCGCCCTTGCTGTCGGGTGCTCCCGCAGGTCGGTGTCGGCCCCCCTCTACGGAGGACGTTCCCCTAAACGCACCAGCAAGAGCGTGCCACTGGATCTTGCTGTCGCCCCGTCCGTCGTACAGGAATATCCTCCCGGAACCTCCCTCCCGGACCTTAAGTCTCTTGCCGAGAATCTTCACGCCTCCGGCCTGCGTTCGCCGAAGCTCGAGGCGATCGGTTCACGCTCCGTTTCCTGGGAGTACGTGGACGGGGTCCCGGGAAACAGCAGTCGCCCCTTGACGTCCTACGACGGCTCCGGGGCGGGCTGGAGACTGCTTGTCAGTGATCTGGCGGCACGCAGCTCCGAGTTCGTCCCCGCCTTTAGATGCACTTCGGACGGCTTCGGAACGAGCCACGACTACTGTGCCGCCCTCTGCCGGTGCAGGGTCTTCTCCCACTGCGACCTCCACCCCGGCAACATCCTGATACTGGAAGACGACTACCGTGCAGTAGGATGGGACCGCGCCCACTACTGCAGCCGCCTGTTCGACGAGCTGACCCTCGTCGTACACCCCTGGTTCAGTGACCGACCAGACGCCTACCAGCTCATGCGGGACACGATCAGCAGACTCCTCCAGGGACACGATGACCGGTGTCCTGTAAGAGGTCTCGACGTGCTGGATCTCGTGGTCGGCTTCGCACGTGCGAGGTACCGTGACGCCGGGTGCCAGCCCGATGACGGGGGAGGGGAGTCGCTCGCACCGGGCTACCGGCGAGTCATCGCGGGCCTGGACGGCCTCCGAGAGGACGGCGCCTCATCCGCCGCGTAGCCTCAGCGTGCTCGATCGACGACCGCGGTGCGTCCTGCCCCGCCACCGAAGGGGGCCCTGTGCGTGCATCGGGTCACGGCGGTGCCCCGCGGTTGGGAGAGGCCGGGAGCGCCTCCGTAGACTGCCCGGCGATGAGCACCCAGACCCTCGCCACGACCCCCGCCACCGACCGGACCGGCGTCGACGCCCGCCCCCGGGGGCTGCCGCGCACCTACCACGTGCGCACCCTGGGGTGCCAGATGAACGTCCACGACTCCGAGCACATGGCCGGCCTGCTGGAGGCGGCCGGCTACCGGCGCGTCGAGGACGTGCCGCAGGCCGCCGCCCGCGCCACCGAGGCCGGTGACGGGGGCGCCGACGTCGTCATCCTCAACACCTGCTCGGTGCGTCAGAACGCCGCCAACCGCCTGTTCGGCAACCTGGGCCAGCTCGCCGCCGTCAAGCGCGGGCGCCCCGGCATGCAGATCGCCGTGGCCGGCTGCCTGGCCCAGCAGATGGGGCAGGGCATCGTCGAGCGCGCCCCCTGGGTCGACGTCGTCTTCGGTACCCACAATATTGACGTCCTGCCCGCCCTGCTGGAGCGGGCCCGCCACAACGCCGAGGCCGCCGTCGAGCTGGAGGAGTCCCTCAAGGTCTTCCCCTCCACCCTGCCCACCCGCCGCGACTCCGCCTACTCCGCCTGGGTGTCCATCGCCGTGGGCTGCAACAACACCTGCACCTTCTGCATCGTGCCCTCCCTGCGCGGCAGGCAGCGCGACCGGCGCCCCGGCGAGGTCCTGGCCGAGATCGCCGCCGTCGCCGCCGACGGCGCCATCGAGGTGACCCTGCTGGGCCAGAACGTCAACTCCTACGGCGTGGGCTTCGGCGACCGCGGCGCCTTCGCCAAGCTGCTGCGGGCGGCCGGGGCCGTGGAGGGCATTGAGCGGGTGCGCTTCACCAGCCCCCACCCGGCGGCCTTCACCGACGACGTCATCGAGGCCATGGCCACCACCCCCACCGTCATGCCCAGCCTGCACATGCCCCTGCAGTCGGGCTCGGACCGGATCCTGCGGGCCATGCGCCGCTCCTACCGCACCACCCGGTTCCTGGGGATCCTGGAGCGGGTGCGCGCCGCCATGCCCGAGGCGGCCATCACCACCGACATTATCGTGGGCTTCCCCGGGGAGACCGAGGAGGACTTCGCCGCCACCCTGGAGGTGGTTAAGCGGGCCCGGTTCGCCTCGGCCTTCACCTTCGAGTACTCCCCGCGCCCGGGCACCCCCGCCGCCGACCGGGACCAGGTGCCCGCCGAGGTGGTCAGGGAGCGCTACCAGCGCCTGGAGGCGTTGATGGGCCGCATCGCCCGGGAGGAGAACGAGAGGCAGGAGGGGCGCGTCGTCGAGGTGCTGGTCGCCGAAGGCCAGGGGCGCCGCGACGCGGCCACCGCCCGCGTCTCGGGGCGGGCCGCCGACAACCGACTGGTGCACGCCGCCCTGCCCGCCGGCGTG
>ERZ773035.2268-NODE-2268-length-12746-cov-45.612954_pt1 | contig 12746 bp, 13 predicted proteins | sample MGYA00511487_ERZ773035 | MGnify/ENA primary metagenome ERZ773035 (study PRJEB29015, sample SAMEA2737985) | human oral metagenome | biome: human oral; feature: human-associated habitat; material: dental | place: China | collected 2024 ...
CGACGACGAGCGCGCCATGGTGCGCATCGACATGTCCGAGTACTCCGAGAAGCACTCGGTGGCCCGGCTCGTGGGCGCGCCCCCCGGGTACGTCGGCTACGAGGAGGGCGGTCAGCTCACCGAGGCCGTGCGGCGCCGCCCCTACTCGGTGGTGCTGCTCGATGAGATCGAGAAGGCCCACCCGGAGGTCTTCGACATCCTGCTGCAGGTGCTCGACGACGGCCGCCTGACCGACGGCCAGGGGCGCACGGTGGACTTCCGCAACGTCATCCTCGTGCTCACCTCCAACCTGGGCAGCCAGTTCCTCATCGACCCGCTGCTGAGCCCCGAGGAGAAGCGCAAGGAGGTGATGGCGCAGGTGCGCGCTTCCTTCAAGCCCGAGTTCCTCAACCGGCTCGACGACACCCTCGTCTTCGACCCGCTGAGCAAGGAGGAGCTGGGCCGGATCGTCGAGATCCAGCTGGCCAAGATGCAGGAGCGCCTGGCGGGCCACCGGCTCACCCTGTCGGTCACCGACGCCGCCCGCGCCTGGCTCGCCGACGAGGGCTACGACCCCGCCTACGGGGCGCGGCCGCTGCGCCGCCTGGTCCAGCGCGAGATCGGCGATGAACTGGCCCGCATGATCCTGGCCGGGGAGGTCCTGGACGGCCAGGAGGTCGTCGTGGACGTCAGCCCCGACGGCGTGCTCGCCGGGCTTGCCCTGACCGCGCGCGGCGAGGCCTGGGCGCCGTCCGCCACCAGCGCCGTGTGAGCCTGGCGGGCCGGGGGCGGCAGGTCAACGCGCCTGCCGCCCCCGGCCGGCGCCTGGACGCCGCGCCTGCGGGCCGCGGGTGGAGCCCAGTGTCAGAATATTCGCATGAACAGTATTGACAGCGCCGCTCCCAGCGATCATCCGTCTGAGTCCGAGGAAGGCGATCGACGCAAGCCGGGCCGGCCCAGGGCCGGTAGTGAGGACAAGCGCGAGCGGATCCTCAACGAGGCCATCGCACTGTTCGGGGCGCATGGATACGCCGGCACGTCCCTGGCTGACATTGCGACGGCGTCGGCCATCTCGAAGGCGGGGCTGCTGCATCACTTCTCCTCGAAGGAGGAGCTCTTCGCCCGGGTGCTGGAGCGGCGGGATCAGGATGACTTTGCGAGCGTCATGGGCGGCGGCGCGATTGAGGATCCGTGGGAGCTGCTCGAGGCCTTCGTGGCGCTGGTCGCGCACAACGAGGCTCACCGGGACCTTGTGGCGATCTACACGGCGACGGCGATGTCTGTGCTCGACGCCGAGCATCCGGCGCACCAGTGGTTCGCCGCTCACCTGACGGCCTCGGTGACAATGATCGAGGACGCGCTGGAGCGGGGGAAGGAGGCGGGCACCGTGCGCCCGGAGGCTCCGTCGCGGGTGATCGCCCGCTCGGTCGTGGCCCTCAGCGACGGGCTCCAGATCCAGTGGCTGTGCTCGACGACGCCGGGCAGCGCCGCGGACCGGCGCCTGGACGCCACGATGGTGTCCGAGATGCGCCTCTTCGTGGACGGGCTGCGGGAACGGTGGCGGATCGGCGCCGACGCCCGCGGGTGAACCGGGCTCGGGCCGGGAGCGGACCGGTCTTGGCGTCTCCGGCGGTTCTCCGGCAGGCGTTGCGATCATGACCCGCCGGAGAACTCTGCCGGAGAACAGAGGGAGGCCCCGACACCTTGCGGTGCGGGGCCTCGTGCCGGGCTCGGGGGCGCGGTCCCTGAATCGCGACATCCCCGAACGCGACGACAGTCAACGGGGTCCCTGATCCCCTCGTGTCGTCTGCGTTCCGACGAGAAGAACTATAGGGGGTCCGGGCTCGGAAATCCACTCCCGGCCCACGAGAATTCCGCGTGATTCCGCGGGTCCATGGTAACGAATTGATCTCGATTCCTCCCAGGGGGTAACAGAACGGTAACGTCGGGCGCTCCGGGGCCCTGAGAGCGCCCTACCTCGACGCCCGTGGGAGGATCGTCACATGCATCAGGACGCACCCACGCCGCCTCCCGCCACCGGCCGGCCGGCCATCGAGTTCCGCTCCGCCTACGACCAGGGATTCGCGCGCATGGCAGCCGTCACATTACCGGTCGTCCTGGCGAACCCCGCCGCCAACGCGGCGGCGGTCATTGAGCGGGCCCGCGCCCTTTCCGACGACGGCGTGTGCCTGGCCGCCTTCCCCGAGCTCGGCCTGACCGGCTACTCCATCGACGACCTGCTGCTCAGCGACGTGCTGCTCGACGAGGTCCTCGCCGCCATCGAGGCCATCCGCGCCGCCTCCGCCGGGCTCCTGCCGGCGATCGTCGTCGGCGCGCCCCTGCGGGAGGGCAACCGCCTGTACAACTGCGCCGTCGTCGTCCAGGGCGGGGCCGTGCGCGGCGTCGCCCCGAAGTCCTACCTGCCCACCTACCGCGAGTTCTACGAGAGGCGGCACTTCGCCGACGGGGCCGACGGGGCCGGCGGGGCCGGCGGCGCCAGCGCGGCGGGCTCCCGGTGGATCGCCCTGAGGGGGGTCCGCGACGGTGCGGACCGGGAGGGCGGCGCCGTCGGGAATCGGGAGGACGGCGCCGTCGTGCCCTTCGGCCCGAACCTGCTCTTCGAGGTCGCCGACGTGCCGGGCCTGACCTTCCACGTGGAGGTCTGCGAGGACATGTGGGTGCCGGTCCCGCCGTCGTCGCTGGCGGCCCTGGCCGGGGCGACCGTGCTGGTCAACCTCTCCGGATCGCCCATCACCGTGGGCCGGGCCGAGGACCGCAAGCTCCTGGCGCGCGCCTCCAGCTCGCGGGGCCTGGCCGCCTACGTGTTCGCCGCCGCCGGGCAGGGCGAGTCCTCCACGGACCTGGCCTGGGACGGCCAGACCTTCGTCTACGAGAACGGCGACCTCCTGGGGGAGACCGAGCGCTTCCCCGAGGGGCCGCGCGCCACGGTCGTCGACGTCGACATTGAGGGGCTGCGCGCCGAGCGGCTGCGCCAGGGCTCCTTCGACGACAACCGGGCGGCGCTCGCCGTCGTCGGGACACAGCCGCCGGGGGAGGACGACCGGCCCGGGCCGGGAGCCGCGGCCCCCGCCGGGCCCGGCCGCTTCCGCACCGTGCGCATCGGGCGGCGGACGCTGCGGGCGCCGCGCACCGACATCGGCCTGCGTCGCGCCGTGGACCGCTTCCCCTTCGTCCCCGACGACCCTGCCCGCCTCGCCCAGGACTGCTACGAGGCCTACAGCATCCAGGTCGCCGCCCTGGTCCAGCGGCTGCGCGCGATCGGGCTGCCCAGGATCGTCATCGGCGTCAGCGGCGGGCTGGACTCCACCCACGCGCTCATTGTGGCCGCCCGCGCCGTGGACCGCCTCGGCCTTGGCCGCGAGCACGTCCACGCCATCACCATGCCCGGCTTCGCCACGAGCGCCGAGACCAGGCGGAACGCGCTCGCCCTGGCCCGCTCGCTCGGCTGCCACGTCGAGGAGCTCGACATCCGTCCCGCCGCCGAGCAGATGCTCGCCGCCATGGACCACCCCTACGGGCGCGGCGAGCGCGGGCGCGAGGTCTACGACGTCACCTTCGAGAACGTCCAGGCCGGGCTGCGTACCGACTTCCTGTTCCGCATCGCGGGCCGGCGCGGCGGCATCGTGCTGGGCACCGGCGACCTGTCCGAGCTGGCCCTGGGCTGGTGCACCTTCGGGGTGGGCGACCAGATGGCCCACTACGGGGTCAATGCCGGCATCCCCAAGACCCTCATCCAGCACCTCATCCGCTGGGTGGTGGCCGAGCGGATCTTCTCCGACGACGTCGGGCGGGTGCTGCTGGCCATCCTCGGCACCGAGATCAGCCCCGAGCTGGTGCCGGCCGAGGACGGCGAGCCCATCCAGTCCACCCAGGCGAAGATCGGTCCCTACGCCCTGCAGGACTTCACCCTGTGGCACGTGCTGCGCCGCGGGTCCCGGCCGAGCCGCATCGCCTTCCTGGCGGAGAAGGCGTGGGCCGACGCCGGCGCGGGCCGGTGGCCGGTCGGGCTGCCGGAGGAGGAGCGGGTCGCCTACGACCTGGCGACCATCCGGAAGTGGGAGCTGCTGTTCCTCCGCCGCTTCTTCTCCAACCAGTTCAAGCGCTCCACGCTGCCCAACGGGCCCAAGGTGGTCGCGGGCGGCTCGCTGTCCCCGCGCGGCGACTGGCGCATGCCCTCGGACGCCGGCGCCGCCGCTTGGATCGCCGAGCTCGAGCGCAACGTCCCGCCGGCCTGACCCGTAGGCTGGGGCGATGCGCAAGCTCCTGTCCACCGACATCGATGGCACGCTCCTGTTCAACGCGGCCATCTCCCAGGACGACCTGGCCGCCATGACGCGCTGGCGCGACGCCGGCAACCTCCTCGTGCCCAACACCGGGCGCTCGGTGGCCGCCCTGACCGACGGCGGCTACGACGTCCTGGAGGCTCGGACCCTGCCCGATGGCCTGGCCGAGGAGATCCTCGACCTGCTCGAGGGCGAGGCCGGCGTCACCGTCTTCGCCACCACGCTCGAGGGCGACCTCCAGCTCTACGACTCGATCGGCTCCGACACGGCCCTGCTCACCCTGTTCTCCAGGGCCTCCCGCGCCGACCTGGCCGGACGCACCGTCGTCGGCGTCCCGCTGCGCATCGCCGACCCGGCGCTCATGGCGCACATGCAGGCCGAGGTCGCGCGCCGCTGGGGCGACGCGGCCGTGGGCTTCCACAACCAGAACTTCCTCGACATCGTCCCCGCCGGCTCCTCCAAGGGCGCGGGCCTGACCGCGCTGGTCGAGCGTCTCGCCGCCGACGGCCCCTGCCGGGGCGAGCGCATCGAGACCTGGAGCGTGGGCGACTCGTGGAACGACATCTCCATGCACGAGACCGCCGACCACGCCGTCGCCATGAACGGCTCGCCGCCCGAGGTCCTGGCCGTCTGCGAGCGCACGACGACGTCGGTGGCCTCCCTCATCGACTCGATCCTCGCCCCCTCCGACTGAGCCGCGTCCTCGACCTGCTCGCGCCCTCGGCCGGTGCCGGGGACGGGGGCCGCGAGCCGGCGGCGGGGGAGACGACCCTGTTGGGCAGGATGATGTCCATGGCGAGCGTCGCGGACCCGGCGGACGGGTCGTCGACGTAGGGCAGGCGCAGGGCGCGCCACCCCGGGCCGGTCACAAGGGTGAAGGAGCCGACCCGACTCATGAGGTCGGCCCGGGAGGTCGAGCGGTCGGCGCGGGTGAATGGCGCCCCCCTCCACCGTGTCCCCGGCCTCGAAGGGAGCTGCCCAGCGGGCGGCGAGCAGGAGGGCGTTCTGCACCACGAGGCGCGTGTGGGGGCCGACGCCGATGCCGGACTGCCTGATGAGTCCGCCGGTGTGCAGGGCGGCCCAGGCGTCGAGGGAGGCCTTGGCCTCCGCGAGCGGGGCCCTGCCGATCTCGGCGTCGTACCAGCGGGCAACGGCATCGAGGTACTCCCGGCGCGGTTGGAGCTCCCCGATGACCAGGACCTGGTTGGCGACGTGGAGCAACGGCTTGTCGGGTATGGCGCCGGGATCGAAGCTCCGCAGCTGCTCGGTGAGCATGCGTCGAGATAGACATTTTCGTACGAGATAGACGGTGACACCGCCGATCTCGTACGAAAATGTCTATCTCGACGCCGGGGAGCGCGCCGGGGCCGGTAGGCTCCCCGCAGGCCGAGGGCCGCGCGCCCGCGGCCGGCCACTGCGCACAGCCGAGCACAGACTAAAGAGGAGAGCCCATGACCGTTGAGATCATCGCCGAGTCCACCCCCGAGCTTGTCGAGGCGATGGAGCGCCTCATACCCCAGCTCTCACGCTCAGCGCCGGCGCTGACCGCCGAGCAGTGCGAGGCCTTCGTGGCGCAGGAGGGCGTCTACCTGTTCGTCTTCCGCCCCGACGAGCCGACCGCGGACGGCACCCGCCCGATCCTGGGCATGCTGACTCTGGCGACCTTCTCGATCCCCACGGGGCTGCGCGCCTGGGTGGAGGACGTCGTCGTCGACTCTGCGACCCGCGGCCAGGGCGCCGGGCAGGCGCTCGTCGAGGCGGCCGTCGCCCACGCCGGTGAGCTCGGCGCCCGCACGGTCGACCTGACCTCCCGCCCCTCCCGCGAGGCCGCGAACCGGCTGTACCGCCGCTGCGGCTTCGAGCTGCGCGAGACGAACGTGTATCGCTACTCCGGCAAGTGACGGTCCGGGCGGGCTCCCGGTGTCGCCCAGAGAACCGGGGAGCCCGCCCGCGACTCGCCCCGCCCCTCAGCCGGCGGGGTTGAGGATGGCCGCCTCGATAATGGCCACCCCTGAGGTGAGATCCACGATCCGCAGGACGTAGGGGTGGTCGACGGTGAACTCGACGGGGCTAGAGCTATCGGGCGCGGCCGCCGCGACGACCCCGATCTCGGTGAGGGCCGCGGCGACGGTGCCCTCCTCGTCAACGATCAGGCGCACCTGCTGGGCGGCCTGGTTGGCGTCGATGTCCTCGGCGATGTGGTCCAGCGATCCCAGCTCGACGCCCATGGCCGTCAGGACGGGGAAGAGGTCCATGACCCCGGAGGCGAGGTCGAGCTTGGGCAGCTTGAGGGCGACCTGCTGCTCGGCGGTGGCCGTCGTGAGGGCCGCCGTCGCCTCGCCCCAGGTGCTCGCCGGCAGGTCGGCGGGGGAGACGACGTTGTCGGGCAGGATCACGTCCATGGCCAGGTTGCTGGAGCCGGCGCCGCCCGTGTAGGGCAGGCGCAGGGCGCGCCACCCCGTCCCGGTCACCAGCGGGTAGGCGTTCGTGTCGGTCATGAGGTCGGCGGTGGACGAGGAGCCGTCGGCGAGCGTGAACTGCGCGCCCTTCTCCGTCTCCTCGGCCTTGAAGGGGGTGGCCCAGCGGGCGGCGAACAGGAGCGCGTTCTGCAGCACCAGGCGCGTGTCGGACGTGATGTCGATGCCGGACTCCTTGATGAGGCCGCCGGTGTGCAGGGTGGCCCAGGCGTCGAGGGCCGCCTTGGCGTCGGGGTTGCGGATGCGGCCGATCTCGGAGTCGTACCAGCGCTTGGCGTTGTCGAGGTACTCCTGGCGGACCACGGTCTTGTCGTCGACGATCATAATGTTGTTGGCGACGTGCAGCAGCGGCGCCTCCGGGATGGCCTCGGGGTCGAAGTCCCGCAGCTGCTGGACGTCGGTGACGTCGAAGCGCTGAAGGGTCTGCTTGACGGCGCTCCAGGTGGTGTCGCGGGTCTGGGCCTCGGCGTCGGCCTTGACGCCCAGGGCGGCGTTGACGCCCTCGCCGACGCTCTCGGCCCCGGCGTACAGGAGGGCCAGGATGAAGGTGATCCCCACCGGGCAGGACAGCGCGTTGGAGCTGCCGTCCTTGCGCAGCAGGGTGGAGAGCATGGTGGCGCCGACGGCGTTGCAGGCGGTCACTGCGGTGGTCGCGCGCTGCTGGTCCAGGCTGACGGACTCGGTGTCGACCTCCGAGGGCAGCCACTCGATCTTGGCCAGCGCGTCGTCGCGGTCCTTGTCGGGGGTCGAGCCGCATCCGGTGAGCGCGCCCATGGATGCCAGGGCCGCGAGCGCCGAGAAGGACCTCAGCGCGCTGCGCCGCGGGAGGAGGTGCGTGCGGCGCGCGGAGTCGGGCGTGCTGCGGGGGCTCTGGGGGCTGGGCGGCGTGCTCATGAGCACAGTGTCCGGTGGTCCCGTGGCCGCTGTCAGGAGGATGGCGGTGGAGTGTTGCCCCTTGCGCCGCGGGTCGGGATGTGTATTCGGCGGCAGCGCGCCGTTGAACGGGCGTGCGGGCGGCGACGCCCTAGGTAAGCCGAATTTATGAGATAGGACACAAAACCGCCTCTGGTGGTCGAATATCGGACGGTCGACCTGCCGTATCTGTGTGATAAAGGTAACGTTCATCCTGCCTATTGATGTCCCTGTCCAGCCCGGACGGGGATCTGCGCGATTCACGAAGGAGTGAGCATGGTTGCTGTGATCGTCGCTGCCCACGGGCACCTGGCGGAGGGGCTGATCGCCTCGTCCGCCATGATTGCGGGCCCCCAGGAGGATCTTGTCGCTGTGACCTTCGAGTCCTCGGAGGGCCCGGACGATCTGCTCGCCAAGTACGCCGCCGCCGTCGAGAAGTCCCCGAGCGACCAGTACCTGGTGCTCGTGGACCTGCTCGGGGGCAGCCCCTACAACGCGGCGGCGCGCTTTGCCGCTGAGCGTGAGGATGCCGACGTCGTCACCGGCGTCAACCTGCCCATGCTCATCGAGGTCCTCGGCCGCCGCCTGACGGGCGGGACCCTGCCCGAGCTGGTTGAGACGGCCCGGACCGCCGGCTCCGGCGGCGTCAAGGTCCTCTCCGAGATCTTCACCCCCACCAACACCGATTCCGACGACGAAGGAGACGAGCTCTGATGGACATCAAGCTCCTGCGCATTGACTCACGACTGGTTCACGGCCAGGTGGCCAACAACTGGGCGGGAAGCCTCGGGGCCGAGGCGATCCTTGCGGTGTCCGACGGCGCCGCCAACGACGAGCTGCGCAAGACGCTCATGCTCCAGACCGGCGGTGGCAAGGTCAAGGTGCACGTCCTGGGGGTGGAGAAGGCCGCCCGCGTCTACAAGAACCCGAAGTACGCCTCCCTCAAGGCCGTCATCGTGGTGGAGACCCCGGCGGACATCGTCCGGCTGCTCGACCTGGGCGTCGAGGCCAAGGAGGTCAACGTCGGCGGCATGACCTTCAAGCAGGGCACCAAGGCCCTGTCCCAGGCCGTCTACATCTCCGACGAGGACGCCAAGGCGTTCCAGGAGATCGACAAGCGCGGCATCACCCAGTACATCCAGCAGGTCCCCTCCACGGGCCGCTCGGATCTCATGGAGGCGCTGAAGTCCAAGGGTTTCATCTCCTGAGGTGACCCTCGGCCGCGCGGCGGGCGGCGCCGTAGTCGTCCGCCGCACGGCCGAGCGGCATCGCCGACGCCGCAGGAGGGGCGCCGACGACGCCGGCGCCCAGGCTCGTCCCGGCGCCCATCCCTGTCCCCTCCCACCAGATTCCCCGAAATCCGCAGAGAAAGCAGCCTCATGCATGATATCAATGCGGTTCAGATCATTCTCGTGACACTTGTGGCCTTCCTGGCCGGTTGCGATGCCGTTCTGGACGAGCGCATGTTCTACCGTCCTATTGTTGCCTGCACCCTCACCGGCCTCGCCATGGGCGATCCGACCACCGGCATTATGGTCGGCGGCTCTCTGGAGCTGTTGAGCCTGGGCTGGATGAACGTTGGCGCCGCCATGGCCCCCGATGCCGCCCTCGCCTCCACTGTCTCCACCGTTATTGTTATTGCCGGCGGTCAAGAGTACGAGCAGGCTATCGGCGTGGCGGTTCCGCTGGCCGTCGCTGGCCAGGCCCTCACCATCTTCGTGCGCACCATCAACGTCTTCTTCGCCCACCAGGCGGACAGGTTCGCTGATCGGGCGAACATGCGGGCTATCGAGGTCATGCACTTCATCGCCCTGACGCTCCAGGGCCTGCGGGTGGCGGTGCCCACCGCCATTGTTGCCCTGGTCGCATCCGGCGACAGCGTCAAGAACGCGCTGGAAGCTATTCCGGACGTCATTACCAATGGTCTGCATATCGCCGGAGGATTTATTGTTGTTGTCGGATATGCCATGGTCATTAATATGATGAAGGCGCGCAAGCTCATGCCGTTCTTCTTCATCGGATTTGTTGTCGCCACCTTCATGACGACCCTGAATGAGGGCATTACCCTCGTGGCCCTGGGTATTCTCGGCGCATGCCTGGCCTTCATCTATGTTCAGCTCAACCCCGAGTTCCACGAGGCCGCGCGGCTGCCGCAGCCGGTGGCCGCAGGGGGCGGCGGCGGTGGCGCCGACTTGGACGACGACCTGGATGACGAGCTCGACTGAGCCGGAAGGAAGCACAACTATGACTACCGACGTGACTGCCCCCGCGGCTCCGGAGCGCATGCTCACCACCAAGGACCTGCGGAGCATGTACTGGCGCTCCACCTTCCTGCTCGGGTCCTTCAACTTCGAGCGCATGCAGGCCATCGGGTTCTGCCTGACCCTCATGCCCGCCATCAAGAAGTTCTACCCCGACGACAAGACCCAGCAGGCGGCCGCGCTCAAGCGCCACCTGGAGTTCTACAACACCCACCCGTGGATCTCTTCGGTGGTCTTCGGCGTCACCGCCGCCATGGAGGAGCACCGCTCCAAGGGCGAGGACATTGGGGACGAGACGATCACCAACGTCAAGGTCGGCCTCATGGGGCCGCTGGCCGGCGTCGGCGACCCGATCTTCTGGGGCACGGCCCGTCCTGTCCTGGGGGCGCTCGGCGCCTCGCTGGCGGTTGCGGGAAACTGGATGGGTCCGCTTATCTACTTCTTCGGCATTAACATCATCCGCATCCTCGTGCGCTGGTACGGCCTGAGGTGGGGGTATGAGCGCGGCACCGCCATGGTCGCCGAGGTGGGGGGGGGTCAGCTGAAGCGCATTACGCAGATTGCGGCCATTACCGGTCTGTTCGTCATGGGCGCCCTGGTGTCCAAGTGGACGACTATTAAATTCCCCACCGTGGTCTCCCGGGTGACTGCCGACGATGGAACCGTCACCACGACCACCCTCCAAGATATTCTGGACAAACTGCTGCCGGGTCTCGCGGCGCTCGGCCTGACCTTCCTGTGCATGTACCTGCTCAATAAGAAGGTCAACGCCCTGTGGATCATTCTGGGCATGTTCGTCATCGGCATCCTGGGAGCCTGGTCCGGGTTCCTGGGACTTTGATGCGGCGCCCCGCCCGCGGGTGATGACAGGGGCCCGCCGGGGGACACGGTTCCCCGGCGGCCCCGTCCGCCCCGGCGCCCGCGGCGCACCATTAAGTAGACCCCGCGCGAGCGGGGATGATCCCCTCCCCCCACCCGAGGAGTGCCTGCATGCCCCAGCTCATTGCCACCGACCTGGATGGCACCATCCTGTTCGACCGGAAGGTCTCGGCGGCCGACTTGGGCGCCATGAGACGGTGGCGGTCGGCCGGGAACCTGCTCGTGGTGGACACCGGCAAGTCCGTCTTCGCCACCCGCGACACCCTGGAGCCGCTCGGCGTCGTCTTCGACTACGCGGTCGCCTTCACCGGCGCGGTGCTAGCCGACGGCGACTACCGCGTGGTGACCTCCCGCTTCCTGCCCGACGGCCTGGCCCACGAGATCGTCATGTCGCTGCAGGGGATCGACGGCCTCACGGTCTTCGCCACCACGCTGGAGACCGACCACATCATCTCGGACACCTACCACGAGATCTCCCCGATCCTCCAGGTGTTCGTCCCCATGGAGCCCGATCAGATGGTCGGGCACAGCTTCATCGGGGTGCCCATGCGGGTGCGCGACGACGATACGCGCGAGCGCATTGTCGCCGACCTCACCGGGCGCTGGGGCGAGCAGATCGAGGTGGTGCGCAACCAGGAGTTCCTCGACGTCATTCCCGCCGGCGCGACCAAGGGCTCCGGGCTGAACGACCTGGTCGCCTGGCTCACCGGCCCCGGCGGGCCTCACCCGGGCGAGCGCGTGGAGACCTGGAGCTTCGGCGACTCGTGGAACGACATCCCCATGCACGAGGTCGCCGACCACGCCGTCGCCCTGCCCTGGTCCCCCGCGGAGGTCACCGCCGTGTGCGAGCGCACCATGGGCTCCATGGCCGAGCTCGTCGATTGCATTCTCGGGGCCCGCGGGCATGCGGACCGGGCCCCCGGCATCACTGAGGAGGAGAGCTGATGGCAGGACTCGGCGCGAAGGTCCGCGACTGGTTCAACGGCGGGGACCCGCAGGGGCATATCAAGATACGTCACTGGCTGCGCGGCTACGACGACCGGCCGGAGGGCTACACCTACGGCATGATGGGGCCGGCCATGGTCCTGTCGGTGGTCGCCGCGATCCTCTACCCACTGACCAAGGGCTACGGCAGCATTGTCGCCCTGACCCTGGCGATCTTCCTGCTGCTGGGGCGCCACATGATCGAGCGGCAGGTGGCGGGCGTCGCCTCGGACCTCCAGGAGGCCCGCCGCCAGTACGAGCGCACCCACAAGCCGGACTACCTCGAGTTCATCGAGCTGCGCGCCTCCGGCCTGCTGGAGGACAACAAGATGCTCACGTCCGCGACCAGGACGTGGCTCGCCGAGCAGGTCGAGTGGGCCCAGGAGCGGGCCGCGAGGAACGAACGACGGGCAGCGAAGAAGGCCGCCCGCGCCCAGCGCCGTCGGGGCGGCGCCTCCGGGCGCGCACCGGAAGACGAGTCCCCGCGGGAGAAACAGTGACTGCCACCGCCGGCCGCTATGTCAAAGCCGTCCTGTGGGACATGGACGGCACGCTCATGAACTCCCAGCCGATCTGGGACGAGTCCTTCCGCCGCCGCTGCCAGGAGCGGGGCGGGACCGTCACCCCCGAGCAGGTCGCGGGCATTGCGGGTGCCTCCATCGCGCGCACCCGCGAGATCATTGCGGAGACCGGCGCCACCGAGTCGCCCGAGGACCCCGCCACCGCCGAGGTCTTCGCCCGGATCGCGGCCGACGTCGGGGAGGCGGTGCGCGCCGACCCGCCGATCCTGCCCGGCGCCCGGAGGATCACCTCCATGCTCAGCGAGATCGGGCTGGCGCAGGTCATTGTCACCCAGTCCCCGCGGCCCATCGTCGAGTCGGTCGCCCACGCGCTCGGCGACGTGTTCGTCGAGCTGGTCACCGGCGACGACGGGCTGCCGGGCAAGCCCA
>ERZ773035.2271-NODE-2271-length-12740-cov-6.931257_pt1 | contig 12740 bp, 17 predicted proteins | sample MGYA00511487_ERZ773035 | MGnify/ENA primary metagenome ERZ773035 (study PRJEB29015, sample SAMEA2737985) | human oral metagenome | biome: human oral; feature: human-associated habitat; material: dental | place: China | collected 2024 ...
CTTGTCACGGGGCTGAATCAAAAGCTGCGCAGTGCAGGAAACGGCGCGTTTGAAAAGATCAAATCGGGGCTGTCGGGCATGGCGGGGCAGTTTGCACTTGCGACCGTCGCGGCGAGTGCCTTTACGTCCGCGCTCAGCTACATCTCGGGGCTTCCTGAACGTCTGACGCGGGCAAGCGACGCCTATGCGGGGATACAGGCACGTCTGCGCATGGTGGCAGGCGGAGCCCAGCAAGCGGCAGAACTCAATGATCTCATCTACGCATCGGCGCAACGTGCACGCGGCAGCTATGAGGAGATGGCAGATTCTGTCTCCAAGATTGCCATGACGGCGAAGAAGGCATTCCCAGATGCGCATGATGTTGTTCCATTCATGGAGGGGATCCAGAAGCTATTTGTCATCGGCGGCACGGGGGTAGAGCAGCAGAAAGACGCCATGCTTCAGCTGACGCAGGCACTTGGCTCGGGCAAGCTGCAGGGCGACGAATTCCGCTCTATCGCGGAAGCCGCGCCGCTCATTGAGCAGATGGTCGCGAAGTACATGCAGATTGACCCTGGACAGCTAAAGGCAATCTCGAGCGAGGGGAAGATCACCGCTGACATCCTGAAGAATGCGATCCTCACGAACCTCGACCTCATCAACGACCAGTTCGGCGCGATGGGGCGCACGTGGGAACAGAATATGCAGGTCATCAAGAATGCGGGGCTTCGCGCGTTCACCCCTGTGCTGGCGGAGATCAATCGTCTTGCCAATACAGAGGGGGCGCAGCGGCTCGCTAACGCCGTTGTCTGGGGGCTTGGCGTTGCAGCGGCGGCAATCTTCGGCATCATCAATAATATCGAATGGCTCGGCAATGTGATTTCAGAGCATGGAGCGCTGATTGAGCCAATTCTTATGGGGATTGGCATTGCGTTTCTCACGCTTGGCATATCGGCAGCGGCATCTGGCTCAATGGCAGCACTCGGCGCAATGGAGCATGCGGCAGCGTCTGCCATTGAAACGGCGCAGATAATCGCTCTGATTGCCGCACAGGAAGGGCTGAACGCCGCACTCTATGCGTGTCCGCTGACGTGGATTATTGGGCTGATCGTGGCGGTTGTTGTAGTGTTCTATGCGGCAGTCGCGGCGGTCAATTATTTTGCAGGTACGAGCATATCTGCGACGGGCATCATCTTTGCCGTGTTCGCGTGGCTCTTCACGCAGATCGCGAATTTCGTCAAGATGCAGACGAACATCTTCATTGCATTTGCCAACTTCCTTGGCAGTGTGTTTCAGGATCCGCTTGGGGCGATCTATAACCTCTTTGTCGATATTTGGAACGGCGTGACGGAGTATGTCGGCGCGGCGGTCAATGGGATTATCGACATGATTAACATGATCCCCGGCATGGACAAGATTCGCGTCTTTGACCACGTGGAGACACCGACATTTGAGCGCAAGGAGATTGCAAACGCCGCATTCCACATCGACCCGTTTGCCTATGGCGATGCGACGTATAACGCAGGGCAAGCGTACGACTTCGGCGCAAATATGCACCTGCCGGGGCTTCCTGAGGGGTTGACGCCTGACGCGTCGGGATATACCCCTGCGGGCGGCACACCGTTTGACCCGACGGGCGACATCGGCAAAGCGGGCAAGGAGACGGCAGACAATACGGGCGCCATCAAGGACGCTATGGAGATCACGGAGGAGGATCTGAAATACTTGCGCGAGGCAGCAGAGCAGGAGGCGATCAATAAGTATACGACGGCGACGGTGCAGATCGACATGGGCGGCGTGAGCAACAATATCGCGAGCGGCGTTGATGTGGACGGCATGATGACCTATATGAATGACAGCCTCATTCAGGCGATGGCGGCGGGCGCGGAGGGGGTGCATCCGACATGAGCTATTACTTTTTCGTCGGCGACACGATGCTCCCCGTGCCGCCCGCAAAGATGTCCATCAAGATCAAGGGGAAGAACAAGACCATCAACCTCATCAACGAAGGCGAGGTCAACATCATCAAAAAGCCCGGGCTGACGGAGATCGCCTTTGATGCGCGTCTGCCGAACCGTCCCTATCCGTATGCGGATTACGACACATCACTCACGGACTCCCTTGCAGGGATGCTCTTCGGAAGCAGTTTTAGTTTCAAAAAGGCATCGCATTTCCTCTCGGCGTTCAAAAAAGCGAAGGAAACGCAGTATCCGATGCAGCTCATTATCTGCCGCATGTCGGGGGCGTTTTCCATGCTCTTTGACACGAATATGTTGGTGACGCTTGAGGACTACAGCATCAACGAGGACGCAAGGGACGGGCTCGATGTGACGTGCCCACTAAAATTCAAGCAATACCGCCCCTACGGGACGAAAGAGTGCGAGGTGACGAAGGATGAGAACGGCGTTGAACATTTGACGGTGAAGGAGACGCGCCCTGCCATCGGGCGGACGATTCCGACGGCGTACAAAGTGCGCAATGAAAAATCCATCTGGGAGGTTGCAAAGGGGATATCGAACGGCGGTATCGACTGGCGCGACATCATGAGTAGCAATGGGATCTCGAATCCTGTTGCGGGGCTTCCTGCAGGGGCGGTGATGCACATTGGCTGATTTTGTCTCGGGAGACAAGCCGTCTCTCGGTGCTGCTACTCCCAAAAATGACAAACAGCTCCAGCTCATCATCCACAACAAGGAGACAGATAAGTATTACTGGCCTGCGGTGCTCGATGATGTGTGCTGGGAGACGTGCTGGAAGGGACAGCCGGGGAAACTCACGTTCAAGGTCGTCAAGGACGAGGCACTCGATTTCCATGAGGGCGACGTTGTGCAGGCGAACTATGGCGGCGTGAATTTCTTCTACGGCTATGTATTCGCGCAGAAGCACAGCAAGGACAATGTGATCGATGTGACCGCCTACGACCAGATGCGCTATCTCAAAAACAAGGATACCTATAATTTCGTCAACCTAACGGCGGGCGAAGAGATACGACGCATCGCTGAGGATTTCCAACTACAGGTCGGAGAGCTCATCGACACGGGCTATACCATCCCGAAGTTTCGCGGGGCGAACAAGACGCTCATGGACATCATGCAGACGCTCCTTGACATGACCACAGAGAACACGGGGCGGCTCTATGTGCTCTATGACGATTTTGGCAAGCTCACCGTCAAGGACTTGGAGACGATGAAGATTGACCTCCTGATCGACGCGGAGACGGCCGAGGATTTCGCGTATGAGACGTCGATTGACAAGGACACGTACAACCGCATCAAGCTCTACTATGACAACAAGGACACGGGCAAACGCGACGTGTGGATGGCGGTCAACAGCGCTGATATTAAGCGGTGGGGCGTACTGCAGCTGACCGAATCCGTGAATCCGCAGAAGGCGATGAACTTTGGGCAGATGGCAGATACAAAGCTCAAGATGTACGACCGCGTGAAGCGTACGCTCACCATCAAGAACGCGTTCGGTGATCTGCGTGTGCGCGGCGGCTCGATGCTCTACATCAGTCTGTGGCTCGGCGATCAGACGCTGACAAAGCGCATCATCGTCGAGAACGTGAAACACACGCTGACGCAGGGGCATCATACGATGGATTTGACGGTGAAAGGAGATGTGATTACGGGATGAGCGCACAGCTGCTGCAGACCATCCAGAAGCTGATCCAGCAGACGCAGGGGAGCAGCGACCTCTCGGATTGGTGCCTCGGTGAGGTGATCGACGTTGCGCCGCTGACCATCCGTGTGGAGGGCAAGGACGAAGTGACGGAAGAATTTCTCGAACTGACCGATGCCGTGCGCGACTACGATGTGGACATATCCGTCAGCCACACGACGGAAAACCGCGCAGGAGGCGGAGGGTTTGCGGAGTTCGCGAGCCATAACCATGACTACAAGGGGCGAAAGAAAATCACTGTCCACAACGGCCTGCATGTCGGCGAGACGGTGATCTTGCTGCGGCAGTCGGGCGGACAGGGCTTTGTCGTGCTCTCGCGCAACCGCGACCATACGAATCTTTCGGGACAATGGGGGTGATACGATGGCGCTGCTACCTGATACGAGCACGTCAAGACTCGGCGAGACACTCGCAGGCGCTGATCTGCAGCCGAATACGACGTATCGGATGCAGATCGAAGAGGAGCGGATTCAAGGCGCACTCACGGAACGACTCGCGGTGGTCGAACAGGCGGCGTATAAAATCCTCAATACGGAGCGATATGAATACGTCATCTATAGCTGGAACTACGGTGTGGAGCTCGCTGAGCTATTCGGCAAGCCAATCCCGTATGTCCTCTCGGAGATTCCGCGCCGCATCCGTGAGGCACTGGTGCAGGATGACCGAATCAATGATGTGACGGATTTTGACATCCGCTATGTGCGCAGTAATGAGCAGGGGCGGCGCGGTGATGTGCTCGCACGTTTTAGGGTGCGGAGCATCTACGGGGACATCGCCATGGAGAAGGGGGTGAGCATCTAATGTATGAAAAAGAGACACAAGAGGCAATCCTTGCGCGGATGCTGAAAAACGTCCCACGCGACGTGGATAAGCGTGAGGGGAGCATTATCTTTGACGCGGCGGCACCTGCATCGATTGAGTTCATGCTGCTCTATGCGGAGTTGGATTATTTCCTGAAGAACACCTTCGGCGATACAGCAGAACGGGTATATCTCATCCAGCGTGCCCGCGAGCGCGGACTAAAGCCGAAGGGGGCGACATCTGCCGTCGTAAAGGGAAAGTTTACCCCGCCGACGCTGAATATCCCGCTCGGTACGCGTTACTCCTGCGGAGCGGTGAACTACGCCGTGACGGAGAAACTGACGAGCGGAGAATACCTGCTGACCTGTGAGACGGTCGGAACAGAAGGGAATCTTCCTGCGGGACGGCTTGTGCCGATTGACTATGTTGAGGGATTGCAGACGGCAGATCTTGTCGAGATTACGATTCCGGGCGAGCCCGAGGAGGAGACGGAGCATTTCCGCGCGCGTTATCTGGCGAGCTTTGACAGTCAGGCATACGGCGGAAATATCGCCGACTATCGGCAGAAGGTAAACGCGATCCACGGCGTCGGTGGCGTGAAGGTCTACCCCGTGTGGAAGGGCGGCGGGACGGTGCGCATAGTCTTTATGACGAGCGACCTTAAGCCCCCGACGGCGGAGCTCGTGCAGAAGGTACAGACGGCAATCGACCCCGAGACGAATCACGGGGAAGGCATCGGCATCGCCCCCGTCGGTCACACAGTGACCGTTGAGGGCGCACAAAATGCGGCGGTGAAGATTGGGCTGCATCTCTCCTTTGCGGCGGGCACATCATACGCTAACTATAAGACTCAGGTAGAGGAGGCGATAGACGCCTACTTTGCGGAGCTAAATAAGGCGTGGCAGGACACACAGCACGCCGAGATCGACAGCGTGAGCAACGCGGGAATCACGATCCGCATCTCACAGATCGAAAGCCGTCTGCTGGCACTCACGGGCATCGAGGACATCCAGCATACGACGCTCAACGACCGCGAGGAGAATCTGATGCTCGGCGTTGATGCGCTCGCCGTGCGCGGGGAGGTGCAGAATGGATAAGATCGTGCGGGATGTGCGTGTAGAGCGTTACTATCCGCCCGTCGTCGCACCATCGGCAGAGTTCCGCGCATTGGCACGCGTGGAGAATCCTGAGTACCGCGTGCTCTGGGAAGCCCTCTGGCGGCGATTCGCCAATACCTTTGTCTATGCGATTGACGCAGACGGGGCGGCGCGTTGGGAGGGAATGCTGCGCATGATTCGCGGCGACGGTCTGCCGATAGAGACGCGGCGTCAGCGCATCCTTGCACGCATCAATGCCATGATACCGTATACCACCCGTGCACTGCGGTCGATGCTGGATGCGATGTTCGGTGCAGGCATTGTCACGCCGAGCGAGGTGTTTGATCGGTACGAGCTCTGGCTTGATATTGCACGTACACATATTTTTCGTGCGAACGATGTGCGGCGCTTTGCGCGGGTCATCGTACCTGCAAATCTGACCATCCATATTTCAAGTACAGCAGAGATTGACACATTTTTGTATTTTGCGGGCTATGTCACCTGCAAAAAGACCACGGTTATTGATTCGGGTGATGATATCTCTTATGTCATTCCGGACGCACAATTAGGCTTTGCCGGCATGGTTAAGAGGTCGAAACATATTGTTATAAGGAGTGATTAAGATGGCGCAATTCCCTATCTTGCGTTTGACACGCGCAGGACACGAACTTTCTGGTATGAGTCAGGGAGGCGGGAAACTTATCTTTGTCCGCGCTGAACTCGGTGATGGGCAGATCGGTGAAGAAGAGTCTGTTGAGAATCTAACGGCTCTCAAACATCAAGTTATGCAGCTGCCCCTGCAGGGATATCTAAATGAAGAAAATGGAAAGGCTCGCCTTAGATTTGTTGTTGAAAACAGCTCGCTCACAGCGGGCTTTTTTAATCGGGAGATTGGAGTTTTCGCAAAAATGGAAGGTGGAGAGGAACAGCTTTACGCGTATACGAATGCGGGGAACTACGCTGACTACATCCCGAGCAAGGAAACACCGATTGACGGCGAGATCATTGACCTCCATATCATTATTGGAAATGCGTCAAATGTTACAATCGTGACAGAAAACAGTGTGTATGCAACGCAAGCAGATCTGGAAGAGCACAACAAAGCACCCGACGCACACCAAGACCTTCGCATCTTGATTGCAAACGCCGGAATCGCAATCCTCCAACGCAGCAAGACCTACGCGGTCGGCGACATCGCCTATCACAAAGCCCTGCCATCGTGGGCACGATTGGAGTGCGTGAGGGCGGGTACAACGGGTGCAGAGCTGCCAGATAAAATAGAACATGCGACCGAAAACGGGGGGGTGATAGTCACTGACGGTACGGTCGTGTGGATTCTCGACGATCTGAGAGACGGCACACCAGTTGGAGCGGTGCGCGGGTCATTGTACCTGCCTGCGGGATACGTCAAAGCCAACGGCGCAACCGTGCAGCGTGCGGACTATCCGCGCCTTGTTGCACTCGCTGATCGCTATCACCTATGGGCGGACGACACAGCCGCCAATGCGGGACTGTTCGGGCGTGGTGATAGTGTAGCAACGATGGTGCTGCCAAACTGGACAGATCGCATGGTGCAGCTTGCGGGGGGCGGTGCGGGGGCGAGCGTGGCGGCTGGATTGCCGAATATCAAGGGTAATATCGATTATGACGCCGCAGGTAATATTAATTATCAAAAGAATGGATGCTTATCTACGGATAAAAACAAAGCCCCGACTGGCGCAAGAGGGAATAGTGTGGATTTGTATCGCGGGATACACATCGATGCCTCATGGTCTAACCCTATCTATGGGCGATCTGACACCGTCCAGCCTGCCGCAATTAAGTTAATCCCGATCATCAGATACTAAGGCACGCTCGATGCGTGCTTTTTTGGTACGCGAAAGGAGCAGAAATATGAAAGCAGGACAACTAATAACGGACGGCGCTGCTGTCTGGATAATCGACGACGTGAGAGACGGCGCAAGGGTGGGCGACATCATTCTTCGTCCCACACTCAGAGACGGGTACATCAAAGCCAACGGCGCAACAGTCAAGGCGTCGGAATATCCGCGTCTTTTGGCGTGGGTGCAGGAGAGCAATATGACCGTCACAGCGGAGCAGTACAAGACAGACTGCTCCAAGTACGTCTATGACCGTGCGGCGGATACACTGACCTTGCCTAACACAATAGGGCGCGTCTTGCAGGGCGGGGAGAGTGCCAAGTCGGTGGAGGCGGGATTGCCGAATATTACGGGGGATGTTACAGGGACGGATGATGGTCTTGACGGTTATACAACATCTGCATGTTATGTATCGCAGAAAGGACTGAATATCAACTGGGACTCTTCAAGAGGTGATTATAAAGGCGGCGTACAGATTTCCTTCGACGCATCTCGTTCCAGCCCTATCTATGGGCGATCTGAGACCGTCCAACCGCCCGCACTCACGATGATCGCGCAGATCAAATACTAAGGAGGATACACATGACAAAAACAGTCTACGCCTACGCCACCGATGGCAAATACGTCGGTGAGCGTACCCTTGACGACACCGACAGATCGCCGATCAGCGGCGCGTGGCAAATCCCTGGAAACATGACGGAGATGCAGCCGCCCGCTGCCAAGGAGGGCTATGACCTCTGCTGGCGCGGCGGCAAGTGGGAGCAGATCGAGCAACCAAAACCAGAGCCAACACCCGCACCGCCCTCTGCACCCGATGAACCAACCGAACCATACACAGATCCTGAGCGCCTCGCAGCGTTTGAGGCGATGGCGGCACAGGAAGCCCGCCTGATTGCACATGGCGAACGTATCGCGGCACTGGAAGCCGCACTGAAAGGAGGTGAGGGAAAATGAAGAAATGGGCATACATGATACCCGTCTACGCGTATCTCGTGCGTCACGGGACGTGGGCAATCTCCGAGGAGGACAAGAAGGACGATCAGAAGGTCGTCCCCGAAATCTACCGCGAGGACGTTGCCGCCTACCTTGCCGAGCGTGCGTAGGATGATAATGAGTGCACAGCAGCCGTCATAACGCATGGCGGCTTTTTCTGTGCAAGGAAAGGAGATGCAACTTGCTGGAATATATCATGCCCGTCCTTGACCGCCTTGTGGACGGATGGGCGGAAAAACTCGGCGTATCACTTGTCGTTACCATCGCCTACGAAGATCACGCACAGATCTTCGCGGCGTTCTTCGTCCTGGTGTGCGCCGATCTCGTGACAAAATGGCTTTCCCTCTCGCGTCAACATCTTATTGATACGGGAGTAGAGGAGCCGTCCCTCTGGCGTTCGTTCTGGAATATGCGTGCGGCAGGACGTGCGGGGTACATCAAAAGTGACATCATGCGCAAGCGTTTTGTCCCGAAGATACTGACCTACTTCGGCGTCGTCAGCGCGGCGGCGGTACTTGACTTTATCCTTCTCAAGGCGCACGCGCCCGCGTTTGCCACGACGCTTGTTATCGGGTATCTGTCGTTGACAGAGTTTATTTCGATTCTTGAAAACATGCAGGCATCGGGCGTCAAGGAGGCAGGAGAGCTCGTTGACATGGCACGTCGTCGGGGAGGCATCGGAAAAGGAGGAGACAAATGAGAGTATTTATAAATCCAGGGCATGACCTTGAACATGACAGCGGAGCCGTGAGTCCTGTCACGGGACTGCGTGAGTGTGACGTCGCGGCGGCAGTCGGGGAGCTTGTCAAAGGCTATCTCGAAGCCGTCGGCTATGAGGTGCGCATGTGGCAGAGCGACAATCTCAACTGGGACAGCGACTATGCCGATCGGCAGGACTGCTCCGTCTGCGACTGCGCTAATCAGTGGCCGGCGGATATCTTTGTGTCCATCCACTGCAACAGCGCGGGAAACTATAGCGCACAGGGCACGGAGACACTCGTGCACAACATGGGCGGCCGCGCCGAGCGTCTCGCCGACTGCATCCAGCGGCAGATCGTAGACGGCCTCGGCACAGTGGATCGCGGTCTGAAAGAGCGTCCAGAACTCACCGTCCTCCATGCAACGGACATGCCCGCCGTCCTCGTGGAGCTTGCCTTTATCAGTAATGCAGAGGATGAGGAGCTGCTACGTGACCGACAGGACGATTTCGCCCGCGCCATTGCACGCGGGGTGACGGATTACGCATAACGCGCAGAGGGGGTGTAAATCATGCTCGAACGGATGAAACAGACGGTTACAACGCACAAAACGGCCTGCACAGTAATCCTTGCCGTCCTGCTCATCTGCATTGCTTATGCCGTCGGGCGCTATGCAGGACATGAGGCGGAGCAGGGAAAACCCGCCGTCATGACGCAGGAGGAGACGCAGGACGCGAAGAAACTGAAAGACCGTCTGGATATATCCACCGCGAACGCCAACGCGCTCGAAAAGCGCATCACGGCGATACAGGCGGGACAGCGTGCGCCGACGACGACATACTACGTTACCGCTCCAACCGTGGAGCGGGCGGCTACGGTGGTAGAGCGGCAGATACGCACGGACGACCCGATGCTGCCGAGAGCAGCACGCGAAAAAAGTGACCGTACTGTGGTCACGCCGATCACAAAGGATAAGGACGGCAAAGACCTGCCAGCAGATCAGCAGAAGGTTGATGTCTACAAGATCAATCTGCGCAAAGATCACCGCATCAAGGCAGGTGCATCCGTCATCGACGGAAAGGCACTCATGTCGATTGGCTACGAGCAGGGACGCTTTGAGGCGCTGGCACACTTCGACGGCTCGCGCTACAAAGGCGCGACGGTAACATACAATATCATAGAGTGGTAATTCATCGCCCCGGGGCTTCGGCTCTGGGGCTTATTTTTTGTGCCCTTAAATATATAACCATAAAAAATAAAAATATATGTATATAAACTATTGACAAATATGTATATACGAGCTATACTGTAATCAAGATAAAGGTCAGGGGCGAAAGCCAAGAAAGAGGAGGAAATCAAAATGAAATTCGAGCATGACTGCGAACATGAGAACGGAAAGCGTTTCGTCCTTATGCAGGAGGCCTATCTCGACGGACCCGCAGACTCTCGCGGGTATTACGTCGCCGACGCGTTCTGCCCCGATGATGAGGCAGATGAGGACGGGTTTATCCCCGTATACGAAGTATTCTGGGATATCCTAGACGACTACGACCCTGAGTGCGGTGACGAGGACGGCGCCTGCGATTGGGGGAAAGTCGCAGACTACCGAGTATGTAACTCCATGCACGAGGAGTGCAAGGAGGACTACAAGGATTACAGTGGTGGTGCCCCACCGTTTCCGTTTGAAGTGTCGTAAAGAAGAGGGAGGGGCACAAGCCCCTCCCGTTACCTAAAGGAGGGTATCAAACATGGTTGACTGGAATAAAGTTCCGAGCGAGGCTGTTGATGTGGTTTTCGCGCAGGAGAATCGCCGTCTCCTTGCTGAGCTGGAACGGGAAGAGCCGCAGAACTGCCGTGATACCATCGCGTGGGCGGATAGTTTCGCAGGGAAGTATGAATCACCCGAGCAGGAGCGATATGTAACGCTGATGCGCAAGAGCGCAGAACTCCGACTCAAAGAAAGAGGATTGCAAGCATAAGGAGGAAATCAAAATGGCAAAGACAAAGCAAGTTTACATGAACGACCCACTTGTGGGGCTCGAAGCAGAGACGAAAGAGAGCGGCGGAAGCTTCTCCGCGCGGCTCGGCGAGATCGTCGAGCGGTACCAGATACTGCTCACATTGGAGAAGGTTCCCGATTTCACAGATGAGGAGATGGATATCCTCAACGAGGTGGTGTTTTGCAACAGGATTGATCGCCGCAAAGTGAGAGGACTGCACCTCGACGTGCTGGATGCGGCGACGGGGACACGGGAGGAGCGTGAGAAGCTCAGCCGCAAGGTTGCAGAGATGGGGGCGGGCGCAAGACTTGCCCTCATCGAGCGGCTCGGGCAATGAAAAAAGGCATCTCTACGAAAGCGCCCCGCACTTGTCGCGAGTGCGGGGTTGTTTTTGATGGCGGACCCCGCGCGTGGTACTGCCCTGAGTGCAGAGAAAAGCGTCGCAAAATACAAAAAGCCCGGTATGTTGAGCGGCGCAAACGGGGACTGTCTATCACGTTGGGGGAGAGCGTCGGCAAATGTGAGGTGTGCGGTAAAGATTTTATCTATGCGGCGGCTCGCCAGCGGTATTGCTCTGATTGCGCACAGGAGGCGTGGAAAGCCTCTGATCGCAGGCAGGGATTAGTGTGGTATTACGCAAACGATACCGAAGAAAGGAGAACAGCCAAAGGGCAAAGACAAAAAGAGCGACGTAAGGGGCGCAAGGGAAAACAACGAGATTCCGATTTGTTGGAGGCGTGGAAATCTCTAATACAAAAATGGGCAGTAAAGGCTTGCATAGTATGCGGTAAAGAACTCCCAAACGGGAGACGGCATTACTGTTCTAAAAAATGCCGCATGATCGGGGATGCCTATACAAGTAAATTGTCGCACTATCTCGCAGGAGATATTAGATCGTGTCCCACATGGGGCGAATGGATAGAGCGGCATAAGAAATAGAGGGGACAGCGTTTCGTGCGCCGTCCCCTTTTTCTTGTCTACAATTTGTCTACAGAACACCATGATTCGCCTTTCTGTATAGCTATTTCGTCTTTGTGTAAAAAATACTGTGTTATTCTTGTAAAGCCTTGTCATTATTGGAGTTATCGGTTCGCTCTATGATTTGTTATATCGCCTCTTTGCGTGAACGTATCTTCTGAAAGAGAAGTAAAGATACTGTGCATACCATACAGCCTGTCAGCAGATTTATTTTCTGTATTTCCCAAAAATATGAAAGAATACATGGATGCAATTTGACAAGAGGCTTTTTTTTCGCGTATGATGGAGACTGTTTTTATTATAGGAAAGGGTGATACGATGGATTTTCTCAACTCGGCCGTGGGGATGATCAACGACTTTTTGTGGACTTATATCATCATCGTTGTTCTTGTCGGCTGCGGACTGTGGTTCACGCTCTCGACGAAGCTCGTCCAGCTGCGTGCGCTGCCCGAGATGGTACGCCTCCTTGCGGGCGATCTCGGACGCCGCCCGAGCGGGCGCAAGGCGATCTCGTCGTTCCAGGCGTTCTGTGTCAGCACGGCATCGCGTGTCGGCGTCGGCAATATCGCGGGCGTTGCGATCGCCATTGTGACGGGCGGCCCCGGTGCGGTGTTCTGGATGTGGGCGATTGCC